>Ga0233451_10000129_pt1 | contig 77108 bp, 71 predicted proteins | sample 011ome_29_FD_183052 | JGI IMG/M metagenome (GOLD analysis project Ga0233451, IMG submission 183052) | Coastal salt marsh microbial communities from the Groves Creek Marsh, Skidaway Island, Georgia - 011504CT (spades assembly) | ecosystem: Environmental > Aquatic > Marine > Intertidal zone >... | reverse complement strand
CAACAGGAAGACCATTGAATGTTTAATTCTTGGTGGAGCCATGGATGATTTTGCGAATACGCACCGCGCGATGTACTTCGCAGAGGAGGAGGGAGGAAGAACCTTTGTAGAAAAGGCGATTAAATACGTGCAGAACAAGAAGAACGATGCGGAAAGTGCCCAAGCCTCGCTTTTTGGGGAAGGCTCTGCAGAGGAATTGCCGCCGCCAAAAATGCCTGATATCACGCCTTGGCCTTCCATCATTGCCCTGAAAAAAGAGAAGGAAATCAATGGGATGTACCTCAGTTCACACCCACTGGACGATTACCGCGCGGAAATTAAGTACTTCTGTACGGCTGAGCTGAATAGGCTCAATAATGTGGAAAGCGTTATTGGTCGGGAGGTGATGGTCGCGGGTATTGTGACGGATGCGCAGCACCGTATTTCAAAGATGGGCAAAGGCTGGGGAATTTTTCGGATGGAGGATTTCACGGGTGATTACGAATTCCGACTCTTTGGAGAGGATTACCTCAAATTCAAACATTACTTCGAAAACGAGCAGTTGCTCTATGTAAAGGCCCGCGGACGTAAATACAATCAGCGTCAAGGAGAGGGTTTTGTGGAGCGAATGTCTGTAGATGTGGCGGATGTGAGTTTATTAGCAGATGTCCTGGAAAAGGGCAGCAAGAGCCTCGACGTGCAATTAGCCTTGGATAAGTTAGATACTAAACTCGTGGATGAATTGCACGATATCCTCAAGATGTACCCGGGTAAAAAACGCGTGAAACTGCATGTGATCGATACAGAGGAGGAGCTTGATGTGAAACTGCCGGTGAAGGATTTCAAAGTGGCCATCGATAAGGGCCTGTTGAAGGATTTGGAGATGCATCCGTATTTGATGCCTAAGATCAATTCTTAAATGAAGCGCTGGGGAATCATATTGTATTTGCTTGGGCTTCATGCGAGTGCCCAGGTAAACTGCATCACTACCCCGGATCAGCTAGGTCCATACTTTAAACACGGCGCTCCGCTAATTACCAACGATACACTCGCGCCAGGAGTCCAGGATTCTTCGAGGGCATTGAAGTTAAACTTTTATGTTTCCTACGCTTGCGATACGGTGGATTTGGATACTTTGCCAAGTCCTTATGCGCTAGAGCTTTGGCATGCCAATGCTCAAGGGGAGTATAGCAATGTAGATGGAAACCCTAATGATTTTGCTTACCGAGGACGTTTGGTGCTCTCCGGGAAAATAACCACGCTGTATACAGAATTGCCGGGTATTTACCCATGGCGCCCATCTCACATTCACGTCAAAGGTTTTTTAACGAATGCGTGGTTTACCGATACCATCGTTACCCAATTGTATTTCAAGGGAGATTCTTTGATTGCCTCTGATCCGGCCAAGGACTTTCCCGAGCGTTGGATTCCGCTGGATACCACGGCCAATGGCTATGAGGGGAGTTTCGCCTTTGGGTTGTCCTACATTGTAGGAATGGACGAGCCAGCAGCTACTAGTTGGCGCGTAACCCCAAATCCTGCTCAGGATTTTATTGAAATTAAGGGAGGCAATCAAAGCGCGGATGTAGTAGTGTATAATGCCGCCGGTGAATTGTATTTGTCAATGACAATGGATCGTGCCCAGCGCATTAACACTGCAAATTGGCCTAGGGGAATGTATTACGTCCGTATTGCTGGTGAAGTGAAAAAAATAATGTTGCTCTAGGTTGTTAACACCACGAGGGTGTACGCTGTGAATAACATCAATGCCGTTATAGGCTTAGTCTATCAATTCGTGGGGTAATTTGGTACTACTTTTGAAAATCCAATTAGAAAAAACATAAGATTATGGCACTCGAAATCAACGAATCGAATTTTGAAGAAATAGTAATGAAATCAGATAAGCCTGTATTGGTTGATTTCTGGGCAGAATGGTGTGGTCCTTGCCGCATGGTTGGTCCTGTTGTTGACGAGTTGGCAACTGATTACGACGGTAAAGCGGTAGTTGGTAAATTGAATGTAGATACTGATGGCGCTGTAGCTCAGCAGTTTGGCGTTCGCAACATTCCAACACTTTTGATCTTTAAAAACGGTGAAATCGTAGACAAACAAGTAGGTGCAACGAGCAAGCAAGTTCTAGCTGCCAAGCTTGATGGTGCGATGTAAGAGACACCTGTTATAGAAACATTGAAAACCCCAAGCCGCAGGCTTGGGGTTTTTTGTTGGTAAAAAGTACTTCTCCACTTTTTTTGCAATTGCCGGTTCCTTGCCCTCAATTATTAGGGTAATTATTCAAAACGAACCGCTATGCACCCTAAAATTACCCGCTTCAATCTATTTATTGTAGCTCTAGCACTGTCAGTATCAGTATCTGCTCAGATTCAAGACTCTTTTACACTGGCTTACTCAAAGTTGCCGAATACCCTGTTTCAATCGTTCTTCCTACACGACCAAAGCAGTCTATATCAAGTCTTAGGAAATTACTACCGCCTAAAAAAGTACGACGGTTCCATACCTGCGCCAGAACTTCAGCCCAATGACTTCCAGATACTGTATGCTGATCTGTGGCTTAGTCAACGATTAGATTCAACAGGAAATCGACCTGGCGGTAAGCCAGCACATTTAATGGATTGGAAAGCGTTTTCTAAGACGGACAGTACGCTTCGTGCAAAAATCGATTGTCCAATACATTTACTTTGGATGTCATACAATGAGTTGGATTCAAATGCCCTATATGAGGGAGCACTAGAATTTGACGGTAAATTTTGGGTCGTACCCGACAGCAGCATTCAACTGGATCAGCAAGGAAACTATTCACTCAATAGATCCAACCCGTATGCAGCTGCCGAGCAGGCCGTCCTGCGTAGGGAAGTATTCTTGGCGGGTACCCAGGCTAATTCATTCTACTCGGAACAATCCTCGGCGAGTATAATCTTTCAATTGCCGGATGCTCTTATTCAAAAAAATGTGGGCAGTGTAGATGCCTATTGGGCTGATTTTGACGACGGGAATGGCTTCATTCAGATTGCCCCAAATCAAGATTACATAGCTCACTATGGTTCTTCCGGTTCTTCCGTTGAATGGTCTGAAAAATTCATTCGTATTCGTTCACGGATAGGTCAGCAGTGGCGAGAGGCAAGATTTAAGGTGAATTTAATTTTCAATACCCACCCATCCGATACCTCCTTTTATTCATCTGAGCTTCCGGCTCCAACGTGCACAGTGGGAAGAGCAACGTTTCCTGCTCGAATAAATATTGACTTATCCGATAGCAACGAAGTGCTGACAAAGCCCATTGTAATCGTAGAGGGGTTTGAGGGTACAGCGAATCCTTATGGAAACCTGAGCTATGCTGCAGTACGAAGCGGATACGTCTTCGATGGAAATGGCGAAAGAATCTATGAGCATTTATCGCCCTTAGCGTGGTTAATGGATTCTTTGAATGTTGCTGGCTTTGATTTAATCTATTTGGACTTTTACGAGAGTAAACTTCCTGTTGAGCAAAATGCGGCTACTTTGATGCACTTACTGCAGTGGATTGATTCGCAGAAACCCGATGACCCCACAACGATTGTTGGAGCGTCTTTAGGTGGTCTTATCGCGCGCTACGCTTTACTTATGGCAGAAAACGTGGGATGCTGCCTAAATGTCGCGGCCTACGGCACCTTTGATTCACCACACAATGGTGCCTTTATACCCATAGGCTTACAAGCCACAACGGAAAGTATTGCTAGGCTATTTCCCAATGTCCCGCTCTTCTCACAGCCTTGGACTTATACGTTGAACTCTACCGCGGCCCGGCAGATGTTGATTTCACATTTTGATTCTAATGCCTCAGGTACCCGGAGCGAATTCATAGATGTTCTAAGCAATAGGCACCCAGTCAACATCTATAGATTTGCAATTTCAAATGGCAGTATTCATGGGGAATTCAGTGCCTTACAAGATTCAGCTGGCAGGTATTTGAATTATGGTTGGTCTGATGATGTTCCTATTAAGCATCGAATTGGCGCTCATCAAGACACCTTGATGTTCAATCGAACAGGACAACTCAAAAATGTTCAAATCATCGGAACGCGCAGTGAGGCACATCGCGGTCCAAATCCCTATTTATTTGAAGGATCCAAATTATCAAATGCCTTTAGGTTTCAGAGGATGCGGTGGATTTCTATTTCTAACGCATTCAAGGCTCAGTTTATCTACACGCTAGGCAACATCGCTAGTTTTATTCCAAGCAGCATTGTCAATGGAGCTGTTGAAGCGATTCAAACGCAAACAAATTTAAAATTGAATCACCTCATGATCTTGACTTCTCAGCAGGGTAATAAAGCATTAAAGACCAAATACCCAAATGATTATGATGAAATACCAGGCTCATTGACCGATACCCCTGCGTCGTTTGACTATCCATTCATTACAGTTTACAGTCCAGAGCATAGTTTCATCCCCGCATTTAGCGCTTTAGATGCCGGAGATAAATACGATACTTCAGTGGTTCCAATTCGTTCTGGAATCCTACCATTCAATTCTATATATGCGCCAGGATTATCGGACACCTCTGTCTTTAACCAAAAGCACATTGAAACAACTCCGGAGATTATTACCTATTTGTTGGAACAATTGAATGGCATCTATAGAACCACACCATCCACGATAAACGATACCTTTAATATTGCTCAAGCCCAATATCTTAGAAGCCCATACTTAAAGCAAATCGGCGATTTTCAAATAACGGCAAATGCAAGTCTGCGATTAGGCTTCCAAGGTCCAATTGGATTTGCGAATAGCACGGCTATTGCAGATTCCATTCAATATCTACAGATCAGCTTAAAAAATGGGTGTAAAGCTGGGAATGTAGACGTTTATGGTGCCATAGAAATTGGCGAATCAACAAAAAGGAAAGCTGAATTGCGCATTGCTCGTGGTACTTCGTTGGTATTAAATTCGAATTCCAAGTTGATCATAGGCCCCTCAAGTTCGTTGGTCATAGAAAGTGGTGGACGCCTGGTCATCAAGAAGGGCGCAACAATCACTCTCAATGAAGGTGAGATCAATGCTAATGGTATACTAGAATTGATGCAAGGCGCTAGTTTTGAACCGAAAGGGCAAGGAACAATTTATGGTGGTGATGATATTGAATTCCTCTTGCATTCTGAGAACGCAATCAAAATTGAAAACCATCGGGTTGTTTTGAAAGGTCAGTTCAACATTCCCGGTGAGTTACTCTTATTCTCCATGGACCGCTGTGATGTTGAATTAAAAGATGGTGGTGGACTTTTTTGTTCAGCTCCTCTTGCATTAAGAAACTCAGCCTTCAATCAGTCGGTACAAAAGCAATGGAGTGGGGTCCGTGCGCTAGGGGCCTCTGTAGTTGTAGAGCAATGTGAGTTCTCAGGTGGAAGCCCAGCCTTGGAATTAGCCGCCAATGTACATGCGGCCGTTCGTCGGTCGAAGTTTACTGACTGTATCGTCGGCACGTTGATTTCAAATCGCCTAGATCATTTTACCAACAATAGCTTCGATCGTTGTCAGCTCGGAGCGGGATTGCAGGTAGAACAATCGGACATAATCGGTTGTCGATTTCAAAATTGCTTCGATGGTCTATTAGTGGATAGCGACGGCGGTAGCACATATCTAGAAAAATGTATGTTTAACTCTAATCAACACATTGGCCTTGAAGCAAGGAATGCTTCGGTTCGTCTCTCATGCAGCCACTTTTTAAGTAACGGCGATGCCTTCGTTTCATCAAGTTCAACGATACAAATCGCCCGGAATGCTGGGAATTTATTTCAAAGCAATTTTACCGCCATTAAAGCGGTTCAATGTACAGGCTTAGAGTTATCTCAAGGCCATAATAGGTTTGTGTTAAATCAGGCATTTGACTTGCTTTGCAACTTTGATTCTACAGCAATCTTGACTAAATCAGGAGGTTTTTATCAAATACCTGCGAATTATAATTCGTTTAGTTCTCCTTCAAGCACGGAACTAATTAAGGGCAGAACTCCTGTTTATCTGAGTTATAATCCACAACTGGCCGTATCGAACAGGTTATGTCCGGAACTCTCCAGAGTTGCCGCGGATTCTTCAGCAAACTCACCGAAAGCAAGTGCTGCGTTATTAGTTTGGCCTAACCCATCGGATAATGGAAAGGGGAATATTAGATTGCCTCATGATGAGGGAGGTACTATTTACCTTAGAAATTTAGCAGGGCAGTCGATACAAATCATTCAAGTAGAGCAAGGCACCCAAGAGCTGGGCATAGATATTGGTTCCTATAGAGGCCTATGTATTGTACAATTTGAATCGAAAGAAAGCGTTGCAATCTTTCGGTGGATTCTGCCAAGATAAAAGCGAACAATTCTGCCTATTTTGCAACAACAATTGCACTGCCTGTGAAAACCATTAAAATGCTCGATTTTCAAAGAATCCATGAGCCTTACAAAGACTCACTGAATCTGGCTATACGCGATGTTGCTAATAGTGGTCATTACATTGGTGGGCCTGTAGTTCAGGCGTTTGAAAAGGAGTTGTCCGAGTTCTTGAACTCAAATGTTTGTGGTGTGGGTAATGGTACCGATGCCTTGCAGATTGCATTGATGGCTTTAGGTGTTGGCCCTGGTGATGAGGTTGTCGTGCCGGCATTCACCTATGCTGCGAGTGCCGAAGTGATCGGTTTGCTGGGAGCTACGGCTGTTTGGTGTGATGTTCAAGAAGCTACATTCAATTTGCATCCTGAATCATTGGAGCAAGTGCTGACCGAAAAAACAAAGGCCATTATTGCGGTTCATTTATATGGTGCATGTGCAGATATTGAATCCATTGAACTTAAGGCTCCAGGCATTCCTATAATTGAAGACACCGCCCAGGCTTTTGGTGCTAAATGGCTCTCAGGCAAGTATAAAGGACGCTACGCTGGAACGGTTGGTACATTTGGAACACTTAGCTTCTTTCCCACAAAGTCTTTAGGGGGAATGGGGGATGGCGGTGCGATTATTTCATCGGATTACTCATTACATGAACGGGCTAGTCAAATTGCTAAGCACGGTCAAAAGGAAAAGTACGTACATGAGGTCATAGGCGTTAATTCTAGGCTGGATCCGATTCAAGCGGCAGTCCTCAGTGTAAAGCTGAAATATTTCCATGATTCGGTAAAAACCAGAAAGAAATTAGCGCATACCTACGCAAATGGTTTGCAACATATTGGGGAGATTATTGCCCCGTCCAATGTAGACGATGGACATATCGTACACCAGTATACAGTCCGAGTTCTAAATGGAAAAAGAGATGCCCTCAAAAAGTACCTTGCTGCTCATGGCGTTGATTCAATGGTTTATTATCCAATAGGTTTGCATGCTCAAAAAGCCTACAGTCATTGGCCCCAGAAGTGCTCGTTAAACGTGACAAATTCCTTAGTAAATGAAGTATTGAGCCTTCCTATTGGCGAGCATTTAACAAAAGAGGAGGTTAGTTATATCATCGCAACAATTGAATCGTTTTATAACCATGACTGAGGATCTTTTTATTCACCCGACGGCAACCATAGATGATGGAGCCAAAATTGGTAAAGGAACAAAGGTTTGGCATTACAGCCACGTTATGCCGAATGCAAGCATTGGGGAGGCATGTATATTGGGGCAAAATGTATTTGTCGCTTCTAATGCAATCATCGGTAATGGCTGTAAGATTCAAAACAATGTAAGTATCTATGAAGGCGTCGTCTTGGAAGATGAGGTGTTTCTCGGACCATCAATGGTCTTCACCAATGTTGACGTTCCCAGAGCCTTTGTAGAACGCAAGAACTATTTGAAAACACCCGTGGGAAAAGGCGCGACAATCGGAGCAAATGCAACGGTCGTTTGTGGCAATTCAATTGGAAACTATGCATTTATTGGTGCGGGTGCAGTCGTTAATAAGAATGTTCCTGAATACGCATTAATGGTTGGTGTCCCTGCCAAACAAATAGGTTGGGTAAGTGCATTGGGTCGCAGATTAGAGTTTGATAAAAATGGATTTGCAAACTGTCCTGAATCGGGACAAGCCTATCAACTAAAAGAAGGGCGCGTACATCAATTACTGGATTCATGAAAGTACTTACCGTAGTAGGAGCTAGGCCCCAATTTATCAAGAGTGCACCAGTCTCGAAAGCATTTATTGATGCGGGAATAGAAGAATTTATTGTTCATACAGGTCAGCATTACGATCCTTCAATGAGCGCAGTTTTTTTTGATCAATTGGGCCTTCCAAAACCAATCAAGACATTATCTGCAGGTGGTCTGGGACGTGATGAAATGATTGCATCAATTCGTCAAGATCTAATTCCTATTCTAAGAGTAATCGAACCCGATTATGTTTTGGTCTATGGCGATACAAATTCAACTCTAGCGGGTGCACTGGCAGCAAATGAAATGAATATTCCTGTTGTTCATGTTGAAGCGGGATTACGCTCATTTAATGATGAAATGCCGGAAGAACTGAATCGGATCCAAACCGATGAACTTTCGAAAATTCTTTTTACTCCATCATTAGAGGCGAATAAGAATATTGAGGCGGAAGGATTTTTAGCTCCGCATCAAAAAGTAGAAATGGTTGGAGATGTCATGTACGATGCCTTACTCATGTTCAAGGAGTTCGGACAATATTCTGAAGGAATGGGACCAATTGAATTCTTTGACACACCCTTTGCTTTGGCCACCTTACACCGACAAGAGAATGTAAAGCATTCAAATCGACTTGAGGAGCGTATACTAACCCTTAATGCACTGCACAACAGCGGTTTAAATGTATGGATGCCTTTGCATCCATCAACAAAAAAACAAATTGAGTCATCAGGTATACGTGTTGATTTCAAAACAGCTGAACCCGTAGGCTATCTTGAAATGATATGGCTACTTGGCAAAGCTAAAATTGTATTGACCGATAGTGGTGGCCTTCAGAAAGAGGCTTATTTCATGCATACTCCTTGCATTACCCTGAGAAATGAAACGGAATGGGTTGAATTAGTGGAATCAGGGGCAAATACTTTATTTCCGTTGGGTACACCTGTGGAAAGGATCATTGATGCGGTCAGGAGTTTTGACCCATTCAATAAACCAAAAGCGAATCTTTACGGTAAAGGCAATTCAGCTGCGCTCATTGCAGAATCGCTAAAGAATAGCGTCTAAAAAAGTCTTAATGTCTTTGAGACAATCGGCATTTAAGCTGTGCGCCATTGGATATTGATGAAAAGAATAGGACGGGAGATGTTTCATAGCATCGGCAGATGCCCGTGCCCACTCGAATGGGATTACTGGATCAGAAATCCCATGACTTTGATAAATAGGTATGCTGGTCTGCAATGATTTTAATGCAGGCATCCACTCAGGTAGCGCATATCCACTCATGAAAATAAAGGCTTTAGCAGGAAAATTACCTAGAAGTAATTGAATACTCGTAATTGCACCTTGAGAGAAACCGCCAATAATAATTTCTCCAGTGATTGCGTTCAAATCCTTCCATTCCTGGATGCTCGATTCGACCAACTTTGAGGCAGCTACCACATCATCACAATCAATCATCTTTGCGCCATTGTCCCATTCGATTGGATACCAAGCAAATCCGTACGGTTGAAGGTGTATTGGCGCTTCCAAGCAAAGAATGTTCATTGCCGGCAAGTAAGGTTTTAAACCAAATAAATCTTCCTTATTGGATCCATAGCCGTGTAATAGTACGAGCGTTGTACAATCTGTAGCATGGATGTGGTGTACGTACTTTAGCATCAACGGTTATAATCAAGAATGTCCCAGGTATGGTCCGCAAGCAGCCGGATTTGGTACATGAACTCATGCGGACATTTTCGCCATTCATGCGGAGCAATCATACTTAGCACATTCACATCGTCGCTTTTTCGATACAAATAATACACATGATTGATTTCGGGTTTAAATCCCATTTGAGCTTTATAAATTTCTTCACTCAATGCTTTGCGTTCATGAATCTTACGTGCTTGGTCCGCAAGCAGTTCAATTTGAGCCCTAATTTGATCCAGTTGCATATCCGTTTGCAACTCCATGGCGTTAAGATCAAGACTCTTATTTTTTAACGTATCCACAGCCTTGAAGGCCGGAGCACTAACACTCGAGCCATAAGGTAGAATATTCGCATTCTCTGCAATTTTCTCAGGATCGATTGGATTGAACGCTCGTTTTTCTTCTTTTGCCATAGGTCAAAAATAAATGATTCCTTCGTTTACATCACCGATTGACTCAGCCATGTTCCGTTGGAAGCGGTACGATGCGACCAACGCAAGTATTGCATCGAACTGATGCCAATTTTCACATTGAAATACCTCGAAAGGAAATCTAGAGGGCTTGAACAGTTCTCGTAAACATAAAGGAATAGAGGAAAGTGTTTTTTTATAGCCGTGCTCATGCAGATCAAACGTTAAAGCAACTTGCTTGGGGTAGACCTCTATTACCCTTGGGGTGAGTTGACTTTTTAATTTCATAGCTCGAGCCGTTAGGCCTCCAAGGAACATTGGACTCATCGCATTCGTTTCTTGATCGCATTTCCGGTAATGAAAGTCTGAACAGCCTTGGATTCCTGTATATACTCCGGGAAGCGATAAGGGGGCGTCGATACCAATAGTAGTACTATTCAAGTCGCTTAGTTTGTCCAAGATGAACGAATCGGCACACTTGTTTTTTTGGCTTTGAAACAGTTGAATTCTCTTGTCAAAGCCATTATTGTAAGCGATAACAGTTGTTCCGGCCAATTTTGATCCATAGTCTATACCTACGATTCCTTCCATTTGCCAAAAATTTCTTCTGCCTTTTCAAAACGATAATTGAATATCTCTTCAAGTTTCGGTTTGACAATGAACGGATGAGCGAGTTTACCTAAAGGCCCAAAGGGGACTTTATAATTTACGCGATCTAATATTTCTACTCCACCTGGAATGGCTTTAAAATGATGTTCATGGTGCCAAATCGCATAGGGTCCAACGCGCTGTTCATCCACAAAGAAATGGGGAGCACTGACATGTGTAATTTCAGTGGTCCAATTCATTTTGATCCCAAAAAGTGGGCTCACCTTATAATTGATGAACAATCCCGGGTACATCTCATCAGGGATACTGCTGAGAATATTGAAACCCAGATAGTCCGGAGTAATAGTGGCTAAGTTGGCGGGATTTTGAAAAAAGGCCCAAGCCTCTTCAACAGTGATTGGGAGCTTTTGAATGCGCTCGATTACGTGCATAGCGTGTCGGTTTTCTATGTACCTAACACCAATGAATGCCGAGTGTTCGAGCTCCGGCTTAGATTCGCTTCATCTGTTGTTTGATGTACTTCGTTTGTTCGTTAAGTACACCTTTAGAATCTAATTTCTTTACTTCTGTAAGTAAGATTTGTGCTTCTTTTTTACGACGCTTGGTCAAAGCAATTCCAGCAAGATTCAACTTTGCCAAAGCCTTGTCTTGATCCAATCGCAAGCCAGTATTCAATGCTTTCTTTAGTAAAGTTTCAGCTTTACCAACTTTTCTTTGGCTTTCAATCATTCCCATTAAAAGATAATAGTAGGCCAATTGACTCTTTACCAAACTCTTTTCAGGAGTTCTAATGCCAATAAGGGATTTTTCAGCCTTGACGACGTCATTTTTTCGCATGTGGTATAAGGCGACCAAGATTCGCTCATTTTTAAAATAAGTCAACAAAACCAGTGCAGCAGGGAATAGCAAGGCAATACCGTTGCCTATCTCACCGTCGGCAAATTGAAAGATTGACCAAATAAAAATGGCGGCTGTTACAACTAGGCGAATGATTTTACTGAGCATCTCTATTATTTTTGAGCAACGCAAAGAAACAAAGAAAATAGCCATGTCGGATTGGAAGACTCTAGATATTGACTCAAAACGCTCCTTCTACAAAACCCTTAGTGAAGCCTTAACGGATAACAAGCGCGCTTTATTCAAGGAAAAAGTAGGGTACAGGACCCGGCATTTTTCTCTAGCATTAGAAGATATGATGAAATCTCAGAATGCATCAGCCTTGATGCGCACTGCCGATGCCTTTGGGGTACATCGAATCGATGTTTATGACAAACAAGAACGTTTCAATGTCAGTAGCGGAATATCGAAAGGAGTAGAGAAATGGCTGGATGTAAACTTCTTCAACACCTACAATGAAGGCCATACCGAAGTTTGGGGTGAAAAGTTGAAAAGTACAGGAAGGAAACTTTATGTAACGGCCTTAGATCCCTCTGCAAAACCTTTGCATGAAATTGACGCCAGTATACCCGCAACCATACTTTTTGGAAATGAGCAGGAGGGAGCTTCAAGTGAAATACAATCCATGGCGGATGAACTCATTTACATTCCTATGAAAGGATTCGTGGAAAGCTTTAATGTTTCTGTAAGTTGCGGAATTGTGCTGCATCATTTGACGTTGGGAATGCAACAGGCCGGGATTCCAAGAGGCCTAAGTGAAGAAGATGAACTGGATACCCTTATCAATTGGGCCTTACGTACGGTACCAAATCCGCATCAATACCTTTAGAGTAGTGTGCAGTAAAATTGACCTTCTTCAATATCCCAGTCAATAACTTCCCAACGTATTAATCGGGCCAACGTATTTACGGCCTTATTTCGTGGACATTGCATCAGTTTTGCAGCTTTACTCGTGCTGATCCTCTCGTAGTCCTTTAAATACTGAATGAGACGTTGTTCGCGCTCGGAAAACTGCACAGGCCTTTTGCTGTCATTGCTTTGCTCTTGACGCCATACTTCGACCAAAACTGCATTTGCAATCATATTTTGGTCATGTATTCTTATGTAGGACTTGTGTCCTTCCACTTCGTCGACTTTGTACGGTTTCTTCAATCCTTCGGGTACATCAACCTCCCAAACCAATTTCCCTTCGATAGCATGTGCTTTTACAACGAGTTCAATTTCTGGAATAGAAAAGACTCTGGCCGCACTTTCTAAAAGGTAGATATCATCTTCATCTTTTACTCCGGCTATAACTCCATTGTCTCGCACTCCTACAAGAAGCTTTCCTCCAGAAGTATTTGAAAATGCGCTGAGTGTGCGTGCGATCTTCCGTGCATCAGATATTTTGTACTTAAAATCTTGTTGCTCGTGCTCGCCCTCAGCAATTAATGCATGGAGATTGTTCGAAGAAATATATTGGTCAAAATCCTTCATAGAAAGGACTTTATTTTGTCACATAGATTACATCAACAAGTGCTTGGACCTCTGCATTTTTTCCAAACCATTGTGTTTTGAATTCTTCTGTATAGACGCGAATGTTTGCGATTGTTACTGAATCACCATACTGTTTCCGAGCTTCGAAAAGCATTTTATCATAGGTGATTAGACCATCATGAAGAACTAATTCTCGAGTTTTATCAGCCGCGGTTATTTTGTCACTATAGATGACGTCGGGATACACAAGTATCGTTCCAAGATAGGTCCATTCTTGACCATACATCGAACCGGCTGTATCGTACAAGCTGCGCTTTGGGCTAGCACAGGAGGTAAGCAGAAATAGGGCTGAAGTGATTACAAATAGGTGCTTCATGGAAATAAATTTCTTCACGGGAAAGTTAGAACAAAAATAAGGCCGCAAAATGCGGCCTTAGACTTTTTTACAAGGATTTCAATCGCGCTGTTAGTGCTTTTTCTGAAATCGAAATTCCTCTTTCCTTGCAATACTGCCTCACCTTATGAAGGTCGCCTTTGAACAGTTTTATGGCTTGGTTAATACTACATACCTTTTTCATAGAACTGTCTTTATGTATTAACACTGCGTAGAAGTTACGAAAATGAATTATGACATAACTTATTATTTATCAACACGTTATTGTTGAGAAAATTACTGGAATTCCACTCGTGTCGCAAATGAGATTTTTCACAACCTCAAGGCGTACAATCTGAATAAGTTTTTCTACATTAGAATGACCAAACTTTTAAACCCAACTACTCCATGTCTTTGACCAAAGACCATGCGATTATTTTTCAGGGATTGCAAAACTATGTAAGACCAGAAAATGAAAATGATCACAATGATCTTGAGCAGCTTTCCCGTTCATTCATTATAAAATCGTTTGACATTGGGGAGGACCTCTGGCATCTCAATAGCTCCAATTCGCAGTTAAATTTTATTCTATCAGGTGCTTTCGGAGAGTACTTAGTCAATGGGCGAAAAGCCCAACTGATACGATTTTATCGTCAAAATAAATTTGCATTTTCTGAAGATATGATCCTGTACTCAGCTCCTCCTGCTACCTATGCTAAATGTTTGGTAGAAGGGCGGGTGGCTTCTATCTCAGCGAATATACTCATGAGCTACCTCCAAGGCAGCATTGTCGGTTCCACATTGTTAACGGGATTGATTGAATTAAGCATGACGGAATATAGAAATACAACTTATGAGATGTTACAATCTCAGGGTATACATCGTATTAATGCTGCACTGGAGCAATTCCCTGATTTGCTAAATATTATCCCTCGCAAAGAGCTCGCTGATTATTTAGGTATATCCCGTGCATCACTGTTTCGGTCACTTAAACAAATAGAGAATGAAAAGTGATTTTAGAAAATTGATCCTCCAATTCTTCCAAGAATTACCTGCTTACACAAAAGATATGGAGCCTGCTTGTATTGCAATCGCGCAGGCATTTCAAGAACCAATTGTAAAGAAAAAAGGAGAAGTGATAACAGAGTTGTCTCCTCCAAACAAAGACTTTTGGTTTCTTCACAAAGGCTACCTAAAGGAACTATATAAGAATAAATTCCAATCGGAGGATCAACTCTTCAATTTCATTCCTGCAGGTTCAATTTTTGTAAATGAAGATTCATTGTTTTTTAACCAGCGCCCGCAGCATTATTTCAAGGCATATTCTGATGTAAGTATTGTAGCGTTGGAAATCGAAAAGTTTAATGAGTTAAGAGCAAAATACCCCGCGGTTATTCAGTTGTACCTAAGTGGAACTGCTGAAATTCAGCGAAATAGAAGGTCTAGACTCTTGATGCTCAGAATGCCTAACACCCAGGATAAAATTGATTGGGTTCGAGAACAGAGAGGGGATATATACAAAGTTCTCGATCGAGTAACCTTAGCGCAATATATCGGAGTGAGTCGTGCGAGTTTGTATCGAGCATTTGATAAAACAGGTAAAGCACAATACTAGGTCTGTGTCGTATTTTTGGACACGATGAAACATTTTTGCCACCTTCTAATCTTCTTGGGCCTTTTTGGTGCTTCAAACGTAAGTGCGCAGGTTTCTGATACGTCCGTTCTGTTAAATTCGGTAACGATTATCTACGAGGAGGACCCAGCGTTCATCTTGTGGGAAAGTTTAATGCAAAAATGGCCGATTCAAAAAGAATATAAGCCAGCAAATGCTTCAGTGTACATGCGTCAGTACGATGCCAAGGGAGCTGTCGATTTCGAGGTGTTGTCTAATATTTACTTTGAACCAACTTTAGTTTATCAAGAGATTAGCGCCTTAAAAGACTATCAGGAGCAACAGGCAGATTTTGGTCGATCCGTTCAAGCAAATGCCTCATTTTCGTTCAATACGCAATTTGACTTTAGTAAAGGTGGAGAAATCGGACTTTTCAATACCTATCCCTACAGTCGATTCGATCGCAGTAATTTTTATCCCTTTGACCGAATCAATGATGCCTCAATAGCGTCAATCCCCATCATAGGGTTATTTGAGCGTCAAGCTTGGTCGAATTATTCATTCACTATTCTATCCGAGTGGAAAAGTGATACGTCGGCACATGCAATTTTATATTTCAAGCCGAAAGAGAATCGTGTCGGATGGACAGGACAAATGAAAGTGGATATAGAGGCGCTTCGTGTTGATGAATTCTCAGGTATGGTTGGAGCTATAGATGTCGAGCAAACCTATGGGACCGGCATCGCTCAATACATTTCGAATCAGAAATTTACCTATGGCAATGGCTCAAAGACACTCGAAGTAAAGGTGATCAGTATTAATGAATGTCCGACTCGACCAAAGCCGAGTAAAACATTGATTGGAGTCATACCTGAACAGCAAGTTCAAGGACCCGAATTTTGGGCACAATACAGACCAAAAGATGATAAGCTTGATCAATGGACTAGTCGCCAGGATAGCATAATACGCTACTTGAATTCCGATGAATACTTGGATAGTGCTGATGCAGAATACAATGCCTTTCATTGGTATGAACCGCTCGTCAGCGGAATTGGTTACCGTAAGCGTAGTAAGGGTACACAGTTTTACTACAGTCCTTTGCTGAGTCAAATCAACTACTTCGGTGTCGGGGGTACGCGATGGACACCTTTGGCCTACGGGACCAAACGTTTTAAGTCGGGTGAGCAATTCAGTGCTACAAGTCGTCTAAACTATGGCCTTAGAAATCAAGATTTGAAGGGCTCTCTAGATTTAAATTACATCTATGCCCCCTTGCGAAATGCTTCATGGAACCTGAAATTTGGAAACGATTACCAACAGATTACTCAAAGTATTGACCTAACGGGGATCTTTAGTAGAAGTAACTATATCGAAAAAACTTATGCTGAAGCCTATCATCGATTCGAGTGGTTTAATGGCTTTTACACGCGCATAGGATTTGAATACAGTAAGCGCGAAAGCATAGAAGAATTGGACCTTGGGGGCGATTTTTTTAATTCTTTGGCACCGCCAGCACCTTTTGAAACGTATACGGTGGGGCAAGTTGGCCTGGAAGTTCTCATTCGTCCCTTTCAACGCTATTATCTGAAAGGGAGGCATAAAATTGTCTTAAGTAGTCGTTGGCCCGATTTTCGAATCGTACTCAAGCAGGGGATACCGGGCTTTTTAAACTCGGATGTCCGCTACAGCAAATATGAGTTCATAGTTGAGGATTACTTGAATCATGGGACATTCGGATTCAGTAACTATTTGGTTTCATCTGGGGGATTTCTAAACGACCCAAGCACCGTCCGATTCATTGAATATAAGTGGTTTAGGGGCGGTGATTTCTTCCTATTTACGCATCCGTTATACACATTTCAGTCTTTGCCTGAGACTTTTGCGAGTCCAGAACCATTTGTTATGGTGAATGGAATTCATCATTTCGAAGGCTTCTTCCTTCAAAGGATTCCAATCATTAGGAGATTAAAGCTAAGCACGGCCATTGGCGGGGCTATGCTCACGATACCATCTAACAAACTCATGCATATAGAATCCTATGCGGGGTTGGAACGAAAGTTTAAGATGTGGGATGCTCCAACACGTCTAGGTTTGTATTATTCGGTTTTGCCGCTGGATATTCACCCAGGCTTCCGAGTAAAGTTTGGTATGGACTTTAAGGACACATTTACGGATCGATGGAATTTTTAATGGTTCATTTCTGAATCAATTAGGTTTAAGATCAAGTTCGTCTGTCCACTAACGGATGAATATGTTTGATTTTTGCACAATTCAGAGGCTATTCTGTTCTAAACATTAAATTAGCTTCACACTATGAAATATATACTTGGAACAATACGCGTTGCGCTGATTTTTGTAATCATTCTGCTAGGGATTTTGCTTCTAGCGGCAATGTATCCATTCGCAGGCCGAAGAGCTGCACATCGCATTTTCATGGCCATTCGATGGGCCCTCTTGTGGGCTGTAGGCGTTCGTGTACATGGACCAAAGTTCAAAAACATAGGTCCTGGCATCATCATGGCAAATCATCGTTCTTATTTAGATGTGTTATTCATTCCGACCTCTGAGTTGTTTACAATTGTTGGTAAGAAGGAGGTAAAGTCCTGGCCATTGATAGGCTGGGCTGCACAAGCATTAGGAGTGATTTGGGTGAAGCGTGAAAGCAAGGAAAGTCGAACTCAAACACGACAAGATATTCTTGATGCCGTTGAAGAAGGACAAACTGTAGTGTTGTTCCCGGAGGGGACATCTGGAGAAGGCCCTTTACTGTTGCCCTTGAAACCAGCGATGTTCTATGAAAGTGCCCAACGCGGTTTTAACATTTATCAATGGAGTTTACATTTCGATTCGGCTAAAACAGGATTTCCTCCAGGAGTGAGCTTTATCAAGCATCTGTGGGCGGTTTGTTCAGAGTGGCGCATTAACGCCTACATTGATGTGCGAGAAGAGCCGCTTCATATGAAGGACGGTGATGCACTGATTCAAGAGGCCAGCAATTGGTGGAATGATTCGTTACTTAAATCAGCAACGAAGAATCCTGCACGTGATTCTGGTTATTGGCCAGATACTCGTGATTTCTCTATTGCGGCGAGATTAAGCTAGTTTTCTCATAGGGAAAGCAGTACACGCTCATGTAGTTTCCTATGCCGCGTTCCGTATCTCGACTCAATGCGATTCTTTGTTTAGGAGGAATACTGTCGCTTATACGCTGAGTGAATGCGGTATTTCCAACTTTCAATAATTGGTCTGTGGTGTCCAAGATCAAGCTTTGTACCGAGGCACTATTAAATCCTTCGATATTGAGCAAATCGTTTAAACGCTTAGGGGTAGCAATGACTACATCTGCACCAAAATAAATATCCTCCTTTTGTTGAAGAATTTTTGGTCCTTCATATGCGGTCCAAACACGTAGATCGGTATGCTTGCCAAGTGCTTCGAACAGTTCAGCATACTCATCTGCAATTTCAGAGGTTGGAACCAAAATGAGCGCACGTGCAACGTCCTCGAAGCTCTGTTTAAGATCATGAACAATGGTTGCAACGGTAGCGATACGCAGCTCTCGTTCATTTTCATGAATCAACCAGTGATTTTGTCCGCTTTTGATGGAACCAACCATCTTGCGTTGAGCATCCGAGAATGGCAGCATTTCATTGTGCTCTAGTGCGTTCAGCACTTCCGCTTGTAATTTCAATTTAGCCATTTGCTCAAGTTTTATGCAAAACTAAGGGCTACTTAACAAATGCAAGGATAATAAGGGGGTTGATTGTAACTTCAACCTTCAAATTTTTGAACATGAAAAAGATTTTCGTCGTACTCACTCTTATTTTGTCTGTGGCGCTCCAGGCCCAAAAATTGGAAAAAATTGAACCATCCTCATGGTGGCGTGGTATGCAAATGCAGAGCGTTGAATTCATGGTCTATGGTAAAGACATTTCTGAACTCACCGCGGTGGGTAAGGAATTAAAGGTTATTTCTTCGTCAGCATTGGAGAGCCCGAATTACCTTTTTGTCGAGGTTGAAATTCCTGATGATACGCGCATTGGTACGCATCAATTACTGTTTAAAGACAAAAAAGGCCGTCAAAAGGGCACCTTGTCCATTGAGATTTTTGAGCGTGAAGCTGGATCTGCAAAGCGCAAAGGTTTTAGCTCGGCGGATTTCATTTACCTCATCACTCCAGATCGTTTCAGAAATGGCGACCCTTCAAATGACCGAGTAAAGGGAATGTTGGAAGGGCCAAACCGCGATTTCATTGGTGGAAGACACGGTGGCGACTTGAAAGGTATCATCGAAAGCTTGGATTACTTTGAGAAAATGGGAATCTCTAGCTTATGGCTGAATCCTGTGCTTGAGAACAATATGGAGACCTACAGCTATCATGGATATGCCATGACGGATTTGTACAATGTGGATCCCAGATACGGATCGAATGAGCAATACAAGGAATTGGCAGAAAAGGCGAAGGAGAAAGGTATTGGGATTATTATGGACCAAGTTGCCAATCACATCGGGTCTTTGCATCCATGGATGTCCGATTTGCCGAGTGCGGATTGGGTGAACCAATGGCCCGCGTTTACACAGACGAATCATATGAAAGTCAGCCGATTTGATCCGCATGGGGCAGAGGTAGACCGCAAGCAATTCACTGATGGATGGTTTGTGGAGACAATGCCGGATTTGAACCAGCGCAACGAGAAATTGGCCCGATACCTTATTCAAAACTCCATCTGGTGGGTGGAATATTTAGGACTTCACGGCATTCGCATGGATACGTGGCCTTATCCGGACAAGCAATTCTTGGCGGATTGGACCAAGGCTATTTTGGACGAGTACCCGAACTTCAATATTGTTGGTGAGGAATGGGTCAGTGATCCATCGTTGATCAGCTATTGGCAAGCGGGTACAGCTAAGATGGACGATTACACCACCTATCTACCGAGTGTGATGGACTTCCCATTGCAGAGTGCTGTAGTGGACGGTTTGATGGGCGAAGCTACTTGGCGCAGCAGTATGACTAAGATTTACGAAAGCTTGGCCAATGATTACATGTACGGCGATCTCAACAACATTATGATTTTCCCGGATAATCACGACATGAGCCGTATTTACACACGTCTTGACGAAGATTACGACAAGTGGAAGATGGCAATGACCTTGTTTTTTACGACTCGTGGAACATTGCAGTTCTATTACGGTACGGAAATCTTGATGGCTAACCCAGGAACGGAAGATCATGGTGTGATTCGATCAGATTTTCCTGGCGGTTGGGAAGGCGATGCTGTGAATGCATTTACGGGTGAAGGACTGACTGAGCAACAGCAGGAAGCGCAGCAGTATATTGCGGATTTGGCACATTTGCGTCGTGGCTCGTGCGCATTGAATATGGGTGAAATGCTACACTACATCCCGCTTGGCGAGGTATATGTGTACTTCAAATGGTTCGGGGATGAGCACAAGATGATTGTGTTGAACCGCAATGATGAGGAAGTGGCACTTGGTTTGGACCGATTCCAACAGGGCCTCGAAGGATTCACCACGGCCACGGATGTTTGGACAGGAGAGGAGGTAACACTTGGTGCTACGTTAACGCTTGCGCCAATGGGATCCTACATTTTTGATTTGAAGTAAAGATGCGAGGACTGATCTTGAGTATTGGGATTGCGCTTTTAGTCGCAAGTTGCACGAGCAACGGGGCTGCTCCCGCGAATGCTGGTGTGCAATGGGATACCATCTCTGGGGTTAGCTCCGGTACACTGTTGCGCTTGGATTCCGCTCATGCCACACCATGGTTGAGTGCACGTCCGTTGGATATCTGGTTGCCTCGCACCTATGACGGAAAACGAAAGCATGCGGTGTTATACATGTATGATGCGCAGATGCTCTTTGATGCGAAGGTGACTTGGAACCACCAGGAATGGCGCGTTGACGAGGTTTTGGATAGCCTCATTGCTGCAAAAACCATTTTGCCAACCATCGTTGTAGGATTACACAATGGAGGTATGATGCGCAACTTTGAATACTTTCCGCAGAAGCCGTTCAATACCCTGAAAAGTAAATTTTCAGATTCTACCATGGCAGATATCGCCATGCGCTATGGGTCCGATTCTACGTTCCCCGTACAAAGCGACAAGTATTTACAATACATGGTCGAGGGTGTGAAGCCGCTCGTAGATTCGACGTTTGCGGTGTATACGGATAAAAGTGCCACGGCTGTAGCAGGAAGCTCCATGGGTGGATTAATGAGCATGTATGCCATAGGGGAATACCCGGAAGTTTTTGGTACTGCATTGTGCATGAGTACGCATTGGCCCGGGGGCTTCGCTCCGAATGAGGAGATTCCCAATGCTTTTGAAGCATATGTAGCGGAATACCTTCGTCCGGAACGCGTAGGTAAGATTTACTTTGACTACGGTACGGAGACCTTGGATGGGATGTATGAGCCGTTCCAAAACCAGATTAATGAGGTTTTGCTCAATAATGGTTTCGAGTCAGAGAAGAATTGGACAACGCAGAAGTTTCCAGGTGCGGCACACGATGAGAAAAGTTGGGCCAAGCGCCTTCATATTCCTTTCACTTTTGCGTTTGCAAAGCAGCGTTAAGGCCAAAATTTTTTAGACCAAAAAGAACCCCCCGGGCGCGGAGCGCCCGGGGGGTTCTTGTATTCAAATTTTTCGCCAGTAGATTTAGAAAGAATCAATGGCGTTGTTTAGGGTAGTAGAAGGACGCATGATGGCGGTGGCCAAGGCGTCGTTCATGAAGTAATACCCGCCGATATCTGCTGGTTTACCTTGCACGGCGATAAGCTCTTCAACGATGGTGTTTTCGTTGCTGCTCAACGCTTCTGCAAGTGGTGCAAAGGTGGCTTTAAGGTCAGCATCGTCATTTTGATTGGCCAATTCCTTCGCCCAGTACATGGCCAAATAGAAATGAGAGCCGCGGTTGTCGATGCCGCCTAGGCGACGCGTTGGGCTCTTGTCATTCTCCAAAAACTTAGAGGTTGCATCGTCCAAGGTGCGTGATAGCACTGCTGCTTTGGTGTTGCCGTCTTTTTCAGCGAAGTGCTCCAAGCTCACACCCAGAGCAAGAAACTCACCCAGGCTGTCCCAACGCAAGTAATTTTCACCTGTAAGCTGTTCTACGTGCTTTGGTGCAGAACCACCGGCACCTGTTTCGAACAAACCACCACCGTTCATTAACGGCACTATGGATAACATTTTGGCTGAAGTACCTACCTCAAGGATAGGGAAGAGGTCGGTCAAGTAATCGCGCAATACGTTGCCCGTTACAGAGATGGTATCCAATCCCTGAACGATACGCTCCAAGCTAAACGTGGTTGCTTCGATTGGTGACATAATAAAGATATCTAGACCTTCAGCATCGTAGTCCGGCAAGTACGCTTCTACTTTCTTAATGAGTTCACGATCGTGTGCGCGATTTTCGTCCAACCAGAATACTGCAGGTGTTTCAGTGGCACGAGCGCGGCGTACTGCCAAGCCAACCCAATCCTTGATAGGGGCATCTTTTACTTGGCACATGCGGAAAATATCGCCAGCCTCAACCGCTTGAGTCAAAACAGCCTTACCGTCGATCATAACATCTACGCGGCCATTTGCATCGAGCTGGAAGGTCTTGTCGTGAGAACCATATTCCTCGGCTTTTTGAGCCATCAATCCTACGTTGCTGACGCTGCCCATGGTCGTAGGGTCAAGGGCTCCATTATCCTTACAAAAGTCTATAGTTGCCTGGTAAATTCCGCTGTAGGAGCGGTCTGGAATGACTGCCTTCGTATCTCGTGGTTTACCATCTTTATCCCACATGCGTCCTGATGTACGTATCATGGCTGGCATAGAAGCGTCGATGATCACATCTGAAGGAACGTGCAGGTTGGTAATGCCTTTGTCGCTATTGACCATGGCCAAATCTGGTCCATTTTCAATCGCCGTAGCAAGGGCAGCTTCGATTTCATTGCGCTGGTCTGCAGGCAGGGTAGCGATTTTCGCGTACACATCGCCTAGACCATTGCGAACATCAACCCCCAAGTCATTGAAGGTTTCTGCGTATTTCTCGAATACCTCAGCGAAGTAAACTTCAACAGCAGCACCGAAAAGAATCGGGTCACTGACCTTCATCATTGTTGCTTTCATGTGCAGGGAGAACAAAACTCCTTGCTCTTTAGCGTCGTTGATTTGCTCAGCCAAGAAAGACTTAAGTGCACTCATGCTGATTGAAGAAGCATCGATCACTTCACCGGCTTGCAACGCAATGCCAGATTTGAGTGTTTTTGTTGCACCGTCTTCTGCAGTGAATACGATATCTGCTGCGCAAGCTGCAGCGATGGTTGTGCTTACTTCTGAACCGTAAAAATCGCCCGCTGTCATGCTGCTTACATGGCTCTTGCTATCAGCGGTCCATTCGCCCATGCTGTGCGGGTGCTTTTTAGCATAGTTCTTTACGGCTTTAGGGGCACGGCGGTCACTGTTACCTTCGCGGAGTACAGGGTTCACAGCCGATCCTTTGATTTTATCGTAACGGCCTTTGATGGCCATTTCCTCGTCATTTTTTGGCTCTGCGGGATAGGAGGGAACCGCAAATCCTGCAGCTTGTAATTCAGCGATTGCCGACTTTAGTTGCGGGATAGAGGCACTAATGTTGGGAAGTTTAATGATGTTGGCTTCCGGAGTTTTTGCCAATTCTCCAAGTTCTGACAATGCATCGTCTACACGCTGATCTTCAGTGAGAAAGTCATTGAAGGTCGCCAAAATGCGTCCTGCCAAACTAATATCACGTGTCTCAACTTCAATACCTGCCTTTGCGGTGAAGGCTTTAACAATTGGTAGGAAGCTATAGGTTGCTAATGCTGGTGCTTCGTCTGTTTTGGTGTACAGAATTTTTGACATAATTCAGAGTGTATTTGCGGTTTGAATCACAATTGTGGGCGCAAATATAGGGCGCACATGCTCACGATGGAAGCGACCTATCTGAACTTAGCCACCTTATCTGAATTGGACAGGCGTTTGTCACCGACATGGTATTGGACATTCAATAAGAATTCTTGGGTATTGTCCAATTTTTGTAAGGCTAAAATGAGCGCATTCACCCTGTCAATTGGTCCTTCAACACTTGTGCCAAAAGGACCTACTTCATAAGCCAGGCCGGAGGATTGGATCAGCGAGATGGCCTCATCCACGCGAGCCATTGGATTCGAATCGGATAAAGGAATGAATTGAATGTTTGCCGCTAGAGTACTCATATTCCGGGCATGTTGATCCATTGTCCTATGGCAGTACTTATGGCCATAATAAGGGTGCTCCATATGGTGATGCGACCAATTGCTTTTGAAACACTTGAACCCCCTAAATACGCGCTTACTCCCCCGAGTAGGGCAAGAAAAGAAACACTGAACAGGTATTCAGTCCAAAACAGATGCTTCAAGGGAAACATGAAGATTAACGCAAAGGGGAGGCCCCCTCCGAGCATAAAGCTTAGTGCGCTTGCCCCTGCTGCTTCGAGGGGATTTGCCGATGTCATTTCGTTAATTCCAAGTTCATCCCGGGCATGCGCTTCAAGCGCATTGTGTTCATGTAATTGGCGCGCCACCTCTGCAGCAGTCTCAGGTTTTAAGCCACGACGTTCGTAGATTTTTGCCAATTCTTTTTCTTCTAACTCCGGCATTTCCTCCAGCTCGCGCGCCTCGCGTTCCAGGTCGGCATGTTCAATATCTGCTTGGGAACTTACACTCACGTATTCTCCTGCGGCCATACTAAGTGCGCCGGCAACAAGGCCTGCAAGCCCTGCGATGATTACGGGATCCTTCGTTGAACTTGCCGAGGCAACACCAACCACAATGCTACTAACGCTAAGAATTCCATCATTGGCACCGAGCACCGCGGCACGAATCCAATTGGATCGATTTACATAATGTTGCTCAAAATCTTGACTCATGGCTCGAGGTATTGAAGTTCGAAATGCAAAATGCGATTTGCAGTGTCTAAGGTAGCAAACCAGCGGTGATGTTCACGGACGCCTTCGGCAGAATGCAAAGAATCTTGGTAGGTAAAATGTTTGTCTGCATAGCTATGCAATTCCTCATCGTCGAGATGTACGTTGAAGTCAACCAAGCGTTGGGTCGAGCTCAGCGAACAGTGTAGCGTCGAGACCTTGGGGATATTGATGCCTGTGCGCACCTCGATGTGGTCAATGTTGAATTGGTCACAATCCATGGACCAATAAATGGTACGCGTCAAACTTTGGCATCCTTTCATAAGTAGAAGTGGAATACAAATGGTCACCAAAATGAAAACAAGAACCTTTCTCTGAAATCTCATATTTAACCCACAAAACATCGAAGTTAACTTACAGAATCGGATTGTTTAGTAGCATTACAGGGACAAATCATGTAATTTTAACGAAAGCCTAAGCCAAATGAAATACTTGACCCTTTCGGTTTTCGTGGTATTACTTGCTTGTAATGCACCCGAAAAAAATCCAACTAAATCACTCTTTAATGGGGAGGACCTCAGTGGTTGGCATTTGTACAATGAAGGGGATGTGCCGTCTATTTGGTTTGTAGAGGATGGATTGTTGACTTGCGATCCGGAACATGAGGGGGAATACGGCGATTTGGTTACCGATTTTTCTTTTGAAGGCTCGTATACACTGAATTGCGAATGGAAGGTAGATAGCGGTGGTAATAGTGGGATTTTCCTACAAGTGGTCGAAGCAGAATCTCTTGCGGCTCCTTGGATGAGTGGGGTAGAGTACCAGATTTTAGATCACTCGGACACCACCAACCACAACTATGGCGACCTCACGAGAATGAGCGGGGCCTTCTATGGCTTTCAAGCATTACCAGATTCTGTTCCCTACAACCAGGGCGACTGGAATCGGACACGCATTGTTGTGAACGATAACCTGATTACCTTTTTTCTAAATGAGGTCCAGACGGCGGAAATGGATTTGAGTACGCAAGAATGGAGAAATGCAGTTGCCAATTCAAAATTTGCTGAATACCCTGAATTTGGGAAATCGAGACGTGGAAAAATTGCTCTGCAAGCCTGGAAAGGCCGGGTTCAATTCCGAAACATCAAGCTAATGCAACGCCATTAATTATTCTGCAAGGCGTACGCGTTTAGGGTAATGGCAATACATAACCACACCACATAAGGAGTGAGCAACCAAGTCACTTTCGGCAGGTGAGGTTTCGCGATAAGTGCCATCGCACCCACGATGAATACAAGAATAATGATCTCCACTAAAGCCCATCCCATCCAATGGAGGTCAAAGAACAGCGGATTCCATGCGATATTGAACACAAGTTGAATGGCATATATCCACAAGATGGTATTGCGTAAACTTTCCACCTGCACTGCTTTATTCATGAACAGGCTTAAGCAAACCATGATTAGCGTCCAAGAGGCGCCAAATACCCATCCAGGAGGAGTCCATGGCGCTTTATTCAAGTTGGTGTACCAAGATCCCAACGGGCCTTCGCCCATTAAATAGCTGCCCAAGGCTAAGGCGCCAAAGTTCAGTATAAAGAAAAGTATAAGTCTCATTATTTTATGATTGCGCTAAATAGTAATCCCAAACCAATCCCGGCCATCAGGCTACCGATGAAGGCTAATCCCCCCATGCTCGGCAGCAAGAAAAATCCTACCCCAAGGCCTGTCATCATTCCTCCGCCCATGACGAGCGCTTGTCTGTAACTGAATTTATCTTCCTTCATTGTTATACCATTAACATAATGATGGCAAGAATAATCCCCCCGAGAGTAAATAGAAGTCCCTTCTTCATTATGGAAGAATTTCTGGCAAACATGAAGAACGCGGAGACGGAAAAAAATAAGACCGAAAGACCGAAGAAAATATTGAAGTAATACAACGGGTCGTTCGTGGTCGCCTTGTGCAGGTGCGTGAGCTTATCCAACCAACCGGGCAGTTCCTTCGCAGTAAACTTTGCTTCTCCCGTTTCGGAATTGTAGACGCCTTGTTCGAAAACAACCATGGTGCCGTCGTTGTCAATAACTGCAAGGTCGCGAATTCTCAAGGCACGTCCCAAGGATTCTTCGTTCAAGCCCGGTTCAACGGTGATCTCTTTTAGGACATCTCGCTTGAACGTATCTGTATTTCTAAAGATGAGTGTAATGCCAGATACGGCATAAATCATCATAATTCCAGCGAGGAAGTAGCCTAGGTATCTGTGGATGATTCTGAAAGTCATTCGATGGGGTTTAGGATTGTGTTTTAAAGGTACATCAACTTTATTTTTCTCCATTCCATTCCTGAAAGAATTGGCTCAAGAAAGTTTCCATGAATTCATGGCGTTCTTGAGCTATTCTTCTTCCAGTGGCGGTATTCATTAAATCCTTGAGAAGAAGGAGTTTTTCATAAAAATGATTGATCGTAGGACCTGGGTTATTTTTATATTCTTCCTTACTCAGATTGAGGTTGGCGGGTATCTCGGGGTTGTAGAGGGGCCGATTTTTAAATCCACCATAGTTGAACGTGCGTGCGATGCCGATTGCGCCGATGGCATCTAATCGGTCCGCGTCTTGAACCACCTTAAATTCTATGCTATGATCTTTGTGCTCATTCTTTCCGCCCTTAAAACTAATCGCTCGAATGATTGATGTAATTCGGTCGGCGCGCTCTTGAGGATAGTTTTGGGAACGCAGCCACGCGGCAGCGGTCTTGGGTCCGATTTCCTCATCACCTCCATGAAATTTCGAATCTGCGATGTCATGGAGTAGGGCCGCGAGCTCGACCAATTCGAGGTCACATGCTTCCTTTGTTGAGATGAGCTTTGCGTTCTTCCAAACGCGCTCAATATGAAACCAATCGTGTCCACCTTCAGCGTTTTCAAGCGTTTGTTGAACGAAGGAGATTGTTTTTGTAATGATGTCTGACATGAGCACAAATGTGATAAATTGGTAGGACTTAAATCACAGCGCAATGAAACGAATTTTACTCCTGGCCGCACTTTTTTATGGTTTATCGGCTAAAAGTCAAAGCAATAATGCCCTTCATTTCGATGGTACCGATGATTATGTAAGTACCACAAAATCGAGTATTCAAGGCAATGGGGCCCGGTCTTTTGAAGCTTGGATCCGAACCGATGAAAATTGCATACCAGGAACGGGTGGAGGTGTTCAGCAGGTCATTGCGGATATGGGTTCTTTCGTGATTGGAAAGCGGTTCACATTCAATCTACTCTGGGCAAATTCAATTCGTTTAGAGATCGGAGGTACAGGGGTGAGCGGAACGACCGCAGTGAATGATTCCCTTTGGCATCACGTTGCCGCGGTCTATAATCCTAGTGCCACGAAAACCGTTGAGCTCTTTGTAGATGGTGTAAGTTGTGGAACTGGAAATTTCACGTCAACTCCGGCAACCACTGCAGGCAATGTAGTTATTGGTCGCCGCATTGATGGTGCGAATAATTTTGGTGGAGATATCGATGAATTCCGCCTGTGGAACATCGCATTAACCCAAAGCCAAATTCAAGCTCATATGAACGGTGAGATTTGCGCACCATCGAGTAATCTGGTTTTGTACTACACAATGAATGATGGGGTTGCGGACGGAAGTAATTCCTCGAATACTACAATAACGGACCATGCTGGTTCGAATAATGGAACTCTTCAAAACTTTAACCTAAGTGGGTCAAGTTCGAATTGGACCTATGGACAAAACTTAAGTCAAACAGTTTATGATACGGTTGTTGCAACGGCCTGTAGTCAGTATATGATTCCAGACAGTAGTGGCTATTGGGATTCGACCGGGACCTATACCTGGACCTTCAACCAAGCCACTGGAGCATCAGCAGGTTGTGATTCCATCGTCACCTATGATCTCACAATTGATACCGTTGACAATCGGATCAACCAAAATGGTATTGTGCTCAGTTCTCCTGCAACTAATGCCTCTTTTCAATGGGTGAACTGCGATGATAGTACAGATATCGCAGGTTATAATACGAATGTGTATCCGGTTCAGGCTAACGGAAGCTATGCAGTGAAAGTTACTCAGGGGAACTGTACGGAATGGAGTGATTGCATCACTATAACTACCGTTGGAATTGATGAGAATAATGAGTTGGGACCTATTTATCCAAATCCTACGGCAGGTGTTATTTATGTACCAATTGAATTAGTAGGAGAGACCTTAATCATCACCGATGTCGCAGGGAATACGGTCGCGAAAATTGCCATAGAGACCTCAAAGGTGGAACTTCCTGAGGGACTATCAAGTGGAATGTATTTACTACGAGCAGGGTCATCCAAAGCTCCGAATAAAATAATTTTACAGCGCTAAGTGAAAGCCGCCCGCAGGGCGGCTTTTTCAATTGTTCTCAAATGGAAAAGAACTTACATTAGCCACTCATTAAGTGATATGAGCACGACATCAAAATTGCAGCGCATTACCGAAAGTAAATGGATGGATTTACTAGGTGTTGCGTTGGTCATAGGTGTGTCGGTAGCACTTGGTTTCCATAAAACAGTGCGCGCGGGTTTGCCGATTGGGATTTTCTCTACCGTAGGTGCGGCTGGATCGATGATGGTGACCCGGTTGGTTACTAAACGAAACAATATTGGCAATTTAATTGGCTTGGTAACGTCGGTAAACTCTGCTTTCGTGGATTATTTCTTAGGGAATGAGGCGGCCTTTTTGACGTATCCTGTTTCATTTGCTGGTGCAGGCATCTCATACTGGTACTGGAAACGTAGAAAGGACCGAGTGCCACGTAAGATTGATACAATTTATTTTGTCAACATAGCAATTGCATTTTTGCTTGGTACTGCTTTGAATTACATCGGATTTACCGATTTCTTGAAGGAGCCATTAGGAGAGAACACATCAAAATTTGCCGTGACGGCAGTAATCACAGGAATCACTTACAGTGGAATTCTAAATACGCCTCGCATGTATGCAGATTCGTGGGCAAGCTGGCAGGTTTACAACATCCTCAAGCTTTACCAAAACCTCCTATTCGGAAACATCGCCTTTGTTGCGAAATACTGCTTCTATCTTGTCAATGCGAGCTTTGCATGGATTGTTTGGCATGGAGTGCGCAAACGGGAAGGTTCACCTAGTGCTTCGTAATTTTATCGAATAAGCACACCTTGCTTTTGTAAAATAGGTAGGGATTCACAGAAGTTAGCGTCTATGGTGTAGGGACCAAAGATGTATTTGCGATCTTTCATTTCACCATTTTCGAAAAAACTCACCCAATATTCGTTGAAGAGCTCGAATACCTCAGGCATGATTGGCTCTAATTTGGCTGCCGTTTGAGCTGGAAGCACCTTGATGCTCTTTCGCATGCTCGCAGTTTGAATGCCTCCTTTCGAATCCAAGTCACTGTAGCCGCGTGAGTTCACGATGATGTTTTCTAGGGGTCCTGATGTAGCGTTAATGAGGTAGATCCACCAATTCTTTGCACCGTCCGCTTCTACGGTCTCCATTGCAGCGATAAATACATTCTTTACTTCAGGGATGAGGAGGTCTTTTTTCATGCTTTTTAAGATGTCGGACAAAGGTATTGTTCGTGTCGATTCAACTAAAACAGAAATAAAAGTTTCATATGTGAAACAAACTAAGGGAATTGGGCATTTTTAACACAGAAAATCGACTTAAAAGAAACATATAAAGAGAATTTTATCTAAGAAGTAACTCTAGTCGACTCACCACCTTGCCATCAAATCAAAACACAATTAGTTATGAAATTCAAATTAACCTTGGTATTCGCAGTAATGTTTACTGCAGTATTCGCACAAAAAACGCCTTCAGTCGCAGTGCTAGACTTTGACACACGCGGCTACAGTGAAGTAGAACGCTACCAGATCATTCAAAAGTTGACCTTGGAAATGATTAACATGGAAAATTATGAGGTCATTGATAATTACGATGTAGAATATATCTCACAGCGCGATGGTATTGATTTTACGGGATGTTTTTCGCGTATTTGTTTGAAGGAATTGGGGGAGAAGTTGGATGTAGATTACGTCCTAACAGGCTCAATGAATCTTTTAGGAGAGAAAGTAAGTACGACCGTTCGATTGTTTAATGTTGCAGAAGGCACATTCGTTAATAGTGCCAATAGAAATTATGTCGATGTACCAAATAACGACCTACTGATGGCCGAGCTTACCTTAAAAGATATGATGGGGCTTGAGAACGATCCTGAATTGGTGCGTCGTGTCACAGTCGCAAATGATTATGAAAACATTCTAAACAACCCGTTTGATAGAACTTTGGTGGCTGAAGGTCCACGTATGGGTTTTGGATTTGTAACGGGTAATAATGCAAAGATTTTAGCACGCCCTGCCTCAGAAGGTGGCTTTGATCAACAGATACCAATTATGTCCCAGTTTGGTTACCAATTCGAAAAGGCCTACATCACTACGGGTAATTGGCAGGCCTTGGCTGAGTTTATTCCGTTAATTAGCGGTCTTGAAGCCAACAGATTTATTCCAAATGTTACGTTGTTGAATGGTTTACGAAACAATAATTCGGGATGGGAATTTGCCTTTGGTCCAACCTTGGATGTTTCTAAAACTATGAACGGCCAAATAGATTCACGGGGAGTGTATGGGGTCAGTACGGCACTTGTCTTCTCGGTGGGTAAAACAATTAAAAGTGGGGAAATGAACTTCCCAATCAACGCATATTTCATCCCTCCAAAAGACGGAACCTCATATAGATTCGGTCTATCTATGGGATGGAATGCTTCTTCGAAGAAGCGACTGTTTGATTAATTCAAACTAACTGTGTTGAAACCCTTTCAAGCCTGGCTTGGAAGGGTTTTTTTACTTCCCGATACAAAACTTACTGAAGATATTTGCTAATAGATCGTCGGTAGAAATAGTACCTGTAATCTCACCCAATCCATCCAGCGCCAATCTAAGGTCCTGTGCAAGCAAATCACCAGGAATACTGAGTTCTACAGCTTCAATGCTCTTGTCCAAAGCCATGCTAGTTCTACGAAGTGCATCCGCGTGACGGGCGTTGGTTACGATGGTTTGAGATGAAGAATTTGCCGTCCAAGCAGTGGCTTTTTTAAGTGCGGCTAATAGTTCATTCAGCCCTTCTTTGGATTTTGCTGAAATCTCAAAAATTTGACATGAGGAATCCATTAATCGGGCACGGATAGCGGAAGAATCTGCCTGGTCGCTTTTATTGATACAAAGGAAAATTTCCGCTTGTGCGGCACTCTTTTCAAGGTGTGCGATGCGTTGCTCTAAATCATCTTCCGGAGCTGTAGCATCGATGAGGTAAAAGATTACATCGGCCTTTTCTGCTTGTTCAAAGGCTTTCTGAATCCCTATTTTTTCTACAAAATCTTCTGTTTCGCGAATCCCGGCGGTATCGATAAGTCGATAGGTAAGGCCGCCGTAGTTAAAGGTATCCTCAACGGTATCTCTTGTCGTTCCAGCAATAGCGCTGACTATTGCGCGATCTTCTCCGAGTAATGCATTGAGCAAAGTGGATTTACCTGCGTTTGGTGCACCGAGGATTGCTGTGGCAATTCCTTTTTTAATCGCGTTTCCGTATTTGAAACTATCAATTAATGAAGAGACGTTCGACTTCAATGAATTGAGCATTTTCAGCAGCTCTGGACGTGAGGCAAACTCGACATCTTCCTCGCTGAAATCGAGTTCCAACTCAATCATGGATGCAAAGTGAACCAGTTCCTCTCGAAATGCGGTAATCTCGTTTGAGAATCCTCCCTTGAGTTGACGCAGCGCAACGTCGTGCATGGTCTTGTTTTCAGCGTGGATGAGATCTGCGACGGCCTCGGCCTGTGCGAGGTCCATTCGGCCATTCATGAAGGCACGCATCGTATACTCTCCGGGATCTGCTAGGCGAGCACCCGATTCGAGTAGGCTTTCAATGATGCGTTGGACGATATATGGGGATCCATGGCAGCTGATTTCAAAACTTTCTTCTCCGGTGAAGCTTTTTCCATCTTCAAAGTAGGTGAGGAGCACTTCATCAATCCTTTCCTCATTAATGGTATAGTCGCCAAAATAGGCTTGGTGGGAAATCCAACCCTGCTTTTGATGTTTTACGGAAGTGAAGTAGCGTTCGATGAGGCGATGGGAATCGGCCCCTGAAAGTCGTACAATAGCCAATGCGCCCACACCTTGGGGCGTTGATAAAGCACAAATAATATCATCTCTTAGCACGCTTCAAAGATACATCGATAAGTATTGAGCAAAGAAATTAATGTTAGGGGTGGGAAGCTTTACTCTTGGGTAGTACATTTGCCGAGTATTTCACAGAAAATCTATCTCACATGAGTGTTCTAGTCAACAAAGACTCCAAAATTATTGTCCAAGGATTCACGGGTAAGGAAGGAACGTTCCACGCAACCCAAATGATTGAATACGGTACCAACGTGGTTGGTGGTGTTACACCTGGTAAAGGAGGGATGACCCATCTTGACCGTCCTGTTTTCAACACCGTTGCGGATGCAGTTGCACAAGCAGGTGCGGATACGTCAATCATTTTCATTCCACCAGCGTTTGCTGCAGACGGTATAATGGAAGCCGCTGAGGCGGGTATCAAAGTGATTATTTGTATCACTGAAGGTATTCCAGTTGCGGATATGGTGAAGGTGAAGGAATACTTGAGCGACAAGGATTGTACGCTAATTGGTCCCAACTGTCCTGGTGTTATGACAGCAGGCGAGGCGAAAGTTGGGATTATGCCAGGTTTCATTTTTAATAAAGGAACCGTAGGTATTGTGAGTAAATCGGGTACGTTGACTTATGAAGCCGTAGATCAGTGTACTAAGGCGGGTCTAGGTCAAACTACTGCTATTGGTATTGGTGGTGATCCAATCATTGGAACAACTACGAAGCAAGCGGTAGAACTTTTGATGAACGACCCTGAAACTGAAGGAATCATCATGATCGGTGAGATTGGTGGTCAATTGGAAGCTGAAGCGGGACGTTGGATTAAGGAAAACGGAACCAAACCAGTGGTAGCGTTTATTGCGGGTGAAACTGCCCCTGCTGGACGTACAATGGGACACGCAGGCGCAATTGTAGGAGGTGCAGAAGATACAGCAGCTGCTAAGAAAGCCATTCTTCGTGAATGTGGCATTACCGTTGTAGATTCTCCTGCAGAGCTTGGAACTGCAATGGCGAAATTGCTAGGAAAATAAGCTTATTAAGACTATTAATATAGAAAGCCGTTCGTTCTTCGAGCGGCTTTTTTATTGCACTACCTTTACCGCATGAAACAAGTCAAATGTCCTTCCTGTACGCAATGGTATGAGGTTTCCTTAGACCAAGATAAGTACCAATACCGTTGTACGGGGTGCAATGAACCTTATGCAGTTAAAACAGAGGCACAGTTGGAACGAGAAGAAGGGATGAAGGAACCGGTTAGTAAGCCACCCTTGACTTGGAAGCGCTTCGGTGAAATGCATTGGGCACTCGTGATCCTTAATAACATAGGTTTCATTATACAGACCATTCTTTTCATGATAGGGACCATTATTGGCATTTTAGTTGCTCCCTTGTAGGAAGCCTAAGCTATTTTTAAGACATTCGTTTCATGGAATTTTTATCACCCAAAACAAAAGCACGCATTGATCAGCTTGAGCAGGAGAACACTCAACTTAAAAGTGCATTAGCTGAGCGCCAGGCAAAAACCACAACAAGTGTTGCTTGGTTTCCTTGGGTGTTAGTGGTCATTGGCTTCGCAGGGGCGGTATTTTTTGCCCTGCGTGGTAATGGTCCTTCGGAATCTGAGATTGCTCAAATGCAGGTGCAGATGTGGCGTGAGGGTGTGGCCATTGACACTGTATTTAAGCCAAATTCAGGGATTGAATTTTCCGTACAAGTTGGCGCGTATAATAATTTAAATATCAGCGATTTATCTTACGGACTTGAACAGCTCTCAGTTCGTGGTGATTCGGGCGCTTTCAAAGTCGTATTGGGTTCGTATTCATCGTTACCTGATGCGCAATCATTTTTAGAATTGGTGGTAAAACTAGGCTTTGACAACGCTTTTATTGTTGCGTACGAAGGAGATAATGCCGTAGGTTTGCTGCCGAATAAAACCGCACTTAATTAAATCATATGGGTTTACTTTCTGGAAAAACGGCCATCATTACTGGGGCCTCTAAAGGAATCGGTAAAGGAATTGCCGAAACTTTTGCCAAGCAGGGCGCTAATGTTGCGTTTACCTACTTGAGCTCTGTTGAAAAAGGACAGGCGTTAGAAGAAGAATTAAAACAATACGGTACCAATGTTAAAGGCTACCGCTCTGATGCCTCTAAAATGGAGGATGCGGAAGCGTTGGTTGCTCAGGTTATTGAAGATTTGGGTGGCGTTGACATCGTTGTTAACAATGCTGGAATCACCAAAGACATGCTGCTGATGCGCATGACAGAAGAAGACTTCAATAAGGTAATCGAGGTTAATTTGAACTCTGTATTCAACATGACCAAGGCCGTTCAACGTACGTTCCTAAAGCAGCGTCATGGTTCAATCGTGAACATCAGCTCCGTAGTAGGGGTGAAAGGAAACGCGGGTCAAGCCAATTATTCTGCTTCAAAAGCTGGTATCATTGGATTCACAAAGTCTGTGGCCCTTGAGCTGGGCTCACGAAATATTCGCTGTAATGCCATTGCTCCTGGATTCATTGAGACTGAAATGACGGCAGTTTTGGACGAAAAAACTGTGCAGCAGTGGCGTGATGGAATTCCGTTGAAACGCGGTGGATCACCAGAGGACGTTGCCAATGCATGTTTATTCTTGGCTTCTGATATGAGCGGTTACATTACCGGCCAGGTGATGAACGTTTGTGGGGGTATGTTGACCTGATGAACAGTGTGATTGCTGCCATTATCGCCGCACTATTTGGCGCCTTGGTAGCGTTCTATCTATACTTTTATAAAAATGAAGAGCCCGTGCCCAATTGGACACTGGCTCTTTTACGTTTTGCTTGGACCGGTCTCTTGATTTATGCTATCGTAGCTCCTGACCTACACAAGGAACGTAAAATACTTAAGCCTGAGGTAATTGTCGGACTCTTAGATACCTCCAGTTCTGTGAGTGGGGATGTAAATGCCGCATTTGAGCGCGTACAAAACAAATTTGAGTCAAGTGGTATTCAATGGGTTTCACGAGTCTATAATGAAGAAAACATACCCTTGGACATGCCTTGGGTCTACGTAGGGGATGGGCATATTTCTACTCCACAAGACGCTAACAATCCTTATGGAGTACTTCTTTTACCCGCCATCGGTATAGAATCACCTGATTTAATCTATGGCGTTAGTATTACAAAATTGGCCACCACCGGAAATAAGATCCCTTTTGAGGTGCAATGCGAGGAGGGGACTGACATTGAGATAAAATGGCACGATTCACGCATTAAAGCAAGAAAAGGCCTATTGATAGCACCGGAACGCCCAGGAAATTATTCATTAGAAGTAGTTGCCACAAAAGAGGCACGAACGGATCGTTTACAAGTGTTTGTTCAAGTCGTAGATAATTTTAGAACTATTGCTCTAGTTACTAAGCACGCCCATCCACACGAAATGATGCTACGGAGATGGGCGAAGAAAAATCGATACGCTTTGGTTCAGTTTGAGAGCTTAGCAAAAGCGAAACAATCTACTGTTGAGCCCATCATTGCTATTGGAGAGAAGCCCAGAGAACTAGAAAGTACGTTGTGGTTGTCGGGTAGTTTACCCACGGATTTCGAGGTGATTAAGCAAATTAAATCGGCCCAATTTACAGCCTCCAGTAAAGTTTTAGATCCAATTACATTAGCCATTGGAGCGGAGTGGCAAAAGATGAATAATTGGGACTTTTCCGGGGTACACTGGTACAAAAGTGCACTTATGGACCCGAATGCAGCAATCCTCTTGGAGGAAGTGTTAGACGGCTTTTTAAATGAGCATTCTTCTATTCGCCCATCTTTGGATGGTCCGCAACGTTTGTACGCTAACGAACAGACACGCTGGGTAACGGCATTATTGAGTGGCTCGAATGTACCACAGCCATCCGAAGTGGAAGTTGCTGTTTTGCAGAATGGAGAAATTATTGATCGACCTCGTGTTTTGTCGATCGAAGGTCCTGCACAGGCATTCAATATAAATTTTCCGAGAACGGGTTCTTTTAATATTCGAGTCGCTCACTCAGCCAACGGTACTGAGTATGTATTGGAAGATCTTGTTACCGTCTACGCGGGAGATGCGGAAACAAAAACACCATTGAATAAAGATTTGATGAATCAATGGTCGAAAGAAGGTTGGATTGTGGAAATCGATTCATTGGATTCCACTGATTTTAGCGGTTTTGAGAAAAAAACGCAATGGATTTCAATTAAAGAAAAAAATCCCCAGCACGCGCATTGGTGGTACTGGGGATTCGTATTGTTACTTGCTTCATCTGAATGGTTACTCAGACGAAGACGGGGAATGGTCTAAAGGTTGTTCTCTAAGAATGCCGCCAGTTCTTCAGGCGTTTGGTTCTTTCCTACGATCACGCCATTGTCATCAAGGAGGAGGTTTTGGGGGATGAATTGAATCGCATAGTACACGGAAATCTCATTGCCCCATCCTTGTAGATCGCTAACTTGAGGCCAAGGCAGTCCGTCTTCTTCAATACCTGATTTCCACTTCGCTCCATCTTGATCCAAACTGATGCCTACGATGTTAAAACCGCGGTCATGGTAGTTGTTGTATAATGAAACCAGAGCAGGATTCGCTGCGCGACATGGACGGCACCAAGAAGCCCAGAAATCAACTAAAACGTACTTACCGTCTACACCTAGAATGTTTAATGAATCACCATCCGGAGTGGCTTGGTAAAAATCTGTAAAAGGAGTACCTACGGCGGAGCGGCTCAATTCCGCAATCTTAGCTTCAATCTTCGCGTAATCTGGACAATCATGATATTCCTCGCTGATTTGGTCGCGAACTGCGATGTAATCTTCGATGGTGATGTCGGAAGAGTTTTGGCTTAGAATGATTGCCGCACCCAATAAGTCATTGCGCTTAGCAAATTTATTTACCGTTTTCGCTTGACTGTCTAAAAGGTTCATTGCTTCCGTACGAATCATGCCTTGTGCTGCCGTGTCATTTTGCGTCATGGCATCTCTAAACTTAATCTCAAGCATGCCCATGGTATTGTTGAACATTTCTAGACGCTGGTTAAAGACGTTTACAGAATCATTGAAAGCGCCCGCTTTGATTTGGAATCCGTTGATCGTGTCGAAGGCAATGCTAACATCTGCACCATCGTGGAAGTACATGCCTGGTGTACCCAATTCTTGAATCTGAACCATAACGTGTTGCTCCAGTATATCATCAATATCGGTGTCCAATTTGCCATTTGACAAATTCCCTTCGAACAATACTTCGTTGTCCTCGAGTGAAATACGAACAGGGCTATCGCCTGCCTCAGGGATATCGATACTCAGGTTGAAGGTGCCTTCTGGAGCGCTACAGCCTACAAAAAGTGCGACACTAACTGCCGCTATGAGAAATTTCTTCATTGGTAATGTTTAAGTTTACACTCCGCAAATTACATAGAAGAGATGAAGAAAATCGTTACCCTAATCACAATCTTGGTTTTTAGTGTCCAATTATCCGCAAAGGAGGGCATGTGGATTCCAATGCTCCTGAACAACAACATCGCTGAGATGCAAGCCATGGGCTGCGAACTTAGCGCTGAGGACATTTACAGTGTAAACCATAGCTCCCTTAAAGATGCCATCGTAAGTTTTGGAGGATTCTGTACGGGTGAATTCATTTCTTCTAAAGGACTGGTCTTAACGAACCACCACTGTGGGTACGGCCAGATCCAAAAGCAGAGCTCGATGGAGCACAACTACCTCAAAGACGGTTTCTGGGCGCGTTCTATGGACGAGGAGTTGAAAAACCCAGGGTTGTTCGTTGAGCAATTGGTCTACATGGAAGATGTGACCAATGCCTTGGTGAACTCCGGAGATAAATTCAAAGAAATAGAGGCGGCCTTGATCGAAGCCAAAGAATTGGACAACCCAAACCTCACGTACAAGGTGGTTCCATTTTTCAATAACAACCAATTCTTCCTTTTAGCAACCATAAAGTACGATGACGTGCGCTTAGTAGGTGCGCCCCCAAGTTCTATCGGTAAATTCGGTGCGGATACAGACAACTGGGTATTCCCACGCCACACGGGGGATTTCAGTTTGTTCCGCGTGTACGATGAAGAGGGTCAAGCCTTCACGCCGGCCCAACATTTGAAAGTTAATATTGCCCCACGCACCCCGGGTGAATTCACTATGGTGTTCGGTTATCCAGGTCGCACTCAGGAATATCTAACGGCGGTTGAAATGGACCAATTGGTCAACGTAGAAAACGCCCGTCGCGTAGAAATCCGCGATGTGCTCTTATCTATCATGGACAGTGAAATGCGCGCGGATGCAGAGATACAGCTCAAGTATGCTTCAAAGTATGCCAGTATTGCCAATGGGTGGAAAAAATGGATCGGTCAGATTGAAGGGGTCCAATTCTCCAAAGGCCTCGACCGCAAACGCAAGCTCGAAGCCGAATTCACTGCTCGCATTGCTGCAGATGCCAACCTTTGGGACAAATACAGCGGCCTGTTGGACGAAATTGCCGTGAACAATACGCAGATTGCAGATGGCCAATTAAAGCGCAACGAATTTATCGAAACCATCTACTATGGTATGGAGTGGTTCTCATTAATGAGCAAACTTCAACGTGCTAAGTCTGATGCAGATATGAACGCAGCATTGGTTGGGTTTCAACAAAACTACAGCCGCAGGGTCAGTGAAAAAACCACAGCAGCTATGCTATCTATGGCTTTGGAAACCTTCCCAGACCTAATAGGGGACATGGACGAAGCTACGTTTGTAAGTACGGTTCATGATGAGATTGATGTGATGGTAGAATTGGCCACTAAAGATGAGCCTATTGAACTAACAGCAGTTGCACCTACCGCGACAAACTTCAACACATCGGCATTCCAAGCATTTTACGCAGTATCACCGGACAACGCCTTGATGCAAAATGCAACCGAACTCTCGGCCGAATACATGCGTGCATTGATGGAAGTATTCCCTGAGCGTAACTTCTACCCAGATGCCAATAGCACGCTGCGTTTGACTTATGGAAAGCTAGAAGGGGTGAGCCCTCGTGATGCCGTGTCGTACACCACCACTACGTATCTCGACGGTGCCATGGCGAAATACAAGCCGGGCGATTATGAGTTTGATATGCCGGCGAAACTTATTGAACTATATGACAACAAAGATTATGGCCAATATTCAGAAAACGGCAAGCTTCCTGTTTGTAACATTGCCTCGAACCATACCACCGGTGGAAACAGCGGGTCTCCTGTATTGAACGGCAGCGGAGAGCTTATTGGTTTGAACTTTGACCGCATTTGGGAGGGAACCATGAGCGATGTAAACTTTGATGCGAACATCTGTCGTAACATCATGGTGGACAGCCGTTATGTGCTGTTTATCATAGATAAGTTCGCTGGCCAAAAATGGTTGATTGAGGAAATGGAATTGGTCACGGATTAAACCTTTGAGAAATCCGGGCATCTAATACGAAACAGCGCCTATGAAAACTACCCCGACCATTCTCGCACTTTCAGCATTTGTGCTGCTCGCCACAGCTTGTGGAAAAACAGAGCCCACACCTTCGGAACCGTTTGCGGCTGTTTACGCGACCTTTGGAACGAGCGTGCCTGTTGAGCCGCCCTATTCCTATGCGAGTCAGGCACCTGGGTACATTCAAAAAGACAACAGAGGAGGGATTGCCATTGATGATAAAAAAGCTACCGTTGGTCGGGTGCTCTTTTACGACAAGGCCTTAAGTGATAATCAAACCATCGCCTGTGCTTCTTGCCACCAGCAGCAGTTCGCCTTTTCAGATACGGCACAACGCAGTGTTGGGTTGAATGGCGGTTTAACGGGCCGTCACAGCATGCGATTGGTCAATAACCGGTTCGCCATCGAACAGCACATGTTCTGGGACGAGCGTGCCCCTGACCTTGAGGCACAAGTGGTACAGCCTATACAGGATCACATCGAAATGGGATTTAGCGGTACCAATGGCCAGCCTGGCGTTAGCGTCTTGGTGGACCGATTACAGAATACAGATTACTACCGAGAATTGTTTGCTTGGGCTTTTGACGGTGATAGTACCGTTACACTCGGGAAAATGGGCTTAGCCTTGACTGATTTTGTCAATTCTATTGAGAGCTTTGATGCAAAATTCGACGATGGTTTCACTACAATAGCAGCGTTGAATCAGCCCTTTCAGAACTTTACGGCCCAAGAAAATCAAGGCAAAGCATTGTTCCTCGCGCCACCAAATGTCGATATCAACGGTATTCGTACTGGTGGAGGAGCAGGATGTGCAGGTTGTCACCAACCACCAGAGTTTGATATCGATCCTAACTCACGAAACAATGGGGTAGACCACGTTGCTGGCTTCCTAGCGAGTGCGGATTTTACCAATACTCGCTCTCCATCATTGAGAGACGTTTTAGGCCCTAATGGTCAGCCAAATGGACCGTTGATGCATACGGGTGATTTTATTGAGTTTCAGACAGTGATCGAACATTACAATGAAGTGATTCCGGATGTGAATAACAACACCTTAGATCTTCGTCTTCGTCGTGGACCAAACAGACTTCAATTAGAGCTTACAGCCAATGAGCGCGCGGCTTTAGAAGCTTTTGTCAAGACTCTGACCGGCTCGAACTTGTATACCGATACACGTTGGTCGAATCCTTTCTAAGTGTGAAAAACTCATGATGGGAAATCCACAAGGGCATAGTACTTTTGTGACTTACCATTTTTGATCATGAGAGACACAGCCATCTTTGACCTAATCGCCAAGGAACACGAACGCCAAATCAAAGGCATAGAACTTATTGCCTCAGAAAACTTCGCTTCTCCTCAAGTTATGGAAGCACAGGGTTCAGTTTTAACCAACAAATACGCTGAAGGATATCCTGGTAAACGCTACTATGGCGGTTGTGAGGTGGTTGATCTTGTAGAAGACTTAGCACGTGAGCGTGCCAAAGAATTGTATGGAGCGGCTTATGTAAACGTACAGCCACACTCCGGGTCTCAGGCTAATGCTGCCGTTTACCTTGCGGTTATGAAGCCGGGTGATACTGTTCTAGGTTTCGATTTGAGCCACGGCGGTCACCTTACCCATGGTTCTCCAGTTAACTTCTCTGGAAAAACATATAACGCTGAATTCTATGGTGTTGAGAAGGAAACCGGGTTGCTGAATTATGATGCTATTGAAGCGAAGGCCAAAGAGTGTAAACCGAAAATGATTATTGCTGGTGCTTCTGCATACAGCCGTGATATCGACTTTGCTCGTTTCCGTGAAATCGCGGATGAAGTAGGTGCGATTCTATTGGCAGATATTTCACATCCTTCAGGTATGATTGCCAAAGGCATCTTGAATGATCCAATGCCACATTGTCACATCGTTACTACAACGACTCACAAGACCTTGCGTGGACCTCGCGGTGGTATGATCATGATGGGAGAGGACTTCCCGAACCCATGGGGTGAAACTACACCTAAGGGTGAAATTAAAATGATGAGTAATGTACTCGACATGGCAATTTTCCCAGGTATTCAAGGAGGGCCCCTCGAGCACGTCATTGCTGCAAAGGCAGTTGCTTACGGAGAAGCATTATCTGATGCATTTTTCCACTACCAGCTTCAAGTAAAAAAGAATGCCGCTGCGATGGCAAAAGCATTCGTAGATCGCGGATACGATATCATCTCAGGTGGTACAGACAATCACCTCATGTTGATTGACCTTCGCAACAAGGGTGTTACGGGTAAGGCGACAGAGCAAGCACTTGTTCGCGCCCACATTACCGCAAACAAGAATATGGTTCCATTTGACGATAAAAGTCCGTTTACGACCTCAGGTATTCGTTTAGGTGCACCGGCTATAACCACTCGTGGATTGAAGGAAGGCGATATGGATATAATCGCTGATTTGATTGACCGAGTAGTCATGAACATTGATTCAGACAGTCACATCAAAGAAGTGGGAGATACGGTCGTAAAAATGATGCAAGACCGCCCATTATTTACTTGGGAATAACGAAATTCGTGGGAAACCACGCCAATTTCAAATGACGATACAATCATTGATGCGCCGCGGCTGGTTAGCCGCGGCGTTCTTTTTTACAATTAGCCTGAGCGCTCAAATTCAATTTGAGCCGGATAGATCAATTAAAGAAACCCGTCTAGGAATTATTCGTAACACGGTTTTAACGTTAGACGACGATGCAAATGCGATCATCCAACGCCCCTTGAACAATCCCAACCTCACGGCAAATGCACTCAAGCTCTTTGCGCTCATTGCTACGGACTACCAAACGACCAAGTACTTTCAGGAGAATATTGAGCCGTTGGATCGGTATATCACGCCTTATTTATCCTTCCCTTCAATCCTCAAACAGAATTCATTCTTGCGCAAGTCAACGGGAGGACCGGATGGTTATATATATTTTGGGTTTACGGCTCTGTATGGTGCGGGTATTTTGACAGGCAATGAAAAACTTCAAGAAGCAGGAATTTTAACTACTAAAGCTGTTATTGAGTCGTATGTTGTTTCGCATCTATTGCTTAAGTCATTGGTTGGCAGACATCGGCCACAGCGAGTATTAGGAGAGTTTGGAGGTGCTACACGTGAGAGTTCATTCCCTTTTGTTGAAAGCCCTTTAGACTTTTTTAATTGGCACATTAACGGTTTAGGATCTTCAGCATATGGTACTGGTTTTCCTTCCTATCACGCAACGATGTATTACACTATTGCAAGTGTAACTAGTCAAGTTTTTGACAACTATTGGATTCCTTATACCACTATGACATTGTTGTGGTGTTATAATATTGAGGGACACAATCATTGGATTAGTGAGGTAGTGTCTGGAATAGTAATCGGCGAATTTATAGGTCGAGTTGTCTATGAAAATTACCACGAGCAGCGATCGAAATCGAAGACAACCCATAAAAAGAAGCCTCTTTTCAAGAAAAACCTGAGTGTTGGTCAGACTTTTGGAATAGTGGGTCCGTCATTGGTTTTATCTTGGTAATTGGATTGAATTGGTATGGAATTTGGATGCTTGAAGAGTACATTTGAGCACTCAATCTAAATACCAGTGAGAAAACTACTTTTTACATTTTCAACACTTGTCGTTCTAGCATCCTGCGAAACCGTGGAACCAACGGATACCAACACTGAACGCTTTTATCGTTCAGGCTGGAATGTTGAGCTACACCGAGAGCATGGCGCAGTAGGTGCATTGTCTGCTGCGAATCAAGATATGAGCACCACAGCGAATCTAGAAAAGAGTGGAAGATTTACGCTAGCCTCAAATGCATTGAATGACCACATGTATCAAAGCTGGGGATACTCTTGGTCTACAGATCAGTTTTTTATGAATTGGGAGCCATGTGTTGAATGGTTCATCAACGAAGCGGAAGACTCAATGTATCTGAAATACAATCATTATGATTACGATCCTAATTCAGGCAACAGCTTCTATTGGCTGTATGAACTTGAAATGACACGATAGAAAAAGCCGGCTTTCGCCGGCTTTTTTATTCCTCAAGTTTTCGTTTCAACGAAGCCACCTCTTTTGCCAACGCATCGATGACTTTAAAAGTGATTATTGCGGTCGCTAATAACCCTACAGTTAGGAGGTAGATCAAAGTATCCATATCTCTTTGTGTTTACTCAATTAACTAATTCGAGACAAAACAGTTTAGGACTTAACGTTAAAAAGTTTGGGGAGTCATTTTCATGCGTAAAAAGACAAAAAACACTTTTATATATGTCCAAGGTGTTTATATTTGCACCCCACAAATGGCGAGGTAGCTCAGCTGGTTAGAGCGTCGGATTCATAACCCGGAGGCCGAGAGTTCAAGTCTCTCTCTCGCTACAAAAAAGCCCCGATGTCTTCATCGGGGCTTTTTCGTTTCTATTGGTCTATTTTCAAGAATCGTTCGGCGTAACTTATTGAATCGGTCCATGCCCTAAAGACATACAAGCCATTACTCAGTGCACTAATGTCAATGGATTCGTTGTATTGTCCCACAAATCCGTCTTTATTCTCTTCCCATACTAACTCTCCATTAACATTGAAAATTGCCAGGCGCATATTTTCCGTGTTATCATGCACAAATTGAACCCTTATAACATCATTAGCCGGATTGGGGAATACGAATAGGCTATAGGATTCATTATTCACCGTGAGTGGAGTAGAACTTATTTCACAGGAATCAAACCTCACAACAAGTTGGTAGGTGCCGTTTACAGGGTTATAGAGAACAGAATCGTTTGAAACAATGGTACCATTCAGCATCCACGTGTATTCGATTGCACTAAATGGTTCAGAGAGTTGGCCAACGAGTTGCTTATCGAACTCCAAAATACCCAGGCTTATAATGTCTTCGCATCGCTCAAAATGCGCAATTAACTCAGTATTGGAATTCAGGTTGACTTGGATAGAATCTTGGTCTGAGTTATTGTAACTGTTGTTATCAGAATACCAATGGGAGAAGATGTGTCCGAAAGTTGGCGTTGCTACTGCTGAAATTGGACAGGCACCATGGTAAATGCCACTCCACGGAAGGCCCGGAATGATGGAGTTCAGTTTTACGAGTCCTGAGTTTTCTGGATAAACATTCAACGTCACAGTTCGCTGACCGCTTAAAGACAAGCTTTGGTCCAAGTGTTGACGAGCTGTTGCAATGCGTCCATTATTGTAGGTTTTTAAGCCATTAACAGAGTTCAGCCAATACGAGTATGAATAGGGCCCCATTTGGCTGCTCCAAGTGGTTACATGATCGGGTATGGCTGGACCAAGGGTGGTCTTTAATTCATCCGTGGTGGTATTGAAATTAACGGCTTGGAACGTGGTATTAATGAGGTCATCGTATCTATTTGTGAAACGGCATTTAAACTCTTGGTTATTCAAGACGCGATTGAAAAGCTGTGAATGTTGATTTGGATAGGAGGGATTGCGTGCCAAGTTGATGTAATTCTGATAGATATTACCGCCGTACAGTCCAAAAGCGAAATCCGTATCGTACATCATGTAACGCCATTTGCCACCTGTGGTATCTGGTCTCCAGAGTTTGGTGTTATTCAGCCCCCAATCAATCCCAAGCCAATCCCGGTTCTGTATATAGGTCTGGAAGACGAAATAATCGATGTAATTAGCTATATCGAATCGTGACTCGAACAATTCCATGAATGAGGAATTTGAGGCACTGGTGTTCATGAGAAGGTTGTACGATTCATCAAAATGATATGTACTGCCTACCAAGGCCCCATAGGGATTCAATAAGTCCACTTTATCCTTATCAATTCCGTGGTTGCTTTCAATGTAATGCTCGTCCATTTTCTCGCGAATGCCATAAAGCCCCCAATGCTGCCCATTTAAATAGACTATACATGCCTCATAGCCCATACGATCAATATGGGTTCCATCGGCCAATCTACTCATTACCGCATCTTGAATTCGATTGGTGATTCCGTGCTGACCTCCGTTTCTTAAGTTGAAATTATTGTAGGACTGAATATGTGATTTCCCTTCAATGAGTGGGTATTCAATATCACCGGTATAAATTGATTTTGCATCAATTCGGAACGATTTCTGGGGTTCTGCCCGGGACCAACCGCCATGAATCTCTAAATCGACTTCGGCATCAAATTGTTTTGACTTTGTCTTGTCAAAGTATTCCATCCTTGATTTGCGCGACCATGGCTGCCAAAAGTTACTCCCGAAGTAGGGGTAGGTGGTACTCGCACCAGGTCCCATCACATAGATACCGGTATTCCAATCCCAAAGGTTGTCTTCATCTGTGATAATTGAAATTACGGGTAAATCGTGGTTGTCCTCGTCGATGATGTATGTGCGGTCAACCGTGTTGCTGGGTAATGCTTGGCCGTTATTACTAAAGGAACGAACACTTAATACACTGGTTTGTGTTACAAGTATGGGCCCATTGACCATGTTGTCATTCTCATCGGGAATATCACCATTCGTGGTGTAAAACGAGGAAGCACCGGGTGAAGTGCTGATGTAGACCTGATTGGATGAGCTGTAAAATCCTGAGGGAAGGTCAATTATAGGATCTTCGACTATATGCGTGTAGCATGTGCTTTGGTCATTGGTTGCATTTGGCGAAGGAGTTGAGAAGTAGCACCAATTTCCAAAACCATCTGGTGAGCGCCCAAGACTGATCGATCGAACTAAGTTTTCAGGAATGCGCATACTGTCAACAATTGCGCTGTTGGAATCACTGATAACGAGCGTCTCTTCGCCAGAGAGTTTGAAATCCGCATGCGGAAAAACCAATGGGGGATTAAACCAAGTTGGCAGCGTTTGGTAGGCGTAATTTGGTGAAGCGATTCCGGCCGTTAAAAAGAATTTACTGGTTAAGTCTGAAGAATTGGCAGATGCATTATGAACTCTTACGGCAAGAACATTCGTCCCCGTTTGTAAGAGGTCCATTGCATCCTCACGGCCGATGACAAGGCTTTCCGGGCTGCCTCCTGAATACATTTCAGCCTCTCTATCAATACTTGTGAAGTCATTGTATTGCGGAGTACCAATGATGTTTGTCGAACGCATGACTTCCACACCATTTAAATAAGCGATGAAACCATCATCATAATCGGCTTGTACAATAAGGTGTGTAATATCCTCGAGATCATTCACGACAAATTCACGTCGCATCAGTATTGAAGGGGTGGGGCCGATAATTGTATTGTCGTCATTATCACCATATCCGATACTCCCTTGTCCTTGTGGCCAACCTTGATCATTGTACCCAAGTTCGTTCCATTGCGAGTAATTCGCCGGGGGTGTATTGGTGCCACTCCAGTACCTCCAAATATTTTCAGCTTTCACGAGCGATTCCCAGTGGTTTGGATAGACCATCTCTTCACGACCTGAAGCACATATTAGGAAGATCTCATTTGGAGGCAACACAATCTTTGGAAAAGCCCATTTGTCAAGATTGCTTGGATTGTCACTCAAGTAGTATTGGCCTAAATCAATAGAGTCGGTCGATGTGTTGAATATTTCAACCCAATCTTCGTCTTCGCCATATTCGTCTATGAATCCTTTCTTAGAATTGAACTCATTGAGCATAATCTGACCGTAAGAATATACATTACCGATTAATGCAATGAGAAGAAAGAGGGTACGCGTTTTCACATAGACCGAGTTAGTTGACCAATTTACCTTAAAATAAGGCAGAGGAAGTTTATATTCTCTGAAATAGACGATTTACTCCTCCATAAAATCAAGATCGCGTCCGAAGGTCTCATTCAAACCTGAAATTGCCCAGTAAGTAATTGCCATAACAATAATCGCGGTGGCAATTCCGCTTCCCACATAACTGATGTACGTTCCTAGGCCAATGAAGAGCGCGGATATGCCGTTCAAGGAGCCGCGAACCATGTTTGGAATGGTGGTGGCTGCCGTAGCTCTTAAGTTCGTTCCGAAATTTTCGGCCCCAATGGTTACAAATACAGCCCAAAAACCTGTTCCAAAACCCATAATACCTGTAGAGATGTAAAGTTGAAGGGCGGAGGAGGCAGTAAAAAACAATACCATACCTACAATGGTAATGCCGTAGAAAACGTGCATCGCCTTTTTGCGAGATTGAAGCCGCTGTGAGAGTAGCCCTATGACGACATCACCTACCGCGATGGCGCTGTAGGAGATCATAATGCCCATTCCCGGGTCTATGGTTTCTTCTATGCCCAATTGGCGCGCGAATTCTGGTGAAAAACTAATAAGAATGCCTACAACAAACCAAGTGGGTAGCCCGATGAGAATACTTCTTAGGTAGCGCATAAATCGCTCTCGCTTATTGAATAGCATGAAGAAATTACCTCGAACAATACTCTTTTTCTGCTCCATCTTTTCGAATAGTCCACTTTCAAACACACTAAGCCGCATGAACAGCAATAATATGCCAAGTCCTCCTCCAATGAAATAGCAGGTTCGCCAATCAAACAATTGCGCTATGAAAAAGGCAACAACAGCACCAGTAAGTCCGACGCCGGCAACAACGGATGTGCCTATGCCACGCTTTTCTTTTGGAAGCAATTCAGAGACCAATGTTATTCCCGCACCTAATTCTCCGGCGAGTCCTATACCCGTGAAAAATCGAATGATGGCATATTGCATTCCCGTTTGGACAAATCCGTTCAGGATGTTGCCAACTGAATACAGTGCGATGGAAAGAAATAAAACCCGGGTACGACCCAATCGGTCCCCTAAAACTCCCCATAAAATCCCACCTAGGAGTAGTCCAAACATCTGGGTATTCAAAATGAGCAATCCAACATCGGTCACGTTTGCAACACCAATGGATTCTAGCGATGGGATACGAATAATGCTAAACAAGAGTAAATCGTAGATATCGACGAAATAGCCGAGTGCTGCGACCCAGATAATAGCTTGTGTAAAAATTGATTTATGAGTCTTCATGAGCGCGGGTTGAAAATCGCTTCAAATTAGTAAAATATGATAGTGTTAAAAAAAGCATAGGATTTCGTCTAAAAACTTGGAATATTCAGTTGGGGTATTATATTGCGAAATCTATCAAACGAATAATGGATAAAGTAAAATTTGAATTAGAATTCCCATTGCGCGCGTCCCCTAAGATGCTCTTTCCATTCTTGAGCACTCCTTCTGGGCTGAGTGAATGGTTCTGCGATGATGTGAATTCACGCACTGAATTATTTACATTCTTTTGGGATGGTTCGGAAGAGCAAGCACGCTTATTAAAAAAGCAACAAGATAAAATGGTTCGCTTTCGTTGGATTAACGACGAAGAAGACGGTTTAGATACCTATTTTGAGTTTAGAATTGAGGTGGATGCAATCACTCATGATACTTCTGTTATTGTGACAGACTTTGCAGAAGAAGATGAAGTAGACGAGGCTAAGCAGCTGTGGAATAGTCAAATAAACGAATTACAGCATACTATAGGCGCTTGATGAAGAGCATTCCGTATTTCAGTATTCCCGCAGTTTTGTTTATCATGATTTGCGGGATTTTTTTATCCTTTTACCCTTCAAAACTAGAGGCTCAGCTGGCCTTGCATCATGCATGGTATTCGCCAAGGGGCTATCAATTCATGGGGTTCATCACGGGTTGGGGCGAGGGCCCAATGTTTATTTTGGTGATCATCGCATATGCATTTCAAAAGGCATGGATGCGAGCGAGTCAATTTCTTGTAGCGGGAATACTTTCAAGCATTTTAGTGCAGCTATTGAAGCGCGTCGTTTTTGCTCCTTCACCGCGGCCTATGGGGGTTATCGATTGGAGCCAAACACAATTGGCTTCAGAACTGGAACTACCGCTTCAATTCGCTTTCCCTAGTGGACACACTACCACGGCATTTGTGTTTTTCACACTCATTGCGTTGCATTGGCGACGTCCAAGTATTCAAATTTTCGCAGTATTCTGTGCAATCGCTGTTGCAATTTCACGCGTATACTTAATGGCGCATTGGATTACCGATGTAATGGCAGGTGCAGTTTTAGGGATGGGCATTGCGTTTGCGGTCCACCTACTTTTCGAACGATTACAAAAAAAGCCGCTCACCCAAGGGTAAGCGGCTCATTAAAGCTCAGAACGGGGTTTTACAACTCCAATTTCTTTTTCATTGATTTTGCGATGGAGTCCTTGTGCATCATAACGCTGATAGTGCGTAATCGGACATAGCTCTCTGAGGCATAGAGGTAACCCGGACGGAAATCATTTGGGATATCGCCCCAAGAGTTCTTCACGATGTAGAATACATTTCCATCTTGATCTTTCACCATGCCTTGAATGACCATGCCATGATCGTCTTGGGTTAAATAGTTGTCGTATTGCTCTTGACGCATCTCTTGGGTGATTTCTGCCTCTTCGTGTGGGCCAGCATAGATCGCCTGAGCTTCCTCAGAACTCATATCATTCCAACTTTGATTGGGCATTACTGCAATACCATTTTTAATTGAAAATCCTTTATCGCTCACATCACATGCCCAAGCTACTGGATAGCCGGCTAGGAGAGAGGTATTGATAGCTTCCATCATTTCATCCAAAGGAAGGTTGTAGGAAGTGCCCCAAGTCCAGTTATCCGGAACTTGGATCTGACAAGGAGCATACGTGTCATGGTGCGTCCAAGAGGTCAGTTGAATGTAATCATCTGGGTTGATTCCAATTACCTCATCGGCGAATGTGCGTGGTGTGTAGGTTTTTCCGTTGTATCCGAATTGTGCTGGCTCCTCACCTAAATAAGCGTCCAATACACCATCGAAACCTTTCTTCCAGCTCGTCGAGAGTTTTCCGTTTTTGTTATCAATAACTGCATCTAAAATGCCTTTCAAGGAAGCTTCCATTTCGCCATGACGATTGATCTCGCTGCCGTAGTTCAGTCCACTGTACACTTCTTGAGGAACAGCACCATATTTTTTGATCACATACATCACATCTGGAAGTGCACCTCCTTGAGCGAAGTTTAGGTAGCCGTGAAGTCGAACGTATTTTTCGCCTTTATCTTGGTAAACCTTACGTACGGTGTACATTTCAGAGATGTCGATAGGTTCTTTTCCCATGCGGATCATCTCACTCTCCACGAAGGATGTAGTCGCATAAGACCAACAAGTACCTGATGCACCCTGGTTTTTTACTGGTGTTGCTTCAATGTCCACAATGGTTTCCCATTCGTAACCTAAGGGTGAATCGGCACCATTGTCTTTTACCTTATTGATTAGATCTACTTGAGCAAAAGTCGCCGTAGAAATAAAAAATGCTGCTACCAGCGTTTGGATTTTCATAGTGAGTTGAGTTAACGTTATTTAAATTGATTGCTGACTACTGCATTCTTAAGGCCAGCGGCGTAGTCGTAAAAGCCTTCACCTGATTTAACCCCTTTCTTACCAGCAGTAACCATGTTTACTAGCAAAGGGCAAGGTGCATATTTGGTGTTGCCAAGTCCGTCGTACAGCACATTCATAATACTTAGACATACGTCCAGTCCTATAAAATCTGCCAACTGTAGCGGTCCCATGGGATGGGCCATTCCCAGTTTCATAATGGTATCAATTTCTTCAACACCAGCGACTCCTTCATGAAGCGAGATGATGGCTTCATTAATCATAGGCATCAGGATGCGGTTAGCAACGAATCCAGGGTAATCGTTACAGCTCACTGGAACCTTTCCCAAAGATTTGCTCATTTCCACCACCGTGGAGGTGGTCTCCGTGGAAGTACTGTACCCATTAATAATCTCAACCAACTTCATCACGGGAACCGGATTCATAAAGTGCATGCCAATTACCTTATCCGGTCTATTGGTTTGTGCAGCAATCTTCGTGATTGAAATAGAGGAGGTGTTGGATGCGAGAATACAATGAGATGGAGCCATTTCGTCCAAATCTTTGAAAAGTTTGAATTTAATGTCGGTATTCTCAGTGGCTGCTTCAACAACGAGATCGGCATTTGCTACGGAAACTTTTAGGTCCGTACCTGTAGTTAGGCGTTCTAATGATTCCGATTTTTGACTTTCGGTGATCAGTTCTTTGGCTACCTGACGATCCATGTTTTTACCAATGGTCGCCACTGCACGCTCCAAAGCATCAGCGCTGATATCGAATAAGTTTACGTTGAATCCGCTTTGTGCGAATACATGCGCAATGCCATTGCCCATAGTTCCCGCACCAATTACTGTGATATTCTTCATGTATAAGGGTTTGTGGTTCTTTTTAATGCTATTTGCCCCGTCCTTGCAGAACAATGACTAAGGTATAGAAGAGGATCTTGATATCGTTAAGTATCGTAATGTTTTCAGTGTAAATCAGGTCGTATCGTGCGCGTTCGAGCATCTCTTCGACATTCTCGGCATAGCCAAACTTCACCATTCCCCAAGAAGTAATTCCGGGCTTAACACGAAGGAGGTAACGGTATTGGGGAGCTTCTGCAATAATTTGATCGAAATAGAACTTGCGTTCAGGCCTTGGGCCCACAATACTCATATCGCCGCGAAGCACATTGTAGAATTGAGGCATCTCATCCAACCTGAATTTTCTCATTGTTCTTCCCCATGGAGTGATTCGTGGGTCTTCTTCACTGCTGAGTTGTGGACCTTGAGCTTCCGCGTCTTGGTACATTGATCGCAGTTTGATGATTCTAAAGGTCTTGCCGTGCTTTCCTAGGCGTTCCTGCGTGTAGAAAATGGGACCTTTTGACCCGATCGCAATCATGGACATCGAGAACAATACAAAAGGTGAGGAGAGTACCAATAAGAGTGCGGCAACGACAATATCAAAGGAACGCTTAAAGAAGGCCACATGTGGTTTGATTAACTCACGTTTTACCTCAATCAAGGAGCGTCCTAGGCTTTCCATTCGAACTTGACCAGAGATAATGCTGAAAACGTTTGGCAAGACATGAATTCGAACGTTGACATTTTCTATGGTGCTAACCATTCGTGCAATCAAATCGCTGTTCCCTGAAGGAATAGCGATAATAACATCATCGATTTCATTGTCGTTAAGCAAATCCAAAAGCTGATTGGAGGTACCCAAATACGGAATTGCTTTAATGCGGTCATCCGTTGTATTACCGTCAAGCGAAAGATATCCCTTGAAGTCATACCCCTTGCTGCGGTCTTTTGTAAATGTTGCCAATAAATCCGCGGCTTCCTTACCCGATCCAATGATCAGGGCAGGGAAGGTGAGTTTCTTGCGGTCGATTAAGTTTCTAATGTGGGTACTCCAAATGAGACGAAAAACAGTACTGAACAAAAGCAAAGAGCCACTGTAGGTCCCGAGCGTATAATAGTATTGGTTATACGAACCAACGATATCGTCGAGAAGGATCGCGAAGAATAGAACAATTGCGGTAATGAGTGTGCCACCGAAAGTGTTGAAGACCAAGGCAATTCTACTTTTCCTCGCTAAATCACGATATACACCGCTCAGGCCGCTGATGGCAATAAAAATTAAGCTTGTCGCACATGCACCAATCCAAAATTTAGCATCAAATTTCAATGGAACGGATTGGCCATATTTTTCTGGCTCAACAATAAGTTTTCGGACCATATGCAGCGCTGCATATGCGGCGAATCCGCTTAAGAAATCAAAGCAGAGGTACAGCTTGAACTGGATTTTTTCTATGCGTTTAGACGAGCTCAATACAGCAGTTTAATGTTGTCGATATACGTTGTGGTCGTGTCCTGTGAAGTATTAATGCTTCCGAAGAACAGGTTGTAATCTATGGCATTGGGGTAACCGCTTACCTCTGTAACGAGGTTGATATAAACTTTATTCCATTCTTCGTTTGGAAAAAGTGTCACCACTGGCGCTTGTATGCTTTGGAGCTGCTGATTTGCGTAGACACCAAAGGTTAGTGCGACATCTGTTTTATAATTGATCTCCATCCATACATTGGCACCAAATTTCGGTAATTCAAATGCCTTGAGCGTCTTAAACTCACCTCTAGTTGATGGGGGTAGAACATATTTCCCGCTTTTATTGGGCCATTCACCAGGGTACTCAAAAGCCTCTCCAGCTAGATCGGTCAATAACAAGACTGTATCGCTTTTAACAGAATGGACATAATTAAGTCCTACGTCATCGAAATCCTCCAGGATTTCGAGGGTATAATTTGGATTGTATTCAAATGTGGTACGGATTGGGGCAACACTTTTGGTACTTCCTGGTGCTAAATCCCATTCTACTGAATTTGGACTAAGCATTTCATATTGATTGCGTTGTGAGAATGTACCATTAAGGTTGATTCCAGGGATGAATCGGACCGTCGTGCGCTCTCTTGCATAAACCGGTATACGACATGGTGGTGTAAAGGCTCCAATTTGCTCTCCATCTTGCTCAATCCACAGGGTGGTTAATTTTGAAGAAGACGTTCCTTCACCATTCTTTGCATTCACCAGCATGGTATCCACTTCTAAATAGGCTATTTCCGGAGCAGAATTGAGATCGCAATTCACGAGCACGGAACCTAAAATAGCGGCAAAGGCCAAGCGTAACGGATTTTTCATGGGCATCAAAGGTAGTTAATGCAACTCAAAAGCAATTTGTTAAAAACAACCGGTGCCATGAATGAAAGAGGCATTAGTTGGCAGTATTTTCCGATTGTGAAATTCATAGATTCTTCCATACATCAAGGTCAACGCGCCATTCTTTGCAATGCTTTAAAAGACAAAGGATTGGCAGGTTCTCGCGTATTGGAAGCTATGAATAAGATTCCTCGTCATTGGTTTCTGGAAAGTGGATTTCATCAGCATGCATACCAAGATAAAGCCTTTCCAATTGCTGCGGATCAAACCATTAGTCACCCTTCCACTGTTGCGTGGCAATCGGAACTTCTTGAGGTAAAGCCTGGAATGAAAGTGCTTGAAATAGGTACTGGCAGTGGCTATCAGGCGGCTGTGCTATGCGAACTTGGGGTAAAGCTATTTACAATCGAGCGCCAAAAGGAATTATTCGATTTTGCAAAAGCGATGTTAGATGTACTGGGTTACCGAGCAGAAATGAAGTACGGTGACGGCTTCAAAGGAATGCCTGTTTTTGCTCCTTTTGATAGAATTATTGTGACCTGTGGTGCACCCTATGTTCCAAAGGCACTGCTTGGTCAATTGCTGCCTGGCGGTATCATGATCATTCCAGTAGGTGAGGGAAGTCAAAAAATGGTTCGAATTAAAAAGAAGGCTGATGGCACTTTTGTTCAAAAGGTGTTGGGAGATGCAGCCTTTGTTCCCATGCTTAAAGACCGCGAGTAACGTACCTTTGCGGTATGAAATCCATCGAGATTAAAAATAAGCGCGCCAAATTCGACTATGAATGGTTGGATACGTACACCGCTGGAATGCAGTTGGTGGGTACGGAAGTCAAGAGTATTCGCATGGGCAAGGCCTCTATTGCAGAAGCCTACTGCTATTTGACCGAGGGCGAACTTTTTATCAAAGGAATGAACATTGCAGAGTGGTCGCACGGCAACATCTTCAATCATGATCCCATTCGCGAGCGCAAGTTGCTCTTGAGTAAAAGAGAGTTGGATAAGATTGAGAAGGCCGTAATAGATCAAGGCATCACCATCGTACCGACCAAGCTGTTCATATCAGAGAAAGGCTGGATAAAGCTAAATATTGCGGTGGCTAAAGGGAAAAAGAACTACGACAAACGTCAGTCATTAAAAGATAAGGATGCCAAACGTGATTTGGCACGATTGAAATCTTACTAGCATGTACAAAAGCATCATACGTCCCATTCTTTTTACAATGAATGCTGAACAAGCGCACCATTTCACCTTTTCGACATTGAAATGGGCATTTAAAATTCCTGGGGTAAGCGCCATAGTTAAGGTGTTCTTCGGTACTACGAAGGGTAAGGAAAAAGAAGTTATGGGCTTAAAATTCAGAAATCCCATCGGTTTGGCCGCGGGATTTGATAAGGATGCTAAGCTTTACAATGAACTCGCAAGTTTTGGTTTTGGCTTTATTGAAATCGGAACCTTAACTCCTAAAGCACAACCGGGAAATCCAAAGCCGCGTTTATTTCGTCTCGTGGAAGATGAGGCAGTGATTAACAGAATGGGCTTTAATAATGGCGGCTTGGAAGAAGCGGTCATACGATTGCGAAAAAAGAAAACCGATATCATCATTGGCGGGAACATTGGAAAAAACAAGGTAACCCCCAATGAAGAAGCCTTGAATGACTATCTAATAGGTGTTGAGGCGTTGCATCCTGTAGTGGATTATTTTGTGGTGAACGTAAGCTCACCAAACACACCAAATCTGCGTGAACTTCAGGAAAAAGAGCCGCTTACCAAGCTTTTAAAAGCAGTACAAAAGAAGAATAATGATTTAGGAGCAAAGCCACTCTTACTCAAGATTGCTCCAGATCTAACGGAAGGTCAATTGGATGATATCATTGATATCATTAATGACTTAAAACTTGATGGTGTAGTCGCCACAAATACAACTATTTCACGTGAAGGTTTAAAAGCAAATCCAGAGAAAGTCGAAGCCATTGGTGCAGGTGGATTAAGCGGAAAAATTCTACGTGAAAGAAGCACCGAAGTAGTCCGTTATTTGCGGTCAAAACTTCAAAAAGATGTTGCAATTATAGCGGTAGGTGGTGTTTTCACTGGTGCCGACGCAAAAGAGAAAATTGAAGCAGGTGCGGACCTTGTTCAAGTGTGGACAGGATTTTTGTATGAAGGTCCTGCAATGGTGCGTAAAATCCTCCACAATTTGTAATTTCGAAGGAGAACCTATCCAACTCTCCGAAATGAACCAAATCTCTATTGTAGAGTGTCCCCGCGATGCCTGGCAAGGCATTCACGAATTCATCCCTACGTCTGATAAGGTCCGATATATCGAACAATTGCTTCAATGTGGTTTCCATACCATCGATGCAGGTAGCTTTGTTAGTCCTCGTGCCATGCCTCAAATGGCCGACGCTAAAGAACTGTTTGCTGCCCTGGAGGATGCGCGCTCAAAATCTGAAACTCAACTCCTTTCAATAGTTGCGAATGAGGGTGGCGCTAGGAGGGCTGCATCGTACGATTTTATTGACGCTTGGGGTTATCCATTTAGTGTGAGTGAAGTTTTTCAATTGCGTAATTCGAGGAAAAATATTTCGGATGCCATGGACGACTTGAAACGCGTGAAGGACTTGGCCATTGCTCAAAACGTAGAGTTAGTGGTATACCTCAGCATGGCTTTTGGCAACCCCTACGATGAAGCTTATGAGCACAGCATGGTTTTAGAACGTTTGGATCAAGCCATAGCATGCGGCGCTGATGTCGTGTCCCTCAGTGATACCACTGGTCAAGGGACTATTGAAAGCGTAGCCGACTTATGCCGCCTCATGCAAAAGCATTGCCCTAAACCTTGGGGAGCACACATGCACAGTACGTATGATGAAGCGGCTTCGAAGGCTCTTGTTGCTCTAGAGAATGGATGTACGAGAATTGACACGGCACTGAAAGGGTTTGGTGGATGTCCTTTTGCATCGGATTCGCTTATCGGAAATATGCCTACCGAAAAAGTTTTGAATGCATTGGCTACAAGCGGTCATAATTCTACAGTTGATCCGTTGCGATTAGAAAGTTCATATAATAGTGCACTCAAGCTATTCGGACGTTACGCATAGCTGTATCTTTGGTGTGCAGGTTGGTTAGCGGAAGCTGACTCGAAGAAGGAACCCGGTTGAAGTCCGGGGCTTTGCCAGAAGCTGTAATTCGTGTTGAAAGCATCTTGATCCACTGCTCAGGCGGGAAGGTTGGTGTGGGAGCGGAGAGCCAGAAGACTTGGCCTGCAATGAATATTTAATGGTGCTCTGGGTCAAGTGCTGGAATAGAATGAAAAAAACAACGCTGCTTTTTTTGGTCTTTGCGTGTCCTTCACTGATGTGGGCACAATCGGACACACTTTGGACCGCTGAAATCATCGGCTCTTTCTCGAAGAGCGATGAATACCGTACTTCAGCTGATTCTTTGGCCATTGATATAGAAAGTGCATCCGATTACCTTCAAAAAGATTCACGGTTTATCCTAAAACAATATTCTCCTGGCAGTGTAACGGTCTCTTCCTTTGGAGGAGCTTCTAGTGAGCAAAGCCGCGTTCTATGGGACGGAATAGATATCAGCAGCATGGCTACAGGAGTGATGGATCTGAGTTTAGTGCCCGCTCTCATGCTTCGTACCAATTCAATTGTGGATGGAATCAATGGTGGAGCAACAGCGGCAATGGGTTCTATGGGAGCCCTTAACTTAAGCTTAGAGGAGAAAAAGGGAAGAGGAACCACTACCACCATTGGCGCGAGCAGTATTGGAGAAAGGTCGCTGAATGCCTATTCTTGGGGATCTTTTGCAAAAGTGCGCTACCAAAGTATCGTCCGATTTAACAGTAGCTCAAATGAATACGATTACCGGATAGGAACTCTTACTGGACGATTGGTAGGCAACAACTATTCGGACTTAAGTTATCTACAACGGTTTAGCGGCACTATGGGCAAAACCCTATGGCAGTCAGACCTGTGGTACACGCAGAGTGAAAAAAACAACAGCGGCTCGATACTAAGTCCAGGGTACATCAATCATCTCGAGGACGAAACGGTCCGATTTAAATACAAATTGCAGCGAGGAAATAATCAACTAAAGCTCTATGCCTCGCAAGAATGGCAGGCCTACACAGATACTATGTCCGCGTGGGTGCTGCACGATACCAACACCTTTGGCCAGCTAACCGCGCAGTACAGCTATGCCTCAAAATCCATTGATGGTTATCTTACCTTGAATCGGTTTAGTGCATCGGGTACAAACCGAATGGCCCGTACTTGGATGCCGCAAGGCCATGTGGTATACCGTCCTTCTAAAAAGATTCACTTGGTTGGACGCGGCGCATACTACAATGATCGATCGTACGCGAGCGCTTATGCCTTGTACGAGAGGTCCACGCAAACCCTTCTTCAACAATGGTCAGCTGGAACATATTACAGGTTGCCTACCCTGAATGAACTGTATTGGAACCCCGGCGGGAACTTAGATGTAGCAGCAGAACGCTCTTATGGACTTAAGTACTCCTTAGAATTGAAAAATGATATTGATGCTAGGTTTACGAGTGACCAATTGTATTATGATCAAATGATTCAATGGGCTCCAGGCAGCGATGGTAATTGGACACCACAAAACTATTACTCCGTATACACGAGCACTACAAGCATGAGTCTAGCGAAAAAATGGTGGAACCAACATCACGACCTTAATCTAACCCATCAATACAGCCGTATTCTAGATGTCGCCTCCAACAATCCCAACATTATAGGGAAGCAACTGATTTACAGACCTGCATTGCAGGCGGTGTATACCGTGGAGCAAACATTACCCGTGGGTAAACTTATGATTCGCGGATATTATACCGGTTTAAGACATTCTTTGCGGGACAACGCTGCATCCGGCGAATTGCCCGCTCAATCTTGGTTTGATTTGGCATATTCTTTGAGCAGTAAGGAAAAGCGCTGGCATTGTACGTTGCGCATGGAAAATGTCTCTGGAGCTCAGCGTCAATACTATCAATTCTATCCAATGCCGGGCAGAACTTTTTTAATCAATTTTAAACTTCAATCGTAACAAATGAGAATTACATCCATTGTAACCATTTTCGCTGCATTAGTACTAGCTTCTTGCGGTAAAACCCCACCTGCTTCTGGGCCGAGTGGCTTTTATACTGATTTACACCTAATCCTAAACGAAGGTCCTTTTGGTGTAGGTACAGGAACAATAACAGCATATGATGCGGACACGTTGATTGAATCGGCATTTTCGACAGTAAACGGCTTTCCCTTAGGGAACGTTGCGCAACACATGCTAGAGAGTGATTCGCTGTTGTTTGTTACATTGAATAATAGCAACAACGTTCGCGCCTTCAATAGAAATACGCTTGAACATAAATGGACAGTAGATATGGAGCAACCGCGTTACCTCGCGGCACACGGCAGCAATGTATTTGTCTCGAATTGGAAGGATAGCGCCGTATATGTATTGTCTAAAGAAACTGGTGCTCAGGTGGATAGCCTTTACATGGGGAACTTTACGGAGCAGATGACGCTTTTTGACAATACGTTGTTTGTGGCTGTCGGAACCTATGCTGCACCGTACAAAATTGCTGAAGTCAATTTGAGCACCTTTGAGACTACCTTCCACAATACGGGGGATGTTCCCAATTCCTTTGCGGTAATAGGAAATGAACTTTATGTGTTGAATTCAGGAGAGCAAAATTTTGGTGTTGCTCCAGATACCAAATCAAGCATATGGAAATACACAGGATCGAGCTTTACAGAAGAGGTAGTTGCTCCGAATACCAATAAACACGCGATTTCCCTAGTAAGTGATGGTACGAACGGTTACTTTTTAAATGCATCCTACGATGGTGCCATTGTAAAGTGGACACCGGGTCAAGGTTGGCAAACCGCTACAATGACATTACCGGGTGGGTACAAGCTGAACATGCATGAAGGCAATCTGTTCTTCTTGGACGCAAAAGATTATGCGAGCAACGGTGAGCTACGCGTTTATTCGACTACCGGAGATTTGATAGAAACGGTTCCAGCGGGAGTGATTCCTCGCCAGGTAATTTATTAGGCCTTAACAGCACTGAATTTGGTCTCTGCAGCATAAGCCAAAGCGCTGAACAATGCTGTGGAGATCAATTCTGGTGCGTAGAATGGAATAGCCGCCGCGTAAGTGGCCATCAGCCCTCCAATATTCTGGGGAAATAAACTAAAGGCGCTAAAGAAAACGCCAAGGTTACTTAGGAGGAAGAAACTTAAAGAGCCTAGTAGCATCAGACCAGCAGTATTCTTTCCGTTTGATGCATATCTACCAAGAAGGGCATATGCAGCGAATCCAGCATATGTAAACAAAGAGCCAGAATACATCAGCACAAACTCACCGGTCGGATAAACGATGTTGTTGATGATTAAATCACTAAGCATCATTACACCAAAAACTATTGAAAGTGTAGCCCAAGTGTTCTTCGTACGTGTTGCACCAAAGAATGCAAGAGCACCCATTGCAGTAAAGTTTGGATAATGTGGAGCAATTCGTGAAACGAACGCAACGATAATTAAACCGAGTAGTACTTTGTTCTTTGTAATCATAGTCCTGTGAATTCAGTACAAATATACGCGCTTTACGCTTCTTTAGTATAGCTATTCCAAGTGCCATTTGGATTTAATACCAACAGTTTTTCGGAGGACATTGTTTCGGGTTGCGCCAATGGAGTGGGAGGGGCTAGTTCCAATTCTTTTTGCGGAGGCACTTGAGATGAGTTTTCGCTTTTAACCCCTGTTAATAGGTAACGTAGATCCAATTTAGCATCGAATAAGGCCAATTGTTGGAGCAGCTGTAAGTTCGGTTTATTACGTCCGTTTAAAATGTGCACAAGCGTAGGGCGATTCATGCCAATGGCTTTCGCCAATGTGGTCGCATTATGACCATTTCGGTCCATATACTCTTGAATCCTGTGTACTACATCTTCCATAGTTACAAATGTAATACAATTGAAACACTTCAAAAATAGAATTCAAATGAAATTTCGCTTAAGATTCCGGTGCTTTTAAGGGATAAGATATTGAGTAAAGTCTTGCTTCATTACAATATATTCAATCTATTGAAAAACAATTGATTAAACTGTTTTAATTAATTGTTTCACACCTCGTAATTGTATTGAAACAAAGCAACACCTTCTGAGTCTATTAATGAAACGGAAATATTCCATTGTCCCTTTTCCGAGTTCAAACGAAGTGTTCCAAAATGTTGAGTATCGGTAGTGCCCTCGTGAACCCTTGTAGTATTTTCTTCATCGTGATGGGGATGCGCATTGGCTGTAATAGGTGATGCACATGCCTCTACAATCTTCTTTCCATTGATTTCAATAGCATTAATTTCACCGCTATGACGGTCTCCAGTCAATACAATCGGCGCTCCTGGTGCCTCAGAAAGCCATTGTAAGAGTATTTCGCGCTCATGAGGATAGTTGCTCATATTCTCAAAGACTTGAGCGGTATTCAAAAGTTGGCCGCCCATACAGATTAAATGTACCTCTGCCGTAGATTGTTGCAGGGTATTGTGGAACCAATTGAGTTGTTCAACCCCAAAAACAGTGGCATGAAAGCTGTCCTTGTCTGTGCGAAAGCTACGGTTGTCCAGTAAGTAAATCTCTACACGACCTTCTGCGAGGGTAGTACGGCCGTAGTAACTATTGGAATCTGGTTGGTAATAAGAGGGCTGCCAGAAGTCCTTAAACGCCCGCATAGTGGTAGAAAATCCGCTAAACGTGGACAAATCACAATCGTTTGGCCCCGCATCATGATCGTCCCATATCGCTAAATGTCGGGTTTTACCAAGGATCTCTTGAAATACGGGAGATCCAAATACCTCATTATACCGTTCCATTGTGCTCTTGTAATTGTCCCACTGCTGGTCTTGAAGGTAGATATTGTCACCAAGCCAGATATAGGTATCAAGGGTGTCCAATGCTGCACTCAACGTTGGTAGTAGATGGTCCGTTTGATTAGGCTCATTACAGCTACCAAAGCCGATAGTTACAGTTGTTTCATCTGTAACACATGCGGTTGAAATGAATCCTACAACGGCGAAAATGGAATACTTCCAGTTCATAAGAATTGTATTTGGGTAAAAGTCAGTTATGTGATGTAACTTCAAGTATAAATCTACAAGAATGTTTAGTACATCCGATAGCACTTATTTATCTCAAAACGAGTGGTATATAACCTATGAGAAGATCAGGACAGCCTTTGATTGGGATATTCTAGGCTACTCAAGTGAGGAACGACCGTTGTTGTATAAGAAACTGGGAAATGGTCCGCGTTCCATTTGTATCTGGGCAGGTATGCACGGAAATGAAACAACTGGGATATTCATGCTCCTTGCACTTGTAGAATTGTTTCAAAAGAAACAGTTGGATTTAGCTGAATTCACACTGCATGTATTGCCTGTTGCGAACCCTGATGCTTACGTTCGGTATTCAAGAAGAAACGGAATCGGTATAGATTTGAATCGCGACTTCAGAGCATTTCAAACCATTGAAAGTGCAAAGCTCATCGGTTGGATCAAGATGCATGAGCCAGAATTATGTTTTAACCTTCATGATCAACGTACCATTTTCCATACCGATGGAATTCCGGCCTTTACTTCATTGTTGGTACCGAGCGCTGAAAAAAGTCGCGCTGTAACTCCGTTACGAAAGAAAACCATGGTACGACTGAGCAATGCACTCGTATCGATGAATACAGATTTAGCGGGTGTAGGCCGCTATACGGATGAATTTTACCCAACAGCCATAGGCGATTACCTCATGGCAAATGGTCTTCCTAACATTCTTATTGAAAGCGGAGTGGCCGTAGGCGACTTCAATCGCAAGAAAGCCCGTGCGTTTGGTTTGAACCTCATATTAAAAACCCTAAATGCAGGTTACGAAGGGGGTAGTGAGCCATATGATGCACTTCCTCTGAATGAAAACGGCTTGTTAGAGTTGGTGTTCACTAATGTGTTGTATGCACACATGCGTGTAGATGTTGCTATTAAGCGCATCCAATACGTCAATGGTCATGCTATGGGCCTTTTGTATGTCGTGGATGATCTAGGTGACCTGGCTTCACGCCCTCGAATGAAGGAAGTGGATGGAACTTCAATTGGCCTTACGCAACCCTTGCAAATAGACAAGCCCGTTACGGGTGTTTTTGGTGATTATCTTTTTGAGGAAGGACAACTTATAAGTCAAGGATAACCAACACCAGGCCACAGGCCTGGTGTTGGGAGGGGTCAGTTTTTTTCACTGCGCTTCGACCCGAGCATGAGCAAATCCTTCGCAATTACTTCTGTATAGTACTTCTTGGTGCCTTTTTCGTCCTCGTATGAACGAGTAACTAATCGGCCTGCGATTCCAATTTTATCACCCTTTTTAACGTATTGGGCGATGGTTTGGGCAAGACCACCCCAAGCGACGACGTTGTGCCAGTCGGTCATGGTTTTTTTGTTGCCATCACTGTCGCGATAGACCGTGTTGGTCGCCAGTGTGAACGAGGCTTTTAGTGAATCACTGATTTGTTTTGACTCGGGATCCATTCCCAAGTTTCCAATGAGTTGAACTTGATTTTCCATTTTATTAGAAATTTAGATTAGTCCCAAGAAATTGGGGCGGTCGAATTGGAAAACCAAGAAAGCGGAATAAGTATCAGTTATTCACAGTTAAGTGGCGCGCTTAATGGTATTGATGGTAGAGAATGCCGCGTTCACATCATCATTGTGCACGATGAAGGTTGCTTCGTTCGTAGTTGAGATAATTTCTTTAATCGGCACACCTGCCGAAGCGATGTGTTTAAAGAAGAAATAGTACAGTCCAATGACCTCTGAGCTACTGGTTGGCAATCGCAATGTGATTGAGCTCAGGTCTTTGGCAACACTGAGTTGTTGCTCGCCTTGCATGGCCAACTCCAAATCGGTCGAATAATCTTCGCTTACGACCACCGTGGTCTCTTCCATACCGCCAGTAAAACTGTGGAAACCCGAAGGTTTGCCTTGGATGGCATCCAGAAATACGGCTTGTTTTGCAGTGAGGACGGGTGTTTTCTTGTAGGTGTAGGCAACTAGGTTTGATCGCACAATAATGTCTCCAAGGGATGCGATGAACTGTTGCAGTTTGTGCTGCATTTTAAGTTGTAAACGAGGCTCACGGCGTCGAATGGCCATGACTACGGCGCTTTCCTTGATTTCTTTGCCTATGAGTCGTTCAATATCTGGTCGGATTGCTCGAGCTAAAGAACTAAGATTAATGAGGTCTTCTTGTAGGGCCTCTTCAATGAAAGGGCGTTTGCGCAGGCATTCCTCTAAGGCTTCACGTAAATTCATCGTATTGCAGTATTTCGTTGCAAAATTACCACTTTGTTATTTTTTAGACATCATTGTTAAAGGCTTTATTGATGTAATTTTGCGGAATGGAAAAACGAGTGGTTATTATTGGTGGTGGTGCAGCGGGCTATTTTGCTGCCATAGCTTGTGCAGAAGCAAATCCTGAAGCCGAAATCATCTTACTGGAAAAGGGAAAGGATGTCCTTGGTAAGGTATTGATCAGCGGTGGCGGTCGCTGCAACGTTACCCATGCATGTTTTGACCCTCGAGAGCTGGTTACTTTTTATCCACGTGGCAGTCGCGAACTCTTAGGCCCGTTTCACAAATTTCAACCAGGCGACACCATGGAGTGGTTCGCCGACCGTGGTGTGGAGCTGAAAATTGAATCGGACAACCGCGTATTTCCAGTGACCGATTCTTCTCAAACCATTATCGATTGTCTGCTTGATATGGCGGAATCCAATGGAATAGCTGTGCTTACATCTTCCGGAGTGAAATCATTTCAACCCAATGATGACGGTACTTGGGAGGTAAAAACTAATGATGGAAGGACCTATGAGGCGGATGCGGTAATGATTGCCGCCGGTTCGTCGAAAATGATGTGGGATAACCTCAAAAAGATAGGTCATAAGATTATTGAACCTGTGCCATCGCTCTTCACATTCAACATTAAAGACCCACGTATCAAGGGGCTCAGTGGCATTAGTGTGCCCAATGCAACTGTTCAGATTGCCGCTTCGGACTTGGAGGCTTCCGGTCCTTTACTCATTACACATTGGGGACTTTCAGGCCCGGCCGTATTGCGTTTGAGCGCTTGGGGTGCGCGCGAGTTGAGCGATCGATTCTACCGATTCCCGATTTTGATTAATTGGGTTGGTAGGGATGAGGATCTCGTATTAGCTGAGCTAAATGACGAAAAGAAGGATAATGGGAAGAAAAGAATTGGCAACCACGCCATGTTTGGAATGCCATTGCGCCTTTGGAAATCGATGGTTGAGGCTGCAGGGATTAAGAACACAGCAACTTGGGGCGATTTGAGCAACAAGCACCTCAAGGATCTTTGCACCGAGTTGACCAGTGCAGTATTCCAAGTCTCCGGCAAATCGACTTTCAAAGAAGAATTTGTGACAGCAGGAGGGGTGGATCTAAAAGAAGTAGATTTTAAAACGTTCCAAAGTCGCCTGTGTCCGAACCTCTATTTGGCCGGTGAAATCCTTGATATCGATGGCATTACTGGTGGATTCAACTTCCAAGCGGCTTGGACTGGTGGCTTTCTTGCGGGCAATGCCATGGCCGGTTACCCCTTAGAGTAGCCCATCTTTTCGCAGCCATTGTATGATTTTGCCTCCGCGGTTTTTCATACCTGCACTGCCGTATTCTACAACGTTTTCAATGGTTTGCGCCAATTCTTGGGCCAATTCCGGGTGCGCTCCACACATCTTATACGCAATAGTCATAGCATAGACCCGCGGTGCGATTGCAGACTTTTGGTTGGTCATGCAGTTCCAACTGTAATCCAATAATAGGCCCTTATCGCTTTCGCGCTCTGGAAGTTCTTGGGTAGCGAAGTAGCGCAAAATGAATCGGACCTCGGCATCTGTGGTGCTATGGTCCAATTGTTCGATCATTCGTGGAACAAATACATTCAACAATTTTGGCTTCCGATCCCCGATATGATGCAAAATCCAGCAAGCTCTAGTGCGTTCTCGTTCCGTACCGCCAAAGGCTAGTTCCACAACAGCATGCAATACTTTTTCTTCCGTAATGGCAGCTTCTATCCATCGGGCATATATCTCGTCCTTAGCAACAGTACAGGTATTTAAGACCTTTTTTAACTCCACGTCAAAAAAATAACAGAGCGAATGATGAAAATATTAGAATTCTAACTAAATTAGCATTGTAAATCAACAGGGCATGCTGTGCCTTGGTTTTTAAAGATACGCTGTATGAACTACGTAAAGAACAATTTGAAGTTTCTTCGAAAGAAAGAAGCGCTGACGCAGGAGCAGTTAGCGGTAAAGATTGGAGTAAAGCGTGCCATGATCGGTGCCTATGAAGAAGGTAGGGCGGAACCTAGGTTGCACACCTTGCAACATCTTGCAGCGTATTTCCAGGTTCGCTTAGATGATTTCGTAAACAAAGATCTTTCCGGCGGCGGATCTATTCCAAAAGCAGATGTAAGTGGTGCACAGTTGCGCATTCTTCCTGTGGTTGTAGACGGTACAGATGAGAAAGAGTTGGGAACCTTGGTTCCAGTAAAGGCCTCTGCCGGATATTTAGCGGGGTATGGAGATGCAGATTACATAGGCGCGTTGCCACGTTTCTCTATGCCGTTCCCTGAACTTCCACAAGACCGTACCTACCGCGTTTTCCAAATTCGTGGAGAGAGCATGCTTCCCATTAAACCGGGTTCGTATGTAATCACGGAATATGTTCAAGACTGGAAATCCATCCGTAATGACGATTGTTATGTACTCATTACTAAGGATGAAGGTGTTGTGTACAAGCGTGTAATTAACAACCTGCACGTTGGTGAGCTAATGCTCAAATCCGATAACCCGCAATTTGCACCGTATACCGTACCTGTTGATCGACTTGTAGAAGCTTGGAAAGCCGTTGGCTACACTTGTTTCGAGCTTCCGGCAGCGGGTACAAATCAAGAGATGTCTCAGCTTATGCATATGGTCGCAGACCTGCGCAAGGAGATGAGTACGCTCAAGGACAACTAGAAAAAAATACATACAAGCATTGCTATTTGAGCGGCCCAAGGGCCGCTCAAATAGGCTGTGAACACCCCTAAAACTCATAAATACCCACTCATGGACCGTTCCATCCTTCATCTGGATTTAGATACATTCTTTGTTTCTGTAGAGCGTCTTATGGATACGCGTCTCATGGGAAAACCTATTATTATTGGAGGAACTGGTGATCGTGGAGTAGTGGCTGCGTGCAGCTATGAAACACGAAAATTCGGTGTGCACTCTGCCATGCCCATGCGAATGGCAAAAGACCTTTGTCCTGAAGCCATTGTGATTCGTGGAAATTCGGCCAACTACAGCAAGTACTCCAACCTGGTCACAGATGTGATCAAAGAGGATGTACCGGTCTACGAGAAAACCTCTGTGGATGAGTTCTATGTGGATCTCACAGGCATGGATCGATTCTTCGGCAACTTCAAGTTTGCTAGTGAACTTCGAGATAAGGTCATTCGAGAAACCGGACTGCCGATCAGTTTCGGCCTTTCTGGAAATAAAACCGTTAGTAAAGTCGCAACCGGCGAGGCGAAACCCAATAATAAGATTTACATCCAAAAAGGCTTAGAACGCCCGTTTTTGGCGCCCTTATCAGTGCGAAAAATACCTATGGTTGGAGAGAAGACGTACCAAACGCTTCGAAATCTTGGGGTACGACGCATACAGACGCTTCAGGAAATGCCCTTGGAGATGATGCAAAGTGTGATGGGGAAACATGGATCGGTAATCTGGCACAAAGCACAAGGTGTCGATCAAAGTCCTGTGGTACCGTATCAAGAGCGAAAGAGCATCTCTACCGAACGAACCTTTGCCAAGGATACCATTGATGTGGTCAAACTCGAAGGAATCATAGTAGCCATGGCGGAAAATTTGGCTTACCAGCTGCGTAGAGGCGATAAACTCACGTCTTGCATCACGGTTAAAATCCGTTATTCAGACTTTAATACCCATACGCTACAAGCGCGTATTCCGTATACCGCAGCTGACCACATTCTCATTCCCAAGGTGAAGGAACTATTCAAGCGTCTCTATGACCGCCGGCTATTAGTCCGCTTAGTGGGTGTGCGCTGTTCTCATTTGGTTGGCGGTGGCTACCAAATGAATCTCTTTGAAGAAAGTGAGGAATTGAGTAGACTCTACAGTGCAATGGATCACATTCGTCAACGCTTTGGCGATCGCTCTGTTTTACGAGCAGTCTCACTAGGCGCAAAGACCATAGGAAGGACCAATCCTTTCAATGGAGAACCGCCGCCGCTATTGGCCAACAGACATCAGTAAAAAGAATTTAACTTAGAGAGAAGAGTACCATGTGTGGCAGATACGTCAATATCAGTAAGATTAAAGCAGTAGAAAAGCGCTTCAGTGCTATCGTAGAGCGCCCGGATCTCTATGCACCTAATACAAACACGAGCATTGGTGATTTAGGCGCTGTAATCACCCAGGAGCACCCAGGGACCATTAAGCATTACCGCTTCGGCTTTACCCCGTATTGGGCTAAGAAGCCGTTCCATCTGTTCAATGCCCGCTCTGAAGGAGACCACAATTCGGAGAATGATCCGGCCTATCGCGGTGCAAAAGGCATTACGACTAAGCCCGCATTTCGTCAGAGCATTCGCTCAAAGCGCTGTTTAGTTCTTGCAGATGCGTTTATCGAAGGACCTCAAAAGGAACGCCTCTCAAAACCCTATGTAGTCTACAAAAGAGATGGAGCGCCTTTTGCCTTTGCAGGTATTTACGATTCGTGGGTAAATCCGGATACTGGCGAAATCATAGATAGCTATGCCATCATTACAACCGTTCAGAACAAAATCACGGCAGCCATAGATCACCACCGATCGCCCGTAATTCTTCAAGAAGAGGACGAGCAAATCTGGTTGAACCCATCCATTCCGCTGGCAGAAATCACAGACCTGTTAAATCCATACCCCTCGGAAGAACTCAATGCGTATCCCATCTCTGCAGCCATTAAAAGCCCAAGCGCTAATGGTCCTGAACTCTTGAAGCCCATAGGGGAGCGTCTAGTTCCGGAATATGATTACGAGATCTATTCACACCTGTCTTTACAAGGCATGGGAATGACCCAAGCACGCCAACGAAAACTGGACTTAGGATTCTAAAATCGGGTAGGGGAAATGCTATTGAATACGCACAGTTATTACAGCTTGCGCTATGGAATCGTGTCGCCTAAAGAATGGATAAAATTCTTTGAAGACCAGCCCTGGCCTGTGATGGCATTGACAGACATTAACAACACTTCGGCGTGCATGACGGTCTTGCACCTCATGCGTAATCATCCCAATAAACGCCCTGTGGTAGGTGTTGATTTTCGTAATGGTACTCGCCAATGCTATGTAATGCTGGCGAGAAATTGGGAAGGGATGCGGGAAATCAACGACCATCTAAGTTGGCATTTACATCACAGCGTAAAATTTCCACAGCGCCCTGATAGAAAGACCCTTGCCAATACTTGGATCATTTATCCAACCTCCTCAGATATTGACTTAAAGGATCTTGCGAACAATGAATGTATAGGCATTACACCCTCCGAAGTTCCGTCCTTACCGTTTCGAAAGTGGAAAGATGCGAAGCACAAACTCGTCGCGTTCCCAACTGCTTCTTTCAGAGGAAAACGGGACCACAACGCGCATCGCTTGCTCCGAGCCATTGATGAAAATACCCTGCTCAGCAAACTATCAAAAGAAGCCCAAGGCAGCATCGACGACCTGTATTTAGAAGATCATGCCCTTCGTGAGGCCTATGCATCCGCACCTGAACTCCTTAGAAATGCAGCTCAAATCCTTCAGGACTGTAAAATGACCTTACCGGAGGACGCCGCGCTAAATCTTCAGACCTATTCAGGTTCACGCGAAAAGGACCTGAAACTTCTAAGAAAGCTTTGCTACGACGGCTTACCGTACCGCTATCCACAGTCAGACTTCAAGGTCAAGGAACGCATTGAGAAAGAACTGGACCTCATCGCCCAAAAGAACTTTGTGTCCTACTTCTTAATCAATTGGGATATTGTGAATTACGCTCAAAAACGTGGTTATTTCTACGTGGGGCGGGGGAGCGGGGCCAACAGCATTGTCGCCTACCTTCTTAAAATCACGGATGTTGATCCAATCGCACTGGACCTGTACTTCGAGCGATTTATCAACCTGCATCGAACCTCACCACCAGATTTTGACCTTGATTTTTCATGGCGCGATCGCGAGGATATCACCCAGTACATCTTCAAAAGGTTCCCACATACCTCACTGTTAGCTACTTACAACACATTTCAGTACAAATCGGTGGTTCGAGAACTAGGGAAGGTGTTCGGTTTACCCAAGCACGAGATAGACAAACTAAGTAAAGGGAATTTCTCATCGGGCTCGCTCGATCAATTATCCCATCTCGTACTTCGTTATAGCACTTACATACAAGGGTTTCCAAGCCACCTTAGTATTCATGCAGGAGGAATACTAATCGCACAGCAAAGCTTGCACTACCACAGCGCGACTTTTATGCCTCCCAAAGGATTTCCAACTGTGCAGTTTGATATGATCATCGCTGAAGATATTGGCCTGCATAAATTTGATATCCTGAGCCAGCGAGGTCTTTCTAAAATTCAGGACACCCTAGCCATCGTGGCAAAGAACAAGCCGGATCGTCCATTTATAGATATACGTGACTTACGGCGGTTTAAAGAAGATGAGGCCATTAAAAACTTACTGCGAAATGGCTTGGCCATGGGATGTTTCTATGTGGAATCGCCGGCGATGAGAATGCTACTTAAAAAACTCAAGGTCGATACCTATTTAGGACTGGTCGCGGCCAGTTCCATTATTCGCCCAGGAGTAAGTAATAGTGGGATGATGCGTGAGTATATACTGCGGTTTACTGATCCAGAGCGTAGAAAGGATGCACACCCTGTGATGCTTGAGATTATGCCGGACACCTTTGGAGTGATGGTCTACCAAGAAGATGTCATCAAAGTCGCCCATTATTTCGCAGGGCTTTCGCTGGGAGAAGCCGATGTATTGCGTCGAGGAATGTCAGGGAAATTTCGTTCAAGAAGAGAGTTTCAAAATGTTGAAAATCAATATTTTAAAAACTGTAGGGAGCGAGGATATAGTGAAGAACTGAGTCGTGAGATTTGGCGTCAAATAGAAAGTTTTGCAGGCTATGCTTTTGCTAAAGGTCATAGTGCATCGTATGCCGTAGAAAGCTATCAAAGCCTCTATTTGAAGGCACATTATCCCTTGGAATACATGGTTGCGGTGATAAATAATTTCGGCGGGTTCTACAGAACAGAGTTCTATGTTCACGAAGCTCGCCGCAATGGAGGTCAGATCGAAGCACCCTGTGTACAGTATGGTGATTATCCTACAGTGATTCAAGGGAACACTATTTACCTGGGCTTTGTATTGTTGCGAAGTTTAGATGAAAAAATAGGTGTATACATAGGGCGTGAACGCGAGGAGGGAGGACCCTTTATGGATTTAGCAGATTTCATAGACCGCGTTCCTGTTGGGATAGAGCAGATTTCATTACTAATACGTATCGGTGCCCTACGCTTTACTGGAAAGTCAAAACAAACCTTACTTTGGGAAGCCCATCACATGCTTCGAGGCCGTAATACGAAAGAAGTTATAGCAGCACCACCTAGTTTATTTAAGGGCAATCAACAACCGCACGATTATAAGATTCCAATACTTCAACAAAGTAGTCTCGAAGAAGCCTTCGATCAAATTGAGCTCCTAGGATTTCCACTGTGTGACCCGTTTGAATTGGCCGATGAACCTTTGGAGAACGGTACTATGGCCAGGGAATTACCCGATAAACTGGGGCACTTCGTTATTTCGTACGGGTATTTAGTGACGGTGAAAGACACAAAAACAATAAAAGGCGATCGAATGAATTTTGCCACGTTCGTTGATCAAGAGGGTGAATTCTTGGACAGCGTGCATTTCCCAAACATCGCTGCACAATTTCCGTTTCGTGGCAAAGGTATTTATCGTGTACAGGGTCGCGTTGTGGAAGAATTTGGCTTCTTCAGTATCGAAGCTTCGGCGCTCTACAAAGTCGCCATGGTTCCAGATCCACGATATGAGGATACCATGGCTCGCGAAAAGGATAACTACAGTAAAACCAGTACTACGATGAAGCGTGGACGTAAATCTGCGGAATCGGCCTAATTTGAGATCGGGCCGGGATATGAAATCGAATTATCTATCATACTCACGCAGAGGAGTAGTTCTATAAAAATACTATTTAACATAATATATATTATAGCCAAAAAGAATAAAGGTCCAAAAAAGCCCGGAATCACTGAAACCGGGCTTTCTATCGTAGAATGTGTTTATTCTCCTGCTTCGTCTAGAATGGTTTTCATGTCCATAGACTTCTGGTAATCGCCAACCTTGCGGTAAACCTCCATAAGTGCACGAACGATATCCATATCATCAGGCTTCATTTCGTAAGACTTTTCAAAATACTCAAGTGATTCGCCGAAAACTTCTTTTTGCTTGTCTTTGAGCGCATTGTACTTACGGGTCTCATTCAAGCCCAGGTTATTCATCTCCTCAGTGATTTTATTTGCACGATCGATATATACTAGACCACACATGTACATTGCATCACTCATTTCCGGATCTTTCTCCAATGCTGCTTTGTATTCGACCAACGCCGCATCAAGATCTTTCATTTCTGTTTGAAGGATATTTCCTTTTACAAAATGATAAATGCCTTTATCTGGATTCTTCGCAATGGCTTCATCTAAGTTCTTCATTGCGCCATCGTAATCCTTTACATCAAGGAAAGACTGCAATTGGATATCAAGCAAATCCTTATTTTCCGGATATGCTACACGGGCTTCCGTCAACCATTTATTGTAATCGTCAACCTTTTCCAATTTCTTAGCATTGTTGATCAAACTGATGTAAATACTTGGACGTACATCCTCACCAATAACTGGATCAGTAGCTAAACCACCTGCAACCGCTTTATCTAGGGCTGCTTTGTTTGGGTATTGCTTAGGATTTCCTAAAATATCAGTTGCAGTGAACGTGATTCCTTTATAACCAAGTCCTAAGCATTCTGCAAAGGCAGCACTGCTTGATTCTAGATCACCAGCGGAACTCGCTATAATGCCTGCGTTGAATAATAAGCTTGTATCGAGATACGCAAATTCACCAAGAAGTTCATTCTTCTTTAATTCAAAGGCGCTCATATATCCTTGATACGCTTTTTCGTAATCACCTGCTTCATAGGCAGAACCAGCTTCTACCAAGTAATTGTAAGCGATCGTTTGTGATTCACGCTGTGCATCAGCCGTATACGGTTGCTTTTTTGCATTCTTTTCAAAAAGAATCAAGTCTAACAAGCTTTGTGCAGCAACCTCATTTGCATCTGCAGCCAAAGCCTTGATTTCCGGATCTGGTGAAGAAGCAATCTTAGAGTAAATCAACGCCTTGTTAAAGTGGTACTTTGACATGATTTTCTCTTTGATTTCAGCCTGATTCTTACCGTCGATAATTGCGGTTGCTTCATCGATAAACCCTTTAGCTTCAACAAGTTCATTGCCTCTAAGAGCAATAATTGCACTGGTAACCTTTGGGGCTTCCTGAGCTGTTGCCATAAAAGTTGCAGCGGTTAATACTGCGACTAGTAGCTTTTTCATAATTCTAATCTCTTCGTTTTTAAGTGCCTACAAATGTAGTTTTCATTGGTAAAACAAACATTGCGCCAAGTTTACTATTCCTCAGAAGTTGTTTCATTCGATTCTTCAGACGATGCATCTGTAGCTTCTGTAGTTGGGTCAATTCCATCTATAACCTCTACTCCATCTACATCGACGATTTCTTCTTCCTCTTCAGACGCAGGTACCTTGGCGATTGATGCAATCTCATCACCTTTACGCAATGTGATTAATCGAACACCTTGTGTGGCGCGTCCCATTACCCTTAAGGTATCAACACCCATTCGAATCATGGTACCTTTTTTCGTGATGATCATCAAGTCGTCTTCATCAGTCACAGCCTTCAAGCTTACCAATTCTCCAGTTTTATCTGTCACGGTAATGGTTTTAACCCCTTTACCGCCTCGGTTCGTGATTCTGTAATCTTCAAGTGATGAACGCTTTCCGTATCCCTGTTCACTTACAACCATAACGTCAAATCCGTCTCCTTCTTTGACCACAATCATTCCTACCACTTCGTCGTTTTCTGAATCTACAGAAATGGCACGGACACCTGAGGCATTTCTCCCCATTCCGCGGACCTTGCTTTCTGGGAATCGGATTGCTTTACCGCTCTTCACCGCGAGCATAATATCCTGCTCACCATTCGTAAGTTTGGCTTCCAATAAGGTATCCCCTTCCCTTATAGTTATGGCATTGATACCATTTACACGTGGACGAGAATATGCCTCTAAGCTGGTCTTTTTGATAATTCCCTGCTTGGTACACATTACGATGAAATGATTATTAATGTAGTCCTCGTCTTTTAGATTTAGAACATTAATAAAGGCCAAAACCTTGTCGTCTTGAGGGAGGTTGATTAGGTTTTGGATTGCACGTCCTTTACTTTGACGTGTACCTTCCGGAATTTCATACACTCGCATCCAGAAACAGCGTCCCTGCTCAGTGAAGAGCAACATGTACTGGTGGTTGGTAGCTACAAAAACATGTTCAATGAAGTCTTGATCCCTAGTACTCGCAGCTTTGGCTCCTACTCCACCTCTGTTCTGTTTTTTGTATTCTGAAAGTGCTGTACGCTTGATGTAGCCCGCGTGAGAAATGGTGATAACCACTTCAGAATCAGGAATCATATCTTCAATGCTTACATCGCCACCGGCAAATTCTATATCCGTTCTGCGCTCATCACCAAACTTCTCTTTAACCTCTTCAAGTTCTTCTTTGATGATAGACATACGAAGACCCTTATCTGCTAATACAGATTTTAAATAATCGATAGTCTTCATGAGTTCTTCGTACTCAGCCTTGATCTTATCGCGCTCTAGACCAGTGAGTTTTTGAAGACGCATGTCCAAGATGGCCTTCGCTTGGATTTCACTCAGTTTAAACTCGGTCATCAAACCGTTTTTCGCTTCGTCTGGAGTAGCAGAGGCACGAATGAGCTTGATTACCGCGTCTAAATTGTCAATTGCAATCAACAATCCTTCAAGGACATGTGCGCGCTTTTCTGCTTGGCGTAACTCGTATTCCGTTCGACGAACTACGACTTCATGTCTGTGTTCTACGAAGTGATGAATCATATCCTTAAGATTCAGCATCTCAGGACGTCCATTCACCAAGGCAATATTGTTCACAGAGAATGAGCTCTGTAACTGTGTGTATTTATAAAGTTTGTTTAGGACTACGTTTGGAACGGCATCACGTTTCAAGACGTAAACGATACGCATTCCCTTGCGATCACTTTCATCTCTAATGTCTGAGATGCCTTCTATCTTTTTATCATTAACGAGTTCAGCGGTTTTTTTGATCATATCCGCCTTATTCACCTGGTAAGGTATCTCTGTAACGATAATACATTCACGGCCTTTAACCTCTTCGATAATTGCTTTTCCTCTTAAGACAATTCTACCTCGACCGGTGTGGAATGCATCGCGAACACCTTCGTATCCATAGATTGTTCCGCCAGTTGGGAAATCAGGGGCACTGATGTGTTGCATTAATCCGTCAATATCAATCTCGCTATCATCGA
>Ga0233451_10000126_pt1 | contig 77661 bp, 69 predicted proteins | sample 011ome_29_FD_183052 | JGI IMG/M metagenome (GOLD analysis project Ga0233451, IMG submission 183052) | Coastal salt marsh microbial communities from the Groves Creek Marsh, Skidaway Island, Georgia - 011504CT (spades assembly) | ecosystem: Environmental > Aquatic > Marine > Intertidal zone >... | reverse complement strand
CGAGATTCGAGGCTTGCAAATGCCATCACGTCCGCGGCTTCGAGAGGCTGGCCCTCGAAGAATCCGCCCTTAATGACCAGAGCAGGGTGGTCCTTGGCGAAGTTACGCAAAGTCTTGGCAGCAGCGACGGGGTCACCGTGGACGAAGGTCAAGGCCGAAGGCCCAACCAGCAGATCATCGAGTGAGTCGATGCCCGCTTCCTTCGCTGCAATCTTGGTCAGCGTATTCTTCACCACGGCATAGCTGGCATCAACGCGTAGGGCATCGCGAAGCTGCTTGAGCTCCGGGACACTCAACCCGCGATACTCAGTCAGCCACACAGCAGTGGAGTCACGGAATAAACCCGCGAGCTCACTGACGGTTGCTTCCTTCGTCGCCATCGTGCTCCTTGTCGTAGTGATGAGTGCTGAAGACTTTCGGCCCACAAAAAAAGCTCCGGCGTAAACGCACGGAGCAAACACAGAGTGTCACTTCTCATACGCCTACGCGGGCTCGAAGGTTGTTACCTTCTGCTTCGGCGCCACGTTTCCGTGACACAACCGGCGGTCTTCGGCAGCTATGAGAATAGCCGGTGGCCATCTCCCGGGGCAAATCGTGAGCAGCATGCCTATTGGCCATACTGGTAGCCATGAACGCAACCGGCCGCATGGGTATTGGGCTCGTTGGAGACTCCCCGGCCGGAACAGTGATTGCCCACGCCCTGGGTGGCGCGGGGCATGCGCTGGTGGGGCGCACGCTGCCCCCCGAAGATCGCCGCGAACATGTCGATGCGGCACTTCCTGGAGTTCCAGTGCTCGAGATTCCGCAGCTCATCCGCCGCAGTGAAATGGTCATTCTCGCGGCTGAGGGCGACGCCCTCGACACACTGATTGAATCGCTTGAGCGAGAGGGCCTCACCCAGGCGGGCCAATTGGTGGTCCACTTGGCACTGGATCGGAACCTCGCTGTGCTTGCTCCGCTTGTGACATCCGGAATCATTCCCATCAGGCTCTACCCACTCGTGCCGTTTACCGGCACGAGTGTCGATATGTCGCTGTTGCGTGGTGGGTGGTGTGCGGTGAGCGCTCCCACACCGGTGCTTCCTATCGCGGAGGCGCTCGCCATTGAAATGGGTCTCGAACCACTGGTCATTGACGACGACATTCACGACACCTTTGCGGAGATCGTGAAAAGGGTGAGTGAAGCCAGCATGGGCTTTGTCTCTGACGCCATAGACACCTGGGAGTCAGTGGGTATCGATTCAGCTGCAGCGGCTCTGTCGTCTTTAGCGCGCGCCAGTGTCGAGCGGGTATTGCGTGAGCGACGCAGAGACACAGAGCCAGAGAAAGACCCCCTTGATCTCTTTGGTGAAGACGCCAATGACTAGCCCGCTTCTCATCACCACAGCTCACGAACTGGAGAAGTGGTCGAGTGAATGTCACCAGAGAGGTGAGCACATCGTCATAGTGCCCACCATGGGCAACCTGCACCGTGGCCACCTTGCTCTGGTTGACGAAGCGAAAAAGCAGGGTGGCCGAGTAGTGGTGAGTATTTTTGTGAACCCCACACAGTTCTCCGAAGGCGAAGACTTCGAGCGCTACCCCCGCACGTTGGACGCAGATCTCGAAATTCTCGCAGGCGTGGGTGCTGATGTGGTGTTCGCGCCATCAGTGGATGAGGTCTATCCCCGAGGAAGTGAAGAGGAAACAATTTTTGCCGGCCCCATTGGTGACGTCTTGGAAGGCGCCATACGACCGGGGCACTTTGATGCGGTCGTCACGGTGTGTAAGCGGCTATTTGACATGTCTCACGCCGATGTGGCGGTATTTGGCGAGAAAGATGCCCAACAACTCTATCTTGTCACGCAGATGGCACAGAGCCTCACGCCTCCTGTGCGGATTGTGGGGGTACCCACCGTGCGCGATCACGATGGGCTTGCGCTCTCGAGCAGAAACTCCTACCTCTCAACAGGGGATCGGCAGGCAGCCCTCGCCTTGCCACACACCCTGGAGGCCTTGACACAGCGCGTCTCGCAGGGCGAAAAGCTCGCTTCGGCGCTCGCGGCGGGACAGCTCGCGCTCGCTGCAGACCCAGCGCTCGAGCTTGATTATCTGGAGAGTGTGAACCCCGACACCTTCGAGGCATCGGGGGAGGGTGACTCGCACGCGTTGATTCTGGGGGCCATTTCTGTCGGGGGCACGAGGCTCATTGACAATCGCCTCGTGCACCTCTCGCGATAGGGGCTCACTAGGCTGGTGGGGTACTTTCCGCCACTTACGAGGGTCACATGAGCGAAGAGGTCGCACTAGACGTCGAAGACGTCGTCGAACAACAGCGCGTGCGCATGGTCAAAAGAGAAACCATGCTCGATGCCGGTGTCTCGCCCTACCCCGTGAGTCTTTCCATCACTCACTCCATCGCCCAGGTGCGAGAAAAGTATGGCGATTTGGGCCCCGAGGAAAAGTCTGGCGTGACGGTGGGAGCCTCGGGCCGAGTCATGCACCTGCGGGTCACTGGCAAGCTCGCCTTCATCGCCCTTCAAGACGGCCAGGGCACCCCTTTGCAGGCCATGGTCTCGTTTGGTGAAGTAGGCGAAGAGTCCTTCGAGCTCTTACGTGACTGGGTCGATTTAGGGGATCACCTTTTCGTCTCCGGCGAAGTCATTACCTCCAAGCGCGGCGAGCTCTCGGTCTGGGTGTCTCAGTGGCAGATTGCCGCGAAGGCGTTGATGCCACTGCCGAACCTGCACAACGAATTAAATGAAGAAACCCGTGTCCGCCAGCGCTATCTCGACCTCATTGTGCGCGAACAAGCCCGAGTAAACGTGCGCACCAGAGCGCGGGCGATGCAATCGCTCCGCGACACTTTCGCCACCCACGACTTCATCGAAGTCGAAACCCCCATGTTGCAAACCCTCCACGGCGGTGCCAGTGCGAGACCATTTGTCACCCACTCCAACGCCTTTGACATGGAGCTCTACCTGCGCATCGCCCCGGAGTTGTTCTTGAAGCGTGCTGTGGTGGGCGGCATTGAGCGAGTGTTTGAGATCAACCGCAACTTCCGCAACGAAGGGGCCGATTCAACCCACTCACCCGAGTTCTCCATGCTTGAGGCCTACTGGGCCTATGCCGACTACAACATAATGGCGGACCTCACCCAAGAACTCATCCAAAATGCCGCCATGGCTGTAGCAGAAAGCCACACGGTCACCTGGGCCGACGGCACCGAATACGACCTGGGGGGGCAGTGGGAGAGGCTCTCGCTCTATGACTCACTCTCCGAAGCAGCTGGTGAACACATCACCCCCGAGACTGATGAGCAAACCTTGGCCGCGATGGCGAAGAAGCTTGGTATCGAGGTTGACCATCCAACACCTGGCAAGCTCGTGGAGGAACTTTGGGAACACTTCGTCAAACCAGGGCTTGAGCGCCCCACCTTCGTCATGGACTACCCGGTGGACACATCTCCGCTCGTGCGAGACCACCGCAATATTCCCGGTGTGGTCGAAAAGTGGGATCTCTATGTGCGCGGGTTTGAGCTCGCAACCGGCTATTCGGAGCTTGTTGACCCGGTGGTGCAACGTGAGCGTTTTGTGATGCAGGCAAAGCTCGCCGCGAAGGGTGACCACGAAGCGATGAGACTTGATGAAGATTTCCTGCGTGCTCTCGAGCACGGCATGCCTCCCAGTGGCGGGATCGGCATGGGGATTGATCGTCTTCTGATGTCACTCACGGGCCTCGGCATTCGGGAGACCATTTTGTTCCCGCTCGTGAAGTAGTGGCCCCGCCCGCTTTCTCTAACCGAGCACGAGAACTACAGCCATGGTGGCCAAAACTAATCCGAGTGTGAGGTTTAGAGCCCGCGACGGAATCCATTTAGAACTTAGGGCGCCCAGAATCACCCCGGGAATCGACCCACTAAGTAGCCACAGCAAGAGTTCAAAATCAACGAGGCCAGAAATGGCGTAGGACGTTCCCGCGATGAGTGCTATCGGAATGGCGTGCAAGAGATCTGTCGCCACTAGCCGTTGCGGTGGCGTGTTGTCGGGGCTGAGTCGCACCAGCAATGCCATACCGAGGACTCCGGCGCCCACTGATGTGAGGGAGACCCCTAAGCCGACCCCGGCTCCCCCTAAGGGGGCTAACCAACGGGGGGCTTTTCTTTTGTGAATCACCCGGGCCGTCTGCTTCGGCCGCACCGCCCGTTGGAGAAGCGAAAAGCTCGTGAAGGCGACGAAGGCGACCAACAACAACGTCAGCCATTGTGTGTATCCGGCTGTGACAAATCCCACGAGAAGTATTGAACCCAGCAGTACGGCCGGGATACTGCCCGTCCACAGTCTTTTCGTGAGCTGCCAGTTCACGCTCCCTGATTTGCCGTGGGCAACTGCGCCAACAGCCTTGGTGATTGTCGCAAACAAGAGGTCAGTAGCTATCGCGGTGGGGAGCGGCACTCCAAAAAAACTCACAAGAAGGGGTGTCATGGCGGCCCCGGCTCCCACACCGGTGAGGCCCACGAGTAGCCCGACGATAAGCGAGGCGATTACTATCGCAAGATTGACGTCCATCGAGACAGTATGTCGCAAAAATTGGACATGTAGAGAAAAATCATAAGAACGTTTAGAAACGTCTCATATAATCTAGTGTTGTGACAAACGAGACATTGCGCGGCGCTATCCGCAACGCCTTAATCAATGCCGGTGGCGGTTCAACCGAGTTGTTGGTTTCGATGCTCGATTCCGAGGGCACTGACGCGTCGCGTCGGCATATCGTTCGACTCCTCAATGAGGTCGTCGGGGCCGAAGCACTGACTGATATTTCATTGGCGCGTGATCATGAGGGTAATGGCCCGAATGCCCTCCTGGTTGAGCCACTCGTTGCCCATCAACGCCGCACTGGGGCGCACCTTCTCATTGCAGAGCTAATTGATGTCGATGGTCAGCAGCTGCTCTTGGCAAACGACAGGCGGGGAACCCGTTGGTGGGCCCCTGTTGACGACAATGGTGTGGCAAAGTCCTTGGAGAGACTGAAGGGAATAGTCGAGGGCCCCGTCATTGTTGTGCCCCATGGTTCTCTCCTCGCAGAAATGGCAGAGATTCAGCCGGTCGACGGCGTCTTAGTCGCAGACTTTCTCTTTCCTCCATTGCCTTACGTCCCGCCAATTACCGCACGCGCTAGCGCTGAGTCGGCGCATAATCACCTGCGACAACTCGAAGCGGAGAGCATCAGAATCATTCGGGAGGCGGTCGCTGCGGCCAAGAACCCGGGGATGTTGTTCTCGATGGGTAAAGACAGCATGGTGATGTGGGCTCTCGCGGCAAAGGCATTTTTTCCAGAGCCACCCCCCTTCCCGCTGGTGGTCATCGATACCCAGTGGAAATTCCGAGACATGTATCGGTTCCGCCACTACATAGAGAACCGCTCCGATACGAATGTCACAGTTCACATCAACCCTGACGCCATCAGAGACAAGGTGAACCCCTTCGACTTTGGTTCAGCACGCCACACAGAAATCACAAAGACGTTTGCGCTGAAGCAGGTTCTTGAGGCGCATCAGTTTGATTTCGTGTTTGGTGGCGCAAGGAGAGATGAAGAACGCTCCCGCGCGAAGGAACGAGTTTTTTCGGTTCGCAACCCCAAACATGGATGGGACCCCAAGTCCCAGCGGCCGGAACTGTGGAACCTCTACAACACCACTCTTCCTAAATTCCACAGTATGCGGGTTTTTCCGCTCTCGAACTGGACCGAGCTCGATATCTGGCGCTATATCGAGCAAGAAAACATTCCCGTCGTTCCGCTGTACTTCTCCAAAGTTCGCCCCTTTGTGGAGCGCGATGGGGCTCTGATTATGGTCGACGACGAACGATTTCGGCTAGAGGAAGGGGAGAGGGTTCACTTCGAACCCATTCGATTCCGTACCCTTGGCTGCTACCCCCTCACCGGGGGCGTTCGCTCCAGCGCAACGACAGTGGCAGGCATCATCTCTGAGCTAGAAGAATCTCGGGTGTCTGAGCGAAGTTCTCGTGTAATCGATTTTGATTCAGGAGCGAGCATGGAACAGAAGAAGAAAGAGGGGTACTTCTAATGCCCCGGGAAATCTTTCACATCACGTCTGCGGGAAGTGTTGATGACGGTAAATCGACCATTCTCGCAAGACTCTTGCTCGATACCGGTTCGGTGTTTGAAGACCAACTAGGAGGAATTGACCCTCGCGAAGTTGATGCGACGGCGATTGCTGACCTTCTCGATGGTTTAGAGAGCGAACGGGAGCAGGGCATCACGATTGATGTAGCCCATCGCTTCTTTGATACTGGCGAGCGTCGCTACCATATCGCGGATTCTCCTGGCCATGAGCAGTACACCCGAAATATGGCGACGGCGGCGTCACACGCTGATGCGATGTTGCTGGTGGTCGATGCTCGGGTGGGGGTAAAGCCACAGACTCAAACACATTTTGGAATTGCCCGGAAGCTAGGAATTAGCCAGTTTGTGGTGGCTGTTAACAAAATGGACTTGGTTGGTTTCAAGCAGCGCGTATTTCGAGAGATTCAGACACAAATTGTTGAACTCGTCAGCGATGTCGAGGATATTGAAGCCATCACGATTCCAGTGAGCGGGCTCTCTGGAGACAATGTTGTGGTTCCCTCGAAAAAGGCCACGTGGTGGGATGGCCCCACGGTAGTCCAGGCCTTCGAGAGCTTCTCGCCCAGCGAACTCTCCAATGAAGACACCAGACTCTCCATTCAATACGTGCAGAGAATCTCGGGGGGTGGTCGGCGGTATCTCGGGAGCCTTCATTCGGGGCAGTTGTCCGACGGCGAAAGTTTGTTTAGTGCCAAGTACCCAAACAAGTCGCTCGCTCTGGGATCGCTGGTCTCCTCAGGCACTTTTTATCCAAAGGTTACTGCGCCCGCTGAGGTTTCTTTCGAGCTAGATGTGGACCTCGATTTAGAGCGCGGTGATGTGCTGAGCGCGACAGGCGATATTGCCTACACCGACCAATTTGAAGCTGACTTGGTGTGGCTGGACGATTCCGGTGGTGTTCCGGGCCGCAATTACATTCTTCGCCTTGCCCACCAATCGGTGAAAGCCACGATGACTCGCGTGTTTGCTATTGATACTTTCGGAGAGAAGCTCGGTCAGGTGGACCATGTCGAAGTGAACCAAACGGTTCGGGCCAATATCGAAACGCACGAGAAGATTGGCCTACTTCCCTTCAGGGACGCGCCTGAACTAGGCCGGCTGGTTTTCATTGATCCTGATTCCGGCAACACAGTCGCGGTGGGTACTGTCAACCACACATTGCGCCGGGCTGACAATCTCGTCTCACACGCCTTCGAGGTGTCCGCAGAGCAACGGCAACAATTGACGGGCCATGCGGGACTAGTGGCGTGGTTTACAGGTTTGTCGGGGTCTGGAAAATCAACCCTGGTCAATGAAGTGTCGAAAAGGTTGACGGCGCAGGTTATTCCACACGCCGTACTCGATGGTGACTCGCTTCGACTGGGCTTGAATAAGGACTTGGGCTTTACAGAAGCGGACCGGGTAGAAAACATTCGTCGTGCCGCCGAGGTGGCAAAACTCATGGCCGATTCCGGCCTTGTTGTCCTGGTAAGTCTGATTTCCCCTTATCGTGCCGACCGCGCAAGGGCAGCAGAAATCGTGGGCGAGCAACGCTTCCATGAGATTTATGTTTCTACCCCTCTAGAGGTGTGCGAGCAACGAGATCCGAAGGGCCTTTATAAGAAAGCTCGGCTAGGCCTTATTCCTAACTTCACGGGAATCGGCTCTCCGTATGAAGAGCCGGAGAAGGCCGAGTACGTTACCCAGTCTGGGACTTCATTGAACGATGAGGCTTCTCGTCTGCTGGAAGCGCTTGACGAGATGTTGAGCAAGTAAGGCGCTTAGCCCATCGGTCACTTGGTGTCGGGGTTAGTCAAAGGGAAGACCGCGCTTCTTGCGCTCCTCGCGCTCAATTGCGGCATAGGTATCGCGCTCGCCCCTGTCGGCGCGCAAAATAGCCCTCATCACAAACCAAAAGACCAATCCAATAAGAATGGTCGGTGTCACCGAGTAGGCGGCGTTCAGCCAAAAATTCTCAATCACCACGTGCCTCCGCGTGAGGCGAAGAACCCGACAACAGCCAAGACAGCAATGGCAATCAGCCCTAGGCGAGCGGGGGGCAGCGCCGACTTCTTGGGGGTGGTGGGCTGATTCACAAATACGAGTGTAGGTGAGGCTGTTGGGCTCACGCTGGGGGCGAACAGGGCCAATCGGCCGAGAATTTTTCCCTACTCTCGAAACAGTTGCAGGAGCGTTAAGCGACCACCCTGCGAGGAGGACAAGACAATGTTTGAACGCTTTACCGACCGAGCACGTCGCGTGGTGGTCTTGGCGCAAGAAGAAGCCAAGATGCTGAACCACAACTACATCGGCACGGAACACATTCTCTTGGGCCTCATCCACGAGGGCGAAGGTGTCGCGGCGAAGTCTTTAGAGTCCCTAGACATTTCTCTTGATGCCGTTCGCGAGCAGGTTCAAGAAATCATCGGTCAGGGCCAGCAGCAACCCACCGGCCACATCCCTTTTACTCCTCGCGCGAAGAAGGTTCTTGAACTCTCACTGCGTGAGGCACTCCAGCTGGGCCACAACTACATCGGCACCGAACACATCCTCCTGGGACTGATCCGCGAGGGTGAAGGTGTTGCTGCCCAGGTGTTGGTGAAGCTGGGTGCTGATTTGAACCGCGTACGCCAGCAGGTGATTCAGTTGCTCTCTGGCTACCAGGGCAAAGAGGCCGTGAGTGTCGGCGCCCAGGAATCAGGTGACGCTAAAGGCTCACAGGTGCTTGACCAGTTTGGCCGCAATCTCACCCAAGCAGCCCGCGATGGAAAGCTCGACCCGGTTATTGGTCGCGAGCGTGAGATGGAGCGCGTCATGCAGATTCTCTCCCGCCGTTCCAAGAACAACCCCGTCTTGGTGGGTGAGCCCGGTGTGGGCAAGACCGCGGTCGTCGAGGGCCTCGCCCAGGCGATTGTGAAGGGTGATGTTCCAGAGACACTCAAAGACAAGCAGCTTTACACCCTCGACTTAGGTTCTCTTATTGCGGGATCTCGCTACCGCGGTGACTTTGAAGAACGCCTTAAGAAGGTCACCAAGGAAATCCGTAACCGAGGTGACATCATTGTCTTCATCGACGAGATTCACACCCTGGTGGGTGCGGGTGCCGCCGAAGGCGCCATCGACGCGGCAAGCATTCTGAAGCCCATGTTGGCCCGAGGTGAGCTTCAGACCATTGGTGCCACCACTCTGGATGAGTACCGTAAGCACTTTGAGAAGGACGCAGCATTGGAGCGTCGCTTCCAGCCGGTTCAGGTGAACGAGCCGAGCCCGGCCCACACCATCAACATTTTGAAGGGGCTTCGCGACAAGTACGAAGCGTTCCACAAGGTCTCCATTACTGATGGTGCAATTGAGGCGGCCGTAAACATGGCTGACCGCTACATCCAAGATCGCTTCCTGCCGGACAAGGCCATCGACTTAATTGATGAGGCGGGCGCACGTCTTCGCCTCTCCATCCTCTCGAGCCCCCCTGAGCTTCGTGAGTTCGACGACAAGATTGCTGCCGTGCGCAAGCAAAAAGAAGACGCCATTGAAGGCCAAGACTTCGAAAAGGCAGCGTCGCTTCGCGATGAAGAAAAGAACCTCCTCGCCGAGCGTCTCCGGCTGGAAAAGCAGTGGCGCTCTGGTGAAGCCGGTGGTACCGGCACTGTCGATGAGGGTGTCATCGCTGAGGTGCTCTCCGCTGCGACAGGTATCCCCGTGTTCAAACTCACTGAGGAAGAAACTGCCCGCCTGATGTTCATGGAGAAGGCGCTTCACGAGCGAGTCATTGGCCAAGAACAAGCGATTTCGGTGCTCTCGAAGTCGATTCGCCGTACCCGCGCGGGTCTGAAAGACCCCAAGCGCCCCAGTGGTTCGTTTATCTTCGCTGGTCCGACTGGCGTGGGAAAGACCGAGCTCGCAAAAGCCTTGGCTGAATTCCTTTTTGACGATGAGGACGCACTCATTTCACTCGATATGAGTGAATATGGTGAAAAGCACACGGTGTCGCGTCTCTTTGGCGCCCCTCCCGGATTCGTGGGCTTCGAAGATGGCGGTCAGCTCACCGAGAAGGTTCGCCGCAAGCCATTCAGCGTGGTGCTCTTTGACGAAATCGAAAAAGCTCACCCCGACATCTTTAACTCCCTGTTGCAGGTGTTGGAAGAAGGCCGCCTCACCGATGGTCAAGGTCGAGTCGTCGACTTCAAGAACACGGTCATCATCATGACCACCAACTTGGGCACGAAAGACATCACCGGTGGCCCGGTTGGCTTCACCTTGGAAGGTAACGAAGAAGCGAGTTACCAGTCCATGAAGGCCAAGGTGGTCGAGGAACTCAAGAAGAACTTCAAGCCAGAGTTCTTAAACCGCGTCGACGAGACCATCGTGTTCCCGCAGCTAAACCACGCTGAACTCATGCAAATCGTGGGTCTGTTCGTGAAGCGACTGGGTGAGCGCATGATGGATCGCGACATGTCCGTTACGGTGTCTGACCGCGCTAAAGAGCAACTCATCACACTGGGCTGGGATCCCACAATGGGTGCTCGTCCGTTGCGCAGGGCTGTTCAGCAGAACGTGGAAGACCCGCTCTCAGAGCGCATCCTTCAAGGAGAGCTGAGCCCAGGCCAGCACGTCGAAGTGGATTTCGATGGCAACGAATTTACGTTTGCCACCTCGAAGCCTGCGAGTGAGCCAGTGGCTGCAGGAGTGGGCGAGTCCTAAGAGTCAGCTAGTGGTGGTGTTACCACTAGCCTGGAGCGGTGAGCGAGCTCCCCGCAGGTGTGACGATTCGGCCTGCCACGACTGGTGATATTCGGTCTATTCGCGACCTCATTGAACCACTCGTGGTCTCACGAGTGTTGCTCGGTAAAGAACTGGTCATGCTTTATGAGGCAGTCCAGGAATTCATGGTTGCCGTGAAAGACAGTGAGGTGGTTGGCTGTGGCGCTCTGCATGTGTTCTGGGAAAACCTCGGTGAAGTTCGCACCCTCGCAGTAGCCGAGGCTCACACGGGCCGAGGAATAGGGTCGGCCCTTCTCGATGCTCTTGAGCACAAGGCATCGAAGTTGGGCTTATCTCAGCTGTTCTGCTTGACCTTTGAGGTCGATTTTTTCTCTCTTCACGGCTTCGATCATGTAGAGGAACCCATCGTTGACCCAGAGGTGTATGTGGAGCTGGTGCGATCACCGGATGAAGGTGTGGCGGAGTTTCTCGACCTCGCGCGGGTGAAACCCAACACGTTGGGGAACTCTCGGATGGTGAAGAACCTCACCTAGCGCATGGCGCGCCGGCCTACTAGAGCTAATTTTGGCGGGGTTTTTCGTACCCTTAGGACATGTCTGGAGTGCAGCCCCGACACCCCGCCTCGGTCTATCGCAGGCGCCGGTTAGCGGTTTTTGGCGGCCTCGTTGCAGTGATTGCAATCATCGCGCTCATCATTGTTCGCCCGGGATTGGGTGACCAAGCGGCAGTTGAAGCCCAGCCGGACGAAGCTTTGACTGAAGAAGTCGTTCAGGTGGCCGCGTGCACAGAAGCTCAAATTGAGCTCACCCCACAAAGTGATGAGGTTCGCTATGCCGCGGGTGCTATTCCCTCCGTGTGGCTGAGTGTGAAGAACATTGGTGCGACAGAGTGTGAGCTCGAGGTGGGAACCGACGTTCAGGAATACGTCATCGACTCCGGTTCACGCGACAACCCTGACCTCATTTGGTCCTCGGCTCACTGCCAAAGCCCGGGCACCCCGATGACCATCACTCTTCAACCCGGAGAGGAGCGCAGCACAGGCTCAATCACCTGGGACCGAACACGTTCCACACCGGACACCTGCGAGTCAGACCGTCCCTCGATGCCGGGGGGTGGCGCGAGCTATCACCTGTCGGTCAAGCTCGGACCGTTTGAATCGACCGAGACTCGCCAGTTCATCCTCGACTAACTAAAACGGCGCCTTTTCTTTCGATGACGATTCGAATGCAGTTGAAAGTGCCCGCTTCACCGTCTTCGCTTCGGTATCGATAACAGTATGAAACCCCAAGCGTTTGGCTTCGGAGGCCCGTTGGCCGCTGGAGGTCACAGCTCGGATTTCACCGGCGAGAGAAATCTCGCCGATTGCGGCCAGCTGATTGGAAAGGGCTTTGTCTTTTGTGGCGCTCGCAACGGCGAGGGAGATGGCAAGGTCGGCTCCTGGTTCGGACAGCCTGATGCCACCCACCGTTGAGACGTAGACATCTGCTGTCGAGAGTTTGATTCCCGCTCTTCTTTCTAACACCGCGAGAACCATAGCCACACGGGACGAGTCGACACCATTGACCACCCTCCGAGGCTGGGGAGCAGAGGTGGGAACCACGAGCGCCTGAATCTCAACGGGAATTGCCCGCCGACCTTCCATCGCAATAGTGGTCGCCGTGCCGCTCACGGGTTGCGAGCTCCCCGAGCGGAATAGCGCGCTCGGGTCCGGCACTTCGACGATGCCCTCCCCGCTCATGTCGAAACAACCCACTTCGTCGGTCGGTCCAAAACGGTTCTTCAGTGCTCGAATAAAGCGCAGGGGGCTTTGTCGGTCTCCTTCAAAGTGACACACCACGTCGACGAGGTGCTCAAGGGTTCTCGGCCCCGCGACTTGTCCGTCTTTAGTGACATGACCGACCATAATGACCGAAATGTTGTGTTGCTTGGCCAGCCGCATCAGTGAGCTTGCTACCTCGCGCACTTGCGCTGGCCCACCTGCGAGCGAATCAACGGTGTCGGCGGCAACGGTCTGAACTGAGTCCACGATCAAGAGTGAGGGCTTTGAGTCGTCTACATGCCCCAACACCGTCGCCAAGTCGGTTGTGTTGGTCAGTAGCAACGAGTCGTCCAGTGCCCCGGTGCGCTCGGCGCGCATTCGCACTTGCCCGATTGATTCTTCGGCACTCACGTAAAGAACAGTTGATCCGTGCGAAGCGACTCGCGCTGCCACGTCCAAGAGCAGGGTCGACTTACCCACTCCCGGTTCGCCAGAGAGCAGAATCACCGCACCTGGGACGATGCCGCCCCCTAACACCCGATCAAATTCGCCAATCGAGGTGGGGGTGTGCTGAGTGGTCTCGCCTGTCGCCTCGGTGATTGGGCGGGCTTTATCGGACAGAGCAACCGCCGCTGCCTCGACACGTGGGCGATTGGGGTTTGTCCCTGCTTCGACTACGGTTCCCCATGATTGGCATTCTCCGCAGCGACCCACCCATTTCAGAGTGGTCCAGCCACACTCCTCACAGCGATATGGGGCGACAGTCTTTGGGGCCATGTTCTGAGGGTAGCTGGCTCGACTGACGCAGAGGCGTGACCTCGGTCGAATTGTGGGTCACGCGCCCTTGTGTAAAATTGCCGGCGGTACCGTGTCCGAGCGGCCGAAGGTGCAACTCTCGAAAAGTTGTGTGGGTGAAAGCCCACCGTGGGTTCAAATCCCACCGGTACCGCCATTTGTCTCCTTCAACTCGGGAACTAGGCTTGTTGGATATTCCCGACTGACCAGGAACTATCGGAGGCTTCAATGAACGATGTTGCTCTGATTGTTGGAGTGTCGGGCCAAACCGGTAGTTACCTTGCGAGGCGGTTGCTCAGCCGGGGAACCACGGTGGTGGGGACCACTCGAAATCCTGATTCGACCAATCTCTGGCGCCTTCAGACACTCGGAATTCTGCCTTCGGTTCAAATTGAGGCTGTGTCCCCCAGTGATTTCGGGAGCGTATTTTCAGCTCTAAACAAGTTCAATCCCAATAGGGTCTTTTTTCTCGGTGGCCAGTCAAGTGTCGGCCTTTCGTTCTGGCAGCCTTTTGAGGCACTGGAGTCGATTTCTCGCCCGGTAATCAACATTCTCGAGGCACTCCGCTTACTCGGTCTTGATACAAAATTCATCAATTCTGCGAGCACTGACATGTTCGGGAATCAGCCCAACACGACTCTTGACGAGAGTTCCACGATGAGGCCGGTGAGCCCTTATGGAGTAGCAAAGCTCGGGAGTTTTTGGACCACTGTGCAGTATCGAGAGGCATTCAACGTGTGGGCCGCGAATGCGATTCTTTCTAACCACGAATCGCCACTGCGTGGTGCAGGATTTGTGACGTCAAAAGTAGTCTCGGAATTGATACGACTGAGAGAGGGAGAAATCAAGACTCTGACATTTGGCAACCTTTCTGTCGTTCGGGACTGGCTCTGGGCTGATGATGTTGCTAATGCCCTCCTCGCTATTTCAGAGTTGGACCAGCCTGACGATTTCGTGGTCGGCTCGGGCGAGAGTCACTCGTTGGCAGATCTGATTGCGCTCATCGCCCACGAATTCGGTATTGATGTCAAAGATTTCTTGGTGTCAGATCGTGGGTTTATGCGGCCCAATGAAATCGATTCGGTCCGGCTCAATCCTGTGAAACTCAGTGAGGCTACGGGCTGGTCTCCGGAGGTGTCGTTCGACCAGATTGCTCGCCGTCTTGCGACAAGAGCTTTCTAGGTGGCGCTATGGCAGTAGACGGTTGGGGCCTCTAAAGACGTAAGTCGTTTCGCGAATGCTCGACTGACCAAGCATCAACATCAGAACCCTTGCGAGCCCCATTCCGAATCCACCGTGGGGGGGCACTCCGTGACGGAAGAAGTCAAGGTAGTGACTAAGGTCTTCCGCAGAGAGGCCTTTCTCCTGGGCTTGTTTTTCAAGTACGTCTACACGGTGCTCTCGTTGAGCTCCGGTGGAGATTTCTGTGCCGTTATAGAGCAGGTCATAGGAGTTCGTCAGAGCCGGGTTGTCAGAGTGGCGCATGTGATAAAACGGGCGAATTGAGCTGTCGTAGTCGGTGACAAACACGAAGTCTGAGCCCATCTGCTCCTTCACAATGGCACACAGTTGTCGCTCTGCCTCAGGGTCAAGGTCACCATCCGTGCGTGGAATGTCATATCCCGCTTTCTTCACCATGTCTCGAGCTTCGGACAAAGCAATCCTTGGGAACGGGAGGCTAGGGCTCGAGAGCTCAACACCGATGGTCTCCTTGATGTCTTCTCCGTGTTTGTCAATGACGGCATCTATTGCGCTCTTCAGAAGCTGTTCGTGAATGGTCATCACGTATTCGTGAGATTCAATCCAGCTCACTTCCATGTCGACGGAGGTGAACTCTGTGGCATGACGTGCCGTGAATGACGGGTCTGCTCGGAAGGCAGGGGCGATTTCGAAAATTTTGCCAAAGCCGGCGGACTGAGCCATTTGCTTGAAAAACTGAGGCGACTGGGCAAGGTAGGCAGTGGTGTCGAAATAGTCGAGTTCAAAAAGTTCTGCGCGCGATTCGCTGGCACTGGCCATGAGCTTGGGCGTGTGAATTTCGATGAAGCCGTTGTCTATCCACCAGGTGCGAAGAGCGTGTTCGAAGGTGGTCTGCACCTTGAAAATCAGTTGCGCTTCTTTACGCCGCAAGTCGAGGAAGCGCCAGTCCATGCGCTTATCGACGCTGGAGTCTTCTTCGATAGGTGGTTCAGGGTAAGCGAGTGAAGCAATGTGCAAGGAGCCAATTTTGACCTCGAGACCACCTAGTTTCACTCGCTCGTCATGGAGAAGCGCTCCTTCAACGCTGATCATGCTGCCCTGAGTGAGGCCCGAGATGGAATCGGTAAGACTTCGGCGCTCGGGTTGTGCTTCAGCACCGTCATCACCCTCGCGAAGCGCGGGGTTCACCAGTTGAAGTGCCCCGCTTTCATCACGCAGGATGACAAACTGCACCTTCTTTTGATCTCGCACTGTATCCACCCACCCTGAGACACGAACGTTGATCTCATGTGGTAGGGATGAGAGGTCAGCGATAAGGGTGCGTGAGGTCACAGTGTAGTAGTCTACAAGCGCTCTCGAAGCTCGGGTACGGTTGTGCGTTCTACACTTGCCACTGTGCCTGCCGAGCGTATTCATCTAGTCCGCCATGGTGAGGTGAATAATCCTGAGCGCATTCTCTACGGCAGGCTCGATGGCTTTGGACTAACCGTTCGAGGCCATCAGATGGCTCAGGCTGTGTCCAGGTATTTCTCGGAATTTCCGATTCGACGGGTGCTGAGTAGCCCGCTGCTGCGTGCTCGGCAAACAGCAGAACCCGTTACTGCGTCTCACGGCCTCGCAATCGAGATTGACGAGCGAGTCATCGAAGGCACCAATGTTTTTGAGGGCACCCGCGTCAGTGCAAGACGGATTATCACTCACCCGAGGTTGTGGCGCCACTTGGTCAATCCCCTGAAGCCCAGTTGGGGTGAGGCTTATCGAGCAATTGCCACTCGGATGCTCTTAGCCATGGAGGAGGCGTGGCAAAGCGTCCCTGACGGTGAGATTGTGATTGTGAGCCATCAATTGCCCATTTGGATGGTTCATCGCTCAGTTGCCCATCGCCCCCTTCCGCACTCGCCCTCCGCCAGGCGATGCACGCTCGCCAGTGTCACCACCTTTGAGAAGGTGGACGGGCGATGGAGAGAAGTTTTGTATGACGAGCCCGCGCAAGCGTTGCTTGAGGGTGCCATTGACCTGGGAGCCGTGTAGTGCCGGGTGTGATGGTGTTCGCTGAAGCAAACCCTGTGGGAGATGTGATTTTCAGTGGGTCACTACTACTTGCGCTCCCACTTGCCCTGCTGGCGGGCGTGATTGCGTTCGCCTCACCTTGTGTGCTGCCGCTTGTGCCCGCCTACCTCGGTTATGTCGGCGGAATGACAGCGATGCCCGAGGCGAATGATCGCGCCTCGAGACGCCGGTTACTCCTTGGAGTGGCCCTATTTGTCGCAGGATTTGCCGCAGTCTTTGTGCTGTTTTCGGTTGCGTTTGCGTCTATAGGGGCGGCGCTCCGCACGTGGCTACCTTTGGTGACACAAATAGCCGGGGCGGTCGTGTTTGCGATGGGGTTTGTCTTTATTGGGCAAGTGTCTTTTATGCAAAAGCAACTGACGCTTCCGATCCGAGCTGCGACGGGTCTTGGAGGAGCCCCTCTCCTCGGAGCCGTTTTTGGTTTCGGCTGGGCGCCCTGTGTGGGTCCCACCCTGGTAGCCGTGAACACGTTGGCGCTCAGTGTGGGGGATATCCCTCGGGCGGTGATTTTGGCGCTCGCCTATTCGATAGGGCTCGGAGTCCCATTTGTGTTAATTGCGCTGGGCCTTGAGTTCGCCACAAAAAGTGTGGCCTTTATCAAGAGACATTTGCGAGCCGTGAACATTGCGGGTGGGGTGTTTCTGATGCTCATTGGCGTGTTGATGATGGCGGGGCTGTGGACCGCATGGATGAGTGAATTGCAGGTGTGGATCAGTGGATCCGTTACGCCCCTCTGATCATGCGCAGTCTCAAGCGCCCACTCAACCGACTTTGGGTGCGAGTGGCTGGGCGCGCTTTTTGTGGCGACAACTCACCAGCATGCGCACGGCCTTGTTCCTACTTCTCCTTCTCGCCCTGGCCGCGATTCCTGGTTCCTTGGTCCCTCAGCGCTCCAGCGACCCCAACGGCGTTCTTCGCTATCAACAAGATGACCCAGAGCTCTATTCGATACTCGACTCGCTACAGCTCTTTGACACTTACACCTCAGTGTGGTTTTCAGCCATCTATTTGCTGCTGTTTATCTCGTTGGCGGGCTGTATTCTTCCGCGCACGAACCACCACTTGAAAGCCCTGCGAACACCGCCACCGCAGACCCCTGCGAATCTCTCACGGCTCGAGGCCCACCGACTACTGGAGCTAGGTCACCCACGGGCCGAAGCAGAGCTGATTGACCGGGCCGAACGGGTGCTTCGGGACGCTGGTTATCGAGTCAAGCGGTATGGCTCAAGTCTGGCGGGGGAAAAGGGATATCTGCGGGAAACCGCGAACCTCATTTTCCATTTTGCGTTGGTGGGAATCTTGGTCGCCATTGCCGCGGGCACAGGCTTCAAATACTCCGGTCAACGCATCATCATTGAAGGCCAAACCTTCACTAATGACTTAGCGAGCTACGACACCTTTACCCAAGGGGCATGGTTTAGCCAGTCTGCTCTCAACTCCTACGCGTTGAGCTTAGAAACCTTTACCCCGAATTATCAGTTCAATACTGCGTCTGGCCGGGCAGAACCTCTGGACTTTGAAGCCGTGATCGAGGTGACCACACCCCAAGGCTTAGATACTCGCTCTCTTCGGGTAAACCAGCCTCTCCACGTCTCAGGAAATTCGGTGTATCTGCTGGGTAATGGGTTTGCCCCCGTAATTACCGTGAAGGACCCTGAAGGGGAAGTGGTTTTTACCCAAGCAGTTGTTTTCCTCCCTCAAGACCAAAACCTCACGAGCGTGGGGGTTGTGAAAGTGCCCGATGGCTTGGATGAGCAGTTGGGTCTCATGGGGTTCTTTTACCCCTCTGCGGTGACCTTGGAATCGGGAGCCTTGGCTTCGGTATATCCAGAGCCTGATTTACCCATCGTCACTTTCAACGCCTTTATCGGTGACTTGGGGTTGAACGAGGGGATTCCTCGAAATGTGTACTCGCTCACTACCGATGAGATGACCCAGATTGCTGGGGGTGACTCGGAAGAGTCCGCCATCGTGTTGGGGTTGGGCCAAGAACGCGAATTGCCGGGAGGCCTTGGTTCGGTAAGTTTCGACGCGCTTCCTCGCTATATCAGCGTCGATATTCATCGCGACCCCACCCAAATCCCGGTCGCCCTGTTTTCACTTCTGGTTGTCGGTGGCCTGGTCACGAGTTTGTTTGTGGTGCGCCGAAGAGTATGGGTCAAATCGGTCATCAGCGATGGCAAGGCGACCCATATTGAGTTGGCCGCCCTCTCACGAAATGATGACCCAGGCCAAGACGCAGCAATCGACCACATTGCTCAAGGCATCCTCCTAGGTCAAGAAAATAGGGTGAAGGCGTGATCGAAACCCTCGCGACCTATTCGCTGGTCGGCGTGTATTCCGCGATGGCTGTCTACACTCTCGCGTTCCTCTTCTACTCTGTCGACCTGTCCACCCGAGCAGCTCGGCCGCAGGCCGACATCACCCGCCAGGCCGAGGGATCAGTCGCAACCACAACCGAGGTAAGGGTTCGAGCAACCTTCTATCAGCGGGCTGCCACCGCCATGATGGTGATTGCCTGGGTGGTGCACCTCAGCGCCACGGTGCTTCGCGGCATTGCCGGTGGCCGGGTGCCGTGGGCGAACATGTTTGAGTTTGGCCTCACGGCGACCCTCCTGATTTCGGCGGTCTTTCTGGGTTCGCTTCTGTGGCGCGACCTCTCCTATTTGGGAGCATTCGTCTCAGGCTTTGTTCTTCTAGCTCTGGGAATTGTCACCGTCAACTACTACGTCGACGTCGTCCCACTTCCCCCGGCTCTGCAGTCCTATTGGTTGGTTATTCATGTGTTTGTGGCGAGTCTCGCCACAGCCTTTTTTGCCCTGGGGTCAGGTCTATCGATTTACCAACTCATTCGTTCGCGGGTTGACCGTTCAGGGGGCGAGGTTCCGCGGCTCATGGCGAGCTTGCCCCGCGCTGACACCTTGGAAGCATTGGCTTACCGTCTCTACGTCATCGGCTTTGTGCTCTGGACGTTCACCCTGATTGCCGGGGCGGTGTGGGCAGAGAGGGCCTGGGGTCGCTACTGGGGCTGGGACGTCAAAGAAGTCTGGACATTCATCATTTGGGTCATTTTTGCGGGATATATTCACGCTCGAGCGACCAGAGGATGGCGCGGTGATCGTGCCGCGTGGTTGGGCTTGATTGGTTTTGGTGCGCTGATTTTTAACTACGCGATTGTGAACGTCTTCTTCACCGGCCTGCACTCATACTCGGGGCTTTAGGAGAGCTTCTCGAGGGCGAGTGGGTAACACCGCTCGAGCCTGGCCCGCCACCATTCTTCGCGCTCGGCCGATACCCGAAGCGTCGCCCACGCATTCCGGTCTAGTTCCAGCGAGCTTGGGTGCACATACCCCTCTTTTGGCACGAGGGGGTTCTTCACCACGTCTGCACTGAGTAGCGTCGCTGTTCCTAGGCCGTGGGCGGTGGGAGCCTCTGTAAGCCTGTCAACGGCTGAAGCGACAGAGGCGGCGTGAGTGAGTCCCACGCTCGATTCCAAACCAGAAGACACCACCACCTGAAGTCCGTTTTCATGTGCCTCACGCGCGAGTGCCATCGTGTGAGTGAATCCTCCCAGTGGGCTGGGTTTCACAATGACGACCTCACATCCGGCCTCGCGGACAAGGTCAAGCTGGTGGCTCTTTCTCACGGTTTCATCCGCCGCTAATCGAACCGGAGACGAGCCGAGAAGGTTTCGTAATTCCAACATTTCTTCAAGCGTCGACACCGGTTGTTCCAGATAGTCGATGCCGAATTGCTCTACGGCATCTGCAGCGTCCTTTGCCTGCTGTGGTGTCCAGGCACCATTGGCATCAAGTCGAATAGCGATGTCTGAGCCCAGGACCCTTCGAACCTCGCGGACCCGGGCGAGGTCGTCACCCAAAGATTCGCCTTTTTCGGCGACTTTAATTTTCGCGGCAGTACAGCCACGGAAAGGACTCAACCACCCTTCAATTTCGGCGAGGGGCATGGCGGGAACAATCGCGTTAATAGCCACGGGTGTAAGATCAGAGCTCGTCAGTGGGTGAGACATTTGCTCAATTGCGGCGGCCAGCCACCACGACGCTTCCTCCTCGCCGTACTCGCCAAAAGCTGCCCATTCTCCCGTGCCGTCGGACCCCTCGAAGATGACAGTCTCTCGGTGAGTGAGCCCGCGAAACCTCGTTTTCAGTGGCAACGACACCCGGTGGGAGCAGGCAATTAGTTCCTCGAGGCTCGGGCGCTTATATGCCATAGGGGCAAGTCTCTCAGGTGCCGGTGGTGAAGAGCTGGGTTGCCACTATCGTGGAATCATGAGCCCTCTCGCCCCACAGATTTCGTCGCGCTTGGCACAAATTGCACCCTCCGCAACGCTGAAAGTTGACGCCAAGGCCAAGGCACTGAAGGCTGCAGGCCGGCCGGTCATTAGCTTCGCCGCAGGTGAGCCAGACTTTCCCACCCCCGCGCACGTCGTTGAAGCAGCAGTGGCCGCGGTGCGTGACCCAAAAAACCACCGGTACACCCCAGCAGCGGGTTTGCCGGAACTTCGGGCGGCGATCGCCGAGAAGACCCTTCGCGATTCCGGTTGGGAAGTGGACCCCTCCCAGGTGGTTGTCACTAACGGGGGCAAGCAGGCGGTGTATCAGGCGTGCCAGGCCGTGTTGGACGAAGGGGACGAGGTTCTTGTCCCGGCTCCGTATTGGACGACTTACCCCGAAGCCATCGGGCTCACAGGTGCGCGAGCGATTGAAGTGTTCGCAGGAGTTGACCAGGATTACAAAGTCACGGTCGAACAGCTCGAAGCTGCTCGGACGGAAAAGACAGCAGCCGTGTTGTTCGTGTCACCGTCAAACCCCACCGGTGCGACATATACCGCCGAGGAAGCTCGAGCGATTGGAGAATGGGCGGTCACACACCGCATTTGGGTGATTGCCGATGAGATTTATCAAAATCTGGTTTATGACGACATGAGCGAGGGTTCTCACGCCATCTCCATTGCCGAGGCGGCACCGGGGGTGAAAGAGCACTGCATCTTGGTCAACGGTGTGGCCAAGACCTATGCCATGACCGGTTGGCGTTTGGGCTGGATGGTGGGAACTAAGAGCGCAATCGATGCCGCAGCAAACTTGCAATCGCATTTATCGAGCAACGTCTCCAACATTTCCCAGATGGCGGGTCTCGCCGCCCTCGCGGGCGACCAAACGGCGGCTCAAGAAATGCGGGTTCGCTTCAACGAGCGGCGCCGAGTCGTTGTGGATGGCCTGAACGCCATTGAGGGAGTCAACTGCCCCGAACCCACGGGTGCTTTCTATGTCTACCCCGACGTCACCGGGTTGCTCGGACACGAGTGGGCGGGGGTGACCCCCAGCAACACGTTGGAACTGGCGGATCTCATTTTGGACAAGTGTGAAGTGGCGGTTGTGCCCGGTGAAGCTTTCGGCCCCAGCGGCTACATTCGCCTGAGCTATGCGCTGGGTGACGATGACCTCGCGGAGGGCATTCGTCGGCTGCAGAAATTTTTCGCTCGCTAGGGACTAGCCCAGGTCGAGACCCACGAGCACAGGTTCTGGCTGTAACACCAATCCGAACGTGTTTGCCACTTGGGTGCGCACGTATCGCGCGAGACTAGCGATGTCATCGGCTGACGCATCGGCCGGATTGGTGATCGCCAGGGTGTGCTTGGTCGAAATCCGCGCCTTACTTCCCGGTAAGGAAAACCCCTTGGGAATACCCGAGTGTTCAATCAACCAGGCAGCACTGAGTTTCACCTCGGCCTGATCAGAGCCCGCGCCAGCAAACTCGCTATTACTCGGAATCTCTCCACCCACAAGGTCGACCACAATTGGCGCCTTTTCGCGTTGCACCCACCGCGGAGCGTCCTGGGGGAGTGAGTAGCTGAACTTTTCAGACACAACGGGGTTGATGAAAAAGGACCCGCAGCTGCGAGAGTCAAGGTCACTTTCATCAATCACCATGCCTTTCGAAGCGCGCAACGACAGCACGGTTTTTCTCAACATGCCAAGAGGGACAGTTTGACCAAGCTCCAAGTCGAGCGCTTCGGCCACTTGAGCGTAGGCGATGGGGAGTGAGGTGTCGCTTTTTGCGAGTGAGAACGTCACGGAGGTAACGATTCCTTGCAGTTTCCCCGTTTTGAGCGCACTGGTGCGGTGGCCCAGTTGGAGTTCCTCCGGGGTGAGCGTTCTCATCTCAGCAGAGGGATAGTCGATGAGCTCAACGTGGTCGATGACGGTGGACACTTCGTAGCCGTAAGCGCCAATGTTTTGGATGACGCTTGCCCCGACTCGGCCAGGAATACCCGAGAGTGATTCCAAGCCTTGTAGCCCTTCAGACACCGTGAAGGCGACCAGCTCATCCCAGTCTTCGCCAGCCTGGACGGTGAGCATTACTCGATCACCGGATTGGGTGACCTTTCTCCCACGAGTGGCGATATCGATGACGTGGCTGGGGAAGCCTTCGTCTGATACGACCAGGTTGGAACCACCACCAAGAACCATCCAAGGCTCGCCAGTGGCAAACACTTCTTTTGACACGGAGAGGAGTTTCTTTGTCGTGGCAACTCGGTGATAGTTGCCGATTGGCCCTCCCACCCCGATGGTGGTGTGGTCGCGAAAGAACTCGGTCACCGCGGGGCAACCACAATCTGGGCCTTGCCCAACACCTTTTCCCCCGTCTGCGATGTGACGGTCAGGTCAATGCGAGCAGAGGGGTTCTCACTCTCAGCCTCAAGGGTGGCGACGACGGCCTCGACGTGAAGCGATGCGCCCTCATGAGGGTAAACGACTACGGGTTTGGTAAAGCGCACCTGGTAACTAAGCACCATCAGATCCTGGGCGCACCATTCCACGACAGGAGCAACAGCAATACCCATGGTGAGCATTCCGTGGGCTAACACGCCAGGCAATCCGACCGATTGGGCGACGTCGTCGCGGTAGTGGATGGGGTTGAAATCTCCGGATGCTCCCGCGTAGCGCACGAGAGAATCACGGCTGAGTGGATAGTCAGCCGTGGCAACCACGTCACCGACCGCGAGGGAGCTAAGGCGTGAGGCCATTACTCATCACCTCGCACAACCAACGTTGACGTCGCAGTGACGACTAAGTCTCCATGAGAATCGACCATGCGCGACTCACTGGTCACCATGGTGTGGCCTCCCAAACTCTGGACTTTCGTTACCTCAATGCTCGCGGTGAGTTCATCACCCGCCACGACGGGGCGAACGTAGTCAAAGCGCTGATCACCGTGAACAATGCGCGAATAGTCAATACCCGAATCAGGGTCAGCCAGGAGAACCTGCATCAGTTTTTCTTGCAAAATCACGGGAAAAGTCGGTGGCGCGACAACATCGGAGAACCCAGCAGCCTCGGCAGCAGCGACGTCGTGTTGAAGCGGCGCCTGGGACATCGTCGCGTGGGCAAACTCGCGCACTTTCTCGCGGCCGACGAGGTAAGGCGCCAGTGCGGGATAGTGCTTTCCCACAATCGTGTCGTTTACTGCCATGGGTTTGAGTCTAGGCGAGGTGCTAAAACAACGTCCCGCCCAGGGCCCCATCGAGGTCGCGCTTATGGCGGTTGAGTTCAGCCTTGGGGGTGCGCTTCGAGCTTGCTTCCTTCCACGCCCGAAGGGCATCGAGCAGTTGGGATGCGCGGAGGAGGATCAGGTCAGTGTCATCGGGGTGTCGGTCATAACCGGTGAAGAATGCGGAGCGAAGTTCGGGCGAGTAGGTCCAGTAGTCACGCTCCAGCTCGGCGACATCAACAATCCAGGGGTCATATTCGGTCGAAGAAAACCCGACAACTTGAATTCCACGGTCTGGATCGCGAAGCACATGCTCCGGTCGAATCGACCCGTGAACGGGAGATAACACGAGTGATTCGTGGTCGAGCAGCCGAAGAGCGAGAGAGCGCGATTCGGCTGCCAACACGTCGCCGATGAGGTCTTCCAGCTCATCAACAAGGCGCGAGAGTTCCGTCGCCCAACTTTTTGCCACCTCGTTCGATCGATTCGCGGGGGCCGATTCGTGAAACTGGCGAAGCAATACCCCGAGTTGGAAATGAATGGTCGGGTCGAGGGCCTCATCGCTGCGAAGAGGCGAACCAGCAAGGGCAGTCATGCTCAGTGCGCGAAGCGACTCGCTGTGGTCGATGAGTCGAGGAGCGCCACTACCGAGCGCTGGTGAGTAGTTGTTGAGAGCATCAACTGTCTTGAAGAAGCTGGGTGCGTCATGAAACCATTTCACAATGACAGGGTCGCCCGCCCGGGTCATCGCCAGAGTGACCCGATGAGGGGAGTCCACACCGGTCAAATCATCGGTGACATCGAGGGGCCCAAGGACACGGTGAGCCCAATCCATCACTTCAGACTCGGATGCAAGCCCGACTCGTGGTTTATCAATCAGTGGTGCCACGGTTGCTGTGTCCTTTGCTCACAGCAAAGCCCTCGGGCACAGAGTGCGCCGAGGGCTTGCCAAGGTCTAGTGGGTTACTGGCAGCTGTCGCACTGCAGCATGTCCATTGGGTCAATTGGGACGTCGTATCCGCCAACTTTGTCCTGGTCCATGTCCGCCTCCTCAACTCCTTCGTGGGACGTGGTTCGAACACTATATACCGGGAATGACACCCCTGTCATTACCCAATATCTTGGGTCTTCCCGGGCGTGTCGCGGCGCCATAATTCGCTACCCCAAGTGCATTTGAAGGGGATTGGGCTCCGATTTCTTGTCAACAGGCTCTCACCCGCCCGCAATATGCTCACGTTATGGCTGTTTCGGAGCTCTTTGACCCCACTGCTTGGCAAGAAGTTGCCGAGCTGGGTTCTCTTTCTGATGTGACCTACCATCGTCATAACGAGCTCGGTGTGGTTCGCGTGGCCTTCAACAGACCAGAGGTGAGAAACGCCTTTCGACCCCAGACGGTCGATGAGCTCTCCAAAGTTCTCGATCATGCGCGTCTTGACACCTCAGTCGGTGTGGTGTTGCTCACCGGTAATGGCCCCAGCCCCAAGGACGGTGGGTGGGCATTTTGTTCGGGAGGTGACCAGAATGTGCGCGGCGATGATGGCTACCGCTACGACGACTCAGCTGGCGGGGGCAGGCTTCACATTCTGGAAGTACAGCGGCTGATCCGCTTTATGCCCAAAGTCGTGATTGCGTTGGTCCCTGGCTGGGCTGCGGGTGGTGGTCACTCGTTACATGTGGTCTGTGATCTCACGATCGCGAGCCGAGAACATGGAAAGTTCAAGCAAACTGACGCCGATGTGGGTTCGTTCGATGCGGGATACGGTTCTGCGTATTTCGCCAAGATGGTCGGTCAAAAAAATGCCCGAGAAGTGTTCTTCAGAGGCAATGAGTATTCCGCCGAGCGCGCGTATGAAATGGGTGCCGTTAATGCCGTCGTCTCCCACGTTGAGTTGGAGAAAACGGGAATTGCATGGGCGAGAGAAATTCTGGGAAAGAGCCCTTCCGCCGTTCGAATGCTCAAATACGCGATGAACATGGTTGACGACGGCCTCGTGGGCCAGCAGGTGTTTGCAGGTGAAGCGACCCGCCTTGCCTACGGCACTGACGAGGCGAGAGAAGGTAAAGAGGCGTTCTTGAACAAGCGCGACCCCGACTGGTCCGGTTTTTCCTGGCAGGTATAAGCCATGGGGTCTGGCCCTGTCCTTGTGTCGAGCTCGGCTCCCCTGTCTGAACTGATCGATGCGCTAGGAGATTCACTGCGGCGTGGGGGTCCCGCCGTATTCTGCTACGACTCCTCAAAGCCAGCTGTGCTGCACGGCCCCGTCCCTTCCGAGGCAGCGGTCGTCGTGGAAACGAGTGGCACGACGGGTACACCCAAACAGGTGTGGTTGAGCAAAGACGCAATCCTGAGCTCTGCTCGCACAACCTCGCGTGCGGCGGGAGCAGAAGGGGTGTGGTGGCTCGCTTTGCCCACCCACTACATTGCCGGACTGCAAGTTGTGGTGAGGTCGCTTCTCGCAGGTTACGAGCCGGTGGTGTCACCCCAGGGCTTGGATACGGTAGGCAAGCTACGTGAGGTGCTGCCCGAGTTGCGTGAAGCCACAGCCAATGATGTTCCCCTCTACTGTTCGCTGGTGCCCACCCAGCTCGCTCAACTTGTAGACGCAGTCGAAGCTGGCGAGCTTGAGGCACATGATCTGTCACTGTTTGCTCGGATACTCGTTGGCGGCCAACGAATCGACACGAGGCTTATCGAGAGAGCCAACGCAGTGGGTGCTGTTGTCACCAGAACCTATGGCGCGGCAGAGACTGCAGGCGGTTGTGTGTGGGATGGAGAGGCACTCGATGAGGTCTCGCTAGACATCGTGGGGGGCCGTGTGGCAATCTCCGGCCCCATGCTCGCCGGAGGTTACCTCGGCGATGACACTCTCAGCGGCGAAACGTTTATCGAGCGGGAAGGAAAGAGATGGTTTCTCTCTCGCGACCTCGGATCTATCGACGATGGCCACCTTCTGGTCCATGGCCGAGTGGATGACGTCATTATTTCCGGGGGTGTGAAGGTGAGCCTCGACGACGTTGAGCGCGTGATGAGAGAACAAGCCGGAGTGAGCGATGCCATTGTTGTTTCTGTTGTGGACTCGAAGTGGGGCGAAGTACCTGTGGTGGTGACTACAGGTCAGTGCGACCTCGATCAAATAAGAGCAACCGCGAATGAGGCCTTAGGTCCTGCTGCCCAGCCACACTCAGTGCTCACGCTCGACGGCATTCCGCTTCTTCCCAGCGGAAAGCCTGATCGACTTGCAATCAGAGAGCTTGTCACACAGCGCCTCGCCTACGATGAATAGCCATGGTCGCTAAGTCCGTACCCCCGAAGACCCGGGCATTGTGGCTCTCCGGCGCTCGGCCTCGAACACTTCCTCTCGCAATCGCCCCGGTGATTCTTGGGGTGGCATCTGCTTGGTGGGCCGGGGCATTCTCGTGGGTGCTGAGCGCGCTCGCGCTGGTAGTAGCGCTCTCGGTTCAAGTCGGAGTCAATTATGCGAATGACTATGCCGATGGGATTCGCGGCACCGATGACTACCGTGTGGGACCTGCTCGCCTGACTGGCTCAGGCACGATGAAGCCGCGCTTAGTGTTGCGGGCTGCCCTTTTATTCTTCGTGCTTACGGCAGTGGCCGGTCTCGCCATTGTGGTTCTCACTGGGCAATGGTTGCTGCTCGCTGTGGGAGCCTTGGCTATTCTCGCTGCGTGGTTCTACACCGGAGGAAAGAAACCCTACGGCTATCAGGGCCTGGGTGAGATTGTCGTCTTTATCTTCTTTGGTCCCGTCGCGGTGGTAGGAACGGCGTTTATCCAGGTGGGCTCAATTCCGTGGGAGACGTGGCTCACTGGGTCTGCGTCAGGGTTGTTTGCCTCAGCTGTGCTGTTAGTCAACAACCTGCGCGATATTGACCAAGACCAACAAGCGGGAAAGAGGACGCTGGCGGTTGCTTTGGGCAGGGCCTCCACACGCGTGGTGTTGACCGTGATGCTGTTGGGCCCCTACGTCATCCTTGCTTTTCTTTCGAGCCTGTTTCTTCTCGCTCCCTACGTGTATTTCACTCTCTTGCTCACGATTCCTATCATCGTGATTCTCTGGAGCGCGAAAACTCCGAAGGAGCTCATTCTCGCTTTGCAGCTGATGACCCTGACAGCGCTTATTTTTGCGATCGGTTTGGGTCTCGCTATCGCGCTTTAGGGTCTCTCCTGATTCTCTGCTTCAGCATCAGGATCTCTGGGCTTTGATCTGAACTCTCGTCTGTGGCGAAGAGTGTCCGCCATGGCCTGACGAGTATTTGCCATGAAGACGTAGGAGGCGGTGAAGGAAATGATGGTCGCGAAAATCAGGCCGACCCACCAGGTGATTCCTGAGAGGTAGAGAAGCAGAAAAACCCCTCCAAATATGCCGAGACGGACCAGAGAGTAGAGAATCCAGGGGCTCACGTCCACAGACTACCTGCGTAAGATTGGGGCATGGTTCGCTGGCTGGTCATCGGTGGTGTGGCTGTTGTTGCCCTCACCATTTTTGCCCTCGTCGACCTGTTCGTGACGAACACTAACCGTCTCCGCGCTTTCCCCAAGCCCGTGTGGATTGGTTTGATCGTGGTTCTGCCTGTGATTGGCCCGGTGTTGTGGCTCACCATTGGGAAGAACCGACCTGGTCGAGCGACCACTCCGCGCGCCCCCGACGACGACCCCCGATTCTTGGGAACTCTCGGCGAGAGTGCCGATGAACGAATTAAGCGCTTGGAAGAAGAACTTCGTCGGCTCGATGAGGAAGAGGTTGACCCGGACTCGGGAGACACCAAGCCCCCCAGCTCATGATCACCTCACCGGCCTCTCAGTGGTCGATTGACTTTTTCGCACAGCTAGAGGCTTTGGGTGTGAGACATGTGGTCATTAGCCCGGGGTCCCGCTCACAGGCACTGACCTTCGCTGCCCATGCGTTATCTGAAGGCTCCTCTTCGACGCTTGATGTTCATGTCTCTGTGGACGAGCGCACCGCGGGATTTCTTGCTTTGGGTCTCACAGTCAATTCCGGCGTACCGAGTGTGTTGGTCTGCACCTCGGGTAGCGCTCCCGCCCACTATTTGCCTGCCCTACTCGAAGCGAAACACTCTGGCTTGCCACTTATTGTGGTGAGTGCTGATCGCCCTGACCGGCTACACGGCGTCGGCGCCAACCAAACGTCAAACCACCTCGACATGTTTCGCTCGGCCGCGGTTTCGATCAAGAACGTCAATTTGGTAGAGTCACACGCCCGATCAGGGTTTGAGGTTGCCACAGATTCATTCCGCGAGTCCGTGGCGGGTGCTGTGCGCGGGCGATCTGGGCCTGTTCATATCAACGTCCAGATTGATGAGCCCCTCAGTTCACCTCTTACAGACGAAGACATTGAGATGACCCGTCATTCGGTGAGCACTGTCCCTGATTCAACAGATAATGAGTCCCTGACGTCCGTGACTCTGTCGCCGGCCGAGGGAACTCTCGTAATTGCAGGGCATCGTGCAGGGCCTGAGGCGGAAGCGTTAGCCGTTTCCTTGGGAGCTCCGCTCATCGCCGAGGTGCATTCTGGAGCACACATGGGCCCACACCTCGTGGTGGCGTATCGAGAGGTGTTGAGCTCGCCGCCCAGCCCGATTCACCGAGTTGTGACAGTGGGGCGACCAACGCTCACTCGCCCAGTCCAGGCGCTGCTTGAGAGAACCGATATCGAACAAGTGGTATGGCAAAGGGGAGAACCCGAGGTCTCAAATCCTTCACGCTCTGCACGGGTGGTGGATGAAGTAGCAGTGGAGGGTGAGGCGACAAAAGAACAAATTGCTCAATGGGTCAGGCCATGGGTCGAAGCATCGCGAGAAATCATGGAACGAGATGCAACACGGTGGGATCCGTCTGGCCCAGACGTGGCGTTGTCGTCTGGGTCGATGAAAGAGCGGGCGCAATTTGCCGAAAAGGAATTATCGGTATTCCGCACGTCCCTCACACGCAGGAACATCGCCCAGTCAGTATGGAGCGCGACCTGGCCGCACGATTACCTCGTGCTGGGCTCTTCTCGAATGATTAGAGAATTTGATGCCGTGGTGCCGGGTAAAAAACTTCCCGTGTGGTCAAGCCGGGGACTGAGCGGCATCGATGGGTCTATTGCGACAACCCGCGGTATCAGCATCGACCGAGCACGCGAGAATGCAACGGGAGTGACGCGGGCTGTTGTGGGTGACCTCACCTTTCTGCACGACGCTGGGTCGCTACTGATGGACAGTGGCGAGTCCGAATTCGCGTGGGTCCAAATAGTGGTCGTTTGCGATGGTGGGGGCAGCATTTTCGACACGCTCGAAGCACGCCAAGGCGCAAAGGACGAAGCGTTCGAGCGAGTGATGTTCACCCCCGCGTCAGCTGATCTGGCCTCTCTTGCAGGCGCGTATGGGTGGGCCTATCGTGCGGTGACTACCCTCGGTGAACTCTCCGAAGCGCTGATGGATTCCACTCGACACCTCATCATCGACGCGACGATCGCGCGCTGATAGGCGAACTAGTTGGTGCACGCATCGATGATGGGAAGAAATTTGAGGTCGGTTTCTAAGAGTTCTTTTTCCGGAATCGAATCGGCCACAATTCCTGCTCCTGCGTGAGCGGTGATGGTCTTGCGATTATCGCTGAGCTGAGCACAGCGCAGGGCAATGGCAAATTCGGCGTTTCCTTGCGAATCACACCAGCCGACCGGGCCTCCAAAAAAACCACGGTCAAATGGTTCGAGCTCACCAATCAGGCGCAAGGCCACCTCAGTGGGGGTACCTGCGACTGCCGCGGTGGGGTGCAGGGTGCCCAGGACGTCGAATGCGGTAAGCCCTGTGGGCACCTCCGACTTGATGTCGGTAGCGAGGTGCCACAGGTTTTTGAGCTTGAGAGCTCGCGGCTCATCAGCGACCACGGGACCGAAACCTGATTGCTCGAGTGACTGAACGGCGCTTGAGACTGCATATTCGTGCTCATCGAGATCCTTGGCGCTTTGGGCCAGCTCTTCTGCGTGACGTTGATCATCGTCAGGGTTAACCCCTCGGCCCGTGCTTCCCGCCAGAACAGTGGCTGAGAGAGTGCCACCTCTAACCGAGGCAAGGGTTTCTGGGCTAGCTCCGACGAGGCCACCCAACGCGAAGATATGGGTGTCGGGGTAGGCAGATTCAAGGCCTGAGGTCAACTGGCGAGGGTCAATAGGAGAATTCGAGGTACCCACAATTTGGCGGGCGAGAACTACCTTATGAAGTACCCCGCTGTTGACCTTCTCGAGGGCCGCGCGAACGTTCTGGGTGAAACTCTCCGCCTCGTCAGAGCTGTGAGACCAGGTCACCGGTGACGACGAAGCCTCCGAAGTTTCGCGGGGCGTGGGTTGTTCTTCCGCACCAATGGTGGTGAGCCACACGCCATGCGCATCGGAGCCAATCACAATTCGAGGGATGGTCACCACGCTGCGGATGGCAGAGCTAGAAGAAAAAGTGAATTGCGCAAAAGCGACAAGGCCGGTGCCGGGCGCATTGATGCTGTCGCTCACATGCGCCCGACGTAAGACGTCCTTCCACCATGTCGCTGAGGCAGAAAAGCGATCGTCACCCTTGAAAGTTGCCGTCACTGCCGAACCAATGCCGACAAGAGTCCGACCACCGCGGCGGAAATAGCGGGGGGAGTCTGAGTCGAAAAAGCCCCTCACATCACCAGCGTCCTCGAGCCTTCTGGTGGTGACCAGGAGGGTTCCCTGAGGAGAGGTCACCTTGGCCTGTTTCACCTCACCAGGCTAGACCTGGTCCCTTGATGATTCGCCTGGTGCTCTGTTGTTTTGCAGGCTCTCCGAATTAGGGTTGTCATATGGCTACTGCAGATTTGGGGAAAAACCCCGAAGCAGTCTCAGCCATGTTTGACGACGTGGCCAAAGGCTACGACATCACGAATGCCATCCTCTCTGGAGGAAACGCGGTCCTGTGGCGGATCGCTACTGTGCGAGCTATTGACCCCCAGCCAGGCGAGCGGGTGCTAGACATTGCGGCGGGAACGGGAACCAGTGCGGCGGCGATTGCCAAATCGGGCGCCGAGGTGGTTGCACTCGACTTTTCACCGGGGATGTTAGAGGAGGGGCGCAAGCGCCACCCCAACCTCACGTTTGTGGAGGGTGACGCGGAATCCCTACCGTTCCCACCCAAGTCTTTTGACGCCGTGACCATCAGTTTTGGCTTGCGTAACGTGAATAACCCCCAGCTGGCCTTAGGTGAGATGTATCGGGTCTTGAAGCCCGGCGGCCGCGTCGTGATCTGCGAGTTTTCACACCCTGATCGAGCCGTCATCAAGGGCTCTTACAAGGCGTATTTGAAGTACGTGATGCCCGCTGTGGCAAAGCTCACGAGCTCACATCCTGACGCCTACACCTACCTGATGGATTCCATCAACGCCTGGCCAACCCAAGCGGTTCTAGCGCAGTGGCTTCGGGCGGCGGGATTCACTCGCGTGGCATATCGAAACCTCACAGGGGGCATTGTTGCTCTTCACCGAGCAAAGGCCCCCGAGACGACGAAGGTTCGCGGGTCGATTGCCGAACGCCGGCAACGCACGGCCTCACCGTCGACTCAAACCAACCAGACGGTGTTCGGAAACCACCGGTAGCCTGTTAGCCCAGGCGAGAGGAAACCCATCACTGTGACCCGAACAGGTTCTGATTCTGCGCGTCACAGCGCGCCCTCTCGGGGCTCTTCGTTTCTCTCCGGCGGGAAAACTCTGTTTGCTTCGGCCGAGGAGCGGCACATCGCTGATGAGCTCGATAAAGGCCTAGAGCGCATCGAGAGTGAGCTCTTTGGTGAGCTGCACTTCGCTGATGATGTGGCCGATTCCGTCGCCCGGTACTTGCTCGATGCTGGTGGGAAAAGAGTCCGGCCGCTTTTGACCCTCTTGACCTCGCAATGGGGTGAGGGGGTCACCGACAACGTGGTGACCGCCGCTCAGGTGATCGAGCTCACCCACCTTGCAACCTTGTATCACGACGATGTCATGGATGAGGCCGTCCAGCGCAGAGGGGTGACGGCGGCCCAAAAGGTGTGGAACAACTCGGTCGCTATCTTGGCGGGCGACCTTCTTTTTGCCCGGGCCGGGTCCCTCGGTGTGGGGTTGGGCTCCGAAGCGATGGCGCGTCAAACGGAGACATTTGAACGGCTTGTGTTGGGTCAAATGCGCGAAACTGTTGGGCCCAAAGATGGTGAAGACCCCATCGAGCACTACTTAGAAGTGTTGTCCGATAAGACTGGCTCACTCATCGCTCTTGCTGCAGAGTTTGGCATCACCATGTCGGGAGCCCCGCGGGAATACATCGCGGCGGTTCAAGGTTTTGGGGAGCGAATCGGAATTGCTTTCCAGCTCGTCGATGACGTAATTGATTTGGCCCCATCGGATAAGGATTCGGGGAAGATTCCTGGAACCGATATTCGACGAGGCGTCACCACCCTGCCTGTTCTTCTCTTGGAAAAGCGAGCCGTCGATTCAGAAACAGATCGCTCGTTGCTCGACACCCTCCGTGCGATTGCTGAGGGTCAGGTCGATGGCGATGACGTGCAGGGCGCGATTGCGAAGCTTCGTGAACACGAGGTCACCGAAGCCACCATGGCTGAGGCCCGGCGCGTGGCTGATGACGCCATCGAATGCCTTGATCGAGTGCCCGAGGGGGCCGTCAAAGAGGCCCTTGTGCGGTTTGCAAACCAGGTGGTTCACCGCACCACCTAGTTCGTGTCGCAGGACCTAGGGTGGAGTCTTGCTAGGAAGGAAAGAGTGATGAAGCTTCGGCTTGCCATTGTGGGAGCAGGTCCGGCAGGAATTTATGCCGCAGATATGCTGCTCAAACACGAACGAGCCTTCGATGTCACTATCGACCTCTTCGAACGCCTCCCCGCTCCGTACGGTTTGGTGCGCTACGGAGTCGCCCCTGACCACCCTCGTATCAAGGGCATCATCAATGCGCTGAAGGACATCCTCGACACCGGTCAGATTCGCCTGTTCGGAAACGTTAACTACGGCACCGACGTCACCCTGGATGATTTGAAACGGCATTACCACGCAGTGATTTTTGCCACGGGAGCCATGGAAGACGCTGACCTCGACATTCCTGGTATTGACCTTGAGGGAAGCTTTGGCGCGGCCGATTTCGTCAGTTGGTATGACGGCCACCCCGACGTGCCGCGAGAGTGGCCACTCGACGCCAAAGAAATTGCCGTAATCGGTAATGGCAACGTGGCTTTGGATGTCGCTCGAATGCTCATTAAGCACCCAGACGACCTGCTTCCCACAGAGATCCCCGATTCTATCTACGAGGGTTTGAGGGCGTCGCCCGTCACCGACGTCCATGTCTTTGGTCGTCGGGGACCGATGCAGGTAAAGTTCACCCCATTGGAGCTTCGCGAGTTGGGCGAGCTCAACGACGTCGACATGGTCATCTATGACGAAGACTTCGATTACGACGAGGCAGCGAAAGAAGCCATTTCTTCCAATAAGCAGCTTGTGGTCATCGACCGCATTTTCCAGTCCTGGCGCCAGCGAGAGACAGGCAATGGTGCCCGGCGGTTGCACCTGCACTTCTACGCCAAGCCGCTGGAAATTATCGGCAATGGCGCGGTGTCGGCTATTCGATACGAGCGCACCGAACCCGATGGCGCAGGCGGGGTCCGTGGCACCGGGGAAATTCGCGAGGTTCCGGTGCAACAGGTCTACCGCGCAGTCGGGTATTTCGGCTCACCGCTCCACGGGATTCCCTTCAACTCTCGCCATGGTGTGATTCCAAATCACGAAGGACAGGTTCTCAACGACGATAACCACGTCGTTCCCGGGGTCTATGCCACGGGCTGGATTAAGCGTGGGCCAGTGGGACTCATTGGTCACACCAAATCAGACGCCATGGAAACTATTCAGCATCTGGTGAAAGACCAAGCATCCTGGTGGTCACCAAGTGAGCCCGCAGAAGAAGCGGTCACCGCACTTCTCACAGAGCGGGGTGTTCCATTCACCGACCTTTCGGGTTGGCAAAGATTGGATGCAGAAGAAAAGAAGCGAGGAGAAGAGCGCGGGCGTGAACGGCTGAAAATCATTCCCCGCGAAGAGATGCTCGGTATTTCTCGCAATAGCTAGTTATTGCACGGTCGCAGTCAGTCTCGCGAGCCCCTCAATGAACCGTGCTCGCTGCCCACGCGCATCCCACGCCTCAGTAGTGAGTTCAGCAGACGCAGCCTGGTAACGAGTGGCGAGGTCTGAGAGTTCACCAATGGCCTTGTTTCCCACCATCAGCAGTGAGAGTTCAAGGTTGAGGCTGAATGAGCGCATGTCGAGGTTGCTCGTGCCCATGACGGCCACTTCGCCATCAATCACAACAAACTTGGAATGCAGGAGAGTGGGCTTGGGGTAGAGCCAAATGTGAACCCCGGCAGCGAGGAGTTCGTCATAGTAAGAGCGCTGGGCATGAAACACCAACGGCTGGTCGGATACCTCTGAGACAAACACGTCCACTCTTACCCCGCGCAAAGCTGCCGAGGTAATCGCATAACGCATCGAATCATCGGGCACCAAGTAAGGGCTCACGATGTGGATCTGGTGCTGCGCTAAATACATCAACCCGTTAAAGAGCCTGAGGTTATTCTCACCCTCAAATGCGGGCCCACTCGGAACCACCTGAATCCAGGTGTCCTCATCCTCAGACGAGGTTTGTGCAACATCTAGTGCTCGAGGTGTGTCGAGAAGGGTGTCGGTCTCGTGGAACCAGTCGGTGACAAATAGAGCTTCTAATCCATCCACAGCGGGGCCTCGAAGCTCCACCATCAAATCAAGCCACTGCAATCCCAGCCGACTGCGCCGGTGATAGCCGGGCTCAATGATGTTTTGTGAGCCGGTATAGGCCACTTCAGAATCCACCACGAGTATTTTTCGGTGGTTTCTCAGATCCGGTCGTTGATACACCCCGCGCCAGGGCTGAAAAGGCAACATCGCTCGATACTCAATTCCCGCTTCCTTCAGTCGCGCGCCGACTTTCCGCGACCCGGGAATGCGCGCGGTGGCAACCTGATCAAACAGCACTCGCACGGCAACACCTCGTGCTCGCGCTCGCTCGAGAGCATCAAAAAATTCTTCAGAAGTGTCGTCGACACTCATGATGTAGAACATGCAGTGCACGCTGTGGCGAGCCCCATCAATGGATGCCACCATTTGCCGCAGCGATTCGTCGTAGTCGCCGAGAAATCGGGTGGTGTTTCCACGGAGTAGCGGCAAATGACCGAGAGATTCGTTCATCGATGAAAGGGCTGCCGTGAGCGCAGTCGTGACTCCCCCCAAATTGGCAAGCTCAGCTGGGGTTACCCGCAAACCCTTGGGAATAGCCTCACTTCGCTTTTTCAAGAACGCATTCGTTGTTTCTTGTTTGGCAATTCGCTTGGGTGAAAGGCGATGCGAACCGAAGGCGAGAAATGCGAAGAACGCGAGAAATGGAATAAAGAAAATGGCGAGTAACCACGCCATCGATGTTTGGGGACGTCGATTTCTCGGAACGATGACGAGGGCAATGAGGCGAAACGCGATGTCGATGGCGGCGAGTACTAAAGCAATAACCTCGCCGGTACTCATGATGCTGAACTATCGGAAGTTGACGAACTGAACGTCGATTTCTAAATCGGCGTTCTTGACCAGGGCAATCGTTGCTTGAAGGTCATCACGGCTCTTGGAGCTCACTCGGAGTTCGTCTCCTTGAATCTGAGACTTCACTGACTTGGGACCCTCGTCGCGAATGAGCTTCGAAATCTTCTTCGCGTTCTCAGAGGAAATTCCGTTTCTCACCGAACCGGCGATGCGATAGCGCTTTCCCTGCAACACCGGCTCTGAGAGTTCTAGCGACTTCAGTGAAATTCCTCGCTTCACGAGCTTTGACTGCAACACATCAACGACAGCTTTGACCCGCTCTTCGGAGGTCGCAAAGAACTGCAGGGTCTCACCTGAGTGGGTGATTTCTGGCTCGACCCCCTTGAAGTCGTAGCGCTGGGCAAGCTCCTTATCGGCTTGGTTGATGGCGTTTTGTAACTCCATCGGGTCAACCTTGCTCACAATGTCAAACGAAGTATCAGCCATGGCCCCATGATAGGTGCGAGCCACTCTCTCGTAGAAGCCGGATGGTTCTCTCGCCCATCTGACAACCGCTATTGTTGAGGGCGCGCACCCGATTGGTGAGTACACCGGTCGGGAGCGCCTCACGGCGAGTTACCCAAGCGGCCAAAGGGATCTGACTGTAAATCAGCTGGCATTGCCTACGGGGGTTCGAATCCCTCACTCGCCACCATCGGGGCTATTTCTCTTGAATACCCCATTCTTGGCCGTAGCCTCCAGATTCGACGCCGCCACTCATGAGGCTCAGAAATGGTTCGGCATCAAACGCTTCGGGGCTCAACACCCCAGAGCCTGACCAGACACCGTTCGAGATGAGCTCTAAGGCCACCGCGGGCGCTAGTGCCGTCTGCCAGACCACGCATTGAGTCTCATAGTTTGCCATCGTCCACTCGTTATCGGCCAGGTGATAGAGGTAACTGGAGCGTGGCTTCCCGTCTTTGCCAGTACCTGTGACCCACACGCCAGCGCAGGTCACTCCTGTCATTTGAGGCCCAATGGTTGCGGGATCCGGTAATACGGCAGCGACAAGGTCACGCGGTGCGACTTTGACGTGTGGCCGTGAGCCATCGCTAGCGGGGGCACTTCGCACTGTGACCGGGGAAGTCTTGTCGAGACCAAGGGTGTTCAGAGTCTTCAGAACCCCGATGAATTCTTCGCCGAGGCCATATTTGAACGTCACTCGTTTCGCATCGAGAAACCGCGGCATGAGCAACACTTCCTCGTGTTCCACGTTCACGCACTCAACAGGCCCAATGCCCCCCGGGAAGTCGAATACTTCGGGTTCGCTAAATGGCTCAGTGGTGAACCACCCCTTGTCTTTTTCGTAAATCACCGGAGGGTTGAGGCACTCTTCGATGGTGGTCCAAATACTGAACGAGGGGGCAAAGATCTCGTTGCCGGCATCGTCTTTGACGACCAGGTTGGCCCCGTCTCTCACCCCAAACTCATCTACGGAAGAAAAAAGGTAGTCCGAGGCATAGCGAGCGAACACATCAGATAAGCCAGGCTCTACCCCCATACCTACGAGCGCTAAGAGACCGCGCTCTTCCCACTCGGAGGCTCTCTCAAATTGCCAGTCACCCAATTTCACCCCGGTCTCACGAAATGGGTTGGTCGGGTGAGAGGAAGACAGGCTCATCGCCATGTCGAGGTAATGGGCACCCGCGTCAAATGCGCCTTGGAAGACTCCCTGAACGAAGCTCGGCTCCACGGCATTGATGACTACCTCGGCATTGGCCGATTTTGCCACGCCGGTCACAGACGACGCTTGTGACGCATCGACTTGTGCGGCAGAGAATTTTGCTGCACTTTCTCGGTGACGCCCCCGAAGCCAGGCGACTGCTGCGTCCGCTCGATCCAGGCTGTAGTCGGTGATGGTGACGTGTTCAATAAAGTCTCGCCTGGCAAGAATTCGGGCAAGCGCATTACCCACCCCACCGGCGCCAATAATCACGATTCGCATGGGTTCCACGCTAGACCCACCGTGCCACTCACCAATAGCGATTAGCCTGGAACGGTGAGCCATTCAGAACTCTTGTCCACTGCCAAAAAAGTCGCCCTTGAGGCCGGTGAGCTGGTTCTGAAGCGCCGTCAGGGGCACATCGAAGTGGCCGATACCAAGTCCACATTGAACGATGTAGTGACAGCGGTCGACCGGGAATCGGAAGAGCTCATCAAATCACTGCTATCCGAGGCAAGGCCAGGTGACGGGTTTCTCGGAGAAGAAGGCGGTTCAGGAGAGAGCCACACCGGGGTCACCTGGGTGGTCGATCCTATTGATGGCACGGTCAACTTTCTCTACGGCATTCCCCACTACGCGGTGAGTATCGCGGCGGTAGAAGGTCCGCCCGACCCGCACCAGTGGAACATCCTGGCAGGGGTCGTGTTCAACCCGGCGACAGGTGAACTTTTTTATGCAGAGCACGGCAGTGGCGCCTTCTTGGGAGACCGCCAGATTCGCGCGGCCCCACCAGTCCCGCTAGAAAAGGCCCTACTCCTGACAGGTTTTGCCTACGCGGAGCGCTACCGGAAAGCACAAGGGGAGTTGTTTTCACACATCATTACTCAGGTGCGTGACATCAGACGGATGGGAACTGCATCGCTGGATTTAGCCATGATTGCTTGTGGTCGCGCAAACATGTACTTCGAGCGCACACTCAGCCCATGGGATCATGCCGCTGGCGAGCTCATCGTGATAGAAGCCGGGGGGGTCGTCCGAGGGTTTGGAAATGACCGGCCCGACCGCGAAGCAATTTTTGCCGGCCACCCTGACATGGTCGCTGGTTTACAACAGTTGGTTTCACACCATGGCGGGGATAAGCCTCTGGCTGCCTTTGACTAATAGTGGGCATTTAAAGCTAAGTCTCGCTAGTGTTAACCAAAACGTTATCTTTGACGAAAGGTCGTGGTCATCCCATCTGGGGAACACGGCTCGACTTATATGAGTCGCTCACGGGAAGGAGTCGGGTGTTTATCTCATGACAGATAGTCAACGCCCCGAACTTCCCTCGAGACGAGAACTGCGACAGCAGCAACAGTCCGCAGAAGCTGAGACTCACAGGCCGCCACTTGCAGGAATCAGCCTCCAGCTTCAACCGACCAAGCGCGCAGAACGCCTAAGTCACAAGCCATTCGGTCAACGCGTTCTTTCCATCGCAACCCTTGTCGCGGCCCCTCTTCTTTTTGTGGGGGTCTCCCTTCCCGCCAATATCTTTTACACCAACACTCAGCTCACCCCGGCAATCGCCAACGAGTCCTCTTCAGTCGACCCCGCTGCCGATGAGGGGCAAGCGTTCGTGGCAAGTAGTTCGCGCGCCAGCTTGGAGGGAATCCAGCGCGAATCATGGAGTGTCACCAGCTACGCCGAAGTGCTTCGCGCTCGCTACGGTGGTCGCACGCTGAGCTACAGCACCACCGGCCAGGGCCCGGTCCGCTGGCCATTTCCCGTCGCGGTCCCCATTAGCTCAGGTTTTGGGGCGCGAGTGGCACCATGCCGCTATTGCTCGAGCTACCACCGCGGTGTTGATTTCACCCCCGGCCGCGGAACCCCCATCTATGCCATCGCAGATGGAACGGTGACTCAGCAGGAATACTCCGGCGGTTACGGTGAGCACGCCTACATCGAACACGTCATCAACGGTCAGACTGTGCTGTCGGTGTATGCCCACATGATTGGTGGCTCGAGCCCCCTTGAACCAGGTGATCGGGTTCAAGTAGGCGACTTCATTGGTTTGGTGGGCAACACGGGAACGTCAACAGGTCCTCACCTGCACTTCGAAATCCGCATCGACGGTGTGTATTTGGATCCGTTCACCTGGCTTCAAGAAAACGCCGGCTAGTTCATCTAGCAGCTACTGGGTGCATAGTCGAGCCGAGTAGCGTTCCACCGATGAGGGTTTGCTCGCCCGATTGAAAGGGTGCTAATCTCAAGCGGTATTTCGCCAATATGGCGTGCCCCGATAGCTCAGTGGTAGAGCACTTCCATGGTAAGGAAGGGGTCGCGAGTTCAATCCTCGCTCGGGGCTCGGATGTTCTCATCCATCGCGGCGGGGTAGCTCAGCTGGTCAGAGCGCACGGCTCATAATCGTGAGGTCGCGGGTTCGAGCCCCGCCCCCGCTACCGTATCGGTCGAGTTTCTACTTTGCTAAGCATCGGCCAACTCCCCTAGACTAAAGGTTCGGGTAGTTGACTTCTGCCATTATTTGGCGTGTAAAAAGAAGATGTTTTCTTTGTGGGAAACGGTCTATCCAAAGGGCGGTGGCTCAATTGGTAGAGCAGCGGTCTCCAAAACCGCAGGTTGCAGGTTCGAGTCCTGTCCGCCCTGCAAACCAGTTCAAATAAGAAAAGGCGTGAGAACTAATGGCAACAAACCTGCCAGACCCGGAAGCGACCAGCGCTTCTGGTTCCTCTCGTGGTGAAAAACCCAAAGGATTGGTATCCCGGGTGAGTCTCTTCATGAGGCAAGTCGTTGATGAGTTACGCAAGGTTGTTACCCCAACACGTAGCGAACTGGTGAACTACACCCTGGTTGTATTGGTTTTCGTAGTCATCGTTATGGGCATCATCACCTTCCTCGATTTGCTCTTCGGCTGGGGCGTCTCGTGGGTGTTTGGTGATGGTTCATCCTTTTTCGGATAAGCAAGAGTAGATAGAAAGAAATCACAGTGACCGAAGATCACCTCAAAGACATTGATATGGCCCCAGCTGCTGAACAGTCTTCAGAAGAAGATGAGGCGCAGGAAGGCAACATCTTGGCTGAGGAAGCAAATGCTTCCGATGCGGCTGAGAATTCGGCCATGCACGTGATTGACGACGACGCGACTGACTTCGACGAAGCAACTTCATCACTTGCTGATGCCACTGATCCCGAGGCTGATGCTGTGGTGGAAGACGCACTCGACATCGATTCGATGGAAGAAGCAGAAGCCTCGGTTGAAGCTACCAACGATGAAGCCGAAATGGTCGCGCACGCTGGCTCAAGTGTTGCGGGGCTTGGTGATGAAGAAGACCCATATGCAGATTTCCGGAAAGAACTTCGTCGTAAACCTGGGAAGTGGTACGTCGTTCACTCTTACGCCGGCTTCGAAAAGCGAGTAAAGCAGAACATCGAAAATCGCAAGATTTCACTGGGCATGGAGGACTACATCTTTGAAGTCCAGGTGCCGATGGAAGATGTCGTTGAAATTAAGAACGGTCAACGAAAGTTGGTCACTCGCGTTCGTATCCCGAGCTACGTGCTGGTCCGTCTCGACCTGAATGAAGATTCATGGTCGGCGGTGCGCCACACCCCCGGTGTTACGGGTTTCGTGGGTAATGCCCACAACCCCACGCCACTTCGATTCGAAGAAGCCTTCGACATGCTGAAGTCAACGGTTCAGGTGGGTGAGGCTCCCGTTGCGAAGGGTGCGTCCGTCAGTGCTGGCGGAGCAGTCTCGAAAATGCTGCCAGCTGAGATTGACTTCGAGATTGGTGAAACCATCACCATCAAAGAAGGATCGTTCGCTGGTCTGCCGGGAACGATTAGTGAAATCAAGCCTGAAAGCGGTAAGCTAACGGCTTTGGTGTCCTTGTTCGAGCGAGAGACACCCGTGGAACTGGGCTTCGACCAGGTCGCCAAACTTTAGAAAAATTACCGCAATGAAGGTAGGTCTCATTGTCGGGAGCGTGTGAGACATCACACACGAAAGGTAAGAGAGAAACACTATGGCAAGCAAAAAGGTTGTTGGTCTGATCAAGCTTCAGATCCAAGCCGGCCAAGCAAACCCCGCGCCACCCGTCGGCCCCGCACTGGGTCAGCATGGTGTGAACATTATGGAGTTCTGCACGGCCTACAACGCGGCTACTGAAGGTCAGCGCGGAAACGTTATTCCGGTGGAAATCACCGTCTACGAGGACCGCTCATTCACCTTCATCACCAAAACCCCGCCGGCAGCAGAGCTTATTAAAAAGGCTGCGGGTGTGAAGAAGGGTTCCTCAACCCCTCACACCGACAAGGTTGCTAATCTCACGCCAGCACAAGTGCGTGAGATTGCTGAAATGAAGCGGCAAGACCTCAACGCTAACGACATTGATGCGGCAGCAAAAATTATTGCCGGTACCGCCCGCAGTATGGGCATTACCGTCGGCTAACCACTAATAGTTCGCGGGAGAGCCAGCCAGGCTCGCTAGACCGCACTTTCAGCAAAGGAAAGAAAAGATGGCACAACGATCAAAGCAATACAAGAAAGCCCTCGAGCACATCACCCCGGGTCACTTCTATCCACCAGAACAGGCTGTTGCTGTAATCAAGAAGACGGGCTCGGAGAAATTTGATTCGACGGTTGAGGTTGCCCTCAAGCTCGGTCTGGACTCCCGAAAAGCAGACCAAATGGTTCGTGGAACGGTATCCCTGCCCCACGGCACCGGAAAAATTGCGAAGGTATTGGTATTCGCAACGGGTCCGGCAGCTGAAGCCGCCAAGGAAGCTGGTGCTGACGAGGTCGGAGGGGAGGAGCTCATCGCAAGGGTTGCAGGTGGTTACACAGGCTTTGATGTTGCAGTGTCCACACCTGAATTGATGGGCAAGGTCGGAACCCTCGGGAAGATTTTGGGCCCTCGAGGCCTGATGCCAAACCCCAAAACCGGAACAGTGACCCCGGATGTGGCGAAGGCCGTCAATGACATCAAGGGTGGTCGCATTGAGTTTCGTATTGACAAGCACGCCAATATGCACTTTCTTATTGGTAAAGCGAGCTTTAGCGAAGCACAGCTTCGTGACAACTTAATCGCAGCTCTCGAGGAAGTTATCCGTCTCAAGCCTTCGAGCTCGAAAGGTCGTTACGTTCAGAAGGCATCCCTTTCGACAACCTTCGGACCGGCTGTGCCGCTCGACGTCAGCGCCCTGTGACCTACTAGTTGAAATCGGGTTGGCCAGCTATGGCCCGGATAGGTTTTGCTTAGGGCGCACGAGGATGTTTTCCCGCGTGACGATTGTTCGTGTATGCGCATCGAGCGTGGCCTAGCCATGCGAAATCTGCATCACCCTAAGAAGGCGACCGGCTCATCACCCGCTTTGGACTGAGGAGAAGAGCCTGAACCTTCTCGGATCATCGCGCCGCTCAGTCCCGTCGGGGTCGATTCAATTGATTTGAGATAGCCTTGAAGAGTTATTCCGAAGGTGACGTAGAATGCCCTCTTAGATTTCCCACACCCCCGTCCGAAAAAACGAGGGACTGGACCCAAGGCGTGGGACAGGATTTTGACTTTCAAATTCGGTGGATTGTAGCCTGCAAAAGGGTCCTGAAAGATAACGGAACTGTTTGGATTTCTGGCCTTTACCACTCCATGTTCGCCTGTGGCCATGCACGCAACCTGCAAGGGTTTCGGGTGCTCAACGACATCAGTTGGTACAAGCCCAATGCTGCCCCGAACTCCGGGAGAAGGATATTTACAGCTAGCCACGAAACACTTATTTGGGCGTCAAAGTCAAAGAAAGCCAAGCGTGTTTTTAACTACGACGTAATATGAGAGGGCGATTTTCCCAAGGACGGTCTTGAGAACCCGGGAGAGCAAATGAAGAGTGTTTGGTCGATAGTTACTCCCTCTTCCAGAGAGAAGAATCGGCAAACATCCGACGCAAAAACCTGAGGCCCATCTAGAATGCATGGTGCTTTCGACCACAAACGAAGGTGACGTCATCCTTGACCCGTTTGTAGGCTTTGCCACCACGGGGGTTATCACCATTCGGTACAGGCGAAAATTCATCGGGATTGATTCGAGCGCTGAGTATCTCGAGAAATTTGCCCGTCCAAGACTCGCCGTCGAGGTGAAGTCCTTTTGAAATCGCTCCAGGTTCTTGAGCGCCTCGGCATTTCGACTGTGTCGAAGGGATTGGAGTTCTTCATGGGGAACATTCGCAGTTCTCGCAACTGGGATTGCTTTGTCGACTGGGCAAAGGCCAAAGAAAATGTCACCCAGATTGAGCGCGATCTAGACCTCCCAAATTCTCTACTCGGGAAAGAAGATTTTCGAGGTGCTTTTCAGTCATTACTTCGTTACCCAGAGCTTGTGCGCTGCATTCCGATTCTTTTTGCTTATCGACCTCACCAACTCGATGACCTGAGCATTTTGGTGGATGGAGATGGCCAGTCGTTCAAGATGAAGCATTATGAACTGTAGGAATCGCCGACGTCACAGGACCTGCTCGACCACCTGACCGAATTTGTCGTTGGCACCGGAATTTCTCGACTATTTACCAATGGTGCGGTTATAAATCTTGTCGACTACGTACTTGGGGTTGAGGTAGGGCTTGATTCCAACGCCCGAGAGGACCGAATCGGCTCAGTGATTCGGCCGCGGGAGGAGACTTCCCGTGTTTACTTTTGTCTGGTAGAGAGCAATGTCGTCCGCAAAAACCTCTGAGACAAGGTCATAGAGTTCACCGTCATAGAGAGCGGCTGGCCCAGGGAGACGCTTCAATAGTTTAAGAGCTCGCAGATTCGCCACCGTCGTATCTGCAGAGACCTCGACCGTTTCTCGTTGGAAGCTCGTGTCGTGGCGAAGAGCGGGTCGAGTGTCGACTAAATCAAACCCACGTGATTTGAGTGTATCGATTGCACCGTTGATATCTTCGACGCAAAAGTAATCGTCATACTCATTAAACATAAGGAAGTCGCTTTGATTCCGCCAATGGTGGTCCTTTTTTTCTGCGGGCTGGTCAGCTATCTCCTCAATGAACGATCGAAAACTCATCGCCTCCAGTTTTCTTTTCAACGACTCTTTGCGATGAGTTCCAAAAAGATTTGCTCCTTTTACCGTGTGCGAAATCAGGCCCTTTTTGTGCTCCACGCGCTCTCGCTGAGAGCTTTGGAGTCGATAAATCTCTCCTCCTACAATTTTGTCTAGGAAAGCAGAGACTGCGCGCCGATATGGACATCGGAGGATGACAAAGGCATAATCTGCTGTGGCGGCCTCTCGCTTAGTCGCGACAAATGCGTCGTTATTGTTGTGGATCCAACCAACGTCGGAGATTGAAGAGACGTACCCGTTGCTCATCGCCACGGAGAAGCGGAGAGAGCTACAGGCATTTTTTGGGATGTATGTACAGACTGCGTTGAGGCCATAAATCGACAACAAATAGGCTGAAGAAAACTTGAACTTCTCGTTTCTTCTTAGGTTGGCGTAGACGTTGCTCGCGTAGAGTACTTTACGTGTTGGCATTTTTGTGACCATTCTCAGCTTTGCAGTTTTTCTAAGGGCCAGAAATTCTGTATGACCGAACTAATAATTGCGCATTTCAGAATATTCTGGGCCCCGGCTGAAAAAATGAGGAACTGCACTTGGCCGCCTGACCATGCGAGACTTACTGATGGAGGCTGCGACGTAATGGTCGAATTGCCTGACCTGACCTGAGCCTCAGGATAAGTTTGTTAACCACGTCGTGACTCGTAGAAGCATTCAATATACTGCCTTACGGCGGGAATGAGTTTTTCGGACCTTGGTACGGTGGCGTTGTCGCCATCCGAGAACATTGAAATGGTGCATTTATGAGTACTTTGCAGGGCAACCCCTTCTCGCTTACTCCCTTTTACGAGCGCATTCACAGTCTGACGTTGGAATTGGGGGGCTACCATAACGCTCATCTGCATCTCGACCGCTCCTTCACTTATGATCCTGTGCGCGAAATGTTGCTGCCCTCTGGATCTGAGTCGGCATCTCATTTGTCTCTCCCAAGTAAGCACAACTTAATTTCGAAAATCCATTCCTCGGAGCTGTATAGCTCCAAGACGTTACATTCAAGAACGTCCGCGATTCTGGAGGAAATGGTTCACGCTGGCACGACAAGAGCAGATTCTCTAGTCGACGTCACGACAGACGGCTTGGGGATGCGAGGTCTCGAGGTTTTTCTTTCCTTGAAAGAAGAATTCCGAGACAAGCTTGACCTGAGGGTAGGAGCATACAACCCGCTAGGGTTCAGCTCTGACAGAAAATCCTCAGAGCTCCTAATTCGGAAAGCAAGTGAAATTTCAGATTTCACAGCATTCTTGCCCGAACGTGATGATTACAGTAGAAATCCTGAAGCGATTGGCTTCAGAAAAAGTTTGCACATCGCGGTTGAGATTGGGGCGACAGCAGGTAAGCCAACGCACATACACCTTGACCAAATGAATTTGCCACAAGAGCGGGGAACTGAACAGCTTCTCAGTGTGTTGGAAGATGAAAATTTGTCGAGCTATCCGTCCGGAATTTGGGCAATACATGTCATTTCCCCAAGTAATTACGACGAGAAACGTTTTGAGGCGCTTCTAGACCGCTTTCAGTCGAGTAACTTGGGATTAATCGTTTGCCCATCGGCAGCCATTAGCATGCGGATGGTAAGGGGAGTGCAAGGCCCGATAGGTAACTCAATGGCGAGAGTTTTGGACTTTGCTTGCCGTGGCATACCCGTGAGGATTGGTTCAGACAATATTCTTGATATTACTTCCCCTGGAGGTACCCCTGACTTGCTTTTCGAGGCGGGGGTTCTCTGCCATTCCCAGCGGTTCTTCGATGCAGAGATCTTGTCGTCGTTTCTGGCTGGAAAAGCCCTAGCGCCAGCGCAAATCGAAAGAATTAAGATTCACCTTGAGCGAGACTCAGAAGAGTGCAAAAAGATAACAACGTCTTTGAAGTTTGAAACCGAAATGATTGGACCGTGCTAAGCGACTCCATATCTCAAGATTCCCATGCCGATACGAGGAATTCGTTAGCCCGGGCGTTTTACAACTTGCGCACTTTTGATGGCCCCGCTCTCGTGGACGCATTCAGCGGACATAGCCTTTCTTTCCTTGAACTTTCCCAACAGATTCTCGGTTGTGCGAGCGCAATCAAAAAAACACCCCGGAACAGCGGTCGGATTGGGGTTCTTTGCTCTGATCCAATCGACTACGCAGTGTCTCTTTGTGCAAGCCTACTGGCAGGAGTGGGGGTGCCTTTGAACCCGAATGCGACTATTGATGAAATTAAAATGTCGACGTCGTTCTTTGGCCTCAGTTCCCTGCTAATTTCTGGTCTAGATTCGTTCAAGCTCAAGGTCGAGACTCCTACTATCTCGGTAGACGGGCTTCGAAGTGAAGTATGTCGTGACGCGGAACCTTGGCTGGATCTACTTGAGGATAATTCGACCAACCAAGGCTTGTTGCTTCGGACATCGGGGACCACAGGTAGCCCAAAAAAAGTCGGTCTTTCTCCTGAGAACATTCTTAGTGGTGCGCACAATGTTGCAAGAAGTCTTCAACTCTCGGAACAAGATTCTTGCCTGAATATGTGGAATCGCCATCTGATTGGCGGAGTTGTAGATACTTTGCTTGCCCCTCTCATCTCAGGTTCCACGGTTGTTTTCGGTGGGCCCTTTGATGCCAAAATCATGAGAGAGCTACTTTCATCCTGGAAACCGACGTGGACACAATTTGTTCCGACCACCTTGAATGAATTCGTCCGTTACCTCAATAGGACATCGACGCCGGACTCTTTTGACTCTTTGTCATTCATCCGCGTTGTTGGCGCTGAGTTAGACGCAGAGAGTTGGCGAAATGCGACTCGCCGAATCAAAGCGCCGATTATTCATACTTGGGGAATGACGGAAGCTGGACCATTAATCGCGAGCACCAGGCCGTTGTACGAACCCCCCTCGCCTGGGAATGTTGGAACAGTAATCGATGGTGTTGAAGTACGACAAAGAGAAATCGGAACTACCGGGCGGGGCGAGTCGGAGTTTCTGATTAGGGGACCCAGCGTAATTAAAAGGTACCTCGATGACATACTCGAGCCGGCCGATACTTTGCTAGATGGCTGGTTCCCGACGGGAGACCTTGGGTACGTGAACTCGTCGGGAGAAATCGTTCTGACCGGACGCTTGAAAGAACTCATTCGGCGAGGGGCCATGACGGTTTACCCTCGACTTATCGAGGAGTGCGCCAATAAGCACCCCGGAGTTCTGGAGTCTGCGTGTGTTGGGGTTCCTCACAAGACGTTAGGTGAAGATGTCGTCTGCGTAATCGTCCCCTCGGGTGGCGAAAGAGAACTTGATAGGAAGGTTGGCGAATTCCTCGCATTGAATCTTCCCGGCGACCAAGTTCCAAGCCGTCTGGTAGTCATGGATTCTCTTCCCCGGAATGCAATGGGAAAAATTTTGCGGGACGCGATTCGCAGCCAACTAGCAAGGATTTCGGAAGACTCTTCGCGAAGAAAACGAAAACACGGAGCCGTCGCCCAACACTTACTCTCTCTATGGAAGGAAGAACTTGATAGCAGGTCAATATCTATAACGACTAACTTCTTTGCTGCGGGTGGAGACTCGTTATCGGCTGTGAGAGTTGCCGCGGAGGTTCAAGCGTTGTACGGCGTTGCGCTTCCTCCAGACTGGGCAACTAAAATGCCGACAATTGCGTCTTTAGAGAGGTTTCTGCTTCAACAGAACCCAGACGCACATCCACGCACCTTGCCATCAAATCCTCTCGAAATCTTGAAAAACCAGACTGTATTAGCGAGAGAAAACTCATATCCACCGAGAAATTTTCTTGACACAATTTTGCACAGCCAAAGCGAAATAGAGTTTCTTCAAAGTATCCAGGTAGCCCTCAGACATCTTGTGCGGAGCGAACTACTCGCGATTCAGGCGGAAATTCGAAGCTTCGCTGAATCGAGGCGATACCAGTTTCCGGACGAATTATTCCCAAGCACCGAGGGACTAGCATCTAACGAAGAGGAATGGAGCCGAACCTCGGTGGGCGATTTCATTTCGAGGTACCAACGGGGAGAACGGCCCAAGTCTCAATGCATCGTCGCATTTACCGGTTTTGGCTCGAACTTGATGATTCCTATTCACATGTTCCTTGATGAAATATCAGGCTTAGGCTGCGATGTTGTTCTGGTTTTTGATCCTCACAGGTCAAGATATCGTTCTGGGGTTCCCGGGCTTGGTAGTTCAATGGAAGATGTTGTCGAGAGCGTTGGCAAAGTCGTTGGCGCCTTGGGCTACTGCCCGAAAATTAGTTTGGGTGTAAGCGGAGGTACGGAGGTGGCTAGCCGATTCGCTGTGGCTATCCGAGATGTCCAGAGGCTCTCAATTGCTGGTCCGGCCTCGGCGGGCCTAGGAGAATTGCCGAACTTCGACCGGCGTCTTTCCGCCAGAGTATTGTCTCCCTTAAAAGGTAGAGATTTGTGGGGCGCCGTTGTTACCAGGTTCCGGTTTCCCTTATCGAAGCATCGGGTCGAGTTTAGGACGAGACGCCACAACGTCCTATACGAGAATTACCGAAGAGGAACTCTCGGCGAGGCTCTTTCTTGGCTACTTCATTAGTCTGGCGCGGTTGAACGGACGGTCTTTCTTCGTTTTTCTCATTCAGAGGCGGTAAAGGTCAATCGAAAGCGCTGACTCGAACTTTCTAGTTGGGTCGCCATTTTGATTAGGCGCGTTAGAGGAGGTGGGTAACGCGGAAGATGACTTGTTCCCTCTTTTCGGTTCAGTCGATTGGTGTGTCGCCGGTCTCTAAAGGATCCGCCGGTCAGCAAGAGCGCTAGAGTTGAGATATCCGAGTGCCGAGCTCGGAAGGAAGGTCTAGTAAATTTCCCCCGACAGTCCGAGGATAACTTCGGCGTACTTCAGGGCGTAAAAATTATTAACGCTAAGGCACTTGTCGCGGAGCTGATGGGTGAAGGATTCCAAGAAACCGTCTTCCAGAGTTGGCTTGGCGAAATGAAGAACAGGCTTGGTTCCAGCGCCGACTCGGGGAAAGCTTCACTCATGGGTTGCCTCATGTCGAGTGTCCGTAGCGTTTCCAGGGAACCCCGTTGGATTCTCAGGAGTCGAAATTGTTCTGCAAAGTCGAGACCGGTAATAGAGTGGTCGAAGTTGTCCTCTTGGCCGCGGAACACGGTTTGGGTGTCCCGACGGGTCGGTCTAGTGAGGCTTACGGAAGGCTGACCGTGATGGCTTTACTTGGCGACCCGCGAACCGGTCACTGATGTCAAACACCGACTTCTCAAGAATGACGGCCCTAAGTCTACCAATCGAGCAAGGAAGTTTGTCTCAGCAAACTCACTGAGTGACAGCATCTCAAGCTCCGGCTCATTCAATATCTGCTTCAGTGGCAGGCTCTGCCAGCACGGGTACCTCTCGCCTCTTTTTCCTTCAAGTCGAAGTTAGGGTGCGCCATAGGCTGTTCCTCACCTCTGTGATTCTAGATTCCTCCCGCATCGTATTGACATCCCCACGCGGAGCAAGAATCGGATCAGCATTCCGAGTCTTTGAAACGATTTGCTTCTCTGAATGCCGCTTGTTTCCCTTGGCCATGATGTTCACGGTCTTCCCGTCAGTCAAGGCCGTCACCAACACTAGACCAGTAACCTCCTGATTTCGAACGCGGAGCCACGTCAATGAATGTATTGGCAATCGACTCTGAATGTTATTTGGCAAGGCCAAGCTAAGCCCCCAAATCGGTTGCTCGCCCTAGTGACGTTAGGTTCATGCGTTGAAGCGGGAAAATAGGAGAACTTGACAAAATTTGCTCAATAGAATCCTCCATTTAGTAAATCGCCCCACCGGGAGCAAACATCGGATGGTGGAGCGTATGAAAAAACTGTCCAGGTATTACAGATAGATTCGGAAGCAACGAGGGCGGTGAAATGGCTACCACAACACAACGGATCGACGCGCTGCAGGGAACGCTGCGCAAATCTTTAGTTCTGGCCATGCGACAAGTAGGAATAAGTCCACGCGGGACCATAAAAAAACTCCCCTACATCTTCATCATCGGCTACAACAAGTGTGGCACTACGGCGCTGCAGCGATTCTTTTACTTGAACGGTTACCCAGCCATTCACTGGGATCAGAATCGCTTGGGACTGAGAATTATTCACAATCTCGTCAAGAGAAGACGAATCTTGAGTGGCTATGATCGCCGTTACCGAGTATTCTCTGACTTCAACATCTCGAACGAGTACCTTGCGATTGAACTGAATCATCTGGTAGCGAAGTTTATGTTGGATTATCCAGATTCTTATTTCATACTTAATACGCGCCCGGTCGAACATTGGATAAGAAGTCGCGCCTCACAAGTAAGTCGAGAAAACGGAACAAAGTACATTGAAATCCGAGCTGAACAGCTGTCATGCCGTACCGAAGAAATCGCAGACCGCTGGCGGAAGGATTGGGAGTTGCACCACCAGTTTGTTCGACGGTTCTTTTCTGGCGCAAAGGCCAATAAGTTATTGGAGGTCGATATTGAAGATAACTCGACACCCGACAGAATTGGAGAATTCTTAGGGTTTGAGCCCGTCAGGGGTTCTTGGCGCAGGGTAAGGACAAACTAGGTGCCCACACCCATTGGGGGTGAGTCCTTCAAAACGCCCACTCCGTTCCAGAGGTGACAAGCGAATGCCACTCAGTGCGCTGGCATGTCGTCCCAGGGACTGCAGGGGACGTGATTGACGACTTCGAGTACGGGTCACAGAGAAAGAGAAAAACAATTTTGCAGATATTCACGGATCCCATGCGCAGGGAAATAGGGTCAGGAACCGCATGGTTCAAGCAACTTACTTCAATGTGGTTAGCGCTTCATGTTGAAGTTCGTGTCAAGCTGGTCGGGTATCTTTTCCTGAGATTGTTCGGCCTGGTCCTTGACTTTATTGGGATTGCGGCAATCGGGATTCTAATCTCTGGTTCGGTTGAAGGTCACGTTCAAATCACGATTGGTCAGTACCAACTAGTCTCAATCCCAGATTTCAACACCGAACACACCATTCAATTTTCAATTTTGGCCGCCGTAGCTTTTTTGCTCAGGTCGGCATATTCGGTGCTTATCACCAGAGCGTACTTTCGATATCTAGGTGCTCTGGCGACCGAAGCATCAGTCCTTCTGTTTAGGAGAATGCTCAATGAGGGGCCTGAATTTCGAGCCAAATACTCGGTCTCCGAACTGCAGTTCTTGCTGACTTCTTCGACAAATGTGCTATTCACGCAATTGCTCGGAGGAGCGCTAGTTCTAGTCAGTGATGTAGTCAGTGCCACTGTGTTCGCGGTGCTTTTGATCGCGATTAACGTATCTTTTGGCATCGGGGCCCTGCTGTTTGCTCTCACCGTGGTGGGAATCATTTACTCTCTGTACGCGCTGAAAAATTCGCAAGTTGGGAGGAAGGCTAAGTCAGCCGCTCAAAGGACTATACAGAGCATTGTGGATACATCTAATGCTTATAGCGAGTTGGTGGTGTTTGGTAAAACGTCGACGTTTGAAGCACGGTTCCGCGATCCGAGAGAGCAATTATCCAAATCAGTTGTTGACAGTCTTATTTTTCGAATGTCCCCACGAACCGTTATGGAGGCCGCATTTGCACTAGGACTGATCGGGTTTGTGGTGGCAAACTCCATTCTTCCCACCGGTATGGCGCTAGGCGGAGCTGAAATTGGAGCGTTTGGTGCGGCGGTTATGCGACTCTCATCTACGCTTCTTCCGATTCAACAGTCTTTGGCGTTACTCTCCCAGGCCGAAAAACAGGTGGTTCCGGCTGTCGCTCTCTTGTACGGTTCTCGAGCGCCTACCTCAAGAAACTGGAATAATCCAAAGAGGAACTCTCCTGGTTCTGGCACGCGAAATAATTCAATCACGCTGAAATCTGTAAGTTTTACCTACGAAGGGTCTAATGTCGCTGCGGTAACGGACATTAATATTGAGGTTCCGTCCGGAGGCTACATGGCTATCGTAGGGCCGTCAGGAGCTGGGAAATCAACGTTAGTTGAACTAGTGTTAGGTCTTGCTGTTCCGAACGAGGGTGCCGTGTCCCTTGGCGGGTGCACACCAATAGAATTTAGAAACTCGCGACCCGGTAACTTGGCGTACCTGCCGCAGAAGCCGGGCTTCATTTCTGGAAGCGTGGCGGAGAATATTGCTCTTGGTGAACCGCTTGAAGATATTGACTTTGATCGGGTCTTGGCCTCTTTGGAAGCGGTGGGCTTGATTGAGGTAGTCAAGAATTCGCTCGGTGGGGTGCAGGGCCACCTAGGCGCCCACCTCAATCGTCTCAGCGGGGGGCAGCTTCAGCGATTGGGGCTTGCGCGAGCCCTTTACTTCCAACCATCAATATTGGTCCTAGACGAAGCGACTAGCAATTTGGACCCTAAGTCTGAGGGGCTGATAGAGCAGGCTCTGCGTGGGCTTGAAGCGACCACCATCCTTTCGGTCGCACACAAATTGCACACGATTCGCAACGCAGACAGTCTTACCTATCTCGAAAATGGACGGGTTGTGGCTAGCGGGCCTCTGGAAGACATGAAAAAGGAGTTGACAATTTTCACTGAGTACTCAGAGTCCACTGGAATCTGGACACGAGCATAGTGGAGTCAGTCTTTTGTAGCTAGGAAAAATTTGGTCGCGTCGCTTCGAATTGAAGGGTACCACTGATTCTCTTCTTAACGTCCTCGATTCGAGCCCCGGTAATTCTGGGCCCCAGGTCTACATGGTCCGAGGACTGAATTGTCGGTAATAAGTCACTGGTAATTTCTTGCTTTGAAGCCCCCACGGTAATCCATAGTCCACACCGTACTTGATCTCCGAAGACTGCCGTCGTAATTTTTCCGGTGGATATACGTTGCCTAATGGGGGAAGCTATCGGCCGCATAGGCCGTTGCGCACTTGGGGAGTGGACCACAACTACTTCGGCCCCGATTTCACTGGACAAATCCGACAAGAGAATCCCGATTCTCGACGTTGTTCTTAGGGAAAAGTCTCCCGATATGACTACGTTGCAGGCCCGGCCAATATTCTCAACCGCATGGGGCAACATAGGATACGGCACCGGAAACCGTCGTTTGTCGGAACTGGAGCGAGGAGACAATTGACGTAAATCGCCCGTTGGAACCGACGCGTGCCAATATCTGAACGATTCTGCGTATTCCCGACGATATCCGGCGTAGGACGTCAAACCGTGCGAAACTGAGGTCTGGGTGAGGGATTTGGTGTGTAGAAGACCGAAAGACAACGCAGTTTTTCCTACCAACTGGATGGAATGACTCCCAAAGGCCTTCTGGATTCTCTCGGTAAATTCTCTGTCCCCCGAGTACCTCACCTCGTCCCACGGTCCGATTTGGCTCACAAGTCGCGCCCTAAACATTAGGGAATTTGGATTCAAATGTACGAACTTTCCAATCGTTTCTCTCGGATGAAACAGCAGGTCTTCAGAGCACCTAACCCATTGGGAAAAGGTTGCTTCAACTCCATCGTTCTTAATTAGGGGCTCTACTTGTCGTTGAATCTTTTGGGGGTGGGACCAATCATCCGCATCATGCGTTGTGACGAACTCCCCTCTTGCAGCGTCCAAACCAATGTTTCTAGCCGCAAAAAGCCCTTTAGAAATACGATTGAGGATAAGACGAACTCGTGGGTCGGATTGGACTATGTCGGAAGCTACTTCTGCTGTGCAATCGTTACTACCGTCGTCGATAATCAGAATTTCGAGATTCTGCCAGGTCTGATTCCGGATTGACTGGACTGCATTGGCGAGCCACTTCGCACCGTCCCGAACTGCAACAATCACGGAAACCAGGGGCCCATCTTCTATACGCCCAGCATTGAACGGGACAGCCGATAAATCCGACAGTTTCGTAGGGATTCTCGTGGAGAGTCTCAGTGGACTGAGGTTTTCCCCGATAAACGCTCTGTTTAGCCGGTCGACCCAGGCAATAGATTGCCGACCGTCAACATATCTAACGGCATTACACGAGGCAAACACTTGATCTGCGCTCGACGGGACTAATCCAGAGAGTGACTGAGCATATCGATTCGTGAGTGCACGGTATGGCTCGACCGATTCCAAACTACTCAGAAAAGCGAAAGCGAGGGTCTTTTTCTTCCAAACCACGTTGTGAGATGCATCGGCGAAAAATCTCCAAAGCTCGCTATCTATTTCGTCGGGCCAACTGTTGAGCGGAGAGTTGCGAATTTGGATTAGGGCGTTGGCAGCTCCCCATCTCCGAGAGGAAAACGGACTATTTAGGATTCTTCTCAAATGCTTCACGGCAAGCGGTGAAAACCCAACCCGGGCCAACACCAGAAGTTGCAAAGTCGAGAAGACGCGTGTGTGCATCTGAATAGCGCCCGTCTTGTCCAGCGTTGAGAACACGTAAGGTCTGATTGCGGTTCTCAATCTCGAGTCCAGGAGTCGATCACGAATCTTCTCAATTCTGATTGACATAATTAGTACCAGCCTTTCCGTCCACGGGCATAAGGCTTCCTGTTCAGATGTTTCTTAGCGACTCTATGGCCATCGAAATTTCGGGCCTTGTTCACTTCCGTGGCGGGGGAACTCCGAAACTGAAGAGAACGGACCATCCACTCATCCAAACGTGCAAAAAGATGCCGATTGCTGAAATCGCCACATAGTCCAGTAACGAGACAGACTTATCCGCCCACAATTTTTGGGCAACACCCCTTCGGAAGCTTGCTAGTTTGAGAATCCACAAGAGCCGGTTCTTCGGGCCTTCTTGACAAATAACATTACCAGCGAGTCGAATACGGTGCCGCATAAGCGCTCGAAGGGTTCCCCTAGTGGGATGGTACACGACAGCAGAATCGACAAGAGTAGTGGAAAAGCCAAGTCGGTTGAAACGCATCGACCATTCAAGATCACCCCCCGATAGACAAGTCTCGTTAAAAGAGCCCACAACTGAAAGAATTTTCTTAGAAATCCCCATGTTCGCCGTGGCTACATGCCCTCGATAATTGATGGACCTAGCTTGATCAAATGTAGTTGCCAGCTCAAATCGCTCGACGACACCTGGAGTGGTCGAACGGGTGATCAGCTTAATGACCCCGCCTACACGATCGGCGCCAGCTTCAACTGCTTGGACCATTCTCTCCACCCAATATTTGTCCGGAATACAATCTGCATCAGTAAACAGGAGAACGTCCCCCCTCGCCTTTGAGCAGCCAAGGTTCCGCGCCGCAAACTGTCCCGGCTTCGGTTCATGCAGAAGCACTAGATGATCTTGCCGGGCAAAAAATTCTGGATTTGGAACTGGGGAATTGTCAACAAAAATCATTTCAAACTCATTGTTGGGAAATGTCTGAGCCGACAAGGCTTCAAGAGTCAGTTTTACTGAGTCATTCATCTCAAAGAATGGAATAATCACACTCGCCCTCATTGCCACCCGCCTCATTCTTAGGGCCGAAATCTCTGGCATTATGTTACGTCACGACAAAAAAATAGTCAGTTCGTAATCACTCAGGCTAGAAAACAGCATTTGGTTCTTGCCCGGGTTTTAGGCACACGCTACCGGGTTTGTGACCTTGGCTGACGTGTGTGGCCGCGGTCCAATGTTCGACTTGGCAATCGAATTGGAGCCCGTAATCCGTTCGGTTGCTCGATTTTCGAAATAATGAATTAGGTGAGGGGAGGCAAATTTCGGTGGGTGTTGGATACAAGGCCTTAAGCCTACTTTTTAAGCTCCGACTTCCACTGGCACGGAGACTCCTGGAGCGAAGAAGGTCTTTTCAATTTGGCCTAAGCGTCGGGTGCATGATGAAGAATGAGGCCGCGTACCTCGAGGAATGGATGACCTTCCACATTGCAATGGGTGTGGATCACTTCTTCTTGGTGGACGACCACAGCACTGACAATTCCTTTGCTTTGCTCGAATCATGGGTCGCAGATGGGAAAGTGACCCTAATTCGACCCAGGAAAAGGGTTTTCGATCAGTGGTTTGCATACCGACAAATTCTGCGGCGTGCCAGATTCAAGACAAAATGGCTAGCGTTTCTCGATGTCGACGAGTTCCTCTTTTCCCCGAAGTATCTTGACCTGCAAATTTGTTTGCAAAAGTTTGAGCACTCACCGGCCGTTTTTGTTTACTGGGTGCTGTACGGTTCGGGCGGAAGAAACGCCAAACCAAATGGCTCCGTTGTCGAAAACTTCACACGTTGTCTTCCGCTGAACCTAGTGGATGACGATTCGTTCGCTCATCGGGCCCCTGGGGGTTATGTAACTGGGTGGGCTCGGGACGGAAAATCTATCGTGAATCCTCGTGCGGTCTGGTGGCCTGATCCCCACTACCCAAAAGGATTGCTCTGGGGGCAAGTTGTTGATGAAAATGGCGATGCTCCGGTTATCAAGGATGAACTAGCAGTGTGTCCGCCGACAGCGGCTTCGTTACGAATAAATCACTACTGGTCTAAGTCTCTTGAAGAGTTACGGGAGAGGGTTTATCGTGAAAACATCGCAGGAAAGGGCAGGCCCAAACCGCAGTGGGACCGTCTGCTCGAAAGAGAACGCGGCCTTAATCACGCAGTCGACCCAATCGCCCAAGAAATACTCCGAAAAGTGAGTTTTCAGCGCATCAGGACTGAAACGGTGGGTCTCGAGAACTGGGATTAGGTGAAGCTCCATCTCAAGTTCTTCTGAGTGAATGGCGCTGACGATGCTCGTAGCGAATGGCCCATCGCGAAGATTGGAGTCCTCGTAAAGGTATTGTCCTTGGTTTCTTGATGCTAATCCCTGAGCCCGAGGCGGCAGTCTCTGCCTTTGCGAGGGCCGTGCACGAAATCGATCGCAACCGCATTGTGCCTCGCATCGAGCAGTAAACTAGTGGTCCGGTTGTTCGTTGGCGTACTCACCTTTGCCTGGCTAGCTAAGTGTCAGACTCGGCTTCGCTCAGATCTTTCAAGGAGCTGTCGCTCATTGAGCTGTCTGAGTTCGTGAAGAAGTTCGAAGAAGTATTCGAAGTAACCGCAGCCGCTCCGGTTGCCGTTGCTGCTGCTCCTGCTGCCGCTGGTGGCGGAGAAGCTGCTGGTGACAAGAAGATCCAGGTCATCAAAGAGTTGCGTGCTCTCACCAACCTCGGCCTGGGTGAAGCAAAGGCCCTCGTTGACGGCGCACCCAGCACCGTTCTGGAAGGTGCCAACAAGGAGACCGCTGACAAGGCCAAAGAGCAGATCGAAGCTGCCGGCGGTACCGTCACCCTCAAGTAGTTTTCACTACTCTCCCAATGGGCCGGCACAGTGTGCCGGCCCATTGTCTTTGTGGGGAGAGCAGTTACTGGAAAAACTGTGCCAACCAGTGGTGGCCCCATGCTTTGGTCAGCGGGCGAGAGCGCAATTCCTGATAGAGCGCGTCCAATTCGTTGTCTGTTAGGGAAACGAAATCTTCATAATCATCCACGACACAGATGGGCAAGTCGCTGGTCAGAGACTCAGCGAGGTGACCGTTCATTACGACGGGAACCGCTCCGAGGTAAATCGCCTCCCACGTCCTGTGGCAATCCCGACCATTACCGGGAGGCGAAATCACAAACTTGGTGTTTTGAACCTCCTGCCGGTACTCGGGTCTTCTCCTGAATTGTTCCTCATGCCCAAACCGAGAATGGCTCAGGACTGATTTGACAGGACCGCGCAGGCTCTGGTTGGTCTCTTCATGGAATGAGCTCAGCACCCTCCGAGTTCGATTCTCTGGTGGAGAAGGGTTGTCGAAGGACTGAAGAAATGGCTCAAGACGGCCGTTCTTGTCGTAGAAAGAATTCTCTAGCCCTATCGGCAGGGCGGAGATGCCTGGCGCTTCTTGGGTGAGATTTGTGGCAAAGATTTTCAGTCCAAAGGGTTTGAGTTGCTCGAGCTGTGTCAGCTCAAAATTGTGATCGCCGTTGTGGATTACCAATACTCGAGGAGGAGCTGAATCGGCCATATCGATGGCCTGAGAAAGTAGTGAGAAGAAATCGCTCGATGCTGCTGTCTGGGTATCGGCAAAGATTACTCCGCTATCCAATTCGCCTCTTACTGAGATTGCACCAGATTCGATGAGGACACCGGCGACGGATCGGAACGTATCGCCTGAAATAAAGGGAAGGGAGGAGGCTCGAGGGTGATTCTTCGGTGCCGTTGTGGCCCTTTGGGGTCGCAACACTTGGGTGATGAGTTTTCTTGCAACCATAGGTGAAGGCTACTTGTCTTCAGGGCCCTGAGTGCTCGTCTGCGTCTGAGCAAAGCGGACTGCCCGGGGGTATTTCTTCGTAAGCCACGCTCCATAGCTTTGCGACAGGGACACTACGCGCGGTCCTTCAGGCCCTTCCAGAGAGGCCCACCGAGCAATCTCCTCCAGCGAGTGACTAAACATCTCTCTCACCAAACTTGGCTGATACACCTGGATGTGTTTAGAAAAACTCCAAGCGCTGGACACTTGGCTCTCTCCCCAGAAATCTTGGGCGAGGCGGTTCTCCGGAAACCGTTTTGTCTCGGAAAGAAATAACAACTGGGACCGACGTCCGTGCCGAACGATAGGGATGTTGTCGTGTTCTATCTCTCTGTCAATCACAACCACTGAGTCAGCGTCCGAAGAGAAAATCCTCACCGCAATCTCGTGTTCTTCTTGCGCTCTGGTGGAAAAATCAGACGTCATCGGCACCGAACCAGGGGTGCTGTTGTCTTCGGAGGCGGGCCATGGAACCTGTCCACTTCGGACCAAAAGCTGAACAGCTCTGCTTCCCCTCTTCCAAGGATTCCAAAGCTGCCAATCCGATAACGCTTTGAGTTCTCTGTTCGAGAGTGTTCGATGAGAGGCCTGATAAGCCATACGGACACACGCCGTGGCAAGGGAGCGCACGAGCCTGGGTGACGTTGCGATTCGTCGCGCCACGCCTCGGCGGAGCAGGATCCCGGCGAGTCGGGCCCAGAGGTTGCCAGATCGAATCACCACGGGGAGGGAAAAAGGAAGGTTGGAGCCCAACACCATCAAGCGAAAGACGCCGGGAATGCGAAGACGCCCAAAGACTTTCGAGAAAACATGGATGGCTCTGAGCACAAACGGCCCTTGTTTGTCGTCACGAATTGTCACAGTGCCTGTGCGCCATGACACTCTGAGCCGAAGGCTCGTCACGTCATGGGTGGTGAGCCCAGGGTGGTAGTGGTTCCAGGTGGAGTATTCCGTGTTCTTAGGATTTTGCCCAGCAACCCACATGCCCACAAAGCTCGCATCGACAATTCCCGTCTCAGTGGCGACAACACTGTGGCCCATGGGCCATTTCTCGGTGCTGAACACGTGATTTGAGGGAAGTCCAATGCCTTGTTGCGGGTAACGGAAAAGAAAATGTCCGAGAATTTTCATCTCGTTCCCGATGTGTGCGTTTTCGATCGCAAATTCACACAAGTTGCTCAGTGCTGACGCATCGTTGATGTACATCAGAGACGCCACAGCCTGCTTTGGCGCCTCTAGAGGAGCGAAGACCCCCGAGCCAAATTCATCAAGAACGTCGGAGTATCCGTTGAGTGCAAGAGCAAGAACATCCATCTCGATGTGGAAAAGCTTTTGGAGCCCTGAATGCCTCATAAACTGCTCCAAAACGAAGAACCGCTCGGCTGCCCGCACCCAAAAACCTCCGCGAAAATATTGGTCGAGGGGGCTGCGGCTGCAAAATTCTCGAAATGGTTCTGGGTCGTACCACTCGCGAATATCGACCATGGTGGCGTGGCGAGACGACGCCTCGCGATCGGTTAAGACAATCAGTTTTCCGCTATTACGCTTCCTCGTCAGTGCGAGATTATGGAGCGCATACCGGGGAAGAGCATTACCGGTATAGACGTAGACCAATGGAGGATCCTGGCTCATCGAGCCTTCCAAACTACTAGGAACAATTGCATATTTCGCACGGTCAGCTAACTTTGGCTTGACGCGCTAGCCAGGCCCGAAGAACTTTCATGACGGCCTCCAGACGCTCGACTTGGTCGGGTAAAGCCTTATGCGTGAGTTTGATGAACGGGAATCGCTTGGCTTTGAGGTCCTGTTCTAATTGAACATTTGGGTTTTCAACTCGCAAAAGAGAACTGAATTTGCCAGGCTGAACTTTATCTCGCCTGAGCCAAAGCAAAAGACTCCCAGGCGAGCTGACGAGTAAGCGGGTCCCAAGATATTGAACAATAAAGTAGGGAAAGCCGAATCGATCGCGAAGATACGCGCTCGTGAAAGCGATGCGGCCTAGTTTGAGCCTCAGGCCAGGGACGGTCTTCAACAAGCGTTTAGTCAATTGATGACTCATTGGTTTCGGATTGCTGCTCAAATACCGCAAATATAACCGTAGCCATCTGGACACGAACTTTCCGCCCTTGCGTGATGCGATGAAAAAATTATCAAAAAACTTGTCGGTAGACGAAGGAACATCCACCAAATAGACGCCCGAGCGGTGGTCTGGGTCTAGCCAATCACGAAGAGGCTTGGTACAGAAAAGAGTGGCGTCGACCCAGATACCACCATTCTTTTTGAGCAGCTCTAGCCGAAGGACATCTGTGAATTGCTGTACAGGCAGAGTCCCCAGGTCCGGACCGGTGGAATCGAGGCCCACATATTGTTCGTAAGTTGCTTTCTCGAGGACCCGAACTTTGTATTCAGGGTTGAGCAGTCGCCATGAATACTCGCAGAATTGAACGACCTCGGGGGCTTGCTCAAGCCCTTCATCCCAATACATCCAGATGATGGGGGGAATGCCAGAATTTTTCATGAGGTCCCCTCCCCGCACGCACACCGGCAGCCAGTGGCCAAATTCTTCTGCTGCGGAGGATAGGGGATTCGAACCCCTGAGGGCTTGCACCCAACACGCTTTCCAAGCGTGCGCCATAGGCCACTAGGCGAATCCTCCATGGGCCCAACGGGCCCCCTCCATGTTAGAGGGTATTTCGATAGAAGAATTCAGCTGGCGGTTCCGCACCGTTATTTGGCGTTAGCCTTGTATGGACCCCTCGTGTGGCGCTAACTCGAAGAATCCCCCAGGCCGGAGACGGAGCAAGGGTATTCGGGCTCTAGCGGGTGCACGGGGGGTCACTTTCTCAGTGAGACGCAGATTTCCAGCTTCGAATAGTTTTTCTTATCCTTCGCTTCGCGTTTTTTTGGATCCTTTCAATCAGGGAGGGCGGGGGAATTCTCCGTGACTTGTGGAGGTAAACAACTTTTCGTCGAATTCTTGAATTTCGAAGATCCGCTGAGTGCCACAAGCAGCTGAGGGTGGCTTGGTCGACAGAGTGTTGGTGAAAGTGAATCCTCTCAGCATCGCGAGTCACAGGCATGAGGTTCTCGATTGTTGATAAATCAAGCCATTTTCTTGCAAATTCACGCCCGGCATCAGACTTTCGAACAGCGATAGCTCCAGACCAAACGTGACGAAGGCGATTGTCGAAGGTGTCGCCAAGCACTCTCTCGATGAGTTCGATTTTTGTGTCGGAAGTGAGCGGGACATTGTTGTCGTTGAATGCGAGAACATCAGCCGACTTCATTTGCTTCGCAATCCAAGGTGCCCACAACGAGACGTTGCCCAAGTATTCCGGATACTTCACCGCATCAGAATCGTGGTAGAGAACTATGTCACCCTCCGGAATCTCAGAGTCCTCTACGAGCTGCGCGATTAGTCGCGGTTTCCATTGTTGCAAACCAAGTCTTGCCCAGCCGCGATTCCATTCGAGCTTCTCCGAAAAAAGTGGGTGGGCAATCACATTCGGTGTGTAGTCTCTGAGTGATTCTTCCCAGTTGGCTTGTTCTGCAAGAAGTCTTCTCGGCGTAGTTACTGTCACTGAACTGAAGGAACCAACTGCCCTATTTGCCAGTTGCGCCGCGCCTTCTGATAGGTCCTTTCCGTGGTCCCAAGGGAAACCTTCGGTGTGAAAAAGTACAAGATGGACCTTATTGAACACCGAGCGCGAGTGTTGAACCATGCCGTGAGGCTACCAATGGCATCGGGCGAGTTATTACCAGCAGCACGACCGACTACTTCGTAGGCTTTCAAACCTTCCCCGGTAGGCTCGGAGAATGCCCGCTTTGTATCTCCGATATCGTCCGGAAACCTTTCAGGAGGTCATTGGCCAGGCACACGTGACCACTCCTCTGCAACACGCTTTGGCGGCGGGGAAAACCCATCACGCCTATCTCTTCAGTGGTCCGCGTGGCTGTGGGAAGACCACATCTGCACGCATTCTTGCCCGGTGTCTAAACTGCGCCCAAGGGCCTACCGATACTCCCTGCGGAGAGTGCCCCAGCTGTGTTGAGCTTGCCCGCGATGGCGGTGGCTCCCTCGATGTGGTCGAAATCGATGCGGCAAGCCACAACGGCGTGGAGGACGCCCGTGAGCTTCGAGAGCGAGCCGCTTTTGCTCCAGTCCGTGATCGTTACAAAATCTTCATTCTCGATGAGGCTCACATGGTCACCCAACAGGGCTTCAACGCGCTCCTCAAAATTGTTGAGGAGCCCCCCGAGCATGTGAAATTTATTTTTGCGACGACAGAGCCGGAAAAAGTTCTGACAACGATTCGCTCGCGCACGCACCACTATCCCTTCCGGTTGGTCCCACCCGGTGATCTTCTCTCCTATCTCCACACGGTTGCGGAGACGGAGGGCGTCGAGCTGGAACCTGGAGTGTTGGCCCTCGTAGTCAAATCGGGCGGGGGATCTGTTCGAGATACTCTCTCCCTCCTTGACCAACTCATTGCGGGTTCACTCCAACACGGCGTCACGCTTGAGGCGGCCCAAGCGCTCCTGGGATACACCCCTGCCTCGACTCTTGATGAGGTGATGGTGGGGCTGAGCACTGGCAACTCCCGAGCCACCTTCACGGCGCTTAATCACTTGCTCAATACCGGCCAAGATCCGAGGCGCTTTGTCGAGGACTTACTCTCTCACTTACGAGACATCATCGTCATTCAGGCGACTTCAGGGGCGTCGGAGGATCTTTTCCCCGGGGTAAGTTCAGACGATCTGAATCGGTGGGGAGAGCACGCACAATGGTTCACTCCGCAGCAGTTAACCGAGATGGCGCAGGCGGTGAGTTCAGCGCTCGCGGCGATGTCCGGAGTGACATCACCTCGACTGCATCTCGAGCTCCTCGTGGCGCAACTCCTCTCGCTCACCACCGCACAGGACGTTGAAACGACCAAGGTCTCGCCGGAGCACCACTCTGGGTTATCCCAAGAATCCGTCGCCGTGCCAACCGACGAATCAGCGAATGCTTCCGATTCGGAGCGTTCGCCCGAGAAGTCTGAGCCACCACCCACAGATGCAGTCGAGCCTCTCTCACCCTGGGATCTCGGGGTTGTAAAGAGTCACTGGCCCGCCATTATTGAGGACCTTTCCGATCGCAAGCGCTCTCTCTGGGTCGCTCTATCAGCGACTCAGCCGTTGGCATTGGAGGGCGATGTCATCACGATTGGGTTCACTAATCGAAACGATGGGGAAATTCTCAAGAAACCACAGGGTCCCGGCTCCCCTCTTCCTAATGCAGATCTGCTTCGAGAGGCGATTTATCAGCGGACGGGTCACCGGCTTCGCTTCACGGTAGGTCAGATCGAGCACGCTCCGAGTGATGATTCCCTGTCCCCCGACGCTCAATGGCCTGTGGTCTCTCGCTCGACTTCTGAGAGCCCTGGCCAGGCCGTGACAGAACAACAAGAACCTCAAGAGGTATCCGAGGAAGTCTCGGAATCTGGAGTGGAGGCCGAGGCGAGCACTACGCCCATTGCCACGAGAGGGGAGCCCGTCGTCCGGCAATTACTGGGCGGTGAACTGCTTGCCGAAGAAATCCTTGAGGATATGTCAGGTCGCGGAGAAGCCGATGTTTGACGGGGCAATCGCCGACCTGATTGAACAGCTCGGGCGGTTGCCTGGAGTGGGCCCAAAATCAGCGCAACGAATAGCGATGTTCGTCATTCAAAACCCGCATTATGACCCCACAGAATTGGCCGCAATGCTCTCGTCAATTCGTGAAACTGTTCGCTTCTGTGACACCTGCGGAATGATCACCTCGCAGGAGAAGTGTGAGGTGTGTTCTGACCCTCGGCGCGATGATGCGCTCTTGTGCGTTGTGGAGGAGCCGAAGGATGTCTGGGCCATTGAGCGCACCCGTGAATACCGGGGTCGCTACCACGTCTTAGGGGGGGCTCTGAGCCCCATGGACGGGGTGGGGCCAGAGAATTTGAGAATCAGAGAGCTCCTGGTCCGCCTTGCCGATGGCGTCGTGTCTGAGGTGATTATTGCGACCGACCCCAATCTTGAAGGAGAGGCAACGGCGAGTTACCTCGCACGGGTGCTCAACCAGCCTGGGCTCAGCGTGACCCGCCTGGCGAGTGGCCTTCCCGTGGGAGGAGATCTCGAATACGCCGATGAGGTGACCCTGGGAAGAGCTTTTTCTGGCCGGCGAGCACTGTAGCGGTCTATTAGGGACTGACGTGCCCTCTGTCCTCGGCCTTTAGGATAGGGGAGTCCTCTCTCCATCGGGTCTGTCCCGAGAAAGAAGCTTCGTGAGTCTTATCGTCCAGAAGTTTGGCGGCTCATCTGTTTCTGATGCGCCGAGTATCAAGCGTGTCGCCGAAAGAATTGTCGCGACGAAGCGTGCGGGGCACGATGTTGTGGTGGCGGTCTCGGCGATGGGCGATACCACCGACGAGCTGATCGACCTCGCCCATCAGGTGTCAGATAGCCCTCACGCACGAGAAATGGACATGCTGCTCACGACCGGTGAGCGCATTTCGATGTCACTTTTGGCAATGGCCATTCGGGATCTGGGATGTGACGCTCGATCATTCACTGGAAGCCAAGCGGGAATGATGACCAACGCAGAACACGGTCGAGCTCGTATCGTCGATGTCACCCCCACACGTGTACGTGCCGCTCTCGATGAGGGTGCCATTGCGATTGTGGCGGGGTTTCAAGGGTTCAATACCGACAGCAAAGACATCACGACACTGGGTCGAGGTGGTTCTGACACAACAGCGGTAGCGCTTGCGGCCGTTCTGGGTGCTGAAGTGTGTGAGATCTACACCGATGTAGATGGCGTATTTACCGCTGACCCGCGTATTGTGCCTCAGGCGCACAAACTCGACTTCGTCAGTTATGAGGAAATGTTGGAGCTCGCCTCCTCAGGGGCGAAAGTTCTCTACATTAGAGCCGTTGAGTTTGCCAGGCGTCATGGTGTTCCCCTTCACGTTCGTTCGTCGTTTACTAATGACGAGGGCACCTGGATTGGGGCAGGTCGAGAGGAGCAACAAATGGAAGAGCCCATCATCACCGGTGTGGCCAGTGACCTGAGTGAGGCCAAAATCACTGTGGTCGGAGTGCCCGACGTTCCGGGTAAAGCAGCGGAAATCTTCACGATTGTTGCTGATGCCGGAGCCAACATCGACATGATTGTTCAAAACATTTCCGTCCAAAAATCTGGCTTGACTGATATTTCCTTCACCCTCCCCACTGAGGACGGTGATCGTGTGATGGGCGCTCTGCGAGAGAAACAAGCTTCTGCCGGCTTTGATTCCCTCATCTATGACGATGGGATTGGGAAACTCTCTGTGGTCGGTGCGGGCATGCGCACGAACGCCGGAGTTTCGGCGCAATTATTTACGGCGCTGAGTGAAGCGGGAATCAATATTGAAATGATTTCGACCAGTGAGATTCGCATTTCCGTGGTGATGCGCTCCGAGATTTTGCCAGAAGCGGTGCGAGTAGTGCATAAAGCGTTCGGCTTAGATTCCGACACGGAAGCTGTTGTTCACGCGGGGACAGGTCGATAGAGATGTCATTGACGCTGGGGGTTGTGGGGGCGACGGGTCAGGTGGGCCAAGTCGTGCGCCAACTGCTTCTCGACCGCGGCTTTCCCGCTGATCAGGTGAGGTTTTTTGCCTCGGCACGATCGGCGGGGAAGGAATTGGACTTTGGTGACCACATTGTGTCGGTGGAAGACGTCGAGAGCGCGGACCCGAGCGGGGTAGACATCGCCATTTTTTCGGCCGGAGCAGGGACTTCACGCACCTATGCCCCGCGATTTGCCGAGGCTGGCGCCATTGTCATTGATAATTCGAGCGCATGGCGAAAGGACCCGCATGTGCCACTCGTCGTGTCGGAGGTCAACCCGCACCACCTTGATGACATTCCACTCGGCATTGTCGCGAACCCCAACTGCACGACAATGGCGGCGATGCCCGTGTTGAAACCTCTTCACGATGAGGCGGGTCTGGTTCGCTTGGTGGTCTCGACCTATCAAGCTGTATCTGGCGCTGGCCTTGCAGGGGTCAAGGAGCTATCGGCGCTCGCCCAAGAAGCCGTTTCCCAAGGATCTGAGCAACTCACGTATGGCACAGAGACGGTGTCTATGCCCACTCCGGATGTGTTTGCTGAGCCAATTGCGTTCAACGTGGTCCCCTTTGCCGGGTCTCTCGTCGACGATGGAAGTGGGGAAACCGACGAAGAACAGAAACTTCGCCATGAGTCGCGCAAAATCCTCGGCATTCCGGGGCTTTTGGTCAGTGGGACGTGTGTTCGGGTGCCTGTATACACGGGCCACTCGCTGCAAATCAACGCGGAGTTTGGCGCGCCTATATCCCCAGAGCGAGCCACCGAGATTCTTGGGCTCGCCCCGGGAGTGCAGCTCGAAGCAGTTCCCACCCCACTCAAAGCGGCGGGAGAGGACCCCAGCTTGGTGGGAAGGATTCGCTCGGATGAGGGAGTGTCGGATGGTCGCGGGTTGGCTTTTTTTGTCTCCGGAGACAATCTGCGCAAAGGTGCGGCTCTCAACGCAGTGCAAATCGCGGAGATTCTTGCTTCTCGGATGGCCGCTTAGCGGGGACCCTGCTGCGCCACGGCTCGGATCGCCAGAAGACCAGCGATCGCGAGCCCAAAGCCGCCGAAAATCAGGTTGGCAGCCGATTCAGAGATAGCAAAGGCCCCCACAGACCCCATCGGTGTTGACACCAACGCTCCGGCTGCCACCCACAAGCCATCCCTCAGCTGAGCAGAGTGGTGTCGAAGATGTGAGACGCTGCCGGAGAGAGCGGCAGGGGCCATCGCAATCAGTGAAATTCCCTTAGCCTCCCAATCACCCACACCGAAGAGCACCATCAGCGCGGGAATGGCGATGATTCCGCCTCCGATACCGAATAGACCAGCTGATACGCCCATCACCACTCCGACGATCAGCAACCCCATCGCCACTAGAAGTGATAGTTCGATGTGCACATCGCGATTGGGAATCGTGAGCATCACGGCCACGGACATTGCCGCAACAAAAGCAATAAAGCTCCAACGTAGCCATGGCAGGCTCAAGCGTCTAAGCAGAAAAGCCCCCCACTGAGCGCCAGCGGTGGCTCCGAGTGCGACGATCAGCGCGGGAAACACGGGAAATACGCCGCCGATTGCATAACTTGCGGTTCCGATGAATGCTGCGGGCGCGATTGCCAGAAGCGACGTGGCCTGGGCCCGACGTTGGTCAATCCGTGCCCACCACAGCAACAGCGGAACCATGATGATCCCTCCGCCCACGCCGAAAAAACCAGCCAGCAGGCCCCCGATGATTCCCACGGCAAATAACGCCAGAGCTTTAGGGCTTGCGGATAATTCACTCACCCGTGAAGCGTAACGGGGGAGTGCGGGCCAAACCTAGAATGGTGGGGTGGAGAATAAGTGTGAAGTAGCTCTAGTGGGTGCGGGGATCATGAGCGTCACGCTCGCCACCCTTTTGAAGGAACTTGAGCCGTCGTGGCGCATAGTCATCGTCGAGAAGATGAGTGACGTGGCCCTCGAGAGCTCTCACGGCTGGAACAATGCTGGAACGGGCCACTCGGCACTGTGCGAATTGAACTACACCCCGGAACAACCAGATGGCACCGTGACGGTTGACAAGGCCATCCAAATCAACCAGCAGTTTCAAATATCGCGGCAGTTTTGGTCGTGGCTTGTCGAATCTGGTGGCATCCCTGACCCGAAAGCTTTTATTCGCAGAAGCCCCCATATCTCTTTTGTGTTTGGCGAGAAGAACGTTCGTTTCTTACGTATCCGGTATGAGGCGTTGAAAGACAACCCCCTCTTCGCGGGTATCGAATACAGCGAAGACCCTTACGAAATTGCCTCGTGGGCTCCACTGACCATAGATGGCCGGGCTAAAGGGGAACCCCTGGCGGCCACGAGGGTGATCGGTGGTACCGACGTTGACTTTGGCGTGTTGACGGAGAAGCTTGCGCAACGACTCGTTAATGCGGGCGTCGAATTCCGTTTTGAGAAATCGGTGCGCGATATCAATCGCGTAGAAGGGGGCTGGGAGCTTTGTTTGCGTGACGAGCTTGGTTCTACCCCAAGCTCACTCACAGCCGATTTTGTTTTTGTGGGCGCTGGAGGCGCAGCATTGCCGTTGCTTCAACGCTCGGGAATCAAAGAAATCAGAGGATATGGGGGCTTCCCCGTCAGTGGTGAGTGGCTGAAATGCGATAACCCGGAAGTGGTCGCGCGCCACGATTCGAAAGTGTACGGAATGGCGGAGTTGGGTGCTCCCCCGATGTCGGTTCCCCACCTGGACGCCAGAATTGTTGAAGGCCAACACAGCCTCCTTTTTGGCCCCTATGCCGGTTTCACCCCTAAGTTCCTCAAAAATGGATCCTGGTTTGACCTTTTTGGGTCGCTCAAGTGGCATAACCTTTTGCCGATGGTGTCTGTCGCGTTGCAAGATTTTGGATTGCTGCGCTACCTCGTGAGAGAAGTGTTTGCCTCAAGGCACCAGCGCCTAGAAGCGCTCTATCGCTTCTACCCCGACGCGAACCCCGAGGATTGGGTGCCCGAAGTTGCGGGACAGCGGGTGCAAATTATCAAGCCTGACAAAAAGAAGGTGGGGGTTCTCCAGTTCGGCACAGAAGTTGTCTCCAGTGCCGATGGTTCGATTGCGGGGCTCTTGGGTGCATCCCCTGGAGCATCAACCGCCGCACCCATCATGCTGGGCGTGTTAGAAAAATGCTTCCCTGAAGATATCGAGGGCTGGGCTTCTCGTTTGCGGGACATGATTCCCACCTATCAGCCCGGTTCGCTCGGGCCGATCAAAGATGTGGCCAAGGATATGAAGCGCACGGCCAAAGTGCTGGGGATTTAGAAGCTGACGGGCAATGGTGCAGATTATTCAGCAACGTGTAGCGGCGTTGCCGAGGTTAATCAGTGAGTAACCGGGCCTCTCTCGCCTATCGGCCCGAGATTGACGGCCTGCGAGCAATAGCAGTTTTATCGGTAGTCGTCTATCACGTTTCCCCTACGTGGCTACCCGGCGGGTTTTTGGGTGTCGATATTTTCTTCGTCATCTCGGGTTTCCTCATCGGTGGAATTGTTCTCAACAGCATTGATCAGGGGTCTTTTTCGTTCAGAGAGTTCTACTGGCGCCGCTTTCGCAGGCTCGCCCCGGCACTCTTCCTTGTGCTCGCCTTTACGGCACTCGTTGCCGTCGCAGTGTATTCCTCAAATGAGCTGGCACGTTTCGGAAGCTACCTCGTGGCGGCTGTTTTTGGCGTGTCCAATATGCGCTTCATTTTTGACCCGCCCTATGAAGCGGTAGAAGCAGGAATTAATCCGCTGCTTCACACCTGGAGCCTCGGTGTTGAAGAGCAGTTTTATCTCTTGATGCCGCTGTTTCTGTGGTTAATGACCGGACGCAAGCGCCCGAAGCTTCTCATCGCGGGCCTCGCCACCCTCTTCCTAGCGTCATTTGTGTTCTCACTCGTGGTGCCTGGAATCTTCAGTGATCAGGTGAACTTTTTTGGTCTTCCGTCCCGTGCCTGGGAGTTAGCGGCCGGTGTGGCACTCGCCGCTATTCGACCCGGCGGCTTTACGAAGCTCTCGGAGAAGGCACAGACACTGGTCTCTCTGGTGGGACTCGGCGCCATCGCCTATTCGCTGGTTTTTCTTGGTGGGCTCTCTCGGGGGCCGAGCGAATGGACTCTGCTACCAGTCATCGGCAGTGTGCTCGTCATCGGCGCAGGGAGGGGGGTCGTTGCCTCTGTGCTGAGCCGGAGAGTCCCGGTATTTGTGGGCTTGGTGTCCTACCCCTTCTATCTATGGCATTTCCCACTACTGGCTTATTGGGAAATCCTCTCGGGCAACCCCTCAGAGTGGTCGAAGCTTGTCGTCGCTGCGATTGCGTTTCTTTTCGCGACGGGGACGTATCTGTGGCTTGAAAAGCCGATTCGTTTTTCTCTTCGCCCTCGCCAGTGGGTGCCGGCAGTTGGCACTGTGATGGCGCTCACCACCGTGTTGGGAACGGTGGCGATGACGGCGGGGGGCTTGCCATTCCGGTTCTCCTCGATGCCTGAGGTGGTCTATCCAAATTCTGATGACGGCCCAAAAGACTGGGTGACCAATGGTGAGGGGCAAACCGTCATTCTGGTGGGTGATTCCCAGATGCGGACCCTCACAGGCCTCATTTCTGAAAGGGCAGCCCAGGAGGGCTTCCCCTTTAGTTCATTCACTGAAGTGGGCTGTCAGTTTTTGCTGGGTGTGGAAAAGGCCAGCAAAGCCGATGGTGTCTTAGAAACGGAATGTTCCGCTGATGTCCAGCAGGCGAGGTTTGAGTGGATTAACTCTCACGGACCCTCCACAGTGATCTTGGGGGGGCGCCTCCCCCTCATCCTCCACGGTGACCGTTTCGATAACCAGGAAGGCGGATACGAAGGCGAGTTCAGTGACTACATTCGCGCGCCCGGCACCACAGAATACGACGAAGCTACTAGTGCCCGAGAAATCGAAGAAAGCTATCGCGAGACTGTGCGTCTCCTCCATGAGCAGGGCCACCGGGTGGTGTTGGTCTACCCGATTCCAGAAGTGGGGTGGCATGTCCCCGACATGCTCTCGCGCCAAACCCTTCTCAATGGATTTCGATGGCCGCTTGCCACTCCCTTGACAACCTCCTACGAGGTGTTCCAGGAACGCGTCGCAAGCTCCTACGCCCTTCTCGATAGCATCACAGGCGCGAATGTTGTGAGGGTCTATCCGGAAGAGTTCTTCTGCAATTCGGCTGTTCCCGCTCGTTGCATCACCCACACCGCGGAAGACATCTTTTATGCCGATGAACACCACCCGTCACTGGCCGGTGCACGCATCATCAGCGAACTGATTTTCGAGGCAATCGAAGAAAGCAACCTCCGCTAGAACCTGCCGGCTTAGCGGCTGCGACCCACTCGTCGATTCAGTTGGTGACGGATGTTTGTGAGCAATCCGCCACCGCGAATCCACCCTCCAGGCCTGGTGCGCCGACCATGCACCCGGACGGAGGCGAGAGGAGAGCTCACAATGGTCTCTCGTTCTGCTCGGACCAGGCGCATGATTTGTGCGCCAAGAGAGTAGCGATTTAGCACGAGTTCGCGCGCTTCGGCTAGCGCGGAGGCGCGGGCGGACCAGTCATCATGTTCCAGTGTCTCGTGGATGATGTCGAGCGCGCTCTCTGGTCCATCAATTGGCAGCCAGATAAAGCTGCCATGCGGAAAATATTCGCCGATATTGGTCGCCCCGAAATATAACGGGACAGTGTGTGTCACAAAACAATCAGCGATTTTCTCCGTCCAATAGTCAGGCTTCGACGTGTTTTCAATCGCAATCGAGTAGCGGTAGGGGGCCAGGCCATCCCACTTGTCCGCGAGTTCTTGCTCTCGCCCTTGGCCAAAAACGTCCAGTTGAGGCAGGCGCGTGGAGAGAAAGTCCACAAATTCGGTTCGACGACGATGGCCGTCAATCATGGTTTTGGCGCTCGCAATGGCAGAGATCATTTTCGTTTTTCTCGGTGGTCTTTTCTGAGCGAGCTCGTCATAGCTACGCCCCACCCACCAGTCGAGGATTGGTGGTGCCGTCACGACCCGCCGATCACCATTCCTGGGCGCGTGCGTGAACACTCGGTCAAGACCCCGAGCAAACGGTCGCCTCACGATGGGTTCGTTGTCCCATTTCCAGATACATCCACGACGGGCGGTGATTTTTTCGTCGTATTTCAAGTAGTTCACGATGACCGCGACGTCGGTCTCTGGCTCGTGGCTATCGGTGAACACTACATCGCCCTGGTCGAGTGTGCCGCCGGGGAGGTGGGAGGCAACAAGGTCCATGTCGACGCTTCCTTTTTGCGAAAGCAGCCGGACAACTATGGGTCGAGTGCTTCCGGTGTCAGCACCCAGTGCCTTTTCATCGCTCACGCGACAAGGCTATCGAGCTGACGCTATTGCGCGCGTCCTGCCGCCAGGCGCAAAACCTCCACATACTTCCGGGCAATCACGTCGGGATGCCACAGTGTATTCGCCCTCAATCGAGCAGCTTCACCCATCCGCCCGCGCGTTGCGGAGTCGCTCAGCAGTGACGCGATCGCGTCTGAGAGTGCGTCCACATCGAAAGGCTCCACGATGAGGCCTGTGACACCATCTTCAACAATGTCGGGTAATCCTCCTACCCTGAAAGCGACCACTGGTGTCCCACAGGCTTGGGCTTCTACCGCGGTGCTGGGGAGGTTATCCAGGCGAGAGGGAACCACCATCACGTCAGCCGCCGAATACACCTGTTGAAGCTCCTCGTCGTTGACGTGGCCTATGAATCTGACCTCAATGCCGCCATGGACTTCTCTCTCGCGCTCTTCACCAAACACCACACACACCACAGGGACATTGTCCCCGGCATCCCTCATAAGCTTCGCGACACCCGGCAATGCTTCCAGGAGCAAATCACCGCCCTTGTGGTGATGCTTGGTTCCACCGCCCGTGCCAAACGCGATGACACGCGCATTGTGTGGAAGACCGAGGGCTTCGCGCGATTGAAGGTGCGCACGTGGTTTCCAATAGTCGGTATCAATCGGGTTAGGAATGACGTGCACAGGCCAATCGTGTGTCAAGGTACTGAGTTGAACTTGCTCGGCCATCCAGTGGCTCGGGGTAATGACGTGGCGGGGAGTTTTCCAGTGCCGCTTCTTGCGCAAAAAAGTCTCACGGTCGAGGTCGGGGCCAGACTCGTGGGGAGGGCGCGAAGAGCGCGAGTATCCCTCCGCATAGCGCCTGGTGGGTGTGTAGTGCTCAGCCCCAGAAAACATCCACATATCGGAGAGTCGCCACACCACCGGGCTTTTCAACCGGCCAATCTCTGGGATAGAGAGAGTTCTGCCCCCCAGCCATCCGAGCATGATCACGTCGGGCCGTCGAGTGTTGAGCTCTCGCCCTAACCCTGAATGGTGGATGGCCACCGAGTGGAGAAGGGTGTTGTCGGAGACGAAGGGCTTGCGAGGAAAATATTTTCTCCAACGGGTGCGCACGAAATACTCGAGGTACTCCAGGCGGCTTCGCGAGGGTTTTCCTCCGACTACATCCGCGTCGTCGCGGGTCTTGTGAATAGTGCGCATCCTGATGTCAATCGAATCCGAGAAGGAACCTCGTATCGAATCGAAAATTCGATAGACCGCGCGTGCCGCGCCACCGAGACTGTCGTGGGCGACCACGAAGACTACGGAGAGGCGTTGTGTTGAGTCGTTAGCGTCCGATTGGGCACCCGCACGATTTCTCACGGCTTGAGAACCTCCTGATCTCGCAGCGACGCGTAATCCAGGGCTGGGTGTGCGGTTGCCAGCTTGCTGCCCTTGAGACGAAAAATACCGAGGCCGTTGAAGTCAATTCCCGCTTGAGAGATGCCCGCTGTTCCGCGCTGTGACACATATTCCCTCACCGCGTGCGTAAACATTCCGGGTCCGGTCAGAGCCAAGATGGCATTCTTGGGCCTGGAGAAGCTGTGGCCGGCGAAGAAGGGCGCTGAGGCGACGATGCGGTCGATGGTGGTGCGGAGAATCTCGTGACCCGGGGCGAACCCCATCGACCATTGCACGACGAGGTTGAGAGGATGCTGTAGTTGTCGGGCTACCTCGGGGTCGGGGGCATCAAGGCTCAGATTTGATTCGTAAGTGATGAGGGCCTCGGCATCAGCGGGGTGCAAGTCGGTGAATTTTCCCTCCAGGCCCTTGTTGCTATCGAGGTAGTAGCCTCCCCGCTCAAAAAGGATGCAGTAGCGAAAAATGTCTGCCTTCATTTGGCCGAAGGTGGCTTTGCGATACACGTCCCAGATGGGATGGTCCGACCAGCACTCCGCCATGTAGGCGTCAGCTTCTTCATTGTCGAAAAGAAACCAGCCGAGGTCGCTATTTGTCTCTCGCACCAGTTGCATTGCCGCGTGCTGGGTGGGGTGGACGAGTCGCTCGCGCGCACGTTGAAACACCTGACGCGGAATGAGCTGCTCACGGCCCTCAGGTGTTGCGAGGTCGCCGATGGGCACCAGTTCTGGTGGTTGTGGTGGGCGGAGGGCGCGAAGAGTTTTGCGCAGTGTGGTTCTTAGCGTTCGAGCCAATGACTACCCCTGCCGTATCGGCGAAAACAGAGCCGTGGGCCCCGTGGGACTCGAACCCACGACCCACGGATTAAAAGTCCGATGCTCTACCAACTGAGCTAGAGGCCCGCCAACAGTGTATCTGGCTCGCAAACGCCCCATCGACAGGGCTGATTTGCCCTCCAGGGCACACAGTGCGTGGCATACTGTGACGGTTGCCACTGTTCGGAAGGAACACTATGAATCTCGCCGTCATGGGGCGTTTTACGGCCTTATCTGTGATCGTCGCACTGACCCTCTCGGGGTGTGCGAGGCCCGACGAGCCAATTGAGGTTGACGAAACACCCGCAGTCGTCGAAGAAGAGACGGAAGTTGTTGAAGAAATCTTCCGTGAACCCCTCACGGGTTTCCCCGCTGAGGAGGGCTCGGTCCAGGGCCCCGCAATCATGGCAAAAATTGACCACCAAAATCGCCCCTACGTGAATCTTCACCGGGCAGACATGGTGTTCCAGCAGCTCATCCCCCAAAACGGAACACGGTATATCGCCATGTGGCACTCGGATGTCCCAGAAGAAGTGGGGTATGTGCGCTCGTTTAGGCCGCACGACTTGTATATGGCAACCCCCGTGCAGGGTGTGCTCGCATCCACGGGAATGTTCGCTCTTGTGGTTCCCTTTTGGGAGCAAACTACCGACGCGGGTGTGACCCAGTACGTGTGGGACTATCGCAACGCAGAAGACCGCGATTTGTGGGCGACAGTCAACAAGGACTACTCCATGGCCAACTCGGTCACTTTTGCCGCGAAGGCAGCACAAGAGATCAATTCGGGGCTTGCAGCTCCGCTGCAATATTTTGACTACGTGGACAGCCTCGAGGAAACCACTGCCCAGGTTTCTGGTGAGCCGATCACAGAGTTCATTACCTACTTTTCCGAATCGACCACTAACGACTACATGACAGCAGTGTGGGAGTGGAATGCGGCGACGGGGCTGTTTGAAAAGACTTTCGTGAACGGTGAGCCCGTGATGTCTGTGGATGCTCCCTTGGCGGACGCAGCCGGTGGCACGCAGCTGTCTGCGACCAACCTGGTGGCCATTAGCGTGGAACACGATGATTTCGTCGGCCAGCCGACCGCTCGACTGCTCAACGGTGGGGGTCCCGCGTGGGTCGCCACCGGTGGCAAAGCCATCGAGGTGAACTGGGATGGTGGCGCCGTCGGAGAGAAAATTACGCTCACCACTGACGATGATGAGCCGGTGTATCTGGCGCCGGGCAAAACCTGGGTCATGATTTTCCCGGGGGATGCGTCTACTGCTCGCACCGCGAACTGGGGCGGCCCCGGAGAAGTGTTTTACCAATAAGCCCAATGCGAACAGGTTGAGGGGCCCTGTGGGCCCCTCAATTCTTTAACGACCTTTAGCCAGCATGCGCTCCCTCATCGCGAGAAAGAGCGGGAAAGTAAAGGCAAAGGCCGTCACACCCGACAGACCAATATAGAGCCAGAGAAAACGCATCCCAAGGCGGCGACCTTCAAAGATCATGAACGCCGATTCGGCGAGGGCGACAATCAGCAAGTCAAGCGACAACACCCAATCCACTGGCGAGCCAAACCAGGCCCGCGAGCGAGAGGATGAGAAAGAACCAAAACCGTGCTCGATGAGGCGAATGTGGGGGCATCCCCCCACGTTACGTGCCGGACGACCACACACACAATGGTTTCCGCCACGTTCTACGCTGGAGCAGTGACAGACCGCCACC
>Ga0233451_10000106_pt1 | contig 81998 bp, 108 predicted proteins | sample 011ome_29_FD_183052 | JGI IMG/M metagenome (GOLD analysis project Ga0233451, IMG submission 183052) | Coastal salt marsh microbial communities from the Groves Creek Marsh, Skidaway Island, Georgia - 011504CT (spades assembly) | ecosystem: Environmental > Aquatic > Marine > Intertidal zone >... | reverse complement strand
CAGGACGAGTGGAATGCAGCCGACTGGTCGAACGCCATGTGCGGCGAGGCCGGTGAGGTCGCCAATGCGGTGAAGAAGCTGCGTCGGCTCCAGACCCGCATCGTCAGCTCCAAGGGTCCGAAGACCATCGAAGAGGCCAAGGCTGAGATCGCCAAAGAAATGGCCGACACGGTCCTGTATCTCGATCTGCTGGCCGACCACCTCGGCATCGACCTCGGCGCTGCGGTCATCGCCAAGTTCAACGAGATCTCCGACCGTGAGGGTTTCCCGCACCGTCTTCGGGGGAGTCGGAAATGAAGTCCGTCTATCTTGCCGGTCCGATGACTGGCCTCACGGTCGGCGCTGGTCGTGACACATGGCGGGCCAGGGCCACGGGCTTCTTCCGCGCCCATCACGTCGGCGTCCTCAGTCCCATGCGCGACTGGGACGAGCTGCACAAGGATCACCAGATGGGTGCGTTCGGTGAAGACCGCGCTGGTGGCCATCTGGTCGCGGCGAAGTTCAACTATGCGCGCGACGTGAACGACATCCGCATCGGCGACGCGGTTGTCATCAACACGCAGGGTGCGACCAGGGTTAGCGTCGGCACCTGTATCGAATACGGCATGGCCTGTCTGGCGAACAAGCCAACCCTGGCCCTGCTCGATCCGCTGCACGACCATCTGTTCTTCCGCGAGGGACCGGCGGTGATCGTGCAGAACGAAGTCGAGCTGTACGTGTCGACCCTGTCGATGCTGAACGTGGAGATCAAGCCCGCGTTCGTCATGGGCTTGGAAAGGATGATCCGCGATGCAAACTAACTGGTCGCCACAGCAGGAGGAACTCCTCCTCGACATCGAGCAGTGGTGGAACAACGGCGCTCCCGAGCAGCAAGAATACATCTTGTTCGGCTACGCTGGTACCGGCAAGACCACGCTCGCCAAGACCTTCCCCGAGCTGTTCAAGCTCCAGATGTTCGACGAGGTTCCCGATCCCGACTCCAAGTTCGGGAAGCAGAAGCCAGTCGAGCTGCAGGACGACAAGCTGGGCTTCATTCTCTACTGCTCGTTCACCGGCAAGGCGGCGTCGGTGCTGCGTTCGAAGGGTCTGAACGCCTTCACTATCCACCAGTCGATCTATGGTGCGCCGATCATCGACGAGAACAAGATGACGGAACTGGTCGGCAAGATCGAGGAATACAAGAAGACCGGCGACCCCCGGCTCAGTCAGGTGAAGGCCGAGTTGAAGCGGACGCTGCAGCCAGGCTTCGCTCTCAAGGAGACGAACGCCAAGGCGGCTCACTGCAAGCTGATCGTGGTCGACGAATGCTCGATGATCGACGAGAAGCTCTACCTCGACTTGCGTCAGTTCGGCGTGCCCATCGTGTTCATGGGCGACCCTGCCCAGCTGCCTCCGGTTGGCAAGTCGGCGGGTCTGATCGAGCGTCGGCCGAATGTGATGCTGACCGAGATCCATCGTCAGGCTCTCGACAACCCGATCCTGGAACTGGCCACCCTGCTCCGTGAGTCCTCGTTCCTGCCCAAGATCGCCGTGCCCGAACTGGTCGTGACGAACGAGCAGATCGATGTGAAGGCGATGTCGGAGTTCGATCAGGTGATCTGTGGCTATCACACCACCCGCCGTCGCACGAACAACAACTTCCGGCAGATGTACGGGTTCGATGAGATCCCGAACAGCAGCAAGGAAAAGCTGATCAACCTCAAGAACGATCATGGCCTCAAGATCATGAACGGTGAGATGGTCAGCCTCTGCGATAAGGACGACGACGATGTGTCGTCCAACGACTCTCACTACTTCTTCGGCACGCTAGCCGACTACTATTCCAAAAAGGCTTTGGGAGGTGTTCTTGCAACATCGCAGACCATCTACAACGGTTACTTCAAGGATACGGTCCGCTATGAAGATGATCGCATCAGCCGTGAGTGGAAGAAGCGCAAAGATGCTGTCGAGCTGGACTGGGGCTACGCCATCACATGCCACAAGTCGCAGGGATCAGAGTGGGACAGTATCTATATCCACGATGACGGCTTTGGCCGGACGGAGTTGGACCGCCGTCGTTGGCTCTATACGGCACTGACCCGCGCTCGTCAGAAGGCATTCATCTCGTCGAGGTTCGCAGTATGACTACCCTCAAGAACGTCACACGTCTTCTCGTCGACCAACGCAGCCTTGGCCTGCTCGACGAGATTCCCAAGGTGCTGGCCTGCACCAACCTGGCGGGCCTCGACATCGAAACCGAGGACAGCAACAAGCACGTCGGCCTCGTCGACGTGAAAGGTGATCCAATCGACTTCCAACGGTCGAACATCACCGGCTTGTCTATCTATCCGGATGATGCCGACTACGCCTTCTATGTCAACCTGCGCCATGCCGACGTCCAGAACCGGCTTCCGTGGGAGACTGTGCAGAACGTCCTCGACTCCTACAAGGAGACGTGGGTGGCCCACAACGCTCCGTTCGAGCGGGCCATGTTCAAGATTGCGCAGAACTGGGAGATGAGAAACTACATCTGTTCGATGCAGCTGTGCGTCACGGCCTATAACGAGGACGAGTATCCTCGCGAAGCGTTCATGGGGTCGGACCTCGGCGGTATCGTCAATCAGATGAACGCGATCTCCCGCACGTTCTCCGACTACGACCGAGAGAAGGGTCTGACCCATCAACAGGGCAAGCTCGTCGGCAAGATCCTCAGCAAGTCGACCCGTGGCAACGACAGCTTCAACGGCTACGTCAACTCGATCAAGTACGGTTACGGCCTCAAGCAGGCGGTCAAGTCGTGGTTCGGGTACGAGATGCAGACGTTCGAGCAGACGCTCAACGGCAAGGAACACATGGGCCAGCTGACCGGCGATGAGGTGGTCAGCTATGGCGCGGACGACGCCATCTGGTGCATGCGTCTTTATCATCGGGTGATGAAGTATCTGTTGGAGCGCAATCCGGCCGTCATCCAGACGTTCTTCGAACAGGAACTCCCGATGTGCGAAGCCTACGCGGACCTCAAGGTTCGTGGCCTCCGCGTCGACAAGGAGCAGGTTCAGAAGCGTCGTGACGACGAGCGCGTCAACTACGCTGAGGAGCTTCGCAAGCTCAAGAAGACCATCCAGGCTGTGCTACCCTTCCCTCGCGACCCCATTGCCAAGATGATGGATCGTGAAGATTGGTACGCCAAGAATTGGCAGCGGTACCGTGGCCGGATCGAGCAGTGGGCTGAGACGCCCGACAGCACTCGCGATCTCGACCAGTGCATTCAAGTCTCAAGCCCGGTCGGCAACGAGTGGATGACCGAACTGGCCAACGGCAAGAAGTACAAGTCGACCAAGATGAACCTCACCCACTACATGGTGACGCGCACCTTGTTCTACGATCTGCTCGAACTGCCGCTCGTCATGGACAAGGGCAAGCTCCAGTCCGATGCCGAAGCTCGTCAGTCGATGTACGAAGATCTCATGGAGGAGTTTCGCCAGTGCGTAGACCCCGGTCTGAAAGCAGTCCTGCAGCGAAAGCTCGACGTGCTGAACAGCATCAACAGCCTGTCGTCAATCGATCAGCGTATGAAGCTGTACTTGAATCCCTACATGCATTTGATCGACCCCGCTACCGGCCGGGTCTACCCGACCCTATCGAGTATGCTGAACTCGCGTCGTATGGCGACGCAATTTCCGAACCCGATGCAGCTGGCGAAGCGTGGCGCATCTACCTACGTTCGCGGCTTCTATCTTGCCGACCACGACGAGGACTTGACGGTGTCCTTGGACTGGAGCCAGGTTGAGCTAGTCGAGATCGGCGAGTTCTCCGGTGATCCGGAGTTTGCCAAAGCCTACGGGCAGACGCCTTACGAGGACTTGCATCTTGGAGCAGCCGCCGACTGTTTGTCGGTGATGGTCCCTGAGTTGACCATCGACGTCTACAAGTCGCTCAAGAACATGACCGAGGAGGAAGCGAAGGATCACAGCTATCTCGACTACCTGTTCCGGTCGACTTCGGGCGAAGTGCTGTCTCCTTCCAAGGCCTACAAGTATTGGCGCACCGAGGTCGGCAAGGGTGCCAACTTCAACTACTGGTACTCGGGTGCCCTGTCGACGGTGGGCGAGCGTCTCGGCTGGACCCCGACGCAGATGTGGGAAGCCACCGAGCGGTACCGCGAACGCTTCAAGGTCGCCGAGGAGTGGCGTGTTCAGACCATCCAGGACCTGCAGGCCAAGGGCTACGTGGAGTTGCCCGACCATCATCGCCGCACCCGGTTCGAGGCCACCCGCGAGTGGGAGGAAATGATCCGGGCTCGCTTCAACAAGTACGCCGACGCCGCCAACAGCGACGGCATCCGGAAGTTCGCTCAGTTCTTCATCAACTCGGTGAAGCGCCGCGCTGGCAATCAGGGTGTCAACTCGATGATCCAAGGCTCGTCGGCGACGCTGGCCAAGCGGTCGGTGATCCGCATCATCAAGCGGATCGTCGAGGATCAGTTCCATCCTCGGACACGCTTCCTGATCCCGGTGCATGACGAGTTGGTCTTCAACGTCCACAAGACCGAGGTTTGGGACTTCATCCAGATGGCCAAACAGGTGATGACCAACCACCCCGACATCATCAAGAACCTCAAGCTGGACTGTACTGCCAGCGTCGGACGGACCTACGAGCCGTTCGACATGAAGAAAGTGCCCTTCGGTCAGGTCGAGATCGACGAGGCACCTCACCTTCCCTTCGTCCCGCAGGGAGAACGCGATGGTAAAATGTCGCGGGACACTGTCGAAGCTCTCGTGCAATACCTCAGACCCTAAAGGAGTGCCCACATGGCCCGCAAGTTGAAGAAGAAGTCGAAGAAGGTCGTCGTCAAGCGCAAAGTGCGCCGCTACAAGGAGCCGGAAGTCGTGTTCGAGCCGGGCACCTGGCTCAGTTCCGACCTGTTCGTCCCCAACAACGTGCCGATCCTGAACGCCTTCGCCGGGCGCTGCCACATCGCCAACCACAAGTGGTGGCATGACCCGAAGACCGGCAAGCGTCTCGAACGCAATCCCGGCGAGCTGATCGCGCTGATCCACAGCGAGGCCAGCGAGATGCTGGAGGGCGTCCGCAAGGATAAGATGGACGACCACCTTCCCAATCGGAAGGCCGAGGAAGTCGAAGCCGCCGATCTGCTGATCCGTCTGTTCGACTACGCGGGCGGCCGTGGCCTCGACCTCCATGGTGCGTTCATGGAAAAGATGGCCTACAACGCCATCCGCGCCGACCACAAGCACAAGAACCGCGTGAAGCGCGGCGGCAAGAAGTTCTAGGCCATGCGCAACACTGGTAAGCCCGCTGAGTCGTTCTTCGAAGAGGTGTGGCGCAGCTTTGGAAAGGCTGTTGTCGTCCACCGCTTCGAAGACACTCACGCGCTTACCAGTGCCAAGGCCAGCCGAACTGGTGAGTCGTTCAGAAAATCTATGGTCTTTGCCTCAGAACAACCGGCGGATTACTTGATCGTGTCTCGACACGAGGGAGTGTTCTTTGCGGAAGTTAAGAGCATCAGCAAGATGACCTTTCCTTTCTCCATGTTCAAAGCTGGTCAGCTGAGCATGGGGAAGAGAGCTTCCACGGCCCGAGAAGGTTCCTACATCGTGTTCATCCGGTGCGAGCTGGACATGCGGTGGTGGCGTATCGATTGGCGATTCATTCAATCGCTGATGGATCAAGGGTTAAAATCGTTTAGGCTTCAGGACCTTCCCCCGGAGTACCTATGGAGAGCAGGCAATGACTACGAAGCGTAAATACACGGACGTGATGGTCGACATCGAGACGACGGGTGTGAATCCCGACGAGAACGCGATGATCCAGCTGGCCGCCGTCCGGTTCAATCTGATCACGGAGGAAGTCGATGGTGACGATATGTTCAATCGCTCACTCGCTATCCCGGCGAAACGCTTTTGGGACGAAGGGACTCGGGAGTGGTGGGGCAAACGTCTCGACACGTATCGTGGCATCATGGCTCGGATGGAACCCGTGGAGCGGGTCCTTCGGGACTTCACAACGTGGGCCGCGAAGGACCAGGACGGTGAGAAGCTTCGCTTCTGGTCCAAGCCTTCGCACTTCGACTTCATGTTCATCCAGTCCTACTACAAGCAGTTTCCTGTCGCGAGCTTTCCTTTCGACTTTCGCGAGGCTCAGGACATGCGGTCATTTCTTCGGGGGCTCTATTTCCCCAATGACCTTCCGGAGTCGACTGTGAAGCTGGAAGGCGTCGCCCACGATGCCATCTTCGACGTCCTGCATCAGATCCAGGTGCTGCAGGACTACGTCAAGAAGTGCGTGAGCTGAACATGCGCATCAAACTCGCTGGCAAGTCCATCGAGCTGATCGGCGATCCCCACCTCGGACGCAAGTTCGAGGTGGGTGTTCCGCTCTCTCGTCGTGGAGAACGTGAGGAAGCCGTGATGGCGGACTTCCAAGAACGGATGCAACGAGCCGCAGACTTCACGATCTGCATGGGAGACATCTTCGACAAGTTCGTGGTGGCTCCTGAGATCGAGCTGTTTGCTGCCGACCAATTCAATACGGGCGAAGGCGTCCTTCGCTACTGCCTACGTGGCAATCATGATGCGAGCCGTGACACAGCAAAGGCTTCGTCATTCGATGTGTTCTCTGAGCTGCTCGACTCCGAGCGAGAAGCCCATGCAGTCAAGGACGAGCCTCACTTTCAGCCGCTCAAGCTCGACCACTGGATCGTGATGATCCCTTGGCACCCGTTCCGCAATGCTGCACAGATGGCAGCTGACGCGCTGGAGCAGTGGGTGAAGATGGGCAAGCCCAAGGTTCATGCAGCGTTCGGCCACTGGGACACCGAGGACTTCTCCGAGTTCGGCGGCAACACCGACAACCTGGTGCCGCTGGCGCAACTGCGTCAGATGACTGACACGATCTACACCGGCCATGTCCACACTCCCGGCGTGAAACAGATCGGTCACATCCAGCTGATCTCGGTCGGCTCAATGCAGCCCTACACCCATGGTGAAGACCCGGATGGCGAAGTCTACGAGACGCTCACCTTGAAGGAACTCGAGTCGCGTGATCCTGCCAGCCTCAAGAACAAGTGCATTCGCATCGAGCTTGAGGAAGGTGAAGAAGCACCGGCCGACATCGACGCTTTGCAGGTGACTATCAAGCGGAAGAAGGACAAGATCGAGAAGGGCGACGAGGTTCGTGTCGACGCCTTCGACCTCGACCGGCTCTACAAGGAGTCGATGGAGAAGCACAAGGTTCCGAAGGAGATCTCGGAACGGATCAACGTCAAGTTTCAGGAGTTGAGCAAATGAGCGCAGAAGAAGAGAAGCCGCGTTACCGTATGGAACTCGCCACGGGAGCGGCTCCCGTCATTGCTGGCTTGCCCAGCATGGAAGAGATCAAGGAACAGGACGCCATCACCGACAAGCTGCCGCAGCTGATGGACCGTCTCGGCCTGCCTGCTGGTGCCAGCATGGCCGGTGCGACCAAGTACCTTCAGACGAGGGAAGGACGGTTCTGGGACATCTTCCTGATCGCCCATCGTGTTCTCGATCTGCTGGAGCAGGCTCTGGTTCGTGGGCAGACTGCGTTGACCCACAGCCAGGAAATGCAAAAGGCTTACCAGCATCAGCAGCAGATGATTCTGCAGATGGCTGTCCGTGTCACCGAACTGGAGAAGCTGGTCCCCGGCTCTACTCCTCTCGCCGACCGCATCAACAAGGAATAGTCCCGTGCTTCGCTCGCTCCACATCAAGAATGGCTTTCGCCACCTCGACTCTACGTTCAACTTCCAGAAAGGGCTGACTTCGATAACCGGACCGAACGAGTCCGGCAAGTCGCTGATCATGGAGTTCTTCCGTTACAGTCTGTGGGGGACGGCCGCTCTGCGTGGAGCGAGCGCAGATTACAAGAAGCTGGAAGTCACATCGGTGTTCGATGTGAAGGGTCAGACCTACAAGAGCTACCGTGGTAAGGGACAGGCACGTCTCTACCAGAAGAACGGTGACGACTGGGAAGATCTCGCCACTGGTACCATCCCTGTGAACGGTGCCATCAAGACCATCTTCGGCTACGACATGCTCGTCTTCGACATTGCCAACTGCTGTCTGCAGGGCAAGGTCGAGGAGCTTGGGAACATGAAGCCTGCCGACCGGAAGAAGATGGTCGATCAGACCATCGGTCTGCAGTTCATCGACAAGGTGATCGAGTGGACGGGGGCCGAAGCCACGGCTGCTAAACGCTCCGCTGAGTCGCTGGAGTTCGCGTGCCAGCGGGTGCCTACGCCGCCCGAGCCCTTCTCCATGGAGCCGCCGCTTCCGCCCCAGGAACAGACCCTGCCGTCCTTGGCCGAGCTGAAGCAGCGTCAGATGAAGCTGCGTCAGGAACAGGCCGAGAGGCAGCAGCTGGAAGGGAAGCTCAGTGCCAGCTTGCCTTCCGAGCCGAAGGCACCGGAAGACCCCGAGGTCGACACCGAGGCCGATCTGCTGGCTCACGAACAGCATCGGCAGGGTCTGATGCAGACGGTCCACAACCTGCTCGTCAAGCGCGATGCGGTTCAGTGTTCACCATACACGAAGGAAGAACTGGAGCGGTTCAACCAGACGCTGATCGACAACGCCGGGGTGCTGCAGAAGAGGCAGCTGCTCGCTGCAGGACACCTGACATGCCCAAGCTGCGCGCACACTTGGCCGCTGCGTGCCGACGCTCTGGCCAAGTTCGCGCATCTGCCGGACGAGCCGACGCCGTTGCCGAGCGGTGTGAATTCCTCTTCCATTATCCGATGGGAAGGCGTACTAGACGGTCCCGAGCGCAAGGCCGCGCTCGAAAAGGAGATCGTCAATGCTCAGGCGAAATTGGATGCTTGCCCTGATCTCTCTGACAACCTGCGCGTTCGCCGTACTTACGATTCCGCTCTTCGGTCTTACCAAACCCTCGCCAAAAACTATCAAGACGCCGTCCGGCTTCGTGAAGCTCACGAGCAACGGCTCGCCACTCTGCGCCCGACCTCAGACGTGGATCGTGAATTCGACGACGTGCAAGCCACCATCCAGGCAGTCGTCGAAGCAGAGTCAAAGGCCGCCGCCTACGCGACTGCTCTGAACGTCTATCACCAGCAGAAGAAAGCACACGAAGCACTCACCGCGAAGTACGCGGCAGACGTCAAGGCCTACAACGAGATCGTCGAGAAGGCCGCTGCAGAACGACAGACCGCTGACGGTATGGCAGCTGGTGTCGTCGCCCTCAAAGACCTCAAGGTCGAAATCAAGAAGTTTCTCGTTCCCTCGCTAAATAAAGTTGCCTCGCACCTCATTTTCCAAATGACAGGTGGCAAGCGTTCGTCGATAAGCGTCGACGAAGACTTCAACATCCAGGTGGATGGGCAGGAACTTTCGGTCCTCTCTGGCTCTGGCAAGGCGGTAGCGAACCTCGCGATCCGCATCGGCCTCGGCCAAGTGCTAACCAACAAGATCTTTCCAGTCTTCATGGCTGACGAGTTCGACGCTGCGATGGATGCTGAACGGGCGGAACACACAGCGGAGTGTCTCGCCAATCTTTCCAAGGAGATCGGTCAGGTCATCTTGATCTCGCACAAGAAGCCCGAAGCCGATCACCACATTGAGTTGAGGTAGCTATGTCACAGATTACCACCATGCAGGGCCATCTGATCCGCCAAGCGGGTGCCGAGGTGTCTGCTCAGACCATCGCGAAGAACTTCGGCCTTCCGTTGCAGGATGTGAAGCGCATCCTGCGTGGCGACCCTCCGCTGGGTGGCTATCACGTCCCCAAGACGGTCGATGACCGTTTCGAGACGGAAGGTCGTGCCGACATTCGTCGGTATCTGATCGCGCGCAAGAGTGCATTGTCGATGTCCTCATGGGGCACCGATCCCGTCATTCAGCGCGCCAAGGCACAGTACGACGCTGGCGAGATCGACATGGCTCAGGGCCGCAGCGAATCGTACATCTTTCTCTATGCCTTTCCCCGCAAGGTGAAGGACGAGAGCCGTCAACCCTACTTCAGCAAGATCGTTCAGGAGTGACTATGACGAAGGTTATCTATGAGCCCATGTCGGCTCTTCGCATTCAGTACATGGGCGGCGACGTGGATGTCGTGAACGCTGCTCGTGTCTCCTTCAAGAAGGAGGTCCAGGTCTTCAGCGACAAGGACGAGAAGCTGATCGCGTATCTCGGCAAGCACAATCACTGGTCGCCGTTCGCCCACGTCATGGTGAAGCTGCGCGTGAAGATGCCGATCTTCGTCAAGAACCAGATGTGGAAGTCCCACATCGGGGCGAACGTCGCCGAGGCGTGGAACGAGGTGAGTCGTCGCTATGTCGATGACGTGCCGACCTTCTGGCGTCCCAACGAGTGGCGTGGCCGTCCGGTCAATGCCAAGCAGGGTTCGTCCGACACCTTCGTCGAGGACATCGCCGTGCAGGAGAACGCTGCCATCCTGGGCGAAGGCTACGAGGACACCACGCAGAAGGTGGCGGTCTACGCCCATCACACCACCCAGGTGGCGCTGGACTGCTACATGGACATGATCGCCGGGGGTGTCGCACCCGAGATGGCTCGCACCGTCCTGCCGCTTTCCATGCACACCGAGTGGATCTGGACCGGCTCGCTGCTGTTCTGGTCGCGTATCGTGAAGCAGCGTATCGACAACCACGCTCAGCAGGAGTCGCAGGAAGTCGCCGCCATGATCCGCGACGCCGTCGCACCCATTGCGCCTGTCAGCTGGCAGGCCCTGATGTCAACCAAGGAGCAATAGTCATGAATCGTTTGGACGCAATGGGCTACGTGCCCACCGAGAAGGGTCGTCGCACCAATCTCAGCGGGGTGCTTCGCATCCTGATGAACACCGAGGACAAGGAAACGCGCATTGTCCTCAACAACTTCATCCGCCGGGCGACCAGCCGTGGCGACATGGGCTTCGGCCGTCGCGGTGGTACGCCTCCGCGCCGCAAGACGCGGTGGCGTCTGGAGATGCAGGCTGCGAAGGGCTGCACCGGCGCTGCCAAGCGGATGATCAAGTACGACATCGCCAACGGCAAGTTCTACGCTGACGGTCATCCGACCAAGAAGCACACGGCCGGTCGGACGGAGATGTACTCGTGAACATCCTGAAACGTCTGATCGGCATCACCGGTCCGAAGGGCAGTGGCAAGGATACCTCTATCCAGCCACTGCTCAACGACGGCTTCGTCGTCGTGAAGTTCGCCGATGGTCTGAAGAACATGCTTCGCACCTATCTGCGTGACTATGGTGTGGAGCATGGAACCATCGAGCGTATGCTGGAGGGTGATCTCAAGGAGGTACCTCACGAGGCCTTCTGTGGTCGCACTCCGCGTCATGCCATGCAGACCCTCGGCACCGAGTGGGGTCGCATGATGATCGGTCCGAAGATGTGGACCAATCTCTTCCGCAAGATGGCTGGTCGTCACGAGAAGGTCGCCACCACAGATCTTCGTTTCCTCAACGAGGGCGAGGTGCTGGAGGAGATCAAGGCAGAGGGCGTCGCCGTGGACAAGGTGCGTATCGTTCCGCGCAGCAACGCGGGCAAACTCGATCTGCACCCGAGCGAGGTCGAGCTGTATTCCATCGGTGTGAACCATGTGGTTCAGAACGATGGGACGGTGCAGGAGCTTCAGCAGAAGCTTGTTGCCATCGCCAAGCAATAAGAACCAACAGGACAAACAGGGCGGACCGGAGTAAGGTCCGCCCTCCTTTTTTGATCAGAGTAAGGAACGACCATGTCTACGAATTCGCTTCCCACGGCCTATCAGGAATTCATCGCACTCTCGCGCTACGCGCGCTGGGACGACAGTCTCAATCGACGAGAGACGTGGGACGAAACGGTGGACCGCTACATCAACTTCTTCGACAGCAAGGCCGCGTCCTCGCGCATCATCAGCCACATCGGCAAGACCAATCTGCGTGACGCCATCATGGACCTCCGCGTGATGCCGAGCATGCGCGCGCTGATGACGGCAGGGCCTGCCCTCGACCGCTGCCACATCGCTGGCTACAACTGTGCCTACCTCCCGATCAACAACCCGATCTGCTTCGACGAGGCGTTCTACATCCTGCTCTGCGGGACCGGCGTCGGCTACAGCGTCGAGCGGCAGGAGGTGGCTCACCTCCCCGTGATCTCCGAGCGCATGCAGACGACCTCCTCCACCATCATCGTCGAGGACAGCAAGGAAGGTTGGGCACTCGCGCTGCGCCAGCTCCTGGCCCAGCTCTACGCCGGGTTCATCCCGAAGATCGACACAAGCCTCGTGCGCCCGGCCGGGTCGCGTCTGATGACGTTCGGTGGGCGCGCCTCGGGGCCAGGACCGCTGGAGGAGCTGTTCAAGTTCGCGATCAGCCTGTTCAAGCAGGCGGCCGGTCGTAAGCTGACCAGCATCGAGTGCCATGACCTCATGTGCAAGATCGCCGAGATCGTCGTCGTCGGCGGGGTGCGACGTGCTGCGCTGATCTGTTTCTCGAACCTGTCGGACGAGCGCATGCGCGACGCCAAGGCCGGTCAGTGGTGGGAACTGAACCCGCAGCGGGCTCTGGCCAACAACTCCTACGCGGCCACCGAGCGACCCGACGTCGGCGTGTTCATGGACGAGTGGACCTCGCTCTACAAATCCAAGTCGGGTGAGCGTGGCATCTTCAATCGCGAGGCGGCTCGGAAACAAGTCGCCAAGTATGGTCGCCGCGATCCCGATCATGAATGGGGCAGCAACCCCTGCTGCGAGATCATCCTCCGTCCTTTCCAGTTCTGCAATCTCACCGAGATTGTCGCTCGGGAATTCGACAACTTCAACACGCTGTCGGAGAAGGCGGAAATCGCAGCGGCGCTCGGCACCATGCAGGCCACGCTGACCCACTTCCCCTACCTCCGCGACATCTGGTCGAAGAACACGAAGGAGGAGGCCCTCCTGGGCGTGTCCATGACGGGCATCATGGACTGCCGCTGGCTCCACACGGAGGCCACTCCCGAGGCTCTGAACGGCCTCCGCGAGGTCGTTCTGGTGGCCAACAAGGAGTGTGCCGAACTCGCCGGGATCAACCAGTCGGCCGCCAACACCTGCGTGAAGCCCTCGGGCACGGTCAGCCAGCTGGTGGACAGTGCCTCGGGCATCCATGGTCGCTACGCGCCCTTCTACATTCGCCGGGTGCGTGGTGACATCAAGGATCCGATGACGACTTTCATGAAGCAGATCGGCATCCCCAACGAACCCTGCGTGAACAAGCCGAAGGATACGGTCGTGTTCTCCTTCCCCATGAAAGCTCCGGTCGGTTCGATCTTCACTTCCGACCTGACGGCGATCCAACATCTCGAGTTCTGGAAGAAGATCCAGGACAACTGGTGCGAACACAAGCCGTCGATCACGGTCGAGGTGAAGGAACACGAATGGCCGACCATCGGTGCGTGGGTCTGGCAGAACTTCGACCAGGTGTCGGGTATCTCGTTCCTTCCGGCGGCCGGTGGGCACACCTACCGGCAGGCTCCCTACGAGGAGATCGACGAGGCCACCTACCTCGAATTGTCGAAGAACATGCCGAGGAACATCGACTGGACCCAGCTGGCCGAGTTCGAGAAGACCGACAACACGGTCAGCTCGCAGACGCTGGCCTGCACGGGCGGTGCCTGTGAGATCGTGGACATCCAGTCGTGATCAAAGGAGCAGACATCGTGTATCGGCCGAACATTCCGGCCGATGCCATGGTGGTTCGAGGGACGGCGTATTATCGCCGTCCCGATGGGTCAGAGTTTGCACACGACTTCGCGTTCTACGATGACCCGATCCTCAGTCACACGAACCGATACCTGCTCGATATTGCACGCGATCAGGAGCTTGAGTTCTTGAACATGAAGCTGCACACCACAGCTAAGCTGTGGAACGAACACGACATGAAGCAGCTCTACTTCACTGTCCAGTGAAGTCCTCGGGATAGTGCAGCTTGTATTGAGCCCGCAGCTTCCCACGGCAGTCGGCACCAGCCAGACGCCACGACTCTCCCAGTCGCCACCCATCGGTGTCCACCCGCATTGAGCCAGCGGGTGGCACCTTCTCTTCGTCCTTGCACATGAGATCGGCTCGCGACGGACGCGGCTTAACGACTTCCGGCACCGTCAGCACGGTCGGCTTGTTCTCGCCGCACGCGCTCAAAATACTCGCGGCCAGCAGTAGACAGAGGGACAGCTTTGCCGTCGCGCTCGGCATCCAGGAGCTGTTGGATTTGGTCGGCATACTGCTTCTCCCGTAGGATCTGGGCCGTCAGGGCTTCGCCACGGACCGTTTCGAGTTCGTCGTTGTACTGGGCAAGCTCTTTACGAGCAGACTCCGAACGCGCAAAAGCGTCAAGAGCTGTCTGCTTGTCCTTGTTGGCCAGCTCGACATTCTTCTTCTCGACGTCGAGCCGTAGGGTTTGGATGGTGAGGGCAGTTCCGAGTGAGAGGACAAGGACGGCTCCACCGATAGCCAACCACTTCGTGATTGGGTTCAGCATCAGAACACCTTTGCAGCACGGAGCTTCTTGTAGAAGCGAATGCCGAAGTAGATGATCGCTGCCAGGGCCACGCCCGAGCCGATGAGCGCCACCATCTGCAGATTGCCGATGGAGTGCAGGCCCGTCGCGGCGATCTGAGCCGTTCCGGCAGTCGCAGTGGCCACGGTGTTGGCCGCCTGCGTCACCTGAGCCGCCGTGTTCATCGTGTCGACGATGCTGGCCGTGGTCGTCACAGCCGTCGCGCCGGTCGCCACGGCAGCCACAGCCGCCGTCTGGAGCGTCTTGCTGTCGACGGCAGCCTTCACCGGACCCTTCTCATCGCTCAGCACGACCTGCGGCATCGGCAGCTCAGGCGGCATCTCGACCGGCGGGAGAGGCTCGGGCGGCGGCAGAACCTTGTTCAGGTCGGTGACGACCGGCGTGGCGAAGAGGGTCTGCTCTTCCTTGCGACGCACGACCAGGCCCGGCACGACCTCGGAATCCTCGATCTTGCCATTGCCGTTCAGGTCCGCCTTGTTCCACAGGGCAAAGGCGCGCATCGCACCCGCATCGTCCCCAGCATTGAACAGACGCAGCACGGTGCTGCCCGCAAACCCGGCGAGGCCGATGTTGTAGGTGAGAGACACCATCGCGCCGAACTGGTTGTCGTTGGCCGGACGCTTGAGCAGGCTTTCGACACCCAACTCGAACTTGTCGAGATCGGAGCGAAGGAAATCGAGCGCCATCTGGGCGCTGATCGGCGGATCGTTCGGGCCGACGCGCTTGCCGCCCATGTACCACGACGGATAGATCGTGGTGCCATAGCCGATGGTCCAGACCTTTGCCGGGCACAGGTACGGGGAAAGGACCAAGCCCTCTTTGCGCTTGATCAGGTTCTCGGTTTCGACGTTTACGTTCCGGACGGTCATGAGTGACGGCGCTCCAGGGCCTTGTGAAGATGGTGGACAGAATACACCATGGAGAGCGAAAGGCAAATGTAGACCAGCCACTCGGGCACATGGGAGCGTCCCATTCCGAGAAGCACTCCTAGGATAAACCAGCCGCCTGCCGACAGGACCGCTGCGATGATTCGTCCTTCTCGACCGAAGGCACAGGTGTGGGCTTGAAGGGAGATCATCTGGAACAGTGCCAACATGATTGCCGTCGCGCCGTAGCGCCATTCGGTCGTGATCAAGTTCACGTATCGATAGCGCGGGAAGTCAGGGAAGCTGTCGAACGGCAATACAACAAAGATGCCGAACACCAACATTGTCCACGCTGACATCCACTCAAGGGATTGCGTGTGTTTGTAATGGTTCATGACTTGCCCCAGATCTTGGCAAAGTTTTCCCACGGAACTTTTACGATTAAGCCACCAATTGAGATACAGAGTGCGCCAAAAGCCAGCAACACCTTCCAGCCACCCTTCGTGTAGATCATTGCGTCACGAACTTCTCGGACGTCCGAACGCATGCTGTTGTGACTGGACTTTAGCTCATCGAACTTCTTGTCCATGTTCGCTCGGTACTGCTCAAACTCACGCTTGATGTCATTCACGGCGTCACGACGTTCCTGCTGGATGATTTCCATCCGCTGTACGGCCATCAGCACCCGAGTGAAATCGGTGATGGGTTCGGGTGCTTTGTCATCCATGTCTCACCGCCAAAGAAGGATGCCGAGGCTCGGCGTCACTCCTTTTAGCACGACAGAATTTGAATCTTCCACCACTAAAGTGCCAGGCTTGACGGCCGGGTCGATCTGCCCGATGCAGTGCAAGTAGGCCTGTTTCGGAGGCAGGGTGTGGACCTGGTCCTGGCCCAGTTCCAGCTTGCAGCAGTCGAACGAGGCCTTGGATTGGACACAGATCCACCGGCTCCCGTTCTCTGTAGCTGTCAGGAGATACTTCCCACGCTTGATCAGGTCCGGTCGGTCCTCGCTGAACGTGCCCGGTGGGCGCTCGGCAATTACCTGACCGCTCGGATCGGTGATGGTGAAGTGACCCGAGACATACATAGCGCAGCTGTCGATCTGGACGTAGCGAGACGTGTCACCGTCGAAGATGTACTCTCGAGTCTCACCCTTCGACAGCATGAAGTCGGTGATCGTGAATGCGGCCTTGTGGGTGATTTTGACACGCATATCACTTCTTCCTAATGAGACGGATGAAGAGAGAACTGGGATTGAACGGACCCATATCCCACCGAGACGGATGATCATGGTGGAATTTGTGACGCCACTCACCAACGCTCACCGGAATCATCCACCACACGTCTCGCGGCTGACGACCCCAATGCGCGACGATATTGTGGATTCCACCCATGATCAAGAGCATTCCGACCGGCAGGACATACCCGTAGAAGCCGAGTTCCCAGTTGATCAAGGTCAGGGCCAGGAGCGTGAGCATGTTCACGAGCCAGTAGTGGCGGTGAAACCACATGTGCCACGGGTCATGCTTCATCAGCTGACGAGCGCACTTCCAGCTGTATTTCGGATAGTGGTAGTTGATCAGCCAAGCTGACTTCCAACTTTTCACATTGTGTGGATCCTGATCGGTATCCGAATACATGTGATGGGCAGTGTGGGCGGCGCACCATTGCAAGGAGCTTCCCGAACAGGAAAGTGTTCCAAGGTAGAGCATCACTCGTTCGACCCATCGATATGTCCGATAGGAGTTGTGTGTGAATTTGAAATGGAAACCTGCACTCACGCTCAACCCGACGACCACGTAAGTGAAGAGAGTGGCCCACAGCCACTCGGTCGGTCCAAGAAGTACAGCAGTCACGATGGCAATCACGCCAACGACTTGGACCAGACCCGAGTGGTGCCCTCGGTGCATGAGGAGGTGGGTCACGACCTACTCCACCTTCGGCTCTTCGAACAGACGCGGCTGAGCGTCGTCATTATCGGTGACGACCGGAGCTTGCGGCTGGTACTCGCCCGGCTTGTTGATCGGCGCATCTTTGCGGAGGAGGCGGACCTCTTCCTCGGGAAGGACCGGCGCGTTGGAGAGAGCCGCGTAGTTCTGTCGAGCGATGATCGGAGCAACCCATCGGCTGTCCTTCAGCTGCTCCACTTCCAGTCCTTCGGCACCGAAGTCGATGGCCTCGGCAGAGGTCAGTACGATCTTGTCATTGACGTTCATGATGTTCTCCTGGGTTAAGCGATGAGTGCGTCGACTTCTTCTTGGGTCATCCTCGGCAATGCTGCGAAGACCCCCCACCGGTCTTCATATGCCGGACTTTCGAGACAATTGGAACTGATGAAGTAGGTGCCATCGGTCAGCACAACCGGCTCCAAGAAATCGATTGAAGCATACTCAGGGATGCGAGACGGACCACGATGTTCGTCTCGCTGAGCCGGTGTCAGCCTCAGATAGGGTGTATCGGTCATAGCGCAACTCCGCGTGCAGTAAGCATAGCTTGAATGGTGTTGTAGAGACTCAACTGTTTGGCTGCACTCATCGACTTCACAACCATCGCTATGCTCATCGCAGTATTACGAGCATTATTTCGATTGCCGTTGTCGTTTCGACCACCCAGTATGATTTCGATGTTAGGTAGAACAGTTCCATTTGTACCCAACGAAGTGGTCGCAAACAGATTACCATTACGCCAATGTTCCAATACAGACGCTCCAGGAGCGCGAGTGATACCATGAAATCCAACAGAGCTGGGAGTGAGTGTGGCAGTCTGAACAATAGCATTGTTCAGACTGCCATACATTCGATTAGCACCACTTCGTGGCGCAAATTCCATGTTCTGAGTATCAGAAATATAGACGCCAAGAGAATCACCCGGAGGACCACCATTTACCTCCTGACGTTCATACCACATCAAGCCAAGATCATCTCCCGCAATTAGGGTGCCGTGAACACTGGGAATGTATCCGGTTCGAATGTGCATTGCCGAATTAAATGTAGTTCCAGTAGCTGCGTAAGCCGGAGAATTAAGTCCGGTACCTACTACTCCCTTTTTACCACTAACCAATACCTGTTGAGCTACGACGTCCAGAGTCGTACCCCACCAGAAATCGTCGATGTAATTCCACAGATCATTCGTAACCAAGTCGGCGTAGAATTTGCTACGGAAAGCAAACTCTGCATCGGTCATTCGTCCACCAGCTGCCACAACGTTGGCACGGTTCTGAACCGCATACGGATGCCACATCTGGACGTTGGAGACGAATGCGCTGATCGGTTCGACGACCTGATGAGCAATCGGAATCGGCAACGAACCGGCGACGGTCGTCGATAGAGAAGCGGGGCTCGACGGATCATTCATCGTCGCGTAGCTGTAGCCAGTCGACGGCGTGACCGTGCTGCCAGCCAAGACTGGCCAACCCGCAAAGTGGTTCATGTGAGCGTGGACCGGGATAATGAACGTGCCCCACGGCTGAGCATTCACTGCCGCGACGAGTGCTGTGTTCACCGCTTGTAGTGCAGTCCACAGAGTGTTGCCACGCTCGGACAGGCCAGCCAGATTGGTCACAACGCCGATCTTCACGCCGGGGCACGCCGCTCGGATGTTCGACAGAATGAACGGCACAATCAGATTGATGTCGGCAACGGCTTCGGCCGTCGTGGTCCGCTCCAGGATGTCTTCCAATCCCAGATTGAGGATCACGATGTCCGGGTCGGCGAAGCTGAACCGATTGAGGTAGTGACGGAAGTCGAAGATGTAACCACCGGCCGTCGTGTAGGTCAGAGAGTCGCCACCCGTGGCCAGACGAAGGAACGGGTTCTGCGCATATTTGTTCGTCTTCGACAGCGCATTGTAAGTCGCTTCGGTTCCGAGGGCGAATGGAGCGGGTGTGTCACCATCGGCCACCAGACCGCTCAGATCTCCCCAGCCCTGCGAGAATCGATACTCGCCGACCGGACCACCAGTGCTGTTCCAGGACGCGCTGATGCTGCCAGGAATCGTACCGACAGCGACCGGCGTAAGACCCATGGTCTGAAGCTTGGTAAACAGCTGGCTCGACAACTGGTTCAGCGTCGTGTCGCCGATGATCATGACGCGGGGACTACCAGTCAGACCCGAGCTGGCGGCGATGTGAACATCCAAGTCCATGACGTAGCGACGATTGATGTCGCTGTAGGACATGAGAGCGAGCTGGCACGTCGAACCCATCAGGTTCGGATCGATACGAAGAGTGTCCTCGCTCGACATGACGTAGGGATAGTTGTTGTTCGACGTCTGAACGGAGGCAATGCCACCATAGTAGAGGTCTTCCATCGTCTGCATCGGCATCAAGTTGCGCAGGTGCAATGGCATGACACGACCCGTGTTCAACCACAGGTCCTTGCCCATGATCGGTGCAGCACTGAACCAGCGCGGGTAGTCGGCGCGCATGATCCAGTTTGCCGGGGAGTTTCGCTGGACGCACAGCTGCGCACCACCAACCGTCACCGTTCCACTTGCCGACGCAGCGCCCAGATGCGCGCGAGTTGCACCTGCCGATGCCGAACTGAGAACACCCGCGACGGAGTAAATGGCAGCGTTCGCCGACAGCTGCTTCTCCAACGTCATGGTGAACGACTGAAGACTGACAACACCACCGGTCTTTGTGGTCTGTCGGAAAATCAGAGTACGACCAGTGCCAAACGTATTCGCGATTGTCGTCTCGATGTAGATGCGACCAAAGAAATACTCGTTACCCATCAAAGGTTCGGGGAAGACCATACCCTGATAGTTGTTGGTTGTTCCCTTCACACCCTTCGTGATCCCGAGAGCGAGGATCGCCGAGTCGGTGAACGGAGTCACGACTTCGGATGCGAGCGGAACCGACTGCTCGGGGAACAGACTGTCGAGAAACATGTTCTCGCTGACACCCGCGCTATCGCCGATGAAGTTGTAGCGACTGGTCACGTTACCGAAGTTCGAGACGCAGATCTCGGGCTCCTGATACATGTTGGTGGTGACGCGCGTGACATTCGTCTCGCTCTTGATCGCACCCTGGGGATCGGTCGGGTTGGCGATGTGATACGCGCGGTCGTACCAGACGCGGGTGATGCTGGTCTTCGACGTCGAGAGTGGAGCCGTGAAGTAGCGGGTCTGGTTCGGAGCTGCAGCATTCGGCGTCACGAGGATCATGCCTTCGCGACCATCGACGTAGTAGAACTCCGGAATGAGAACCTCGGTCTTCTCCACAATGCCGACGTCGCGCATCATGATGAAGCTGGTCTGCTCCGAGAGACGGTCGTAGAGAACCGGGTCCGTACCGATGGTGCCGGAAGCGCCGCCGACCCAGTTCCAGACCGTGCGAGCGTATTTGGTACCTTGCTTGATCGAGACGAGCGATCCCACCATCATAGCGAAGGTTGCGATGCTGGGCTCTCGAACGGCACCACCCGCCTGCACCTTGTAAAAGCCACCCTGCGACGGCGTCGTCGTTCGATAGGGAACAAACGCCACCATATTGGCAGTGAGGGTCACGCCGTCGATCACAGCTCCAGGAACCAAGAGAGGCGTGAAGCTGGTGGCGTTACCGTCATAGCAGAAGTCGGCGATGATCAGCGTCGTCGGTCCGGCAGGACCCTGCACACCCTGCGGTCCCGTTCCACCCTGCAAGCCGGTATAGATCTCGATGATGATCGGATCCATCTCCTGCGGGACTACGGTGATGATATCGGGCATCTTAAACTCCTGGACGAACTTGGAAGACACCAGTCAGAAGCTCGACGACGGTCACTCCATCGGCCAGCAGTATCTTGATGTCATAGACGTATTTCTGCGCGGCGAGGCCCGCCGTCTGGGCCGCTGTCAGCCCAATGCGGATCACGCCGGTCAGTGGCGTGATACTGGTGCTGAGATTGATCGTTGCGGTCGGCGCGTCGTAGCTCGTCTTGAGACGCGCCGAAGACACGGTGACGCCCGTCAGGTTCATCACCGTAGTCGGGTTCGACTTCAGCACAAGGTCCCGGCTGAACGTCGCACCTTGGTCGACGATGAAATCGAAACGAGTGGCGGGCATCACTTAAACCTTTCCTGCATGGGACTCGGGTCCACAGGGTTCTGCTCTTTTACAGCAGCGATCCTATCCAGCCAAGCGATAGTTTCCTCGGGTAGCTGAAAACCTTGCTGCCTGAGAGCTTGAAAGCCCTTGTAGATGGCATCAAGCTGATTCCCAATTGGTGGGTAATTCTGCAGCCGTCGAACGGCTGGTTCTTTCGATCCTTTAATACGCATGGATCACTCCCCGCCAAGTCACCATCTTGAGATTCTTGAGTTCGATCTTGAATACACCAGCGTGTTCCGGTTCAAACTCAATAGTGCCGTCCTCGATCACCACTGGTGCGTTTCCATCGACACGCATCGTTGTGCCTGGAGGGACCACGCCGGTCGTAACTTCTCCGACTGCAACGTCCTCGTCACTGAAGCCAGCAAACTCGACGCGCCGAACAGGCGTCACCGTCTCCAGATCGAGATACCAGAGTTCGGGATCGTAGTCTCCACCAATGATCCAACAGCCCGGCTCCTGCTGATGCTGGAGATCACGGAATGAGCAGCCTCTGACACAAACGACTTCACCAGTCAGCTTGTTGAAAGCAGTAAACTTGACATGATCGCCGGGGTTCATCGTTTTAACTCCAGAGCTTGCAACAACGTTCGAGTCGTGTGACCGCTTGTATGACTGCCCATGAACTTCAATTTGAAAGTGTGGGTACCAGCTGAGGGTGTCGCGGAAAGGAAGATTGTCGACAAACCATTATCGATCTTGAAACTCGTGACCAAAACGTCGTCAATATACACTCCAACTTCACAGGTGTAAGTTGGATATGAGTTGACCCAATGGGCAGTATTGGTCCATGTCGGACCACTCGGGCCTGGATCAGGAGGATTGTAACCCATATCTTACTCCTTACCAGTAAGCGTAGATGTCAGTGTAGACCGTGTAAGCGAACTGCAGGTAGCCAGTGATATTCACAATTCCACCTTGCGTCGTCATCGTCACAGTCGCGATTGTCGTGCCCGGAGTTCCATCATAGATGTCCGACGTGCTGTAGTAACTACCGGCGTTCGTCACAGCACCCGGATCGATGCGGTCAGTTGTCACACCACCGATGGTGATGCGGTCAGCAGTGATCGTGCCAGCCGTGATGCGTGCAGCATCCATGGTACCGGTGGTGATCTTGGCAGCGTCGAGAGAGGCAATCTTGGCCGAGGTGATCGTGCCGGTCGCGATCTGAGCATCAGTGATCGTAGCCGCCGTGATCATCGCACCGTTGACGCCACCCGCGTCCATGATCGTCGTGCCAGCCGCGTCCGAGACGCGGATGCCATAGCCACCACCTGACAGGGCACCAAGCTGAACGCGCGTCCCGCCGAGCGCGTCCTTGATCGTCATGCGCTGCAGGGTACCATCGATCACGAATTTGCTGTCGACCAGAGTGATGGTCTGCGCACCAATGGTGCCCGAGGTCAGCTTGCCGACGCTGAGATCTGCGACCTTGGCGTTCGTGATGATCGCGTCCTTAATCTGCGCCGTCAGCGAGATCACCTCACCCGCCCACAGTCGGTCGCCCGTGATCGTGCCGGTAACGATGTCCGAACCATCGACGATGGTGCGACCGTAGTTCACGACCAAATCAGAACCACCGCGATAGGTCGCGATGATGATTGTGTTCGGCGAATAGGCGTCGTTGATGTTGGTAGTCAGATCGAGGTTTCCAACACCCTTGTTCCAACACAGGTAAACGACACCGCTCGACCAAGTGTTTGATCCACCCGTAACAGCGACGGTTGTTGCTGTGCCAGCGTCGTTCACGTAGGTGATGTTGCCAGCAGTCCACGACATGATGTTCGTCGTCGGGATAGCCTGAACTTCAATACCTTGAATGTCGATGCCGCGAGCGCCAAGAGTGATCTTGTTCGCCGAGATCGTGTTTGCCGCGATACTTCCGCCCTCGATCTTCGTCGCGTCAGTTCCATTGCGCCAGTTTGCCAGCGAGACTCCACCCGAGATGAGAATCTTGCCGGGGTCGATCTGCGTCGAGCCAGCGTTGATACGGGTGCCGGGGTCGCTGGCACCGAGGGCGGCGTTCGACAGGATCGTCGAGAGCGTCGGGCCGCCCGATCCCACCAAGATCGTACCGGCGAGAATCGATCCAGCCGTGATCTTGCCAGCGTCCAGTGTGTTCGTCTGAATGCGGTCGCCGTTCAGGGTGTTGACCGTGATGTGGGCAGTCGTGATGACGCCGTTCGCGATCTGCGTGCCGCTGTTGATGTTGAGCGTCGTGCCCGACGTGCCAGCGGTCGAGCTGACCGGGAAGTAGCCACTGGTGTTGGCCGAGGTGTCGACAGCCCGGAGCCAGTAGTAGCGCGTGCTGCCACCAGCCAGACCCTGCTTGATGAAGCTGGTCCCGGTCGGCTTACCGATCAGGGTCGCCAGACTGCGGTCGTTGACAGTGGCCTCCCACACCTCGACGTAGGCGAGGTCCGCGTCAGTCGGGTTGGTCCAGTTCAGCCAGAGGTTCTCGAACCCGGCCAGCACGGTGAAGCCGCTCACGCTGCCCGGAGCCACAGTGTCCTTGGCCGTCGTGTGGTTCGCCTCGGTAGAGAACAGACCCTTTTGGAGCGCGATGTCAGCCGCACGAACCTTCACGTAGTAGGTCGTGTTTGGCTTGACGATCCATTTGAAGACGTTCGTGTCGCTCTGGAACTGGCTGGAGTTGCCAGTCGCTTCCCTGATCTCGATGTCGTACCGAAGGAAGTCAGCTTCCGGCGCAGCGGTCCACGTCGCCGACAAGGTCGTCTGAGTGGTGCCATCCGGCATGATTGCAGCTGCCGACGACAGGGACAAGCCAGTGATCTGAGCCGGTGCGCCCGGCACAGTGTCGAGCGTCGGCAGCGGAACGGCAATGCCGTTCACCGGACCCACGTAGTTGCCGAAGTTGCCCGAGTAGTCGTAGGCACGTAGCCAGAACCAACGCTGTGCGCTGAGGGGCAGACCCGTCATCACGTAGCTGTTTTTGTTGCCAGTGTCGGTCGGGCTCGCCGGACGAGTGCTGGTCAGACCAACATAAATCTCGACACCAGCGAAGTCTTCGTCGAGCGGGTTCTTCCAGTCGAAGTACAGGGACTCGTATCCGCCCTTCACGACCAGTCCGGTCGGATCGCCAGGACCAGTGGTGTCGTCGGTGAAGTTGCAGTTGACGATGGACGACCAGTCGGAGTCGATAGACGCGCGCGATACAGCCTTGACCCGCATCTGGTAGGCGTCGCTCATCGGCGCGCTGTACCGAATGTCGGTCAGCATCACTTCCTTGGTGACGTAGTCTTTCCAGTCTGCGCTCGGCCCAGTGCGGATTTGAACGACGTAATGGTCCGTCAGCTCGGGCGTCGTAGAGGGCGTCCACGTCGCAGTGATCACCGTCTTGGCGCTGACATCGCCGATCTTCTTTCGAACAGCCGAGATGTTCGGGTTCGTCGGAGCATTCGGAACACCACTGATGATCGCGATCTCTTCACTCGGGATCAGATTGCGACCGAACTGATCGTTGTGCGCCAGATGGATGAAGTAGTTCTTCGACCGATCCAGTTCGGGCACGAGGATCGGATTACCCGACAGGATGTAGGTCGGCGTATCCAAGCTGGTCCAGCTGTGATCGGTGTCGACCCACACATGCGTGTTCAGCCAGTCAGCGTCAGTCGGCGTATCAAACTCGAGACGCAGTCCACCTTCTACCCACGTAGGAACCACCCGGCGCGGCGCGGCAGGTGCCGGGTTGTGCGCCAGGAAGGACACGCCTGGAGACGCTTGAGGTACGCTGTTGATGTCGTAGTTGTTAGTGACCGCCCGGATAGCAACCAGTACAGCACGAGCAGCAGTGCCGCCGTTATCGACCGCATTCATCACTCCTGTGTATTCGAACCGCTCTTCCGTCGTCTCGACCGTGCGCAGCGTCACACCAGTCGACGGATTACGGAACTTCACTTCGTAATGGGAGAAGTTGGCCGGGCTGCTTCGATCCCAGATCAGGGTCATGTCCTGACCCAGCCACGCTCCACCTTCGAAACGGATGTTCGAGACGTCGGCCACGCCGCTCGGGTTTGCTACGGCCGGATCGGTGAGATCGACGCGATAGCCAACGACCGGGCTCTTGTCTCCGTTCATGCCCGTGGCACGGACCCAGAATGAATAGGCACCGACCGGCTGGTTGACCAGCTGGAACTCGGTTGCGCCACTGCTGCTCAGCTGCTGCGGAACTCCACCGTTGAAGGACATCTCCAAGGTGTAAGCCTTGATCAGCTGGTTGTTCACTCGATCCCACTGCACATCCAGATCGACCACGTCGTCGTGATAGGTCGGAATGACACGAAGATTGGTCGGAGACGAAACAGTCCGCAGCTGAAGGTTGCTGTACTCAATGACACCTTCAGCCTTCAGATTGTCGATCTGATACCACTTGTTGCGGTTGATCTCGATGGCCTCGACGCTGATCTCGTCGGGATTATCCTGCGATGTCTCCACGTTGAGAATGCGGAACGGCTTCGGCAGACCGATGCCGAGGCTGTTGTACTGCTCCAGAGAGAAGGCCGCCTTCTCGGGAAGAGCAGGCAACGGCTCATTGAAGTTGAGAGTGTAGACGTCACCAGTCGTGCCGCTGACCACCGTGCGGTTGATCATCAGGAACTTGAACGTCGAGTTGTCGGGATACGCCGGGTTCGGGATCGAGAAGCGGGCGGTGTAGACGATGCCCGCTTCCAGATAGACCGGATCGCGCAACGTCGCACTGCGCCTGTCAGTCGACACATCCTTGAGACGACCGCTGAGGCCGTAGCCGAGATCGGGGTCGGCGAGCAGCGCAACGTCGAACGGCTGCAGGTACTGGCCCAGTCGCGGCAGCTTGAACTTGACGACCAGGTTCTCGGTCGTGGCCGTGATCAGGCGATACATCGCACGACGCATTGCCTCCTGCGCATTGTTCGCGCCAACCGCAATGATGTCCGTCGAGATGGTGCCATACTCGGAGATATGTTCCGGAATAGTCAGCGTCCGGAAGTCCGTCGTGTAGAGCAGATCCTCGTTCGTGAACGACACCGTGATGTAGTTGTACCGGGTCGACACGTCAGTATAGCTGTACTCGAACGTTCCGTTGACCGTGTTCTCGGGAACGATCAAGTGAGTGGCAGGATCATCCTTGTCGACGCGCAGGTACGCGGTGCCATTACCGTCATCGAGCAAGACGCCGTTGAAGCTACCAGCAATGTAGCGAGCCATGTCCATGGCAGGACGCGGTTCGCTGATCACCGTGTTGAGCGTGTAGCGCGGCTGAGTTCCACCCTTGCCATCCGGCACCATGGTGTCGCACCACTTCGCGACCTCATAGCAATCGAACTTGTCCATCGTCATCGGATTGAACGAGCTGAGGCCCCAGTCATCGTTCGTCACGACTTCGTACAGACACCACACCGGGTTGTTGGTGTAGGCGATCTTGAAGGTACCGTCCCAAGTGCCGCTGTAGGTTCGAGCTTCCGGATCGTAGTTCACCGGGACGCGCACCATCATACAGTCGTAGATGCCCGAGAAATCGGGCAGCGACGAGAACTGATCGGTGGCTTGAGCTGTGGCATGCACGAAAGCCAGATCGTCCAGACGGAGAGCGGCCGAGGTGATTTCCTGGAAGCTCTCCAGGTTGATGATCGCCTTGTTGACCTGATCGCCGTTGGTGTACTCGGTGTCCGACAGCATCGTGACGCGGATCACATACGGCACATTCGACGGCTGCACCGGCACTCGATAGACCTTGGACGCCTGCTGCTGTGTCTTGCCGTAGAACTGGATCGTGTCGACGATGCCCGGCGAGGACGGAGCCGGTTCGTCAATAGAACCGCCGCCGATCTTTCGGGTCATCAACGTACCCGCCGAATTCCGATAGAACGCAGGAACGTAGGCCGAGTCCGGCTGGTCCGACCGCTTGATCTCAACCTTCACGTCAGCGGAATGATTGTAATTGCCGCTCTTGTTCTGGCTGTACAGCTGCGAGATGATGAAGCGGAACTGCAGGAAGTTGACGTAGGGATTGTTCGTCCGACGCCATCCCTTGTCCGTCCACAACCAATAGCCGTTTGCCCGAGTCGTACCAGCGTTGGCGACATAGTAGACTTCGCCAATGAAGTTGCCTTGGGTCGGCAGATCGTCGACATGAACAACGTTCGCACTGACAGTACCCTGTCGAACAACCGGCAGGTTCTTCGACAGGTTGACGTTCACCTGATGCGAAATAGCAGCGCCGGTCTGCGACAGCACGACGGTGTTGTTGATACCGTCGCCATCATAGAGATCGAGATTGAAGTTGTTGAAGTTCGGAACACCGTCCGGAGACATGAGCGGAGTGTCGCCGACATAGAAGTTCTTGGCACTCTTGTCCTTGAGGCCCTTGAAACGTCCCTGGCCCAAGCCCAGCACGAACTCAAGATGGTCCGTCGACCGGATGTTGTCCGGCGTGTTGGTGATCTGCTGCTGCTGGTACTGCTGCTGTTGCTGGGGTTCACCACCACCAAAGCCGCGTCCAGAGATTTTCGGGAGCTTTTTCACGGGTAACTCTCAGACGGAACGTTGGCGGCGGAACCGTCCTCGGGAATATCCGGGTCGGTGGTGACGACGACAGGAGTCAAGGCAGTGTCGACACCATCGGTGGAGTCGATGTTGAACGAGAGGTAGTGACCGGAGATCTTGTTCTGACCGAACGCGATGTTGACACGGGTGCCAGACTTCACGGTATTCTTGGGAGAGCCAAGGTATCGCGAGGAACTCGGGTCCGCAGTCGTCGTGAACGTCGTGTCCTGATTGGCCGTGTTGTCCGGTGCGGGTGCTGCGATCAGCGATAGTAAGCCGCCCAAGATTAGGGCCGCTCCCATTCCGTAGAGCATACCGGCCATCTGCGTAGCGATCAGCGAGGCACCGGCCGCCGCGCCGAAGCCAGTCCACCACGTCACAGCGATGATCAGGATGCCGACGACGATCATCAGGATCGACATCAGGCCGCCCTTGCCGCCGCCACCCAAGATGGACGGAACGAGATGCACCTCGACGTCGTCCTCACGGATCTTGAGCAGATCGTCCGGAGTGCGCGCGTTCGTGCCGCTGTAAACGATGCGGTCCTGGCCCGGAATCGGTCGGAGAACATGCTTCATCTGATTGCTGAATGCCTTGATGGCTTCAGCAACCGTCTCGACGGCGAACGACAACGGCCCCGGAACGAGGTGCGCTTGCGGTCCATGGAGATGAATGGTGATCATATGTCTTCGACAACCCGTTTGCCGTCGAGCTTGTAGCACTTCACACCGTCACTGCCAACGATGTAATGCTTCAGATGAGGCCAGTTCTGGAAGCAGACGTAGTCGGCACCGCTGGGATAGGACGTGGTGTCGACGTGCGTGTGCCAGGTTGCAGCCATGGTATCGAGGTGCGTGATGATGTCCTGTGCATCAATGTCGAAAGCTGCTTCAGGTCGAGGACTTTGGTTCTTCACCTCGACTATCGTCCCGTCCTTCAGGATGAACCCGCACCGCTCCTCTGGCCCCTGCCTCTTCTCCGTGAGTTCGCTGATATTCATTGTAGATCCTCTTGAAATGCGGCGGCAGCAGGGTACCAATATCAACCTTCTCTTCGTATTGCTTCAGGTTTTCGACTACCTGCGGATGACGAAGTGTCGCGACCGTGTACTTCTTCCAGATACCCTTGTAGGGCTCGGTGATCGACAGACGTCCCTGGGGATGATGGAAGATCTCATTGCCACCGACATAGACCGCTGCGTGCGTCGCGACCGACGACTGGATGCTGATGAGGAAGCCGTCGCCTACTTTTAGGTCATGCATCGGCACATCATCGAGAAGGCGGAATCCTTCTCGATGAAAATTCTGCATGTATAGATCGACACCGACCTCGCCATGGTCAACCGGCCGGATGTAGTTGGGCAGAATGATCCCACCCACATCCCGGTACCAATCCTGCATCGCGGTGTAGCAGTCGGCCGTCTCCCACTTATAGGGACGGCCCTCCAGATGGGCGTGACGCGATTTCATTGCAGGGACACCGTGGGGAAGTCGGGCGGAACGTACTGACGACGTGGCATGGTGAAGTTGGGTCCGTCAAGCAAATTACGCAGCTCGACGGTCAGCGTGCCTCGCAGGAACGAGGTGACGCGACCAATGTACCACGTCTTCTGTTCGAAGATCGGCAGATCGGCGTCGAGGTTTGCCTTGAGGATTCGCTTCCGCTTCACGATGGATTTCTCCAGGATGCGGGTGACCACGAACGAGGCAAAGACGTTCTCGGGATTGAAGATCGTCAGCGGAGGACGCGACACTTCTTCATCCGAACTCTGCTTCTCGGCACCGAGAAGAATCGGAGTGGCGTCGTAGCTGTGGCCCTGCCAGGTCACGTTCATGGTCGACGAGAGGTAGATGGTCCCTTGGTTCTTTCGCAGGACCACTTCCCACAGATCGACTTGAGCGTCGGCCGTGAGTAGCTGGGCGTCTTTCAGATGCTCAATAGGAACAGTGGTCACGATATCACCTCGATCAAGTTGACCTCGAACGGCTTCACCGAACCATTACCACCAACGTGCCCATCCGGCCACTTGAAAGGATCGGCAAATCGAACTTCCTTGTTGCCTTCCAGTTCATGTGGATAAATGAACACCTCGTGGGTGCCATGGTCCCGGTAGAACTTGTCGAGCAGCAAGAAGTTGATCACCGGCATGGTGATCAAGTCGGCTGTCCCATCCGTGTTCTGGAAGATCTTCATCGACTCGAACGACAGGATGAACTTGCGCTGGAACGGACCCGTTGGGCGTGATGCGAACACGTAGCTCTTACCGAGCTGAATGTTCGGAGCAGTCGGCGGATACTCGACGCGCATACGATGGTAGGGGAAGTTGAAGGTGTCCATTAGCCACGTCCATTCACAACAGACTTGATCAGTACACGAGTCTGACCACCGCGCACAATGTCGCTGTTCACGATGGCGATGATGTCCTTCGCACTCGGAGGCGGCGGCTGCTGACCCTGCGGCACGATCCAGACGTTCGTGACGTTCTGCTCACCGTCCTTCTTCTGCATCCGGTCAGCAGTACGCTGGTCAGCCATTTCGTTGCCGAAGTCGCCCACCGCGCTCATCGGCTCGCTGATCCGGCGGTTACCCAGGCTGTTGATCTCGTCCAAGGTACGACGACCGATAGCCCGAGCAGCTGCACGACGCAGCACGTACTCACCCGGCATCAGCGTGGCCGGAACCATGTCTCGGTTCTGACCACCGCCAGCAAACCGCTTGCGACGGACGCTGCCACCCGACTTGTAGGTTTCACCGGTACCCGAGCCGACACCATCGCCAGTCGTGACCGAACCACCGCCCGACATCATCGAGCCGAAGCCCGGCAGCAGGAACCGCATAGCCATCTTGAGGGCCATCATCGCGACCATCTGCACCATCATCTGGAGCAGGGAACGAATGACCGACCGCGCCATGTCGCCGAACGCCTGACCGACCGACTTCGTGCCATCGATCAGCGACATGAAGGCATCAGTGAAACCGCTGGAGACGGTGTTCAGCATCTGAGGCACGCGCTCAGCGATCTGCGTCAGGCCATCCTGGAACAGCTTGTTCTGGATTTCCCAAGCCTTCACACCCGTGCTGAGCTGTTCGAAGAACGTCGGCTTGGGCTTCGGCTGGGTCTGAGCATCCTGTTCGATCTTCAGCTTCTGAAGAGAGGTAGCCGTGCTATCAATCTGCTGACGGTACTTCTCCATCTCGCCATCGGCGCTCTGAAGCTGCTGCTTGATCGCAGCCAAAGCATTGCTGTTCACCGTGTTGCCACCAGCAACACCTTCCAGAGCAGCCTTCTCCTTCGTCAGAGCAGCGACCAGCTCTTCCGCCTTCTGCAGACCCATCTGCTGATTGACCAGCAGGGTCTGAGCAGCCTCGATCTTCAGCTGACGAACAGCGTTCTCGACGTTCGCAGCCTTCTCGAACTGATCGACTTCCTTGTAGGCGGTCGTGAAGCTGTTGCGATTGACCGGTGCGTCGTAGGCCTTGACGCTCTGGTCGAACCGGAACTGGATGTTCTCCGCTTCCTGATTGGCGTTGGCAAACGCCTTCTCGATCTGGCGGAAGTTCTGAGCCAACTTCTTCAGCTCGACTTGGAAGTCAGCGAGCATCTGCTTCATCTCGCGGGACAGTTCTTCCTGACCAGCGGACATACCCTTTGCGTCGATGCGATTACGGAAGCCCTTGAGAGCCTCACGACCAGAGGTCGTGACAGCATCCATCTGCCCCTGCATCTGCTTGATGATTTCAGGGTCATCCAAGTTCTGACCACTCGCGGTGAAGGACGCGATGATCATACGAATCTGCATGCTGATCAGCTGCTCGGTCAGCGTCGCGATCTGATCGAAGATCTTTTCGCGCTGCTCCTTGCTCATCGTCCGGCCGAGCATACCCGTCAGCGCACTCATGTTCGAGTTGATCTGCGCATGAATGCTGTCGATCATCACCTTGGAGGTTTCCAACTCCATACGGATGATGTCCTGCGACGCCTTCTTCCGACGCTCGAACGCCTCCTCAGCGAACTTCGCACGGTCGGCCTCAAGCTCAGCTTCCTGCTGAACGATCAGATCCTTCTTCTCGTCAGCCTGCTGCGCCGTCTTGAGTGCATCACGATCCTTCTGGAACAGCTTCTCCTTCGTCTCGTAATACTTGGCCTGCAGACGCTCCAGCTCCTGGTTCGACTGCTCGATACGGCCAACGTCGCTGTACTGCTTGGCGCGACGCTTCTCCGTCTCGATCTGAACCTGAATGGTCTTCATCTCGCTCTGGAGACGAGCCTTCTGAACCTTGTCCACTTCCTCGCGCGCAGTGTTCAAATCACCGGTCACCAGACCAGTGGTTTCGTTCATGCCGCGCTCGATGTTCTTCTTGTAGGCTAGTTCGGCGACACGCTTCTGCTCACCCGACAGCGTCGAGAGATACTGCTGGAACATACCGTCGATGAAGTTGCGAACCTCATTGACTTCCTTCTGCATCTCATCGGCGATGCCCTTCTTCTCACCGACCGGTGCGCTCTTCAGCTTGTCGCGCATTTCGGTGATGTGAACTCGAGACGCATTAACCGCATTCTCCATCGTCGAGTAGATGGTCTTCTGCAGTTCGATCAGTTCATCACGCTGGCCAGTGGTGCTTTCGAGATCGCGACCCTTCGACCGCTTCTCCAGTTCGTTGGCCGCCCACTCGCGTGCCCGCTTGAGGATCAGGTTGCCAAGGTTGCGGTTGTCCTCGTTCGTGAACGTATCGCCAGGATTGGCGACGTCCGAATCCTTCAGCTTCTTCAGACGGTCGATAGCGTCCTGAGCCTTTGCAATCTGAGCAATGGTCTTATCGAGATCGTTACCGATCATCGAATCCATCAGCGACTTCGTCTCGGGCATCACACCCTTGATGTTGTCGAGAGCGCCACGAGCCTGGCTGTCCTGAGAACCTTCCTTGAAGCGGTTCATCTGGAACTGACGCGACATCTCGCGACGCACAGCAGCCGGGGTTTTGCTGTCATTCTGGATCAGCGTGTTGAGGCTGTTCTCGCTCGACAGTTCAGCCGCACGCTTCTCGAACGCTTCACGTTCAGCCTTGAGTGCGCCAATCTTATCGTTCAGCGACAGGGTCTGCAGACCGCGCGAAGTGCTGCGCAGCTTCTCCAAAGCCGACACGAGTTCATTCACATTCGTGACGGTCTTCGGAAGCTCCAGACCAAGATCAGCAAAGCGCGTCTTGAGGTTCAGCGTCTCGGTGGCGAGCGCGCCGCTGTTCTCGTTCAAGCTGCTGTACTTCGACAGCAGATCGTTGATGGCCTTGTCGATGGCCATCTGAGTATCGACCTGCTTCGTGTTCGCCTGAGTTGCCTCGTTCGTCTTCTGCTTCAGCTTCTCCATCGCATCGGAGAACTTGTTGGCGTTGCGAGCATTCATCTCCATGATCAGGGAGACAGCTTCAAAGCCGATGAAGGCAAGAGCAAGCGGACCCACGCCACGCATCAGGCTCATAGCACTGCTGAAACGACCAGCAGCGGCGGTGGTCCGACCGATGGCGGCTCCAAAGACATCCGTCTGCACAGCAGCCGCTCGGCTGGCCGTCGTGTAGGTCAGCAGAGCAGCACTGACGGAACCGATCACCGGTAGGAGTCGAGCAAACTGAGTGGCCAGAATGTAGACGACCGCAGTACCACCAACCGTCGTACCGAGCGACACGATGGTCTGGATCAAACCACCGAACGACGAGATGAGGTCAGCCGTCGTGTTCATGACGGCGACGGCCTTCGGCTTGAAGTCCTCGCCCATCTTGTCGGCCATGATGCCGAAGTTCGCCTTCACTCGATCAGAGGCCGCCGCGATGCTGTCCATCGCCACTCGGCTGCCAGTCATGGCCGCTTGGCTGGTGATGTTGGCCTGTGTCAGCTGCTGGAGTCCGTCCACCTGGCTCAGCAGACCGAGGTACGCACGAGCGCCACGAAGCTCCAGACCCTCGAACGCCTGAGAGGCACCGAAGCCAGCGTTGGCCATCTTCTCCAAGGTCGGCGTCAGACCCTTGCTACGGATGTCCACGTCGGCGATGGTCAGACCAACGTTGCCGAGAACTTCCTTCAGCTTCTCAGTCGGGTTGAGCAGATCGGAGATCAGCTGGGTAACGCCGGTACCGAGCGTCGACCCCGACCGAACACCAGTGTTGGACAGAGCGGACAGGACACCAGTCAGTTCCGCGAACGACACATTCGCCTGTGCGGCGGTGTTACCGGAATACTGGATGCCGAGAGCCAGCTTCTCCATGTCGAGCTTGGAGGTGTTCAGCGCGCCAGCCATGATATTGACGATCTGACCAGTCTCTTCGGCCCGATAGTTGAACGCACCCAGCACCGAGGTCACGACGTCGACCGAGGTTTTCAGCTCAGACCCAGTAGCCTGCGCCAGCATCGTGATCGGCTTGAGAGCCGCTCCGATCTGCTGCGTGGACAGACCAGCTTGGGCCAGTACGACTGCGGCCTGCGTCACTGCCGTGGCGGTGTAGCGCGAACCTTCGGCGACGCCGATGATGACCTCCTTGAGGTCTTTCATCTCACCCTTGGTCGAACCACTGATGGCCTGCAACTGATGCAGAGCCTCATCGAACTCGACGACCGACCGAACGCCGTAGCTGATTGCGCCGAAGAAGCTCGTCAGTACCTTGTAGTTCAGCATCAGACGAGACTGGATCTCAAGCAGGAACTGACCACCGTCTCCGAACAGACGAAGGCGCTGGATGTCCTGCTGCGACTTGGCAACCGCAGCTTGATAGGCGTTCTGTGCTTCGGCGGCAGCGCGCGACAGTTCAGCCGTCTTGCTGGGATCGAAGTTGTTCTGCTGGTTGCGACGAGCAGTGATCAGCGCGATCTTTGCATCGGCCACAGCAGCGGCAGCCGTCGAGATCTCAACCTTCTTATCGGACAGCTTCTGATAGTAGTCCTTGAGGTTCTGCATCGCCTTGGCATCATCGGGCAGCTTCGTGATGCCAGTGGTCTGCTCAATCGTCTCCTGCGTGCTGATGCGGGCAGCACGATAGATATGGTTCTTCGCCAGATATGCGGCGACCTTATCGCGCGACTTCTGGATGATTTCAGCCTGCTTCTGCGCCAAGTTGTCGTAGAAGACACGCATGTTCGCCATCGTCTTGTCGACGTCGGGACGAACGAGGCCAGTCGTCTGTTCGATAGTCTCCTGCACACTCAGACGCGCGGCCGGGATGATCGAACGTCGAACGGCAGCCATGGCGCGCCGATTGGCGGCAGCCTCAGCATTGGCAGCGAGACGCTCTTGCTTCTGCATCTCGGCACTCTGCTTTTCGAGCATCGCCTGAGTAGCAGCCAGCAGTTGCAGTTCACGGCTTCGCTTGCTGACCAGCTTGTCCAGCGAGCCATCAGCGTTGCGGGCATTCTGTTCCTCAGCCGCAGCCAGCAGCATCTCAGCGGCACGAATGCGGGTCTTCAGCTCGAGCCGCTTCTGATCACTCGGATCGGGGCCGAGGTTGCTCACAAAGCGACGAGCGCCCTTGTTCTCACTCTCAAGGAACTTGAGCAGGGTCGAATTCTTGATCTGGCGCTCGGCATCCTTGAAGGTGTTGAGCGTGGCATCGGAAAGCTGACGTCCGAACGACGTCATGTTGGCCTTGATGCTCTTCGTCATTCCGTCGACGAGCGCCTTGGTGATCGAGGCACCAGGGTTCTCGTTCTGGACGAGGGTCACCAGATTGCGGAAGTTGGCCAGCAGCTCCTTCTGAGTCTTGTCGAAGTTGCTGCTGGTAACGATGCCGACCTTCGTATCACGAAGGAGTTCCATCTGCGTGCGCAGAGTGGTCGTCGCCTTGATGATGGAGTCCAGCTTCTTCTGCAGCTTCTCCATCTCGGCGACGGGCTGGTTCAGATTGGCCTCAATACCGATCTCTTTGTCATCAGCCATCTGTACCACCCGTCATGGTCGCTTTGGCGTGGCTCATAAACTTCATGATGGTAGACTCGGACGGAGGGGGCTTCTTCATCATCTCCTGCATTTCTTGAGGAGACACCCCTTCCGACTTGTTCCCACCGAGAGCTGCAGCCAAGATCAAAGCGAAATTCTGAAAGTCCTGCAGCACTTTAACCTGTTCGTACTGCACTCTCAACTGAACCTTGTGACGTAGGTCGAACCACGTCTTCCGTTCGTAGAGGTCGTCGATCTCACTAGGTGAGATGTCGAAGGCCAGACAGATGCTATCCGTCCAGGTTAGCTGGCTGAGCCAGTGGTCAACGACGTCTGGACTTCCTGCAGTGCCCGCGTCTTGTCGCCCATTTTGTCGACCGTGGCCAGCATACCCTCCATCAGCGGCTCGGAACTCTCGTTGAAGTTCGAGCCCAGCTTGATGAAAAAATCGAGGATATGGGTTCCCGCCCAAGCGAGGATCTTGGACACCTCTTCCGGAGTGATCTCCAGTTCGTCGATCTCGATCTGGTTCTTCTTCGTCGACAGAAGCTGGACCAGCATCTGCTCGGCGATCTCGGGCTCCTCGATCATGCGGCCGACGTCGTTCATGTTGCCGATGAGCTTGCAGAGACGATTGAGTCGGCCGAACGTCATCACGACGGTCTGGGTCTTGTCGCCGATCTTCAGGTCGAAGCTCGGGGCGAGTTCGGACTGAATGAGGGTGGGCTTGGGCGCGTCGGACATAGGGCTCTCCTTGAACCAAAAAGAATCGCCCCGGTTCTAACCGGGGCGATCTTCAATGGCAAGTCCGTTCTGCTTACGGCAGCAGGAGGATGCGCGACTGGTCGCCCGCGAACTGGGCGTAGTGCGGATCGCCCGGCACCTGGTCGTAGATCGTCAGTTCGAACGGCAGGTTTCCGTAGTTGTCGGTCGTGAAGTTCAGATCCAGACCCTTCGTGACGCGGCACTTCGGGATCATGATCATCGCCTCTTCACCACCGGCCAGGTTGCCGACGACCATCGCCGCGAGGTACGGCTGCTCGACCTTCTTGCCGACCGACACGGTGCCGAACTTCTTGACCACCGCACCGGACGGCACGGTAATACCGGCCGGGGTGGCGCGGGTGACCGTGACGTTGAGGGCCGCGATGGACAGCACCTGGCGGACGAGGACCTGGTCATCCGAGCCGTACTGGATCAGGATGTAGTCGTTGGCGGCGAGGCCGGTGACCGACGTGCAGGGAATAACCGAGGCACCGGCCGCGACCGAACCGGTCGTGGTCGTCACGAGGCCGGTCGTGGTGATCGCCGAGCCGTCGAGGCCGAGCGCGAAGTTGAGGTTCTGGAGCGTGTACTCGTAGGCTTCGAAGGACGCCGTGACGGCGTTCTTGTTCATCACCGAGTAGACGACCGTGTTCTTCACGCCCTGCGTCAGCTCGACGTAGCCCGGTTCCATGTTGGTCTTGAAGTTCTTGACCAGACCGATGCCGTTGGCAGCGGGCGTGAAGTCGAACATCGTGGCCGGGGGACCGAGCATGACCGAGGCCGTGCCGAGCATGAAGCGCGAAGTCTTAGCGAGGCCGTTGGCCATGGGAATCTCCTGTAACTTTCCAAAGAAGGTTCTTGCGTTATCCGATGGTTCGACAGATAAGACAAGAGATTTTTTCTGAACCGGAGTGAACCATGAAAACGAAGGATATGGTGGCCATGACCGTCCGGATGCCGCCGGACTTTGCCGACCAGATCACGACCCGCGCCAGGCTCACTCGACGGAGCCGAAGCGCAGAGCTGATCCATCTGGCCAGTCAGACCCTCGACCGACAGGCTGCCGTCCTCAAGGCTGAGCAGCAGCGCGTGACGGAGCGTAACCAAGGGATACTGCAAGATATTGGTACGACCGAACCTCAGTTGTCACTAGGGGAAGAGCAGTAGTCCCCTTCATGAATTTCATCTGACCCAGGAGATTGCCCGTCTCCGCGTCGAGCAGCTCGACCATCTTGCCGGTCAAACAGGCGTTGAACAGCACGTTGGTCAAGCTGCGAAGATGAAACAGGTTCTGATCACCCACAGTCGATAGACCGATCCTTGCAGCGACAGTGAAGTTTCCTTCCTCGTCGGTGATCGAGTAGTCCTCCAGGCCCATGATGTCGAGCAGGTTTGACAGTTCCTTCTCGTCGGCGATGCCGTCGAAGTCGACGACGGTCGGCTGCGCACGACCCGAGGCCGTGAACACCGGATCGTTCGTGATGACCTTGCCGATGAAGCGGATGAGCGAGGCCTTGCAGTCTTGATACGGGTTCATTTCAGTCTCCGAACGACGGACGGGGTGATGACGTACTTCACCCACCAGTTGAGGTAGGGCTCGACCAACGGTCGGGTGATCCGGCCCTTGAAGGCCGAGAGCTTCATGGACCGCTGGAAGGTACCACTGTTGATCTGCTCCAGCAGCTGAATTCCGCGCTTGTTGCGCATTGCGGGTGCGGGTTCGACGACCATGCGGAACGCCTCACCACGCTTCACGGCGCGCGGCAGCTTCACGAGAGTGACCTTGGGCTTGCCCAGCAGGCCACCCTTGGCCTGTCGGAGCGACGTCCGCAGCTTGCCACTGGCCTTGAAGAAGCCCGAGCCTGGGTACTTCTTCTCTTTCCACTTGGCGTAGTTGCGTTTGAGTGGCTTCCAGTTTGGGGTGAACTCTTGAAGCCCCGGCGGTCCGGCCACGTCGATCCCAGATCGGACCAGCGTCGAGAAGAAGGACGCATTGATGACGGCCACTTCCTGCTCGATCTTGGCCTTGACCTTGTTGACGTAAACCGTCGTCGTGCGGAGGATCTTGGCCTCGACGTCACGAACGAACTTTTTGTAGGCTCCGAAGCTAACTGACCTCGCCATAGGTGATCCCCTGAACCTTCTGGACAAACTTGACGACCTTGCCGTCGAGCATATCACCCAGCTGGAGATCGACACTCGTCAGGACCCGATACTTAGAGCCCGACTGGTTCTCGTTGTCACCCTGGAGCTGCATCAGCTCCCAGACCACCTCTATCGAGCCCAGCGCGCTCTTCTCGTAGGCTCGACTGAGTCCCGTGACCAGATCAGTCGACTTCACTTCTCGCGTCCACACGGCGGTGTGGGTGACCTCAGCAAGGCTGAAGACTCGAGTCATGTTCCGGGTCTTCTCGGCTCGGTCGATCAACAGGTACTTCCGCAGACCGTCCTTGATCACCATGCCGGGGCGCGCCGGGGAAGTGCTGCTGGTGAGCATCTGCCGACGCGGGAGGACGAAGTCGCGGATCGTCGCGTTGTCCTTGATGTCCATCATCTGACCTTCCAGCAGGAGGCCCGTGGTGGTTCGGATCGGTCGGAAGAAGGCTCGGGACGGAGCGCGCATTTTAGGCTCCGGTGATCGGATCGGTCGGGGTAGCCACGTCGAAGAAGAAGGCCGTGTCTTCGGTCACACCGAACAGGTCGGTTGCGCCGCCGACGATCATGGCGTTGATCTTGGGCAGGAAGCTGTCGAGATCGAGCTTGGAGAAACGAGCGTACTTCTCTTGGTCGGACGACTCCGACTGCATCAGACGGATCTTGAGGACCTGGACGAGCGGCAGGGCGGCGAAGCCGAGGATCATGTCGTTGGCGATCCGCATGGTGCCGGTGTCGGACAGCGCCTGATCGAACTCCACCTTGTCGTAGGTGGCGACTGCCGTGTAGTAGGCGTCTTCGATCCGAATGAAGCTGTCGGGAAGCTCGTCGGCATTCACGCCGAAGAAGACCCGCACGTCGTCGGGTGTCACGCTGGTGTTGATCCAGGGTGCGACAAAATAGCTGATGGTGGTTTTGTAGGTGGCCCCGGCCACCTTGTAGCTCACGATCAGGGTGCGCTTCTCGCGCTCCGAGGCCGTGTTGGCAGTTCCGTCGACCTCGATCACCACGGTGTTCAGCCCGGCGTGGTCGATGGCCTTCGGATCCCAGCCCGTGACCAGAGCGCCGCTCTGGTCACGAAGCTGAGCCGTCACCGAGTTCGTGTCGGGGATGACGAGTTCATCTCCGACACGAAATTCGATAGGGAAAGACTGGGCATCCCCACTGGTGACGTACATGGTCCGACTCCTTACTTACGCGGAGCCTTGAGGATCTTCTCCTCCAGGGCAGCGACGAGCTTCTCCTGCTCGGCCAGCTCGTCCGCCGACGCCTTGCTGTCTTTCTCGCGCATGGCGAGCAGCTGGTTCTTGGCGTCGATCAGCTCCTGCTCCACGGTCGGAGCCTCCTCGACCTTCTTGCTCGGGTCGAACTTGTGCTGCTTGACGAAGCCCTCGACGGCCGAGTCGCGCTTCTTCTCGCCAGCGTCGGCGATGACCTTCTGCAGCATGGCGTCGGTGACGTTGTCGTTCACCCGGCCATGGATGGTCAGCTGACCGGCGTTCGCCTTGCTGTCCCAGAAGTGGTCGGCCGAGACGACGTTGACCTGATCGGCCTCGACGACCTCGCCCTTGACGCCGCCCCAGAGCATGAAATTGCCGGTGGTTTCCGCAACGAGCTTCATAGAAGTCTCCTGATAGTGTGGTTGAGAAAGAGGAAAGGCCCAGCCACTTTCGTGGATGGGCCTTCCTTTGTCCAGCTGAACTTCGCTTAGGCGGCGAAGTTCAGGATGGAGCGGGTGTCCGCGAACGCCAGCTTGTAGCCGGTGTTCTCGGTACGAACGTAGGTGATCACCTGGTTCTGGATCGACGCCTCGGACTCCGAGATGTTGGAACCGGCCTCGACCAGTTCCTCCAGCGTCTCGCCCTTGCTGATGCCGATCAGCTTGCCGGTCGGAGCCTGCGAGCTGATGGCGAAGGACACGTTCTGGTCGAAGCCGAACTTGGAGAAGTTGAACTTCGGACCGATGCCGCGCTGCGCCGCGAAGTCCGCCACGTTCGGGCCGATGGCAGTCACCGGCATGAACAGGAAGAGGAACTCCAGGTAGGCAGCGAAGTTGCCGACCACCGTGTCGACGGGCACGCCCGCCTGCGCGCGAGAGATCAGCCAGGACAGCATCGGCTTGTACTGCAGCTTGCCGGACTGGCCCGAGTCGTAGCCCGTGAGCGTCGACTGGGCGACCACCGGAGCAGCGGCATTCACGCCGTCGCCGTTGATCAGGATGCCGGTGGCAGCCGACATCTTGGACATCTCCAGCTCGCGCGCCACGCGATTGGCGAACGGGGTCAGGATGTCCAGACGGACCCGACGATTGAACTCGTAGGTCGTCCGGTAGCCCGAACCGTGCTTGAAGATGCCGACCGAGGTCTGCGAGGTGCGCAGCGACCGGACCGGGATGCGAGCGCCTTCCGCGATGGTGTAGGTACCACGGTCGCCGCTGTCATCCAGCACCACGGTGCTGATCAGCTCGGTGCCGTTGATCGTGCGGCTGACCGCGACGATGTCGGACACCTTCTCGATGTTCTGCTGGCGGTTGTTCCAGCGGAGCATGTCGTCGATCACCTCGGGGAACATGGCGCGGGTGCCGGGGAAACGCTGGAACGTCTCGCCAGCGGCCTGCAGGATCACGCCCTCCTCGTAGGCATTCTTGAACGGCAGGTTGAGGTAGGCGAGAGCCGCCTCGTAGCCGTTCAGGCCGACGAACTTCTGGTCGCCCTCGTTCGGATTGATCGCGAGGGTGAGGTAGTCGCGGACGGACACGCCGAACTCGGCGGCCGTCTTGACCAGGCGCTTGCCCGCTTCCTTCGAAGCCCCATCGGACTCCGCGCGCAGCGGATCGAGGATCGTGGCGGCCGATACCCGCTTGATCTCGGTCAGTGAACGAATATCGGTCATAACAATCTCCCTGAGAAAACGCTGTGCGTGTTGAGTTGAGGGTTACTGAACCTTGAGGGCGATGGCCTTGGTGCCGACCACCTCCATGACTCGCACGACCGGGACACCGGCCACGGGAGCCACGTTCTTGACTTCGCCGCTGCCCGCGCCGACGAGGGTCGAGCCGACCGCGACGACGAAGGTCGACGTCAGGCCCGCCTTGATCGGCAGTTCATTGGCGAAGTGGAACGCTGCGGTACCGACCACGACACCTTCCTGGACGCGGTTCTCGAACGTTTCGAGGCGCGCGTGGATGGGGTCGCCGTCACCGGCCAGCTTGAAGGTGTTGGCCGCCGTCGTATCCTGCGTGAGGGCCTTGCCCACATCCGCAGCCGTGACAGAACCGGAGAGGAGTACCGTGAACTGGTACGCCTCCATGAAGTAGCCCTTGAAAGTGACGCCCTGACCGATCGGCATGGTAGCCTCCTATTTCGAGTGTTTGACTTGCTGCAGGACTTACTTCGACGTCTTGAAGGCGTCGAGGCGAGCCTGCGTCTGAGCCTGCGTCTGGCCCTGGTTGGCGACACCGCCCGCCGGGATCAGCTTGTGGACCGAGTCGGTCGTGGCCTTGAGAGCAGCCACCAGACCCTTGACGTCGGCCGGGATGTCCTTGTCTTCCAGCGGCTTGCCGAGGGCGACGGAGGCCGCCTTCAGCTGCTCGGTCAGGAACACCTTCGTCTCGTCGACCTCGGCGGTGAGCGCCGTGTTGGCGGCGGTCAGCGTCTCGACCTGCTTGGCCGGACCCGTCTGGGCCGCTTCCAGTTCCTTGACGCGGGCCTCGGACGCCGTCAGGCGGGCCGTGAGGTCCGTGTTGGTCGCCGTCAGGCTGGTGTTGGCCGCCTTCAGGGTCGCATTCTCGGAGGCCGAAGCGGTGAGATCGGTGACCAGCTTGTTGAAATCGGGGACAGACATGGCTTCATCCTTCACAGTAGCAAATAGGGTGGTCGCATCCGGCACTTTTCCGGTGGCTGCCAACTTCTGATAGTCGTCGGCACCGAGTAGAGCCTTTGTACGACCGACGATCTTGGGCTTATCGGCTGCACCAGCGGAAACTAGACTAAGCTCCATCCAGCGGTCAAGGCCTTTTAGTTGAACATGCACGCCATCCTTGCCGATGGTGTGGTCGTTCTCACAGACCTGATCGAAGAAGTTCATCATCGTCGCTTTGTCACTCGCGTAGTCGAAGCCACACGCGGAACAAAGGATGTGCTTGGGACGGACTCCAACGGACACTTCGTCGATCACACCCGTGTCCAGCTTGGAAATCAGGTCGACCTCGGTGAGCGGCAGATAGAACTGAGCCCGCAGCTCGGGCTGGCCCATCTCGTCGGCAGTGATACCGGCGTAGAAGGTCTTGCCGACCGGATGTTCCATGCCCTGAAGGTGCATGTTGTGGAGCGGCACGCCGCCCTTGGCCGGAACACCGGCCATCTCGGCGAGCAGGCTCGCGTCGATCACACCCTTGTGGAAGATCGAACCACGCTTGCTGAGCGGACGAGTATTGGCGGCGATGGTTTCGAACACCGCGATCTTCGTCACATCGATCTCGGACCCGGCCGCCGCATGAATGCGAGCCTGGATCTCATCGGTCATTTCGAGACGCTTTGCCATGATGACCTCTTACTTGGCTTTGTCGGTGCGTGCAACATTTGGTTTCGGAGTGGACTTGCTCTTCGCCGCTTTGCTGCTGGAGTTCGGAGTGACGGCTCGACCCATCGGATCGGCGTTGGGACTTGCATTGCTGGCGGTCGAGCTGCCCGATCCAGCCGTCATGAAGCCGGTGCCCGACAGTTCGTCGATCCCGTCCGGCTTCGGTCGACCGAACATTTCCAGGTGGAACTCATTGTCCGTGATCGCACCGATGGACAGGAGTTCGAGCAGACGCTGCTGCTTCATCAGACGCTGGGGTTCGAGTTCGAGTTCCGAGCGCAGCTCGACCTTCTCAAACTCGACGTCGACGTATCCGTTGAAGCCCTGAAGCCGCATCATCAGCGTGAGGATGTTGCCGTACAACTCGGCGATGGGCTCGTTCAGACTATCTGCATTGAAGGCGAAGATAGTCGCCTCGACCGAGGCGGTGTTCACGCCACTGTCGCCACGACCGATCAGGGTGGCCATGACCTTCAGGGCCGCTTGGTTCTGACCATTCAGCACCTCGATCACGCTGTCGATGTTGATCGACATGCCCGGCGCGTCGGCATTCAGCGTCGTGGCCTCGACCGCGTCCGTGCTGACGAAGCTCTCGTCGACCCGCAGTCCGGCGATCTTGGCGCGAATTTCGCTGAACCGGTCGTTGACGTAGGTCTTCAGCTTGGCGTTGTCGATCTTCACATCGGGCGGGGCCGACTTGATGATGACCTCTTCCAGCACCTTAATATGCAGGCGCGGATAGCCCGAAACCTGCATGATCCGGTAGAGATCATTCACGATCTGCGTGCGCGCGGCGACCGTGTTGATCACCGATACGAACGGCGAGTAGGTGTAGATGTTGGTCGGGTCCTTGCGGAACCACGTCATGAAGAAGGTCGGGATGTCCAGGCTGATGCTCTGCTGACTGCCCGGCACGGCCTGTGCAGGCTTGTACTGGCCCGGCGTACTCTCGACCCACTCCAGCGACTTCGGATCCACCAGACGGATCTCGGTCGGCAGCAGGTTCTTGTTGACCACCAGTTCCGCGCCGCACCCGCCGCGCATCAGGATCATGTAGCGAATCTGCTCGCTCAGACCGTACAGGCTCTGGTTGATCTGGAAGCCCAAGGTGTAGTCATTGCGGCCAGTCATGAACTGCAGGAGCTGCATCAGCTGGGTCTGGCCCTTGGAGTCGAGCTGACCCTTCTGGTCATAGACCAGCATCTTGAGCTTCTGGTTCGCGACCGTGAGGTAGGAGTTCACGGCGGCCGAGACGTCCGGATCGAACTTGATCAGCTTCTGCAGCAAGTCTTGGCTGCTGGCAGTTGACCGCTCGGTCAGGAGGTCTTCAATATGGTCCCGGTAGGCGGGCGCGGAGAGGACTTGACCGGCGTTCGAGGGGTTGAACGTTCCGGTAGCCGACACGCCAGTAGGATTGCCCTTACCCTTCGGTAGGACAAAGCCTAGGACGTCGGTGAGTTTGGAAAGGGCGGCCATCTATCATCCCGAATGTCTGAGTCGTTGTAACCGTTTTGCACGAGCTTCGGCAACGGCTTTGTTTCCGGGCACTTGTTGCTCTTCTCCAAATTGGCCCTGCGAGGAAGGATTTGTAGATTAGCCGTTACGTGAAGTCCACAACTCTTCTTTCCTTTCAACGGGTAAACATGGTCAACCTGATGTTTGACCTTTGTGTTCTTCGAAATGATTCGAGCCAGCCAGTAGAAGGCGAGAATGCCCTCGCGCTCTTGCCAGCCGTCTACGCCTCTCCTCGCGCGCATCGCCGCTCGGCGTTCGGCCGCCCAGATTACGGCGTCAGGGTTCTTCGCCAGCCAGCGTTGACCTCTCGCGCGATGTTTTGCGACGTGCAACTTATCGTAGGCTGTTCTGTTGTTTGAAAGACACACGACACAAGTGCTGTTTGAAACCATGCGGGCAGCAACATGTCCCCTAACGCAGGGTTTGCCGGTGTAGTATGTCTTCAATCCTTGAGCTAAGGCTTCCTTCTTGGATACCTTAGCCGAGTGGTCCATTTGATGCGTTCTTCTTCGGCTTGTTGAACTGAATCATTTGGTGTTGAGCCATTTCAGCAGATCCAAACAGAATGTTCGAGCGCAGGTCTTGATCTTCGGCGAGGTCGACGATCTCCCGCACACGCGGTGCAATCAGCACATACGCGATAGCATGGAAGAAGTGATCCGATCCAGAGAGCTTCTTCCAGACCGCCGCCTTCTCGGGCTCTTCCTCACGCACCATGTCGCGCAGATGCTCGATCAGGGTGTAGTCGTAGGTCGTGTAGCCGCTGATTGTCAGCTCCTGGCGCTTGATGCTGCCGAAGACGCGGTCGAGCGCCATGGTGCGGTCGATCTGGCAGTGGTCGGCATGGGTCTTCTCGGGCACCTTGACGACGCTGATTTCCTTCGTGCCAGTGTACTGGACCGGCATGATCCGACCCTTCGTGACGTCCCGCATCTCGTCGGCGGTCGGCGTATAGGGCAGTCGGTCGATGCAGCCGCCGACGATGTTGAACTCGGACATGAACCGCTCAACCGTCTCGCGCAGTCGGACGTAGGGCACGACGGCGCAGTGGAAGATCTGCAGGTTCGAGTAGCTGGAGCCGGTGGCCAGTACGATGTGGCAGGCGATGCCGACGTCGATTCCGATCCAGACCTGAGACGACTTCGTCACGTTCGGCTGGCCCGGTGACTTGAGGACACGCTTGATCTGCTCGACCGTCAGGCGCTCGTCCGCTCCCGTGAAGGCCTGTCCCAGCACGGTGTTGTGGAAGCGACGGATGGCCTCACGGCGTCGGTAGTTCAGCAGCTGCGTGACGATGTAGCTCGGTGGCAGCCGGTTGGTGGAGAAGGGCGTGATCCGGTAGCCGCGTGCGTGAGCCCGGCTCGGGAACTTGGACACCCACTGTCGATTGTCCTCGCGACCGAGGTCGAGCGGGTTCTCGCATCGCTCGCACATCACGAAGGCGTTCACGATGTCGAGGCTCTGAGCGATCTTGTCGTCGATCTCGGTGAGGTCTTCGATATGGTCGGGCAGACCCGGCAGGTTGATCCACTTCCGCTCGAACATCGGCGACTGCCAGTGGCCGCAGGAGTCGCATTTGACCAGGAACTCGTGCTGGTCGGACTGCTCGTAGGACAGATCGATGCCATAGCTGTGGAAGGTCGGAGTCGAGAAACGCTGGTTGATCTTATAGGACGAGTTCTGCAGGCGCGAGTTGAACAGCGCCAGCATCTCCTGGTCGGTGAGGTCGACCTCGTCGTTCATGACCATGTCGGCTGAGATCGAGGTGGCGTCACCTTCCGACGCGCCGGTCAGGTAGAGCCAGCTGTCGCGCAGCTGCACGATGTCTCGGCTGCGGACCATCTTCTCACCCTTGCGAGGGAAGAAGACCTGGTCCTTCTGGATGATCGGCTGCACGCGGCCCTGCGAGACGCGCTTGAACATGTCGTCGTCCGGCATGGTGTAGATCGCCGTCATGCCATTATTTCGCATGAGCCATGCCAGAATCTTCCGGATTTGGATCTCGGTCATGCCCACCTGGGACGGTTTGATCACGTCCATGTTCGGGTGCATGTCGTCGGCGATAGCGCGCTGGAACGGGTAGCGAGCGAAGGAGAATGGGCGGCCATTGAGCTTGGTGTTGGCGACGATCCAATCGCTCACGCTCATCTCTGCCTTGTCATGGGCATATCGATTCTGCAGCAGAGCCAGGAATTCCGCACTGTACTTGTTCACGCTGTACCCCTTGGCATTGGGCGGCGAACTGCCGGACCAGTTCGCCGCCCTGCCGCCCCTGCCTCACACCCACGGCGCTTTCTACGGCGCGACTGCGATAAAAGCAAGCGACCAAGCGCCTTTCAATTTTTCACTTTGTCCTTGCAATAGTTTTCTACAGTGTATAAAAGTTCGCTCCCAACGCAATTCGAGGCACCCGTGGATTACCATTTTCCCAGTATTCCCAATGACATAGCAGGCCAATTCGGCCTCATGTTGATGATCGCCAAGGACAAGCCGGACTACTTCGACGCGCCGAACTGTCCGTATCCCGACGCTCTCAAGACGCTCCTCAAGGAGCTGACGGCCCCGAAGCCGGTCGCGCCCCCGGCCATCGTGAGCGTCGATCCGGTCCTTCCCGAGGACAAGTGGGTCACTCTGGAGCGGGAAGCGAAGAAGGTCTTCGACGATCTGAAGGCCTCCTACCCCGACATTCAGGTCCAGGACGTCGCCGAACGCATGTCGTTCTTCCGCACTGCGACGTCCTTGCTGGAGAAGCTGGTCGGCCTCCAGGAACGTGCGGTCGGTTTGAAGCAGATGTCGGAGTTCCAGAACACCATCATCCAGTTCTTGGACGAGATCTGCGACAACAATCAGAAGACCATTCTCATGGAACGAATCAAGGCCCTACAGTTGAGCGAAGGAGCGAACCGTGTCATCCAAGAAGACAAACCTGTGGTCAAAGCTAAGTCGGCATCTCAAGATCGTGGTGGCGAACCCGACTGACTTTGAGCCCAGTCAGTTCTTCGCACTCGGACTGCTCGAATTCTCCGAGTGGCCGCAGGAGCTTCTGGTCGCCCACTGGTTCTGGGACGGCAGCGGCAGCGAGGAACACCCGACCGTCCGCGTCGGCAAGGAGATCCACACGGTCCGCCGGGTTCTCTACTGCCTGACGGCCAACGATCCCGAGCCTCGGAAGGGCGTCTACTTCAAGGTCCACTGCAACGCAGTCGGCTGCGTGAACCCCAGCCACTTCCATCCGGAAGCAAAGAAGGGTTTCACACTCAATCCGGACACTCCCGTCTACAAGGAAGCCGTGGTTGAGCCGAACGATCTGGAGGATTTGGCTCAGGAGTTGATGGGTATCGTCGCAATGCGAGAGCCCGAGAGCTTCAAAGAGCTGATGAGTCGAGATTTCGTCAAGGAATTCACCGAAGATCAGGTTCGAGCAGCTCTCAAGTTCGCCGAACTCCCCGTACCCGCCTAGGACAATCATCATGAGTATCATGGACCAATTCATGTCTGGTAAGGCCGAAATCCTGCCGGAACACGACAAAGAAACGGGCGAAATCGTCGAAAAAGTCGTCGAAAACACCGAAAATCCGCTCGAATTGAGCAAAATTCAGCATATTTTCGCTGAAACAGCGCCGTTTTACTTCGCTGCTGGCCTTCCGGTGATCCCGCTTGCACAGAGCAGCAAGCGCGCCATCCTGGACAACTGGGCCGCTTACCACGACCACATGCCGGACGAGGAGACGCGGGCGACGTGGCTCAAGAACTATGCCGATGGCAACATCGGACTGGTTCTAGGCTCGGCTTCCGGCGTTTCGATGATCGACATCGACACCGAGGACACGGAACTGGCCCAGGCCCTCATCGCCGTGCTGCCCGAGAGCCCGTGGTGCAAGATCGGCAAGAAGGGTGTCACCCTGGCGTACCGCTACAACGGCACGCGCTCGTTCCGCATCCGTGGCAAGGTCGGCGGAATGATCATCGAGCATCTGTCGTCGAAGACGCAGACCGTGATGCCGCCGTCGATCCATCCCGACACGATGCGTCCCTACGTGTCGAACTGCAATCTCTGGGAAGTGAAGTCGCAGCTTCCCTCGTTGCCGCTCGACATTGAGGAACAGCTTCGCACCATGCTGACGAAGCGTGGCATCGAGCTGTCGGCCCACGGCTACACCAAGCTGTCCGACAAGGTGTCGGTTGGCTCGCGGGACATCTCGATCACGCAGCGCGCGGGCATGTATGCCACGTTCGTCATGCGTGGTGAGAAGTCCCTGATCGACGCCGCCAATGAGCTACGCACGAACATCTCGATGATGGTCGAGGATGTGGCTGGTGACCCGGTGGATCCCGAGAAGCACGTCCGCAACATGATCATGTTCATGAAGCGCGACGTGTTGGAGAAGAAGAAGCGCCTGCCGAAGGGTTGGGATACTGGCCTAACCGACGAGCAGAAGACCGAACTGGGTCTGGACTTCGGCCAGAACGAGGTCGAGTGGTCGGCGACTGAGATGATCGCCTACCTGAAGAACGAGTTCGAGACGAACCCGATTGAGGGCGAGGGCCGTATGCAGGCCATCGACCGTATCCTCGATCAGATGAAGAACACGAAGTCGCTCAACGACATCGACCAGGATCGGGTGTTGACCTACATCACCAACACCTCGAACATGAACATCAAGATCGGCACCCTGCGGAAGTCTCTGCGGGAGCGTCGGCAGGGCGAGATCACCGGTACGACTCACGGTCAGATCGCCGAGTGCTTGATCGAGGACTACAACAAGATCAGTCCCCTCCGCTACTGGAACGACAAATTCTGGCGTTGGGGTGGATCGCACTGGGAGCGCGTGGAGAAGAACGAGATCCTCTCCAAGATCGTGAAGGACTACGGCGAGCTTCCCGCTGCGAAGCGGTGGTCCGACCACAACGGCATCTACGGCACGATGTCGGCTCTGTCTTCGGGCCAGCTGGCCGAGACTCGAGAGTTTGGCGTCAACTTCGCCAACGGGTTCCTGCTGCGGAACATGAAGCTAGTCGAACATTCACCCAGCCACGGCATGCTCTACACGCTGCCCTACCGCTATATGCCCGAGGACAGCCATCGCTGCACCAAGTGGCTCGCGTTCCTGGAGAAGATCTGGGGAGAAGACGAGGACTATCTGGAGAAGGTGGAGTGTCTGCGCGACGTGATGTGCATCACGATGTTCGGCCTCGGGACGTCGATGCAACGCGCCGTGTTGCTCTACGGCATCCCACACTCAGGCAAGTCGCAGATCATGGGCGTGATGGAGGGACTGATGGACCCGTCCACCGTGTCGATGGTGTCTCCGAAGATGTGGGGCGACAAGTTCTCTCCCATCGGCATGCTGGACAAGCTCCTGAACGTGTGCGGTGAGTTGGGTACGTCGCAGAAGATTGACGGTCCCAGCTTCAAGACCATCATCGCCGGTGAGCCGCTGGAAGTTCAGTACAAGGGCAAGCAGAACTTCGGTGCCCGCTTCATCGCCACCCACTGGTTCGCCTCCAATCATGTGCCTCGGTCGGACGACGACACGGGTGGCTTCGTCCGTCGCTGGATCACGCTCACTTTCAACAAGAAGATCACGGCGACCGAGAAGATCGACCGGTACTCGGAGATGTTGCTGGCCGAGGAGCGCGAAGCGATCTGCGCGTGGGTGATGGAGTCCGCGCACAAGTTCCAGAAGACGACGAACCCGACGTTCCCGAAGTCGCATCAGGCGTTCGTCCACGAGATGTTCAACATGCACAACTCGGTTCGGATGTTCTTCATGGATTCAGGCCTGGCTGTGGGCAAGTCTGAAGGCGAGATCGACGAACATTCCCTGCATCAGCGGTATTGGTCCTATTGCGTGCAGACGGGCCTGGCCCGGCCGGTGTCACAGTCGTTCTTCCGCAAGAAGGCTCGGGAGTTCGAGATGGACATCGGGTTCAAGATCGTGATGCGACCGAACAAGGACACCGGCACGGAGGAAGCCTTCTACTCGGGCCTGTCGATGCGTCGGAAGTAAGTGTGGCAAAAATGACACACTCAGGGCCTGTGGCAGAAATGTCACAGGCCTTTTGCTTGAACCGTTTTGGTTCAACTGAAATCCTCAAAATTTTCCCTAGTGAGTTTCGACCCTATCAAACTCCCTGGGTCCGTGACCCTAGAAAAAGTATACCCTCCTTCCTGAGCCTTAGTTTTATTGTAGGTCAGCCTTAGTATTGGTCGCCCTTCAAAGTCGCGTTTCATGTCGATTATTGTTGTCTCAATATATCCAAGGTGTATTGTCTCCCTATGTTCACTTCTTACTTTCCTCTCGCTACTTCCTCCCAGGGCCTCGCGGGGCCTGTGGGAGAGGTGCGTCCGGATTTTGGGATGCGGAACATGGTCGGCGCTGCCAAATTTGGCAGCGCCGTCCACTGCCAAATTGGCAGTGCGGACGGCACGCATGGTGCGGCCGGTACCGCTCACGTCCACTGCCAAATTGGCAGCGGGCAAGGCAACGCAAACGGAAAGGCTAATCAAATGACTGCCACCACGCAGGAAGCGGGCAAGGTCAACGCGAGCAACGTGACCCTTAACCCGGTCAAGGTCTACAGCGACGAGCAAGAGGTTTCGTTCCGCGCGGCCGACGCCGCTGCCAATTTGGCAGCGAACGGCGCTCCCATCGCTTTCGTGGCGGCGCTGCTCGTCGCGGACAATTACGCAAGCGGCGTCATCTTGGAGCCGCGCGGCAAAGACCCGGTCCGGGTCGCGCGGCTCGCCAAGGCCAAGGAAGCCTTTGGCAATGAGCGGACGCCGTTCCGGTTCTGGGCCACGGCGCTGGCCTATCGCATCAAGGCCAGCACGGACGTCGAAACGGCCGTTTCGATGGCCACGAAAGACGACAAGGGCAAGCCCATCAAGACGGTAGAGGCCCAAGTCGCCCGCGCGACCGGCCTTCTGGTCCGCATGATGGCCTCGCGCGGCTATCACACCATGCACGGCCTGTCCATCGGCCTTGGCCTGTCCAAAGACCCGGCCGACGGCAAGGGCAAGGGCAAGGGCAAGGCCGATAACTCGCCCAAGTCGGGCGAGGGGGAAGGCGCGGCGGACGGCGGCAAGGTCAAGGTCGCGGACGCGGCGGCGGACGTGCGGACGGCGCTGATCTGTGAAGCCCTCAAGGCTGGCGGTTTCTCGCCCGAACAGCACGCCCTCATCGCGGCGGCGGTTCTGGCTGCCAAGCCGGCGGATGTGACGGCCGACGCGGAACCGGAAAAGGTCGCGGCCTAACGCGGCACGGCAAGCCCACTGCCAAATTGGCAGTGGGCTTGCCCCTCGCATAATCGCCCGGCAATCCGGCCGGACGATTATCAGAGGGAAACGCTATGGACGCGATGACGGTTTTATTCGGGCTTCTGGCCCTGTCCATCCTATTCCTGCCGGTTTGCTTCTGGCTCGATAGCCGGGCGAGCCGGTCGCGGCGACAAATGCGCGCCCATCGTGCCCGCCAGCGTCGCGCGGCTGCCTTCTACCGGCGGGTCTGGTCATGAGCCGGGAAAGGCGCTTCTACAGCGACCTTTGCCGGACGTTCCTCGCCTATTGTCGCGAGGCCCGGAAAGTCGCGCCCGATGACGTGGACTTGCTCAAGGTCCATCAATCGAGGCTGGCCAAAGCCCGGTCAAACCGGAACCGGGCCACCGCCTGACCCAGGATCTGGCCCACGGGCCAGGGCCTGCGCCCGGATCGGGCGCAGGCGCGTCTATGTGTCATTTCTGCAACAGTCCCCAGGCGCAGGCCCTGGCCCAGGGACTGTTGCAGAAATGTCACATTATTGGACCCGGCCTCTCCGGGTTTCGAAACTTTTGGAGGTGAATTATGGCTAGGCCCAAATTCAGGCGTGGTAAATCCCGACAGGTCCCCGCCATACCCGTCTACAAGCCCCTCCGGAGGCCCGCACAGCTGCAAGAGGACCGTCTGGCTCCTGTGGTGGCCGACGGCATCCACAGGCCTCTCAGCGAGGCCGGAATGGGCACTGGCGGCGGTGAATGGGGCTTCCATGCCGCGAACGGTCGGAGGCCCAAGCCGATCCGCCATCTGATGGCCTATGAGGATCAGGCCCGGCGTGAGCTTCAGCTGATCGAGCTGGAAGGCTGGATCAGGGATTGTCTGATCACGTCGGTCGAACCGGGCATGGGTCGCGAGCTGCCCCACGTTCGGATTTACCATCAGGGTGCCGTCGTGGGTCGTCGCCCGCGTGTGTTCCCCGAGCGGGAGGTCCGTAGGGCCAAGCCCGAGGTCGCCAAGGTGGCACCGGTCCGGAGGCAGCCCCGCGTGCTGCGGGCCATCGCCAGGGATGTGACCATGGGCGGGACCGTGTACTCGATCTGAGTCCCATGGTAGGGCTGTGGGCGCAGGCCCTGGCCCGACCAACACAACATCTAGTGAGCGGGCCGTATAAAACTTTTCTTACTTGAACACGTAAGAAAAACAGAGGGGTATACACATTAAATGTGGGGTTATGTGGTAAAAATGTCACAGTACCCAAAAACTATTTTCTATACGTATTAAGTTAAAAAAGTTTTATACAGTCCGCGCCACCACCATTCATGGTGTGTTGCGCAAATGTCACGCCATATCTGGTGACAGCGGACCAAGCGCCTTTTGAAATTGTTGTCGCTCACGTAGCGCATCTTCCAGCACTCGGCTCGACCGAGTGCTGAAACATGCACTATAGGTGTGTCTTTCTCGATCTGGAGGTCGTCTCGAACAACTTGCTGGCCTACTGCCAAATTGGCAGTAACGCTCCAGCGACCCACTAGGTATAGAGATAGGACAGCAACACTGACCAATTCGGGCCAGTGCCTACCGCTGGGCCAAATGGCCCTGAACCACTGCCAATTTGGCAGTAAAGCCAAGCGGCTGGCACCGGCCCACGGATACGGCCACGGCCACGAAGCTGAGACAAATGCTGGGTGTAAACGTCGCCAACACCCCGGATTTGGAACCGACCCGGCGACAACAGCAGACGAAAGGAACCGACTATGGCTCAGATCAACCGAGTGAACCTCGTGGGGATTTCCCGCACGATCCCGTGGACCAATTCCAAGGGCACGCCTCTCCCGAGGGTCGGCGGCGAGGTCATCAGCCTGTACGAGAACCTGACCGAGGAACAGGCCCTGATCCGGTGCGAAGAGCTGAACAGGGAGCATCGTTCGACCGATTTCACGGCGACGATCATCCCCCAGGTCGAGTACCCCTCGTACTACTACACCAACTGATGAGCAGGACCGACTCCAACACCGAGAGCGCAAGCTGAAGCTGCGAAACCTCCGTGTCCAAACTCAGGATGTGAAGCCTGCGTCAAAAGCAGACTACACATTCATGCGTCGCGACGAATTCTTCAACCCCGACAATTGAGGCACCCATGTTGACCCTCAACCCGAAACAGCTGCGTCGTGCCCGCGACGGCGCTGCTGCCAAATTGGCAGTAGCTCAACTGGCCCTCACAAACGCTGAAAAGCGGCTGGCCATTTCCAAGTCCGCCTCGGCTCGTGAGGAATACGACGAGGCCAACCGACAGGTGATCGCCGCGACCACCGTCAAGCGGCTGATCGAAATCGATGCGCGCTCTTAGCAGCATCGCCCTCGCCATCATCGCACCCTTCATTGGGTGGGATGCTGCCATCTACTGGCATGATCTCGTCTTCAGCTACACAGGCCATGGAGTGTATGCTGAGCTGATGACGTTCTTCGCCATCATCGCCATGCTGGCGACCTTCGTGGTCGCTCAGTGCAGGTTGTGGAAACCGGAACTGCATCGGTTCTTAAACCCGACCTAATTCTCTTTCCCGAGTTGTCGTAATTCCCGGTCCTGCGCCGCCCTCAAAAGCCACAGACTACTGGGTATAGTCGGCCAGCGGAAAGAGATACGCCCACACCTCGCACAACCTAGACCTCCGTGGTGCCTATCCACAGGTCACACATCATCGTGCTTGGTGTGGGCGTACTTTATTTGGAGGTAATCATGTCCCATTACGAGCGTCACATTCGCCGGATGGACACTTGGCGTCTTTGTGCTGAGCATGTCTACTATGTGGACCTTGTTCGCCGTGATCGTCGTGTATTCGGCATGATGGACCATCTCAGCAGCGCACGGGCTGCAGCCTGTTGGCGTGAAATCGTTCGTCGTTCAAACGGAGGCTTGTCATGAAGACCGATTTGTATTTCGAGGTCCACATCACCCTCGATCCGATCATGCCCGAGTCCGAGATGGGCATTCTTCTGCGCTCGCTTACGGTCCATCACGGGTTCCGTGTGGCCAAGTTCGTGATGAACGAACAGGACAGCTTCCTGACCACGCGTGGCACCGATTACGACGATGTCGTGCGTCGGACGAAGAACATGATCGAGAGCCTTCGTCTGTTCAACTTCCCGATCCGGCGCTACAAGCTGGAGAACACGATCCTGGACACCAAGGCCACGAACACCGATCCGCTCGGGTGCCTGACGTCCAGTATGCCCGTCGGCGGCAACTGATGCGCCAGATCGCGGACGATCAAAGCCTGGGTCCCTTTAGTAGAGGCGAACACGCTACGATCACCGAGGTCTTCAACCAATACAGGCTCTCCACGCGAGGTCGCAAAGCCGCGTGGAAAGTTATCAGCCTCGACTGGTATCTAGGTCGAACAGGCAGGTTCTACGCCTATCTTCGGGCGCATGAATTCGGTTCGGCTGAGAAACCCGGCAAATATGTGTGGGTGACAATCACCTACATGAACAACAGTCGTGACTCGATTGCTCAACCCAACATGGTTGAAGCCACCAAGTATGCGATGAGCAACATCAGCTACAGCGGTGGCAAGGTGCGTCGGGTCGAAATCGAAACCGAGAAGGACAGCAAACGTGCTGTATGGGATGCATCATGGCCAGAAGTCGTGGGTACTGGAAGCGCAAGGATAGCAGGCGAGCCCGCCGCATCCTGAACCGTTCGCTCGATGTCATCACCCAGATCGGTACTGCCAAATTGGCAGTGCTGATGACGGAAAACATGTCGGGCTCGTCGCTGATCGGCAACCGTCGCGAGTTGAGCCGGATCGACAAGATGACCCAGGAAATCCTGGCGCGTGATGCCCGTCAACAGCAAGAGCTGGATGATTACTTCGATGCTCTCTACGAGCAGGAAGCTGCCCTTTACAAGGAAGAGGCAGCTCAAGAATACCGGCAGTACCTGAGCGAACTGCAGGACGATTATGGCGATGAGGTGTGGGACAGTCGCTATGATGAACTCGAATCCCACTATGATTGGAACTACTGACATGACACGAGACGAACTGGTCAGGGTCCTTGAGACTACCTTGAGCATGGGTGGGCACAATATCGCCCTCCGTGCTGAGGTCGTCCGACAGATCCTGGAGGTGCTGAAGCTGCCGGTGTTTCCGGCGACGCTCACTCCCGAGCTGAATGATGTGATCAGGAGCGCTCGGGCGAACACCAACTATCGGCAGAACGAGGGGCTGCATCGGGACATCCTGAAGCACCTGATGCCCAAGCCGCTCACGATGTTCGTGTTCTACGCGACGCAGATGAACAGCTACAACCAGCCCAACGTGCCGAAAATCTTTCGGCACAAGACCAAGGAAGGTGCCGACAAGAACCGCGACGCTGCGATCAGGTTGTCGCCGGACTGCTACATCAACGTCAGCGAGGTGATCGAAGTGCCCCGCGACGTCAACGATCCGCCGCTCGGCTCATGAGCAAGCTGATCGCCAATCTGGACGCCATCATCCAGAGCGCCAAGAATGATGGGCGAACGACATCGTTCGTCACCATCGAACTGCTGGAGCAGATTCGGGTGAAGCTGCTCGATCCCACAATGCCGATGGCGATGCCTGTCGAGCTGCACGAGCATATCCACACGGCTCGTCGCAATTCGATGACCGACCCGGCGGGTTCGAGGCTTCTGTACAGCACCATTCGTCAGGCTCTGATGCAGCCTGTGACGATGTTCATCTACTACGCGACCCTCAAGCACTCGGGTCAGATGAAGATCTACAAATATCTCAAGAAGGAAAGTGCCGAATCGGCTGCACAGTCCTGTCGCGATGCCACCAACACATGGTCCAACGTGAGCCCTGTGATGGAAGTCCCGTTCGAGAATTCGGACAATCACGTCAACAAGCACTGAGGAACATCATCATGGAAAAGCGTGAAATCGTCGTCGAACTCGGCCGCAAGATCAAGGATGCCGAATCCCGTGGTCGCTCCGAGCTGAGCATCTGCGTCGAAGGTGCGAAGTCCGGCCTGAAGCTGCTGTCCGAGCCGACGCTCGGCGTGCTGCCCAAGGTGCCGACGTCCGAGATGCGCCAGGTCATCCGCGAGGCGATGCAGTCCGGCACCAGCATGGACATCTACAACGCCATCTACAAGGAGCTGAACAAGCCGAAGCCGATGTGGGCGTGGTACGCCGAGGTCAATCCGACCGGCCGGACGTCGCCGACGTGGGAAGTGCGGATGTTCCGCTACGACAACAAGGGCGATGCCGAGAGCAACCGCACCGGCGCCATCGGCATCACGCACAGCTATCGCAACGTCAGCCCGCTGCTGGAAGTCCCCAGCGACGGCAAGGAAGGCCAGAACCAGTACGCGTAGGGTTCCCATCAACCGAAGGAGATTGTCATGAACCACTTCACTGCTGCGAACGAAGCGTTCGAGCGGAAGCTCAAGATCACCCGCAAGGGAGGCGACAAGAAGAAGATCGCCGAACTCATCGCGGGCCGAAACGAGTTCGTTCGCAAGTACGCGGACAGTTTGCGTCTCGCCGACAAGCGTGACGCCGCCGTGCGCATCCTCCAGCAGGACTGCCACCATGTGGCATAGTGGCATGGAAGCCTTCTTCGGCTGGACCCTCGTGGTCCTGATGTGCATCGCTGGGCTCCACTGGATCTACGAGTTCGTCTGGAAACTCTGGTCGCTCCTCGTCCAGATCTGGTTCTGGTCGGACTTCAACAAGACCCAGCAGTACGAGTTCGAGCAGTCGCTGGAGAAGCGCAACAGCTGGTTCTTCATGTGGACCGTCGTGCTGTTCGCGATGGTGTGGATCGTCAGGAACTTCATCTGACGCTTCGTTAGACCACAGGGCTACTGCCAAATTGGCAGTAGCCCTGACCTGTAACGAGGAGATCAACATGAACATGAATATGGACGAGCTGATCGCAAACAGCTTCATGGATTTCCATCAGAAGGATTTCCATTATCTCTGCGTGCGTCGGTCGCCGACGATGACAGAGAAGTTCTACTTCTTCGACGGCGACGTGAGTAAGCTGCCCGAGGTGGTGGCTCCCCACGATCATCGCTACCAGTTTCTGACCAAAGCCGTGCGCGGCACGGTCGAGAACCGGGTCTACAGCCGCGACTATCTGCCCTATGCGGAGTGCGCGACGTTCCAGCGGTTCTCGTATATGACTCCGCTCAACGGCGGCAACGGTTTCACTTGGGCTGCCGAAGAGAAGCTCTACCTGCAGAGCAGCGAAAGGTATTGGAATAGGTCGTACTGGATGGCGGCCGACGACATTCACACGATCCAGATCATCGAACCGGGCACCATCCTCAAGCTGTATCAGTTCGAGGACGTTGTGCCGATCAACAAACCTACCAGCACCTGGATGCTGGACCGCGAACCGCCGAACCTGTCGGGCCTGTACCGCAAGCCCACGCCCGACGAGATCAATGGCTTGCTCAAGAGATTGGAGACGTGACATGGACCTCAATCACACCGACATCACCGGCAAGACCGGTCAGGAGTTCGTCTGCCTCATCGGCAAGACCTACCGTCACAATGCCCGCTCGAAATACTACAAGATCGTGGGCGTGGTGTATCTCGGCGAGATGGACCTGTGGGGCCTGAGCTATCGCGAGAACAACAGCGAGGTCATGCACGTTCGCAGCCACGTCAACTTCTTCGGCACGCAGGCTGGCAGCGAAGACCTGCGCTTCGAACAGGTTTGAGTATGGTGACCCGAGTGGACAACCAGGCCTACATGCAGATGACGCAGGCTCAGCGTGACGCCTATCACGACAAGCGTCGTCGCGAACAGAACGACGTGGATCGGAAGCGTCTGCTGAAGATCCCGATGTTCTTGACGCGCGAGTTCACCGACGCGCAAGGCCAGGTCCAGTTCCTGATCATCAAGCGGCACGTCAACAAGAGCTGCGCTGGACTGTTCACCATTCACCAGAAGATTCCGAGCTTCTGGCAGCATCATTGGGCGCACTATCAAGCGCCCGGTGTACAGGGCAAATACGTCGGCTTCTATTTCGAGAAGGGTCACTACTGCGACGAGTACCCACCGACGATCCTCCAGGACCTGCACGACTACGCGCATGGTGACCTGAAGCCGTTGGAGGACCGCTACGGTGGTCAGTTCGACCAGTCGCGCTTTCAATGGGAGCTGTGAAATGTCGCTCGATGTGTGGCTGATGAAGACGCAGCCGACCGAGGTGTTCAGTGCGAACATCACGCACAACCTCAACACGATGGCCGAGGAAGCTGGTGTCTACCAGCACCTGTGGCGGCCGGAAGAGATTGGCATCAGCAAAGCGGGTGACCTCATTCTTCCTCTGACCGAAGCGGTCAAGAAGATGGAGGAGAACCCGGTGCGTTTCCGTAAGCACAACGCACCGAATGGCTGGGGCACCTATGAAGGGCTGCTCAAGTTCATCAAGAACTATCTGGCCGCCTGCATCGAGCATCCGGACGCTGAGATCGGAGTGTCGCGATGAGTTGGCAACCGATGCACACGGCTCCCATCGCCAAGGATGACGATGGTGAGCCACAATACATTCTCGCCGCCGACGAAGACGGCGTGGTCGAGAAAGTCTTTTGGGGCGATTGCGCCGAAGGCATGGGTGGCGATGATCCCTGCAATACGTGGTGCATCGCCCACAGTCTCAACGACGAGCGCGGTGGTTGGAGTACCCACCTCGCCGTCAAATGGCAACCGCTTCCGGAGGCGTAAATGAGCATCGCATCTTGGTGGAAAGAGTTCACCAAACCTGATCCTGAGATCGAGATGCAAGTCGCTCGGTATCAGGTCCACAAAGGCGCGGGCTATCTGATCTCTGCCTACGACCACATGGTTCGCAGCGGTCGTAACATGCGCAACTTCATCGTGTCCGACTGGACGGTGAAGAGCCACACCGATGGATACTGGCAAGTTAGCCTGCATTTCATCGGACGCAGGATGATGGAGGGCGACCTGTGAAGTGCCAGTGGGAACCCGCAGACATCTGGTGCGGTCGGGTCACCAAGTACAGCGACGGTACGCAGGAGAAGTGGATGATCGGCTACGACGCCACCATTCGCGACAGTCGCAAGCACTACTGCCTGATCAGCCTCAACGACGGCATGATCATGCTCAAGAATTCGACGGCCGAAGAGGTGTGCAAGCATCTGACCGAGGCCAAGCTGGAGCCCGACGAGATCGTCAATAGGAGGAACTGATGGAAGAACCGTGGTCGATCCGTCTCATTCACGAGACGTTGTGTGAGAGCGTGTTCACCGAACTCAAGCTGGTGATCCCGTTCGAGAAGCGTCCCGACGCTCCACGCTACGAGTGCTGGATGATGCGCGACACTCTCGCGCCCTACACCTACGGACGCAATCGTGGTGAGCGTACCTATCAGGCCAACGTCATGCCCGATCTGGTCAAGAAGATCGGCAAGTCGGTTCGTGAAATCCTGGGTGGCGACCGTGAGCCCGAGGGCTGCTTCGCCAACCTGTATCGCGATGCTCACGACCACCTCGGCTGGCATGCCGACGCCAGCGACATGATCGACCACGAGTACCCGGTCGTCAGCGTCAGCTTCGGCGACCGTCGCCGCATTCAGTTCCGTCCGAACACCGAGCAGGACAAGGTTACCGAGCTGTGGATGGAGCCCGGCAGCATCACCGTGATGCCCGCTGGCTTCCAGCACACGCATCAGCACCAGATCCCGAAAGAGGGACGCGTCATCGGCGAGCGCGTCAGTTTGACATATCGCTGGCTCAAGTAGGAGACGACAATGGCAATCCGGAAAAACGACATCGGCAAGCGGGTGAAGTTCATCAGCTCCATCGACAGGACGACGACCAGGTTCGGTCGGCTGATCACCTATGGTGCGGGCCACTCGGCCGTCATGATCGAGAAGGACGGTCTGATGCCCGCCGAACGGTTCGAGGAACGCTCGCTGGTCGAGACGGCCAAGCTGAACCTCGCCGAAGTTCAGATCACGAAGACCGACATCGGCCAGACCTTCATGTGGAACCCGCCCGCCCCGGCGACCTCGTGCAAGGTGCAGCTGATCGAACTGCGCGTCCATCCGTCCGACGAACGCATCACGTCGGCGCTCGTGCAGGCCAACGGCCGCCAGTTCGTTGTCTGGGCCAAGCACCTCCAGAAGGAAGACGACGCCACCCCGGCGCTGCCAATTTGGCAGGACATCAGCACCGCCCCGAAGGATCGTCCGATCCTGCTGATCAATGACAAGGGTCATATGTCCACCTGCGAATGGCGGAAGGATATCTATGGCCTCAATTGCTGGCAGATTGCCAGTAGCACCACCTACGCTCAGTTCTTCGGAGCCTACATGTGGTCTGAACTCTTGGCACCGCCGCCGAAGCCGAAGCCCAAGTCGCCGCGTGAAGTCGCCGAGGAGAAGCTGCTCGCCGCCTACAACGACACGATCAATGTCGCGAACAACACGGCCAGCATGATCCGCAAGGCGAAGCAGAACTACATCGCCGCGCAGAACGCCTACTTCGTCGAGGTCCAGAAGCAGAACGGCAAGCCCGCCAACTGGCTGATCAAGGAAGGCAAGGTCTACCTCATGATCGACTCTCCGTTCAGCCACTTCTCCAGCGAGAAGCTGGCCGAGTGGGTGGTCAAGGACCCGGCCAAGTATGCGGCTGCCGCCGCCGACCGGATGCTCTGGCTGAGCCAGCAGCGTCACTACGAGCGGTTCAAGCAGGGCAACCTGTGATGCTGGTCGCCATGTTCTATATCCGACTCGCAGGGGCCTTGTGCCTCTGCGTGTTGGCCGGTGGGCTGATCGTCAGTGGTCAGCCCACCCTGGTCGTCTTCGGTGCGCTCTGCATCGCGGCGGCACTCTGCATGGTTCCGAGCCACAAACACACTCGGGACTACCAACCCATCTGAGGTCATCATCATGCTCAAGAAATTTCTGATCGGCGCTGCTGCCCTCCTGCTGCTGGGCTGCAACGAAGACGCCAAGGTGGCCGGTGACAACCTCACCAAGGCCGCCGACAACTTCGAAATCACGAGACGCATTCTCTTCGTGAACACCATCACCGACAAGTACCTGCTGGAGATCGTCGGCCGGTGCAGTTTCGGACCGTCCGGTAGTACGCCGAAAACGGTCAACGTCATCTGTAAGGTCGGTCCGACCGACTACAAGAAGCATTCCATGGTGATGGGCGACAACACCGTCGTCGTCGTGGAACACCTGAAGGCGACCAATGTCTCGGTCGACTTCTACCGCGTCACGTTCAAGCCGTCCGCCATCATCCCCGACATCGACATCCGAGGACCGGGGCTGGACCAGGAGAGCAAGAAATGAGCACCTACAACGCCGTCAGTATCGCGATCAACAACTTCAGGATCAACGGGAAGAAGCCGAGCGTCTACCTCGACCGAAACTACGAGAACCTCGACTTCACCAACTTCGACATGAGCGACAGCAGCGTCGGCGACAGGGCCGTGTTCAGCACCCCGGCCGGTTCGGGTGTGATCGACCTCGGTCGGCCGTTCGGCTATCGCTTCCTCGTCTTCAAGAAGGTCGACGAGAAGAAGCGTGTCAGCTACCAGATCGTCACCGGCTGCCGTCGCTTCTCGCGCGAGGATGCACTGAAGCACCCGAACTGGAACTTCAACACGAAGCAGTACAGGCGTCGGGTTCGCGAAGAAGGTCACTGGGCGAAGCGCGTCGGCATCAAGGAACTGCTGGCCACCGTCGACCAGCTGGCCAAGTGCCATTGGGGCTACAAGATCCCCCGATGAAGACGATCATCCACGTCAACCGTCAGCTCATTGCCTACAATCGAGCGACCGGAGCCGAGCTTCCCGTCTACACCATCAAGCGCGGAAAGCAGACGACCTACGGCTACGGCGTGGAGATCAAAGGCCCGAGCCAGATGGTAGACCCGCGCCACACGGCACCGTTGCCGTGTGGCGCACGAGCATGGATCGAAACCGAGGCACCAGTCATCATCGAAGGTGCCATGTCCTGGGCCGAGGTCCAGAGGAGGAAAGATGCCCACGATTTTCCGTCTGCCCGTAAGAACGGTGATGGTACGCGCACAGTGCGAGTGCGGCGGCGAGATAAAGGCGGTTCAGGGCTACGACCTCCGTCGCCGGAATGAGAAGGCTGAATGGGAGAGCATCTGCCACGGCAAGTGTGGGCAGACCTCCAAGCAGGATCGTGCGTACCCCTACGTCGACTACGAGCTGATCGACCACGCCGATCCCTTCTATGAAGCTCGACAAGAACAGGAGCAAGCCAATGTCTCTGGAAATTCAATTCCCTAAGTGTGATCGACTGACGACGCTGGGTAAGCTGAATGCAGGCGATCTGTTCACGCTGACGGATCAGCCGAAGCGTGTGTTGATGGTGGTCAGCCTCAACGGCCGGTTCAACGTCGCAGCTGGTGATTGGGGTGTTGTCTATCTCGACAGCGGACACTGCACCGTGATGACCACGCAGACCAGCGTTGTTCGTCAGAAGGCTAAGTTGGTGCTGGAATGAGTCGCCTCAACATCAAGGTGGAACCACCGGTTAAACCTCCGGTTACGATGCTACACGAAGCGAAGAAGGGGAGCGTCTTCTTCTTCAAGACCGCTTACGACCAGTTCGGACCAGAAGCGGAGCCGTACATGCGTCTCGACCATTCTCCCATCAACAGCTGGGGAGAAGTCGAGAACAACAAGATCGCCTGCGTCGACCTCGGCGATGGTGGCGTAGTGGTGCGTCATCGCACCACAGAGATCGTTCAGGTCAATGCTGATCTTCTGATCGGCGCAGTTCATGGAGCCGAAAAATGAGCGAGAAGACGGTCGGGTACTATCTCTCCAGCCTCATCGGCTATCGAGACGACACGGGCTACACAGAAGCCCACGCTATCGCCCGAGTGTGGATGGCGATCAACCCGAACCTCTTTCTCAGTCTGGCGCTGATCCCGAACCTCGCGCACCAGACCGGCCATGTCGTGCAGCTGAAGAGGCCCGTGTTCGGGCTGCATTCAGCTGCTATCGATGCGATGAAAGGTCGTCTCGAAAGCAGTGAAGAAGGTTGGATGGAGTTGTTGAACGGTCACTCGTTCCTCGTCCAGCCGCATCTTCTGAAAGAATTGTCGGCTCGTATCCGACAGCACAAAGCGGAGTTGGTCGAATGCAATCCGTATTGTACCCGGTCATAGGCTTCGCCATCGGTTACGCGATCTGCTGGTGGGCAAGTCGCAAGACTGATCGTCCTCTTTGGCCGAGGTGGTAGCTATGGCTAAGAAGAACTGTCGCAACTGCACGCACTACGGCGTCCCCGAGGGCAAGATCGCTCGGGGCGATGCGCTGTATCCGTGCAACTGGAAGATGCCCGACGAGTACATCTTCCCCGACGCCATCGTGGAAACCTACAACAGCCCGGTGGCACGTCTTTCCGATCCGAAACATCACATGGGCTATCGGACCGGTAACCAAGGGACCTCATGTCCCACATTCAAGGAGAAGGCCAATGCGGCTGATCAAGGTTGATCCCATCAAGCGTGTGACCGAACGTGTGACCCACCACGGTCGTCGCTACATCCAGGACCTCGCGGGCCTGATGCAACCGCACAAGTCGGTGCTGGGATACGACTACGTTCCGAGCGACCTCCATCAGTACGCGGTCAAACGCTCGGGCAGGATCAGCGCCCAGGTGATCATCGACATGAGCGCACCGGCCAAACTGCCGTCGTGGCTCTACAAGGGTGTCAGCAGTTTGCCGCCGCTGACGGGTATTGGTCTGGTCGTCGGCTACGACAGCGAGCTGGGAGAGTTCTGCGACTGTCCCCCCCTTCTGCTCGATCAAGTCGAATTCGCAGTGGAGTGGTGGTAATGCGCACCCGTGCTGAGAGGACCCTCGGGTCCTATCTGGCCAATATCGGCCGAGTCCTCGATCTTCATCTGCCGCTGTTCAATCGGCACACCGGCAACGCCGTCGTGTTTGAGGGAGAAGTCACCGACATCAAGGGTGACATCTCCTTCCTCTTCAAGACGCTGGACGGACAGCTCGTCAAGCTGGGCATGACCCAGGTGCATGAGCATCTGACCAACAAGGACCCGGTGCCCGAGTCACGCGGCGACAAGTTGATGTCGGGCTTCGTCAACGTCCAGTACAAGGGACCTCGCTCCTCTTACCAGACCAGCATCACTCGCAAGCAGAATGGTATGCCCTTCAAGAGCGAAGAAGAAGCCATGGCTGCCTGTGTCAATCGTCAGCTCACGATGTTCGGAGATCCGATCTTCCTGTGCAAGCTGACACCAGTGAAGATGTTCCTCTGATGTTCGATCTCGACAGCGAGGCGGTGATCTTCGCGATCACCCACCACGGCCAACAGAAGCGCCGTGTCAGCAATGAGCCCTATATCTGCCACCCGATCCGAGTGGCTGTGCTGGCTCAGCAGTTCGTCACCTTCGGCAACAAGGTGATCGTGCAACATGCCGCCCTCTTCCACGATCTGCTGGAAGACACCAAGTGTACGGAGCAGGAACTTCGTTCACGTTGGGGCGACGTGGTGGCGAATCTCGTGCTTCAACTCACCAACGAGAAGCCGGGTGATCGAGAGGTCAAGGCGCGGTTGGAACGCGAGCGGTTCATGAACGCCAGCAGGCTCGCCAAGGTGATCAAGCTGTGCGACGTGATCGACAACGCGGGTTCTTTCGGCGACGAGGTCGGCAGCAACTGGTGCCGCCGTTGGGTCGGCGAGAAGAAACAGCTGATCGAAATCCTGGCGCAAGGCGAAACTGGAGCAGCGTTTGCGATGCTCTACAAGGACGCCAAGTGTGCCATCGAGAGGATCGACCAGTGAACCGCAGCTGGGCCGACCATCTGTTCGGCCGAAAGCAACCGGAACCGTGGACGGGATTTCCCCTTCCTCCAACCGACATCAAGACCTTCCATGACGTCCGGGCACTTGTGCCCGACGTTCTGCCCCCTGCGAGCCCTCGCGCGCAACGGGAAGCCATGTGCATCTTGCGCAATGGCAGCCTCAGCGAGATGAACATTCACCCGAGCATTGCTGCCAATTTGGCAGCAGTGACGCGAGCCTTCATCATTTGCTACCGAAGCGACCTCCCCGGCTTCGTAGTGGCCCCGGTCCTCGCCTTCCTGTTGGATCAATGGTGTGTGGAGAACGAATATGGCTTATAGGATGTATCAGGCAGCGATGACACCGCTGTTCAAAGCGCCTGTTGCGTTGGTGACGACGTCTCGCGTTATCGCCAAGAGCCATGATCAAGCCGAACATTTTCTGAAGCTGCGAGGCTTCGGCGAATATCTCGACAGTCACTACTATCCAAAAGTCGTGACGAAGGAAGTCGGACTCGTCTCCACCAGGGTCGAGAGCCGTATCCGGACGCATCGTCGGAACCATATGAAGGGCACCGTCGAACTTGTCATGGCACTCGGCTACATCGCTGTGAAGGGATGCTTCGCCACAACGGACGAGATCTACTCGCCGAAATTCGGCATCGTCGACGCTTGTCTGTTTGACTGGCATCAAGCTGGGCTGGTCGACCGTGTGAAAGCTTTGGAGGCCAAGATCCCTGGGTGGACGCTGGCCTATGCAAAGGAGAACCAGTAATGGCAAAGCCAAAGTATCGGCTGTGGGTGACCGTTCTGCCGAAACGACCCTCACGCTACGACGATGAGTACCCGTTGAACTACGACCTCAACGGATACGTGATCGCCGCCTGCGAGTCGCATGCTCAAGCGATGATCGACATGCGCAATTTGGGCGAGCGCCTGCGCAAGCCGGATGAGACAACTCCGTGCTACATGAAGAACCGAGTGGTGCGGGCTACGCCCAAGACACTGTCGCGGTTCCTGATGATACGGGTGGAGCGAGGCAACCCGTGGGTCAGCAGCGGCATGGGCAGCTATCTCGGAGAGTTCGCCCGGCTGGCGACGGCGGCCAATCTGATCACTCAGCCTCAGCTGGCCGAACTCGTCCATTCCCTCTGCAGCTACGGCTGTCGTGGTCGTCAGCTGATCAGCTGGATCGAGATGATCGAGGATAACATTCCAGGGCACACGCTCACTTATGCAAAGGAATACTTCCGTGCCAATCCCTTTTGATCACACGCACGAGATGGACGGCCAGACGTATGAGTGCGTCTGGCACGTCAGCAAGATGGGTGACGTCTACCTGCACAAGTGCGTCCCTGAGTGTTCAACCGAAGTCGAAGAAGCCCTCTATCTGGAGGCCTACGACGAACTGCCTCGTTGGCTTGAGGAGATAAACGCCCGTGATTCTTAATCCTGTCTTCGTGACGATGACTGGTCCGCTTCTCAAGCGCACCATTCGCAAGGGAACCAGCTACGTGTTCTTCCAGCCGCCCGGCGCGTCGGAGGCACTGCGGGTGACCAAATCGTTCTTGGTCGAGTACATCGACAGCATGATCAAGGACAAGGAGTGGCTGGTGTTCCGGGTGTTGAACCGGGAGAAAACCACTCATCGCAGTGCCTACGTCGACAAGAAATGGGTGCAGAAGCCGGTCGTGATCAACCAGTGGACGGTGACGTCCTGTGGAGTGCAGAACCCCGACGACTTCGATTACTGGGACAATTTGTTCCAGACCGAACCGAAGGTGTTTCAGCTCTATGTTCCCTTCCTGCCGAAAGAACTCATTGCCACGCTCGCCGTGAAGCACGATAGTTTCGGCACAAGCAGACCGATGTTGGAGCTGCTGAAAGGAATGTGATGCTGAGAAAAGGCCAGTTCAATCGAGCTGTCAGGCCGGATCACTTTCGTCTCGACGAGAGAACGATCAAGTATTTCTCAAAACGAGAACGCTGCGCGGGTTCGCGCTGCTTTGTAGATACACCTCAAGAGGCGGAAGCCGAGGTGCTGGAGTTCATTCGCAAATACGGGACGATCCCGTTAGGAGAAGATAATGCGGCTGCAGGATAACACTCAGGAAGTTGAGATCGAGGGCGCAACCGCCCGCACCATGAGCATCTCGGATGATCCGATCATCTGGCGCATGCTCACGACTCAGCTCTACACGCAGACCAATGCGTGGATCCGTGAGTATGCTCAGAACGCTCGTGACGCTGACAAGGATTGGCGTCTGATCATGCCGTCGATGCACAGTCCGTTCGTCGAGTTCGTCGACAACGGCGGCGGTATGTCCAAGCACTTCATGCAGACCAAGTTCTGCCAGGCTGGCTTCTCGACGAAGCGTGAGGACAACGACAAGTCCGGTGGCTTCGGCATCGGCCGTCTGTCGGGTCCGCAGGGCACGATCTTCGAATGCCGGAACGAGGACGCCATCCGGACGTGGTCGCTGGTCAAGGACAAGGACAGCATTCCGAGCCTGATCCTACTGGCTGAGGAAGAGCGTCCGAAGGACGTGAAGCTCGGCGTGACCGTCCGAGTGCCGGTGGCTCCGCGCGAGATCGAGTCGGTCAAGACCGACATCCACAAGATGCTCAAGTTCTTCGGCTTGCCGAACCTGCCTCAGATCAAGTTCGTGATGAACGAACGCAACTGGGGCATCGTCGACATGGGACATCAGTACAGCAGCTATCCGACCATCGTCGAGGTCGGCGGCTACACCTTCCCGGTTCGTCAGACCGACATCAGCGGTGCGATGTCGTCGCTCAGCTACGAAGAGCGGGATCTGATGAACTCGATCTTCAAGGAAGGTCCGCACAGCTACCTGCTGCTTCGGGTGCCGGTCGGTTCGGTCAACATCGCGCTGAACCGTGAGAGCATCAAGTTCGACGAGGCCACGATCCAGCAGTTGCTGATGATCAGTAAGCTCGTTGTCAGCGAGATGGCAGCGGCTACGCAGAAGGAGTTCGACAACATCCCGACGCGCTGGGAAGCCAAGGTGAAGTACGCGAAGCTGGAGGAGAACGGACTGCACGGCCTGTTCAAGTCCGTGTGCAAGAGCCTGACGTGGAACGGCGAGCCAATCAACAGTCGGAAGTATGTCGTCCGAGCTGGAACCGATTTCATCGTCCCCGACAACTTCTATGGTCGGAAGAGCAAGGTGAACAACAGCCAACTTCCGCAGAATGTTCGTCTGCCCAGCTTCGAAGCCAGCCGCGAACATTGGATCGAGTGTCAGAACTACGAGACGATGAAGATCGTCATCCTGGACGACACCGAGGAGTTCGTCAGCCGCAAGCTGCGGGCGACGTTCACTCCGCACGACACGGCGATCTATCTCGTTCGTCCGCATCAGTGGGATCCGGTCAAGGGCGAGAACGTGTGGGAGGACGGTGAGTGGTGGACCAAGGCTATCGAGCTTCTCGATCCGCCGAAGTCCATGCCGATCCTCAAGATGTCGGAGATCGTACCCGTCCCGGTGCCACCCCGCGTCCGACCGACAGGTCCGAGCAACGTCGTCCGCAACAAGTTCTTCGTCACCGAGCCCGGTGCCTACGTCAGCTTCGTCGGCAGTGACGTGGACCTCACCGAGGATCATGTGTGGGTGCCGTACCACGCCAACGAGGCTGACGTCGGCGACCCCTCCAAGGACAAGAAACCGTGGTACGAGTTGGCAACGACCGGCTACAAGCGTGATCCTTCGTGGTCATCGATCCATGTTATCCGTAACGCCCTCGGCATGAACTTCAAGATCATCGGTGTGCCGCGTAACCAGCGGAATAAGGTGCCGGACAACTGGGTTCACATCCTCGACTATGTTGCGGAGCGCATTCCTTTGAAGAAGGAGTGGCCCGAAATCATCGCGTGGTCGTCGGCTTCGGAACTCGATCCGAACTATATGAACTTGCTGGCTCGCCTGATTACCAAGGCGAACACCAAGAGCCTCGTCGACTTCCAGACGAAGGTGACCGACTTCATGAAGAAGAAGGAGGCCATGAAGGAGAAGTGGAACATTCTCCAGCTCGTCGAGCGTCCGAACTTGACGAACTTGATCGACGCCGAGAAGGCGAAGATCCCGAACCTCACGGAGGAGTTCCGGAAATTGATCGAAAGCTCGCCTGCGCTGTCGGTCATCACCAAGTGTAACTGGTCTGCGCTTAATGACGCAGACTGGAAATTCTTGGTTGCGAACATCTAGGCACCCGCCTACGGTGTGCAGGTACGTCAGAACTGAAACTGGAGCTTGAATCAAATGGCTACGAAGAAGAAGACCCTCAAGGTCGCGGCGCAGCCCGCCGTCATCATCATCCCGAACCAGTCGATCATCGTCGGCACTCGCTCGGTCGCGTGGGATCATCCCGCCCGCACGGCGATCCTGTCCGCCATCAAGGCCAAGTCGTGGGCCAAGGTGAATGATCTGATGAACCCGCTCAAGGCCGTGATCTCCTACGGCAAGGGCAAGCTCGCTGTCCGCGTCGAGGACAACGAGGTCGTCTACAAGGGCGACACCATCGACGGCGCGCTCGGGAAGCGCCTGATGGAAATGATGCAGAACAGCATGCCCATCGACTACCTGCTCAAGTTCGTCGACAAGGCCCGTCTGAACCCGTCGCACCGGGCGCAGAAGGAGCTGTACGGCTTCATCGAATACGGCCAGCTGCCGATCACGGCGGATGGAAACTTCCTGGCGCGCAAGGTCGTTCGTTCGGACTTCCGCGACAAGCACACCGGCACCATCGACTACACGCCCGGCAAGGTCGTCTCGATGCCCCGCCACAAGGTCGACGACGACTCGCGGAACACCTGTTCCTCAGGCCTGCACGTCTACTCCAAGGACTACAGCCGGAACTTCGCCAGCTACGGCGACAAGTTCCTGCTCGTCGAGATCGACCCGACGAACGTCGTGGCCGTCCCGCCGGACTACTCCAACACCAAGATGCGCGTCTGCGCCATGAAGGTGGTCAAGGAGCTGACCGACGAGAACGACCCGGAGTTCTTCGGCTCGCTCGTCTACGGCAACCAGGTGGAAGTCTGGTCGTAACCTCACGAAATCGGCGCGGCTAGTCCGCGCCGGTCAGCGGGCCTTTGGGACCTAGGCCTAGGGGATGGCGACAGTGCAGTCGTCCCAAGCTCGGGCGCACGACCCTCCACCGCAACGACGTCGGTGCGTTGTAGGAGAGGGAATGCCCGAGCAAGACTCCTGAAATTCACAAAGAGGTAGGACATGCATATCGTCGATGATACTCAACGCGCGCCGATCAAGATGTGGACCAATGGTGTTCCGCTCGAACACTCGGCGCATCAGCAGTTGCGCAACGTCGCCAACATGCCCTTCATCTTCAAGCATGTGGCGGTGATGCCTGACGTGCATTGGGGAATGGGAGCCACTGTGGGCTCCGTGATCCCGACGCAGCAGGCAATCATCCCAGCAGCCGTGGGTGTCGACATCGGGTGCGGCATGTGCGCGGTTCGTCTTGACGGCGTGAAGGCCTCGGATCTTCCCGAGAGCCTTGCCACCATCCGCAGTCAGATCGAACACGCCGTGCCGACCGGTTTCGCCACCCACGGCGAGATCGACAAGGGTCTGTCGAAGCTGGACGTGAACAACTTCCTGCAGTGGCTGCGTGAGCGCCATCCGAAGGTCGGCGACCGTCGCAAGGACAGCTTGGAGAAGATCATCGGCACCCAGCTGGGCACGCTCGGCGGCGGCAATCACTTCATCGAACTGTGTCTCGACGAGAGCCAGGATGTGTGGCTGATGCTGCACTCTGGTTCCCGAGGCATCGGCAACATCATCGGCCAGTATTTCATCACGCTGGCGAAGGAAGATTGTCAGCAGATCAACATCAAACTGCCCGACCGCGATCTCGCCTACCTGCGGGAAGGTACCGATCTGTTCAAGGACTACATCTACGCCCTCACCTGGTGCCAGAAGTACGCGGCGGCGAACCGTGCCGACATGCTACGTCGAGTCCTGATCGTCCTGCGTCGGCATCTGCCTCCGTTCAAGGATCGGGTGGAGGCGATCAACTGCCATCACAACTACGTCACGCAGGAGAACCACTTCGGCGAGGATGTGTGGGTCACCCGCAAGGGTGCGGTCGACGCCAGCAAGGGCAAGCTCGGGATCATTCCCGGCTCCATGGGCGCGAAGTCCTTCATCGTCGAAGGGCTGGGCAATCCCGAGTCGTTCAATTCGTGCAGCCACGGAGCGGGTCGAGTCATGTCCCGTGGCAAGGCGAAGGAACTGATCTCGGTGGAAGACCATGTGGCAGCGACCGAAGGTGTCGAATGCCGCAAGGACGCGGGTGTGCTGGACGAGAGCCCGGCCGCCTACAAGAACATCGACGACGTGATGGACGCTCAGAAAGACTTGGTCGCCATCCGTCACACTCTCAAGCAAGTCCTCTGTGTGAAAGGTTAAGTCATGGGTTTCAAGCCACTGCTCGCAGGCAACGTCATCGACCTCAATGGTTTGGATGACCTGATCTTCCCGATGATCGGCTCCTTCAAGATCGACGGCATTCGTGCCCTCGGATTGGACGGGGCACTCATGTCCCGTACCAAGACCCTGCTCCCGAACCAGGAGCTGCAGGCAATGTTTGGTCGTCCGGAGTTCGACCGTCTCGACGGAGAAATGGTCGACGGCGATCCGAACGATCCGCAGGCCATGAACAAGGCCAGTCGGTGCGTGATGAAGGCGTCAGCCTCGGCGGCCAACGCCAAGTGGTACGTGTTCGATCATGTGCCCGACGACGGCGACATGACGGCCTTCACCATTCGACTCAAGTTGCTCAAGGACAAGGTCGAAGCTCTCAGCCACCCGCAGATTGTGCTGCTGGATCAGGTGATCCTGACCAGCCTCGACGATCTGCTGCTGTACGAGAAGACGGCGCTGGAAGCGGGCTATGAAGGTGTGATGATCCGCAAGCCGCTCGGCCACTACAAGTTCGGCCGCTCGTCGGCAAGGGAACAGATCCTTCTCAAGATGAAGAAGTTCGAGGACGCCGAGGGCACGCTCACCGGCATGACCGAGATGATGCACAACGAGAACGAGGCGCTCAAGGACAACTTCGGCCGCACGAAACGGTCGTCGTCCAAGGCAGGCAAGGTCCCGGCGGGTGTCATGGGCAATCTCGTCTGTGAAACCGACGAGAAGGTCGAGTTCGAGATCGGCACCGGCTTCACGGCCGAGGACCGAGCGTGGTTCTGGAAGAACCGAGAGCGTCTGCTCGCTGACCACACTCGCATCAAGTACAAGCATCAGCCGCATGGTGCGAAAGACAAGCCGCGCTGCCCGGTCTATATCGGCATCCGGAAGGACCCGACGTGAACATCGGGTCCTACGTCTCGGAGCTTCCGAATGACGAGAAGCTCCAGATCATGCGGGACTACGACCAGTGGGAGAAGACAGGCACCACTGGTCAGACCTCGCTTCGCAAGCACACTGAAACTATCATCAGTGTGAGCGGGAACGATCCCGCGAACTTCTACTTCTATGCGATGGCCCTGACATTCACATGCTCCAGGTTCTTCGCTGAGAAGTACATCGCAATGTACGCAGGAAAGGTGCCACAGCATGTCCGATAAGCGACACATGGGCCGACTGGAGGGTTGGTCCCGATCCTACGTCACGACCGAGGGGCTCGGCTTCGTGATCAACGCCACGAACGGAAGTACCGGAGCCATCGTGCTGGAGATCCAGCAGCCGGATGGCAGCTGGGAAGTGGAGACGAAGAATCTCCGCTACACCCTCGGGACACCAGCCAGTGCGTAAGCTCAACATCCTGATCGGCTGCGAGTGCAGTGGCATTGTCCGTGACGAGTTCATCAAGCTCGGTCATGACGCAATGTCCTGCGACTTGCAGCCGTGCGACCGACCGGGTCCGCATCATCAGGGTGATCTGATCGAGCTGCTCAACAGCAAGCCGTCCGGCTACTACGACCTGATGATCGCTCATCCGGTCTGCACCTATCTGTGCGGCTCGGGCTGGCACTGGCACAAGAAGCAGCCTGACCGAATGGCGAAGTCCATCGACGCTCGGGACTTCTTCATGAGACTGTGGCGACATCCTGCCGCAGCACGGGTTGCTCTGGAAAACCCAATCGGCATCATGTCGACGTGGTTCAGGAAGCCCGACCAGATCATTCAACCGTACCAGTTCGGTGACGACGCCAGCAAAGCTACGTGCTTGTGGTTGTCGAACGATCTGCCACTGCTGACACTGGATCGTAGTCAGTATGTGAAACCTCGCATCACCGCTGATGGAAAGAAGCGGTGGGCGAACCAGACCGATAGCGGTCAAAATCGTTTGGGACCTTCGGCCGACCGTGCTAAACTTCGGTCCGAAACCTATCCAGGAATTGCTAGGGCCATGGCCCAGCAGTGGAGTGCGTTCCTCTCCTTGTAGGAACATTCGTGTAACTGAAACTGAAGCTGACAAAGGAACTGTATCATGTCCATCAAGAACATCCCGCTCCCCGGCTCGCCCACCACGACCGTTCTGGCCACCACGAGCCTCTCCCTCTACACCCAGCGCGCCGAGATCGACGCCAAGATGAAGGAGATCGGCCTCGACCTGATCGAAATCGCTCGCGGCGAGACGATGGCGATCACCATCCCGAACATGGGCAAGGTCACCGTGACCAAGCCGTCCGAGCCGACGCCGGTCCCCGGCGAATACACCTACACCTTCAGCCAGGAAGCGTTCCTGAACCTCAGCGCGGCGACCCGTCGCACGCTGCAGAATGCTGGCGTCGTCATCGTCGCGCCGAAGGTCAAGGGTGGCTCGTCGGCGACCGTGCGGCACACCCCGAACAAGTAATGCGGTGGCTTCTAGCCATACTCGTTGCTGTGAGCTTGCCCGGCACCAGCTGGGCAAGCTCATTCAGCTCAGCCGATCTTCGGCTTGTCGCCGATCTTGTTTGCCATGAGGCTCGTGGTGAAACCTTTCAAGACCAACTCGACGTGGCTTTCGTCGTCCTCAACCGAATTGACGCGAGAGGAAGACACCACCCGAAGGTGGTTCCCTCTGTTCTTCTCGCGCCGGGACAGTTCAGTGGTTTCACTGGTGAAGCTCGATCAGGCGAGTGTCGACGACAAAGCAAATCCTGGAGAACCGCGCTCAACGCAGTTACCCTCGTCTTCCTCACCGAGTGGGCAACCAATCACGGCGCAACCCACTTCGCCGTTTGTCGATTGGGCAGACCCTTCGGTCCTCAGTTCACACTGGTGAAACGAAACGCCAGTCATTGCTATTGGAGAAAGCATGCGCCTTAGCATGAACGACTTTATGAGCAATCCTCTAAAGGTTCGTACCTACCCCAAGCTGTGGCAGATGTTCCGCCCGCGTGGGAAGATCGTTCAGATCAACTTCCGAGCTACCGCTGACAACAACTACACGGTTCAACTCGGACTGAAATTCAAGGAAGGTGCGCCAGGCATCCGAGTCTTTGCTGGCACGAAGTACATGGGTCGGATCGTCAACGAAGGTGAATACCACTCGGTCGCCAATCAGTGCGACCCTCTGTGGAACGCCGTCGTCAACCTGCTCGATAAGCTCGACGCCGACCCGATCAAGACGGTCGCCGACTACGGGATTGAGAGCGGCCTGTGTGGCTTCTGCAGCCGCGCGCTGACCGATCCCGAGAGCATCAAGTTCGGCATCGGTCCGATCTGCAGGAGGAATGTCGGATGACCCAGGTTCTGTCTACCATCGAAGAGATGACAAAGCTCGCTGACAAGCTGCTGAATCTCAACCGAGCGGATAGGAACTGGACGTTGGATGACGAAGTCATGCACATCCAGATCCATGGCAAACGCACAGCGTGGGGCGAAGCTGAGTGGAGAAGTGCCCACAAGCGGCTCGCAGAGTATGAAGCCCGTCGTCCGTCTGAGTTGAGAACCGGACTGATCCGGGTCGTCAACGAGACAATCGAAAAGCTAAAGGTGCAATATGCTTGCGATTTTTGAAGCCATCATGAACTGGTGGGATCCACTCCCACAGTATCGTGACGTGCCCAACCTCGTCGGCAAGAGGATCACTCTGGATTGGATCGCTGCTCATGGACCGTGGTCCGGTGGCGTGAACACCGAGCTGCCCCGACGTGGTGACATCGTCACCATTCTCGATGACGACAGCATGTCCACCTACGTCACCAAGCAGAAGATGGGACGTGTCGTCGGCTACAAATACTACGAGAACCGAATGGTCAGCCAAGTGGTTCTCGACAACGGCGACACAGCACTTCTTGCCTACTGTCGTCGGCTCAAGGACCATCCTCGCATCTGGATCAACTACTAGGGACCGAACATGAACTTCGATCAAGCCTACGAAATCATCGGCGGACTGAGCAAGCCGTCGAAGATGCCATGGTGGAGCTGGAGCATTCCGGCCGTCCATTGCAAGACCGGAAGCAAGCTGGCGCAGAAGGAAGGCACCGTGTGCCACGGCTGCTACGCTCTCAAGGGCTTCTATCACATGCCCGCCGTCAAGAACGCGATGGATCGTCGATACGAGGCGCTCAACCATCCTCTGTTCGTCGACGCCTTCGTGATCGTACTGACCAGGTTCTACGAGACGGGCCAGCGGAAGTACAAGTTCCGAGGCAAGCTCGTGAAAGAGAACCGGTTTCGCTGGCATGACAGTGGCGACATTCAGTCGGTCGACCACCTCAACGCCATCAACGAGATCTCGAAGCACACTCCCTTCCTGCGACATTGGGTTCCTACCAAAGAACCCGGCATCGTGGCAAAGTGGCTCAAGAAGAATGGAGCATTCGCTCCGAACCTCGTGGTTCGTGTATCCCATCCGATGGTGGGACAGCATTTCGAGACTGCTCGACCCAGCGGTTTGCCGGTGTCGACGGTCGGTTACAAGGGCAAGGGTGTGAAGCAATGTCCTGCCGCAGCTTCGCAAGGCAACAAGTGTCTCGATTGCGACACCTGTTGGATTGGAAAAAACGTAGCGGTCAACTACCCGCTGCACTAAATCGGTGTCACGTCCCCACCGATGTTACTGAAACTGGGACTCGTCAAAGTCAAAGGAACTGTCACATGTCCACGAACACGAAGATGAAGGTCAGCAAGCGTCTCTTCTCGTCCATGCAGCTGGAGGCCGAGCGTGCCGAGAAGCTCGCCGTCGCCGCCCGCGCCAAGGCCGACGAGAAGAAGCGGAACCTGGAGAACGTCGAGGTCGAGCCGGATGGCCGCAAGAAGGTGGTCACGACCGGCGCGGCCGATGCGAACTCGGCGCAGGGCACCGGCAGCGTCGAGGCGTAATGCCCGACATCGCCAAGTGCCGTGGAGACAGCTGCCCCATTCGGGGCAGCTGTTACCGCTTCACCTCTGATGACAGCGGGCGACGTCAGGCTTATCTTGGCACGAGCCCGTATGGCCAACTCCACAAGGGTTGGTGTGAGATGTATAGTGGAGGTGAGCATGGAAAAATCGCGACTCTGGACGCAAACCGAACAGGCGTTTCCGATCTTTCGGGCGTTCAACAAGGGTTCCGCCGCTGAGAAGGCACTCGCGGTCGACCTCGCGAATGATTTGATGGGGAAGGTCCTTTCCCCGCTGCTTCGACAGCGTCTGGACCTTCTGATCCGCAAGTACAAGAACGACAAGATCATCGGAGCAATGTGATGCGAACGAGCCACGGCGTGACCACCATCAATGGCGTGAGGTGGTTGGTCCAAAACCAATCTCTGACGAACGCCATCGGGCTGCCGGGGCTTCCTGACTTCCAGCGTTCGCAGTACAAGTACGACGCTCCTCACAACTTGGACCTCAATGTGAAGTCCACGCCGCAGCTGGAGACGGACCTGAACACCATCTTGTCCGATCCAGTTGCGCGCTTCTTTCTTCCATCGATCATCGATCCTCTCAGTGACGAGATACTCGTGAAGTATTCTCCTGAGCCGGACATTCGAGTGATCGAGCGCCTCACATACCTGTGGGGCAACGGCACATGGTCCAGGACCCAGAGTTTTCGTCAGTACCATCGGCTCAAGTTCAATCGTCAGATCGGCGATACGAACATCCTGCCGCTGATTTACTATGGCGCTACGGTTCAGGATCAGCGCGCCATCGACACCATCGTAGCAGCACCGCTGCAGAACCGTTTGCTGATCTTCGGCGACAACACTCCAGTGTTGCCCGTGTGGTCAGTGATGAAAATCGGACGACTAGCACTTCGACTGGCAGACATCATCAATATGGATCTGCCATCCATTGGTGCCTTGTACCTCCGCAATTGTATGAGGGCGTAATGGCCGACCCTGGTGCAGAGCTTCGGCTCACTCAAATTGCTGACCTCGCGTGGATGATGCAGAGGAAGAAAGGAATCCTCGCGCATGATCCTGGTGTGGGCAAGACACCACCGGTGTGCGTCTACATCTACTGGCTCTGGCTGGAGAACAAGGTCGGTACCTGCTGGAGTATGCCGAAGTCGCTCTTGAAGAAGAACAAGGCGGAACTGCTCCGCTTCACTGACTTCAAGGAAGACGAGGTAGTCATCATCGACGGTGACAAAGAAGATCGAGAGGAGTGCCTGCGCAAAGGAGCGAAGGTGCTGCTCATGGGCTTCAAGCGATACACCGAGGACTGGCAGCTGATCAAAGCAACCCATCCTCACATGGGTGCTGTGATCATCGACGAGAGCCACCTTGGCTACACAACGTGGGACAGCAAGAACTGCCAAGAGCTTTATAAGTCGCTGCACAATGGGTTTGAGTATCTGTTCGTGATGACCGGATCGTTCATCAAGGGACGGCTGACCTCAGCTTTCCCGATCATTCACATGATCGAACCACGTTACTATGGCTCACTCGGTGGCTTCAAACGCTTCCATGAAATGGTCGACGGCAACGGCATGTTCTTGGGTTGGCAGAACCACGACAAGATCGGTCGCATCATGTACGACCACGGCATCCGCCGAACGTTCGTGGACGAGTACGGTCCAGAAGCGAAGGTGCTGCAGCTTGCTGACAGCATCATGGATCCAGTTCACAAGAGCATCTATCAAGAGTGGCATGACAAGGCCATGCTGGAGTTGGAAGATGAGTTCCTCGCCGCACCAAACGCTGCTGTCCACGCTCTACGAGCAAGACAGATCTTGGCACATCCTGAGACGTTCCTCATACCTCGATGGGGCAATCGGACCACTGCACGAGATGAGCGACTTATTACCGAGCTACAAGACGTCAAACATACCGGCGAGCGATACGTCCTGTTTTCCTGCTTCGTACCGGAGATTGAACGACTTGGAAGAATCGGCGAGAAAGTTGGTCTACGAACTGGACTTCTCCACGGTGGAATTACTTCTGCTCGCCGATCTGCAACGGAGCTATCCTTCCGAAACGGAGAGCTTGATTTCCTTGCCATCAATCCAACCGTGGCAGGCGTGGGCTACAACTGGCCATTCCTGCAGCGACTCGGCTTCACTTCGCTCGACTACGGCGATGACAGCGTGTTCCAGGCATACCGACGCGGCATTCGGGGTGCGCGAGACACCGCTCTACTCATCAACTTCTTCGGATACAAAAACACGGTCGACTGGAGAATCCGCTCCGTCATTGAGGCAAAGTCTCGAGACGCGAACAAGGTCAACTCCACTTTCCCAATTCTGGAAATCAATCGTTTAGGTGTGTCGTCCTGACGCACAACGAGACTTGGACACTGCCGTGGGTTCTGGTAGTGTCTGGGTGTTACTGTAACTGAACCCGTTAAAGGAACTGACACATGACAAGCGCAATCCAAGCGGCGATGGAAAAGGCCAAGGAAGCAGCCCAGAACACCGCCGTCGCGACGACCGGCCAGGCGGGTACTCCCGCCCTCCCCGGCAAGAAGCTGTCGATGGACGACATGACCGGTGGTCTGTCGGTCGACAAGTGGATCAAGGTGACCACGCACGGCATGACCCTCGGCGACAGCTCCTCGCTGATCACGGCGGCCATGAAGTGCAAGTTCGATGCCACGTCCGGCGTCGGCTTCCTCCCGAAGCTCTCCATCAAGGCGGGCAACCCGGCTTCCTATGCGTCGAGCTACGACGGACAGGTGTCGGACAAGGGCGGCAGCTGGGCCGACGCGATCCAGAAGATGCAGCAGATCGACCCGAAGGCTCAGCCCTATCGGTCCGCCGACCTGCCGTTCATCACCCTGGAGCCCGTCAAGGCCATCGACGGCACCATCGTCGCCGAGGCTGGCGTCAAGCTCGGCAACTCCCTGTCGACCACCAACTGGCGGACGTTCGAGGAGCTGTGGCGCGAGATCCAGCACAAGGGCTTCGAAGGCAAGATGGTCGAGGTCAACGTCGGCTTCAAGTCGATGTCGAACAGCAAGGGCAACAAGTGGGGCATCCTCACGTTCGAGCTGGTCGGCGAACACGTCGAGTCCGAGTAATCGGTCGGCGTCTACAGGCGAAGGGAGCCGCGAGAGCGGCTCCCTTTTCTGCACCTCATGTGGGTAGTTGCCAGTCTATGGCAGAGGCAACGGATTCATTCGAGAAGGTCATGGAGTGCGCACGAAGTGACTGGTGACGGTGGATTGACTAGTTCGAATCTGGTTACCCACTCCAAGGAGCTACTATGATAATTTACGACGGCAACAACCAAGCACGTATCATGTGGGAGACTGAGTCTCGCCCGATGCGGACCATGCAATTCCTGTCGAACCTGACGAGCGAGCCAGTGATCTGGGCTTGGGACGGCTTCGGCTCCAACCAGCGTCGTCGAGAGATCTTCCCCGGCTACAAGGTCAAGAAGCCGAGCGAGAAAGCTCCAAGCGAATTCTTCAAGACCATTGCCGAGATCAAGAAGATGCTGCGCCACACGAGCGCGCTCCAGATCGAGGTCGAAGGTTACGAAGCTGACGACGTGATTGCCAGCGTGATCGCTGGCTGGGAGCCAACCGAGCGGCTGCACATCATGTCGACCGACCGAGATCTCCAGGTTCTCAAGCTGATCCCGAACGTCACCACCAGCCAGACGCCGCTACCCAACGTGTCGTTGCAGGACATGCAGCTGTACAAGGCGTGCGTCGGCGACTCGTCGGATAAGATCCCCGGCATCCCCGGCTTCGGTAAGAAGGCATGGGAAGATGTCGACCGTGTCTCGCTCAAGATGTTCGTCGAGGGGACGACCAAGGACTTCCCTCACGGCCTGTCGAAGCGAGTTCACAACTGGCTTCTCGATCAGGAGAACGTGAAGCTGTTGCGCTCGATGTACAAATGCATCGAGCTGATCGATGTGCCCGAGCCTTTGCTGGTTGCGGGCATGAAACAAGGCGTCCGGAATGACGCCGCTGCTGACGCAATCATGAAGGAGTTCCTGCAATGAAACATCTATCGTTTGCGCAGATGCGCGTCGTCAATGCTGCCCGCAGCAAGGCGTGGCATGGACGCGGTGGCAAGGTCCGGAAGCAGGACGAGTGGAATGCAGCCGACTGGTCGAACGCCATGTGCGGCGAGGCCGGTGAGGTCGCCAATGCGGTGAAGAAGCTGCGTCGGCTCCAGACCCGCATCGTCAGCTCCAAGGGTCCGAAGACCGTCGAAGAGGCCAAGGCTGAGATCGCCAAAGAAATGGCCGACACGGTCCTGTATCTCGATCTGCTCGCCGACCACCTCGGCATCGACCTCGGCGCTGCGATCATCGCCAAGTTCAACGAGATCTCTGACCGTGAGGGCTTCCCGCACCGGCTCGGTCCCAAGAAGAGGAGCCGGAAATGAAGACCGTGTATCTGGCCGGTCCGATGACTGGACTCACTGTCGGCGCTGGTCGTGACACATGGCGGGCCAGGGCCACGGGCTTCTTCCGCGCCCATCACGTCGGCGTCCTCAGTCCCATGCGCGACTGGGACGAGCTGCACAAGGACCACCAGATGGGTGCGTTCGGTGAAGACCGCGCTGGTGGCCATCTGGTCGCGGCGA
>Ga0233451_10000104_pt1 | contig 82380 bp, 36 predicted proteins | sample 011ome_29_FD_183052 | JGI IMG/M metagenome (GOLD analysis project Ga0233451, IMG submission 183052) | Coastal salt marsh microbial communities from the Groves Creek Marsh, Skidaway Island, Georgia - 011504CT (spades assembly) | ecosystem: Environmental > Aquatic > Marine > Intertidal zone >... | reverse complement strand
TTTGATAAATGAAGAAATAAAGAATCAAACATCAGTAACATCTCAAATAAACAAAATAGAGTTGGGTGTAGTACCAATAAATAATAAGCCATATATAAAAATAAAGACAAATATAACAAGAAATTATAATACAGAAGATTTTAATGTATTATTTTACGATAATACAAGTTTTGCAACATGTACACCGGGTGTAACAAGTGTTCAAAATGCGACATGGGATACAACAATAGGATGGATAATGGGTTTTCGTGAATATACTTTATATGATATGTCAGCAGAAGATGTACGAACAAATTTGGTAAATAATGTAGTAACCATTCGCAGTGATACGGGATTAAGTACAAATTTATTTAATTATTTTTTAATATGTTTAGATGATTATAATCAGAGTCATTTAAATGATGGATTGGTAACAATAACAAATGTAGATACAAGTATTCCTTTGCCGTCGTATGCAGCAAGAAGTGATTTTGTATGTGATCCAGTAACTGGTAAGAAGATGTATAATGCAGCATCTGGTTTAACTCAAAAAAAAATATATGCAGTTCAATCAGCAGTAGATACAAATAGTAATACAGATTCATTGGGAAGTTCCGTAAGTAGCAAGAGTTATGGTACGGGACCTTTTGTTACAGATGTATTTGGTTTAATTCCAATGAAGGTATCTGGGTTAGAGAATGGAAGTAGTTATGTAGAATTTGGTGGAACATTACAGAATCAGGAACGTAGTTATTTTGGTCCAGTGAATATTCAACGAATGACAGTGCGTTTAGTAACAGATCGTGGTAATTTGGTGGATTTGAATAAAGCGAATTGGTCATTTTCATTAATTTGCGAACAATTAAATAAGTTGGAACCGAATAAATGAAGAATCTAATAAATGAAGTATCTAATAAATGAAGTAGTAAAACAAAATATCTATTCTTATTGTAATAATAATAGATAAATGATAATAATAAATGATATTTATGAATATATATTAAAAGATGGTGAGGTTTCTTTGTATTTAATAGGGTATTTAGGTCCAGTAATATGTATATTAATTTCAATATATTATCTCTGGGGTTTTCCCAAATATTTAATAGTATATGTAATATTTGCCCTGTTAGATTTATTTATAAATAAATTGTTAAAAACATGGTTTCGTCAAGAGCGTCCACGTGATATAAAGTCAATAATAGGTGAAGAGCATGAAGGAATAGAATTATATGGAATGCCATCAAAACATTTACAATCAATATTTTTCTCAATAACGTATTTATATATGGTAAAAGGGTCATTCCAATGGTTAATGGGTGAATTCGTAATAGCGCTATTAGCAATAAATCAAGAAATAAATTATAGACAACACACGATATCTCAAATAATAGTGGGTGCATTGTGTGGTATAAGTGTAGCATATGTAGCAAATTATGTAGGTGAATATTGGATATATGAAAAGAAAAACTGGTAATTCGTTGGGTTTAGAAACAAGATAAATATTGAGTAATAGATTTTATGTTAGTATATTATAGAACAAATAATATGTCACAAGGTGATTATTTAAAGCGAAAGCAAATAGCAAATAGATTACGTATTGATGGTGGTGATACAGAAAATAAACAGCCAGCAGTATTTAGCTCGCATGATTTGTTACTTTATAAGCAATATCAATTAATAAATGATGATCCAAGTATTGAATTAAATACAAATTTGTTAATTCCATCAACAAAGAAAAATGTGTTTGGTATAGAACGTGATGTAACGAATTGTCCAACATTTATAGTTTGTCAAGATACAAACACCCGTCCTAACCGTGAACTTCGTGTAGTAGCAGATTGTTATACAAAAATCCATCCATTAAATTGGGAACAAAAGAAGAATGTAAAAAGCCGTAATACATTATGCAAGTGTCAACTAAAACGTAAACATATAAATCGTAATGTGTGTAGTTGTGATGTAAAGAGTGAATAATTTTGAATTTATAAAATTATATAAATTCAAATTCAAATTCAAATTCAAATTCAAATTCAAATAAAAAATTAAATGTTAAGATGTTTCATTAATAAATCAATTTTATTTTCTAGTGAATTAATTTTATCTTTTAATAGATTATTTTCAGAAGTTAATTCTTTAACAGATTCAATTAAGTGTGGTACAATTCCATCATAATGAATAGATTTTTGTTTAAACCCTTGTTCATTTTCAAAATCATTGGTATTAACAACTTCTGGTAAAATTCGTTCAACATCTTGAGCAATAAGACCATAAACAGGTTTATTAAGATGGTCATTTTTCCATGTAAATGATACCCCTTGTAATTTATTAATAATAGATAAACTATTCGTTAATGAAGAAATATTATCTTTTAACCGAATATCGGAAGTGGCACTAAATGAAAGCCCGTATATATCCTGAGCAACTATCAATCCATCTGTAATTTCTAGTGGGCTTTGTATATATAATTTTCTACCCATAAAATTAGTATTGGTATCATGATTATTATCATAAGAAATAGATAAACTTCCACTAGTACCTGTTTCCATTCTCCAATTAATAGTAGGGTCAGTAAGTTGATTTAAATATAATTCACCATTCATATTGGTAACACCAGTAAGATTATAATTCCCTGTAATAGACATATCACCAGTAATATCTATACCACCAGTAAATAAAGAAGCTCCGCTGACATCCAACATATGGCTTCCAGATGTATTAACCTTTTTGCCAATAGAAAATTTATCCTCTCTTATATTCATTATGGGAAGCGAATACCCCCCTGTCGCTTCATCTTGATTACGTGAAAATACTGCAAACCCAATACCATCTGCTTGCGTTTCAATAGCAACTAGTTGATTATAAGTTTGAATATCATCGTCCATAGTTGTAATACTAATTTTTCTTCCAGATGAATTCACTGTAAAAAAAGGAGCAGTTGTGGTATTTCCGGTGGACCATTCATTGTAATAATATGAAATAATATCACCTTCAACTCTTAAATTTTTATTTTTTCTAATATAGAGGTAATTATCTGGGTCAAATACAAACGATGGGTCATCAGGGTCATCGCCCAATTTAAATTCACCTGTCACAGTCAACATATTGACAGTTAATAATCCAGATGTAATTTCCATGCTACCATTAATTATAAGACTACCACCAACAGTTAATGTTTGTGAAACATTTGTATTATTAGCATTAATATCAATTTCATCATTATTAAAGGTAACATTTCCAGAAGCAAATGTGGTGTCAAGTGTTTGAACAAATAATTTATTATTTTTAATGTAAGTATCACCTTGTAATTCCATTCTGCCGACCAGTGTAATTTTATCGTAGTTTTTAGAAGTATCGTTGTTGTCAGGCATGGTAGCCCCAATATTACATTCTTTCATATAATCATCAGTAGTTTTTGACATGATATTAACTTGTTCTGAGTAACGTCCAAAATTAATGGTTTCTGTAAAAGCGTCATCATCATCAGTAATGAGTCTGTCATACAACCAAATTTCTTGGTTATATGGTGCATAAACATTTCCACTGATTATAAAATCATCTTTTAAGAAAAGATTACCATTAAATGAAACGTCTGCAATAACATTTAAAGCAGTATCAGTAAGTTTACTGATAGTTAAAATATCACTAATATTAGCGCTATTATCAACCTGTAAAAAACCACTAAAGGACGCGTCATTATGAACATATAATCTGTTATTAAGAGAAACATCATCAACAACCCATAATTTACTATTCATAGAAACATCGCCTCCAACCGTTACTATACCATTAATATCAACATTATCATTCATAGAAACATCGCCTCCAACCGATACTTTACCATTAATATCAAGATTATCATTCATAGAAACATCACCTTCAACCAATAATTTTCCATTGAAAGAGACATCATTGTCAACATATAGTTTCTGATTCATAGAAATATCACCAGTAGAAGTAATTATCATATGTAGAATTCCACCAGAAGGGTCTATACTACCGTCTTCTGCAGTGAAAAATTTCAAATTATTATTGGTACCTTGTGGTAAATCTGGTGGTGCGGCTTCTATTCTTGTATTTTGTACAATATTAATAACACCACCCAATGAGCCCCAGTCATCACCAGGTCCAAAACCTTCAAATTGTTTTAATTCTTCATTGTAACGAATACATCCATGATATTTTGCCATATTTGTTTGTGTAATATTATTTTCATTTTTATCTTCCCAAAAAATAGTATTATCAGTTGTATCAATATATTTTACAATAGGTCTGTCAGCTTTATTGCCAACAGGAACGCGAATCGCATCGCTATAACTAATATCAAGAGAAACAACTGGGTCATTTTTTCCGATAGCGAGATGACCACTAATGTCAACATTCATATTAAAGGAAGAATCATTATGAACATATAATCTATTATTAAGAGAAACATCATCAACAACCCATAATTTACTATTCATAGAAACATCGCCCCCAACTGTTAGTATACCATTTATAGAAACATTATCATTCATAGAAACATCCCCTTCAACCAATAATTTACTGTTGAAAGAAACATCATCATTAACAAATAATCTTTCCGAAATGGAAACATCGCCATTAACAGTTAATACACTAGTTGGGTAATTAGTAGCAATACCGATATTACCATCAGCCCGAATTAACATCTTATTTTGGTCGTCATTGGTAAAACCAAATGACATAGCGCTTTGGTCATTTTTATTTGTGATATATGAATAGTTAATATTAGCGGCATTATGCTTGTTATTATTATCATATCCAATACCAATTTTACAATAATCAAGGAAAGTATAAGAACATATGTTAGTGAGGCTATTAATAGAAACCCCAAATGGAACATTTGTATCAGTATCTCCTATAAATTCTATTTCCTGAAGCTTAAAAGAATCTTCTTGGCCAGAAGCTAAAGTAAAATTACTGAATTTTATTAAATATTTATTACTTAAACTCGGTGTTCCTGAATATGTTAAATCATCATCTATACCAAAATTTCCTAATTTTGTTTCATTTATTAATATATTACCAGTAGAATCATTTATATTTGTAGCAATTCGTACTGTTATATCACTTTGAACATTACGATTTGTAAATTTAATTTGTTTAAAATTAATTTGTTCAGGTAAAGTAATAAAAAATATTAAATCACCGGTGTTAGTTGCATAATTTAATTCAGTACTAGTTCCCCCCTTATCAAATAAACAATTCATAGCAGTTAATGCTGGTGTACATTCTATCATATATTCACCATTACCAAATAACTGATTACTAACCGTACCTACATACTGATTTAAGGTACTGGTTTGTGTAACCGGTGTAGTTGGTGGATATGAATTACCAGAATTACCTATTGTATAAATACTAGGTTGAGTACTATAATTTGTAATATGATTATGATATCCTTCATATAATAAAACCTTACTATCGCTGTAATCAATAGTGTCCCCATCCACATTTGTTGTAATAGAAAAATCATAATAATAAATATAATTAGATGCAATACCTTGAACAAAAATACCAGGATATGTAAGATTTTGTAGAGGTGTTCCAGAAAAGTTTGTATGATTTAATGAATTAAACCCATCAGCAATAAACCTGTCTCGTTTTTCTTTAAGAATAGTATCAACATTTTGATTTACATATGTTTCAATATCCATATTAAATGAAATATCTAATAAACCATTAAAATCATATGTAATATAACTAGCGCCAGATTTTACAAAAGCCCCATATGGTGGTGTAGTAAGATTAAAGCTTCTTTCATTTATATATTTTTTTAATAAATAATCTTCAACTTCTGTATTTTTTCTATAAAAATCATATTTATAATTTCCCGCTGTACCAGTAATTCCAGTTTCATCTGTATGTGTACTAATCATGTAGCTATCCATATAAGTTGAAATATTATTAGTAATAAAAGATTCAATATCAGCATTATTAGTAGGTTTTAAATTAGAACTTGTAAATAATCCAGCAAGATTATTATCTTGAGTATTATTGGAAATATCTACATGAAAATTACATTGTGGTTTATCTATACCAATACCAATATTTCCACTACCATCTATACGCATTCTTTCAAGAGAATCATTATAACTGGTTTTGCCTGTACTGGCAGTATAGAAAATTAATTCATTATTGGTATCACCGGGTTGAGGTTGTGCAGCAGTGATTCTAGTATTTTGAGATATATTTGTTACACTCCCTAGTGATGACCAAGCATCAGCAGGACCAAAACCTTCAAATTGTTTATTATCTGTATTATAACGAATAGAACCAATGTATTTATCCTTGTTTTCATATGCATCAATGACATCTTGTGGTGTATTTTCGTCTTTAATAAAATTCGGGTATTGATAATTATCGCCCACTCTTATTATTGGTCTTTCATTAGTAGTACCAACTGGAACACGAATAGCATCATTATAACTAATATCAAGAGAAACAACCGGATATGTTTTACCAATAGCAAGATGTCCACTGAGATCTATATCATTATTAAATGATGCATCTCCATTAACATATAAGTTTCCACTCATGGACATATCTGTTGTAATTATAAACTCATAATCATTAGTTACGGTATTAACTATGTAATTTGATTGATATTCTGTACTTGAAAATGTTCCATTAATTGTTACATTTCCACTCATTGATACATCACCTGTAATTGTTACTTTACTATTCATTGATACATCACCTTCCATAGTAACCTTACTATTCATAGAAACATCGTCATTTAATATGGATTTATTAGCAACATATAATCTATCATTAACAATTAAATCATTATCAATTTGAACATCTGTTTTTATAACTTGTAATGGTGCCTCTCCATCATCGCGCGAATCAGCAGAATCACGAATGAATATATTACTAATATCAAATTGTTTTACACTTAATTTATAGTTAGAATCTATTAAATCAGTACCTTCACATTCATTTAAAACAACCAATCCATTTTTTACGCCATGTATTCCAATGTCTGGGTTTAAATCGGTATTTCCAGTTAAAGTAAGATTATTAATATCAACTCTAAGTGCATTAGAATTCGTTTTTGTAGGTTTCATTATCCAAGCATTCATGTCATCTGATATTTTGATATGACCCGATTTTTTATCTGTATTATCAGTTACAAAAATACCGGCTCCTTTACTTGAATTAAATGGTGCATGAACTGCTATTATAAAATTTTGTAATCCTGTATCATATCCTTCAAATGGTGTGGGATAATGAAAGTCTGGATAATTAACATATAAAATCCCCAATTGATGATTAGCTGTTGTTTCCCCATCAATTACTGCAACTTGTACTTCATTTGTATCATCATTTATGGTATAAAAGGATTGAGCACCGGATGTAGTAGCAATAAAATTATCAATATATTGTTTTAATACGAAATTTTCAAAATCAGCATTATACTTATTCGCATCATAATTGAATACAGTAACATCTTCAGTAGTTGTACTAGTAATACCATTAGGCATTATAACAGAATATGTATCTCCTTTACTAGAAATATAGGAATTAATCAATGTTTCTTTATTTGTTGTAAAATAAGTTTCTATTGCAGTTATTGTATTAGTTCTAAAATCATAAGTAAAATAATATATATCTGGTAAAAACACAGCATTGGGTAAGAAGTCATTGTTATATTTGAAATTTTGTTCGGGATAGTTATTATCTTGAATGTATCTTGCAATGGCAAGACCAAAATGGAAGTCATTAATTTGAATACCCTTACCTCTAGAAGAAATAATAGCATCATTTCGGTAAACAACAGTTCCCCCCATAGTTGTAACATCCTTTCCGCCACCTATATTAATTTTATTAGATTTACGGTTTGTTTTACTATAATTATAATTACCAATATTGATAAGAACTGTAGATATATCAGGTAAACTAGGGTCTACAGCACCTATATTAATTACAGAACTCCCTGTATCAAAGTCTTTAATAAGTTCTTCTTCAATCAACTCCTTTTTATCGTTGTCACCAATATTAATGATATGTGTTTCAGGACCAAAATTAATAGTGGTTGCATCATCTGGTGATTTATTATCTTTGTTTGAATTAATTGTATTTACTAACATTTCACCATCAAATAATTTGACTTGACCACTAACTAGAATACTTCCCGAAACATCTAATACATCGTTATTTAATTTATCAAATAAATTAGGTAAGTAACCATATAATAATTTTGTATTTCCAGTAACATCATTTGCATCATCAGCGGCAGTGTCATCAAAAAACAATGTAGTTACATTTGCAATTAAAAATGTAGATATATCTACCATACATATATTTTGTACATGTCCACCACTACTTGTTAATAATTTTTTAGAACCAGATGTATTAATTGTATTATCGGGTGCAATAATCCAAGTAGGATTGGCATGACTCCAGTTATGAGAAATAACAATAATACCATTATCGCTAATAGCAATAGCATTTGTAGTATCACATGTGACAACTGCCTTTAAGGTTATGTTACCTAATCCAAGTTCGGTAGTAGTTTTATCAACCCAAACAAGCCCGTCATTCGTGCTAGAAATAATATTATTACCAACAGCAATTGCATGTGTATCATCAAATGCATTTATAGAATGATAAATTTGGTCGGTATTAATAGTATATGCATCAGCAATGCTTTGATCAGCAATTATAGATGCAGTATGGTATCTAGAAACACCATTACCAGAAAAATAATTATATGCATCGGTGCTAGATGTAGAAATAGCATTAAAATGATAAGTAGTTGATGCAGTACCTTCAACATTATGTTCTAGTCCAATAACACTATCGTAATTGATAGGTATGATAGAAATAATATAGTTAGACGCATTAGTAAATAATGTACTTAAATCATTAATATCATAATAATAGATTCTAGATATACTTTCACCATTATTAATGTATGAAATAATCATACGATATCCATTATCTGGGTAATTAGCCAATGAAATAGTTTGTAAAGTTTTGTCATTAGCAATAGGTGAATTATCATTATCAACTAATGAAATTCTGTACCAAGTAACGCCAGAATCATTTGTAATAAAAACGTATCCTTTATCGCCACAAACAATACCATAGGTGTCATCAACCATATGACAAGAATTAAAATGAACAATAATATCATCGGTGGTATTGGTTAATTGATAAATATTACTTTTAGTCCAAGATTTACCACCATTGGAAGTATGTAATATAAATTGTTGATAAGATTGTTCAACTGGTAAAGTACTAGTAATAGAGGTTGTTGGTGTACCAACAGCAATACCATAATTGGTGTTATTTCTAGCAAGGTGCATGTGTTTAATTTGATAATCAATATTTATGATTTCATTAATTTCGCCATTTCCTAGATGCATTGCACCGTTGACATCCAATATATATTCCTCAGATCTAGGTTGAAAAGTATTAATACCGAGAGTAGATAAATATTTGTGGGTGTTGGTTCCGGAAGTGGTCATTTGTGAATGAACATAATTGCCATCGTTATTAGTAGTGCCGATCATAGTAACATTTCGCGCATGGTCGTAGGGAGCGATACCGCCTCCAATAGTTCCGCCTGATTTTGTGTTATGTGGTGTCATATGAATGAAAGTATTAGATTTTTCATCAATCCCGATACAATTAATAGCGTGTCCGGATTTGATAGTATCATCTTGATAGATATCATATAAAAAAGTTTGATGAGAGTTATCAAAAATACTAATGGTTTCTTCGTAAATTTGTCCATTTAAGTTAGCGATAGGACGAGATAATGGTGCAAACTTAATTTTAGAACTTAAAATAAGTTCATTTGAATTAACTAGTAGATTTCCACTATTGGTATCTAGGAAAATATTCCCTCCCGTAGAATTTCCTTCAAGGTCAGGTTCGCCTTTAGATAATAATGTAATATCTTTATTGGTTTCTAATTTGCTAAAATTATTATTAAGAATAAGATTCCCCGATGGATAATTAACAATGAACGCATTAGAAGTATCAAAAACCATTGTTTTATCTGCATTTAATGAAATTTTAGATAATGAAACATCCATAACAATATTGGTTTCGCTGTTAATATTAATATCACCTGAAATGTCTAATGCAAAAAATCCGGAGTTATTAAGAGAAGCCTTTGTAGAATTCATTAATAATTGTCCACCTGAAGTATCAATTTGAGAATTTTTTGAAGAAAGTTTAATAGTATCGGTAGTATTAGTAGTAAGAAAGCCTCCATTTTCGTAAGTAATGTTGGCATTAGATGTATTAGATTTATCAGTATTTAGATCATTATAGAAGAAAATATTAGAACTGGCATCGTCAGTGTCAACGACAATACCTTTTTTATTTTTGTTTTGAGCAATAATATTACGTATATATTCGTTACTAGATTCAACTGTTAAAATATCAGTAATGGATTCACTAGTACCGGTAATATTAAAAACGGTTTTGGGTATTATAGTGTTGATACCAATATTATTGGAATTACCATATAAATAAGCATAATTATTATCAGCAGGTAATTGTGGAAATGTATTGCCATTATTTTGAAATGTATTATTGCCAAAATAGAGTTTATTATTAGAATATATATCTCTATGAACAAACATATCTTTATCAGTATAAATACTATTCCCTGCAATAACATTAACAGTAGCAGATAAATCAAGAGAAACTTCAAACGTACCATTTAGATATTGATAGGTAGGTCTGGTAGATCTAGATATGAATTGGTCTGCAATGATAGTACTAGCATTAATTGTATTAAAAGAATCCATTTTGCTGATACCTCCATATTGTTTCCATGAATTATTAGACATAAAAAAATAGATTTATATACAATTACTATGTATTTTATTTGTGGTTTAAACCATATGAAGAATAATACCAAATAAATATTTGTAAAGGATGAATATAAATAAATTAAGAAAGAGAAATTTTTTTGACAGTAGTATCCTGGTATGGTTCTTCTTTTAATTCAAATTGTTCAAGTGAAAATATAGTATTAGAATAAGTAATATCTGGTATGGATTTATAAAATGTATGTACGATAGGATTAGCAATAACTTTTTGGGGGTGAAATGCAGATAGATAGAGCCCATTAAGAGATTGAACTCTAGAGAGTGCAACATATGTTTGTCCATATTCAAATATACTTTGTCCAATATCAATTTCGGCCATGTCTAAAGTAGCTCCTTGAATTTTATGTATTGTTAATGCCCATGCTAAACATAATGGATATTGACCGATAGCTAATGCAGGAAAATCTTCAGATTGCCAATAATGAATATGAATATTTTTGGTAATACCATTCGCAAATTGAACAACAGGTATATCTTGATTATCAATGTGTTTGATGTCTATTACTATACCCTGTGAACCATTACATATACCATTATCCATATCTAAATTAATGGTACACATAACAGCACAACCGGTTTTAAGTCTTAATGTATTTGTACATGGTGAGTTATTAATCATATTATCAAGTTCATATTCAATTTCAGCAGAAGTCATTCTATCACATTTTTGTCTCATATCAAAAGAAATTGGTCTATTTGATTCAATATGGGTATAACAATCGTTTTTTTTAATAACTGAAAATACGAATTCCGTTTCTTGTATTTTTGAAAACATCATAGAATTAACATAATCAGTTTTGGCACGTAATGGGAAAAGTTTTGTAGGAACACAATTATTATGTAGTGTAGGGTCATATGTTCGTTTTAAATATTTTTGTAATATTTTGGTTTTTTCTGTATCAAGTTGACCTATTCTAACCTGTTTTAGAATATCAATATATTCTGCATCATTTTGTCTAAAAATAGTAGTTAATTGAACAATATTTTGAAAAGGAAAAACAGTATTCCATATATGAGATTCAAAACAAAATTGTTCCGTATCGGTTTCACCACTGGTACCGACCGGTGGGAGTTGATAAAAGTCGCCAGTAAATACAACTTGTAATCCTCCAAATGGTGTATTAATTTTTTTTACTTTTCTAGCAATTTCTTCAATAATATTGAAAATTTTGCAGGATAACATACTAACTTCGTCTAGTATGAGGCATTTTGTTCGTCGCCATTGAGCAACAACCTTTTTATTTTTTAACACAGATTCAATAATTTTATGTTTTGGTCCTTTTGCAAGTTTAATTCCACTCCAAGAGTGAAGTGTTTTTGCATTGCAATTTAAAATAACAGCTGCACAACCTGTCATCGCACAAACTTGTGTAGTGCGATAATGATTGTTAGAGTATTCTAATAAATATTTAATAAGTTGTGTTTTGCCGGTCCCTCCAGGTCCAGTGATAAAAAGATTAGAACCTTGTGTAAATTTATCATATGCGTATTTTTGTTCATCAGATAGTAGTGAAATATCTAATTTATTAAATATAGATTTACCGGTAGTATCGGTAGTATCGGTAGTATCGGTAGTATCGGTAGTAGATAATACAATCTTTTTAACTGTATTATCTGTTAATTTTTGTGTATCCATAATTATAATTGATATAAATATAAAATAAAATAAAAAATCAATTTTTTATTCACAAATGGCTTCAATGCAGAACGAGAAATCATGACCATTAAGAACAATAGGAATACCAGTTTCATTAAGTAATTGAATTTGTAATTTTTGTAAATCAATTTTTCCAGTATAAGAACGAGAGTCGCTAGTTAATAATCCGTTTACATTATTAGCAGGTAAGATGGAACCATATGGATGATTTTGCATGTCTAATGATATGCGCGCAATAATATTTTTGTTAATTAATGATGAAGATAGTGGTGAAATAAATGAATTTTGGTTTCCTTTATTGAATTCGTCAATTGCTAAATATAAGTATCTAGGACCAGATAAATTAAATGTACATTCAGAGTTAACAGGTGTAGCACTAGTAAGGTCGTATGATGTTTTTCTAAATCCCATGAGCCAACCTAATTTTTGTTTAAAGTTAAATTTATCGCTATTACCATATTTATTAACATCAAATGAAATAGTAATATTTTTATTGCTCATTGCTGTTTTTTTATTATTATTAATAACAAATGTTAACCCGGCCGCAATAGTTCCAGAAATTTTGGAGGCGATTTCAGTTGATAAAGAAACTGCATCATAATTATTATCATCAATCGTAATAACTTCTGTATTAGCACCACTAGTAACTTTAAAACAATTATTTCCTAATTCGTCAGAAATATTAAAAAATGTCATAGGTAATTCAATATTTGTAATTTTAATAGAATGAATATCATTAATCCGCTCTGGTAAATCCACTTGAAAATTCGCGGGTTGTGTATAATCATAATTATCACGTAATTTGGTATCAATATTAATAAATTTGGTTTTGGAAGGTTTATGAACATTAGTCATAATCATATGATTCCCATATTGATTTGTATTAGGTTCCATAAATAATTCTTGTTTGTTATAATACTCGGTCATGTTATATATAATATATAAAAGGATAAATTATATATAGTTTATCTAAAAATTAGTAAATGATTTATTAACATTTTCTGTTTTAGCTGGTTTAATTTGTTTTGTTTGTTTTGTTTTATCTCTTTTTTTAACTTCTAATCCCTCTTTCTCTTTGTGGTCCATTCCCTCTTTCTCTTTGTGGTCCATTCCCTCTTTCTCTTTGTGGTCCATTCCCTCTTTCTCTTTGTGATCCATGCCCTCTTTCTCTTTGTGGTCCATTCCCTCTTTCTCTTTGTGATCCATGCCCTCTTTCTTGGTTTGCATACCTTCAAACATACCTAATTTTGAAATACTATCATAAACAATAAATAATCCAAAGATAACAAGTAACGCAATCAACAAATATTTTGTGATATTTTTGTTCATTTTATATAAAATATATTATATTTTAATTGCCACAAGTTTTGCATTTGGTAGCATTTTGTATACGAGCAAACATACTGTGATTAAAAGTATTAACTGGTTGTGATGGGTAGGATATATTAGTTTTTTTTGTGGGTGGAATAATTTTTTTCGTTTTACTTTCACTAAATATCATAAACATCAAAAAATTGATATTTAATATATAAGATAAAGACAGTAAAGTAAAGGCTATATAAAGATATTAGTGAAATGTGTTCAAATGAGTATAATAATGTTTGCCACACATCATGTAGCAAGTTATCGAATGAACTAGAAAGTCCAGAAGAAATTCCTTCAATAGAAAAAATATATCGTTTAGTTCAGGATTTAACAGTAAAAGTAGTGAAATTAGAAAATGAGAATAAAAAGTTAAAGCAAAGTGTATTAAAAAAGCAAAAAATAAATATATTAGATAGTTTAAATAAAATGAATATAGTAAATCAACCAGAGATTGTATATAATGAATGGTTAGATGTAGTAGTATTATCTCATGTAAAGGCCAATTTAAATAATGTATTTAAAGAAGATTTAATTGTAGGTATAGTGAATACCTGGAATAATGCAATAAAAGCAACTTCTTCAATGCTACCTATAAAAACCTATATAAATCGCCCCAATGTATTTTATATTTATGTAGAAGATGATAATAAAAGACAATGGAAACAATTACCTATATATGATATGGATAGGCAACTGCGAAGTATAAGTCAACAATTTATAGTAGAATTTAGAAAGGAATGGTTTATACCGAATGAATATAAAATAGATAATGATGAAAAGTGGACAAATATGTATGTGGACTATTACAAACGTATATTGGGTGGTTCACAAATAACAACAGAAGTTATTTGTCAACGAGTTAGGAATCAAATTTATAAATTAATGAAAGAAGATTTTGAAAATATAGTAGAATAGAAATTAGTTGAATATAATTTACTTTCTTCTACGTTTTCCACCTACACTATTAGATTTACAGTATGAACCACTAAAATAATAATATAAGAAGTAAAAAGGTCCAAAAACTACGGAAATTACGAGGCCAAGAATTTTTTGTCCGAATGTTCCAGAATAACCAAAACATACTAAAGATAAAATAAAAGCGATTATTCCAATAAGACTCCATATAGAAGCAAATAGTGGAAAATTCTTAAAAATAGTTATAGAATTAGATGGTGTTTCATCATTTTCTTGATTATTTTCTTGATTATTTGCATTATTTGTAGGTTGGTTTTGTTGGGTATCAGCCATTATATATAGTAATGATAAAAAATTGAGTAAATTTATAATAATAACTATATAATAAAAACAGTGAACAAAATGTCGTCATTTTCAGAAGTAAAACCAGGTACAATAGATTATTTATCTAAATTGAATGAACATGAACGAGATAAAAATATAACATTTGAAGAAGGTCCTCATATTTATACAGTTAGCGGTGAACGTGGAACATATACATCTGTAACAACTTGGAATCATCGTCATTTTGAACAGTTTAATGCAGATGCAATAATAGATAAAATGATGAAATCAAAGAATTGGACAAACCCGAGTTACAAGTATTATGGAAAAACACGTGAAGAAATAAAACAGATGTGGGATGATAATCGTGATATGGCTGCAACGGCGGGTACAAACATGCATAATGATATTGAATGTCATTATAATGGTATGGAAGTGGAAAATAATAGTATGGAATATGGATTTTTCCAAAATTTTAAGAAAGATTTCCCAGAACTAAAACCGTATAGAACAGAATGGATGGTTTATTACGAAGAATTGAAATTGTCGGGTTCAATAGATATGATTTATGAAAATCCTGATGGAACATTACAGATCTATGATTGGAAAAGATGTCAAGAGATACAGCATGAAGCATCTTTTGGAAAATTTGCAAAAACGACATGTATATCTCATTTGCCTGATACTAATTTTTGGCATTATGCATTACAATTAAACATGTATAAAACAATTTTGGAACATAAATATGGAAAAAAAGTAACGGCATTGTACTTGGTATGTATGCATCCCGAAAATAAGTATAAAAATTATCAACGCATAGAAGTTCCGGATTTAACAAAAGAAATGGAAGAACTATTAAAATTAAGAACGCAAGAATTAGATATGAAAGAATAAAAAGACATAAAACGAAATAATATATTAAATTAATGAAATCACTATACTTTTTTTCTACATCAATTGTAATACAATATGCATATTTAAATAGAATTACAATTATAAATAATTCCAAAAAAATATTCAAAAAAATTTGTAATATAATAGGTTATGAAATAGCCGGTCATGTACCGGAAAAGACCCCTACAGAAAAATACATAGAAAAACATAATAATGAATTCATAAAAACATATAAAAAAGGATTAAATGACAATATAGATAATTTTTTTTACATTAAAAAAGAATTAAATGAAATATTAAAAGAAAAAGATAATATATTAGAGAAAAAATGGAAACAAAAAATGTTATATGAGTTTACACCTCGTGGAAATGTAGTAATGTATTATGATCCTTACAAGTTAGGATTTATTTATTATTGTGATACAAATTCAATATCTTATCCAATATTAAATGCGGTGGCAATGAAATATTGTACAATATATAGATGTCATGATTTTTTTACAGATAATGAAAAAATTCCAAATGAAGAAGAAACCACATTTATAAAATTACATTGTAAAGAAGCACCAAAAAAGGAAAAATCAAATAAAAAATCTAATAAATTAGATAATAATGTTTTTGCAAAATTAAAAAATTATAGTAAAGTTGATGTAAATAATGAAACTAAAGATGAAAATCCCCCAAAAAAAGAATTTTATAGAAATAAATTTGTCTATATGGGTAAAATAAATAATATACAGTTTTTACAATCAACTAAAGTACAAAATAATAGTATAAATGGGTTTTCATCACAATATACAGAAGATTTACAAGGTGAATCTAATTTACAAAAAAGTGTTTTAAGTTTTAAAGATTTTAAAAATATATCCTCTAAAAAGGGTTAATTATGATTATTTTGTTTTTTCCAATCTAAATAACCGATACTTTTTTCTAGTTGAAATGACATACCTAGATGTTCTTTTGCAATATTGTATGCTAATATTTCTTTTTCATCAAGTGTATTTAAATATTGTTGAAGAAAAATTTCTTCATTTTCAGTAGAAGTTTGATTTTCCATAATAATAGTAGTATTATTATGAAATAAATTATTATATCAATTTTTTATTATTAACAATGTTGTGATGCGGATTCACCTGAAGGTAGAGGTGTGCGGTTATAATTAACTGGAACATATACAATATCATCACCAATACATTCATTCTTAAGATTAAATATATAATCATCATAGCTAGAAACAGGTAAATAATCAGTATAAGGTTTTGTAAAATCTCCCATTTTCTTACAATTATTATGACATAAAGAATTATCATTATTGGTGGGTGTAACGGTACATCTAGTAGCTTGTTTACGTTTTCGTTCAGTTTGTTCACCCATAGTGTTAGAATTTAAATTACTATCGGGTTTAACAACGTTACATGGGTCACACATAAATCGTACATCAATCATTCCTTTGTTAGTAATAACACTATTTTTAACAACAGAATTATCTTCTGTAGAAATATATCCATTTTTAGATGCATTATGTACAGATCTGGATAACGATGTTTGTCCTACATATCCTTGATTGCGGTATGAACCATTAAGTGAGAACCCTTCTCCAGTATTTACACTAGAATTATTATATTTGGCTTGTGTTTTTCGTTTAAGAGTAGCAAGAGACATTATTATATATATTTGTTGTATATATTTTTAGAAGTGAAGAATGAATAATTATATTATAATTGATATAATTATTTTATGTATATTTCATTTACCATTGTTTAATAAATTTACCTGTCATAGTGATATTATCATTAACAAAGAGTCTTTTATTAACAGTAAGGTCATCAGTCATAACAATGGCTTGTGTATAATCTGGTTGAATTGCTTCTGTTCCTGAAACAGCAGATAATGGAATAGAACCATTAGGGAATGAAACATTGCCAGCGACAGTAATATCACGCATTGTTATATCTTGATTTGTACTTATATTACCATTCGTAACCTCTATATTACCATTCGTAACCTCTATATCATCATTCATAACCGTTAATTTAGAATTGATAATATCTACATCTTTCTGCATCATAATGCGGAAACCAGCACCATCAGTATTAAATTGGAGATGATCACCAATTGCATAAATATCACCACCCTGAATTTTAATATCACCGATTGTAGCGTAAGAATTATTAGTTGGAACAAATAAATTACCTGATACAGTAAGGTTATCACTCATTGAAACCGGTCCTGCAAAATTAGGCGTAACATCCCCAAGACCTGAAATGGCATCAGCAGAAATAGAACCATTAGGGAATGTAGTGGTGCCAGTGACAGTAATATCACCATTAATATTAATATCTCCAGTGGCTAGTTTTTGTTTGATGATATTCAATGAACCAGTGGATTCATCCGTTAAGCCAACTATGAATTGGTCATTAGTTTCATCCCATCCCATGAATGCATTTTGTTGATTTCCTCTATTAATTAAAAATCCGGAATCATTAACTGGTGGAGTAGTTGATGTTAACCCACTAGACAATTGAAGAATACTATCGGAAATATCAAGATTAGTAGTATTCAATGTTGTAGTAGTTCCAGAAACGGTAAAGTCACCGGTAACACTCAGTCCATTAGATGCTGTCAATAGGTTGGTAACATTGAGTGTATCACTCATTGTTACAGGTCCTGCAAAATTAGGCGTGACATCACCGAGACCTGAAATAGCAGATGCTGGTATACTGGCATCTGGAAGATTTATTGTGGCAGTAGACCTAATGACCAATTCATCCTGTACAAATAACCTAGAGGAAGTCACATCCCGATCAACCTCAATACTACCATTATTAACCTCAATACTACCATTATTAACCTGAAAATCGCCATTTGAAACTTTTACAACTTCTCTGTCGGTCGCACCCGTTATACCTATATTCAATGCTCCAGAATTCATGCCAAAGTTGGCATTAAATGCGGCATTCATATTAATAGGTTGACTATAATCTGGTTGCAGTGTATCCGTATCAGCAACTGCAGACAATGGGATTGAACCAGCAGGTACAGTAATAGTACCAGCACTAACAGTGAGTCCATTAGATGCTGTTATTCGGTTTGCGACAGTGAGTGTATCATTCATGGAAACTGCTCCAGCAAAATTAGGTGTAACATCGCCTAATCCCGAGATAGCATCAGCAGAAATAGAACCATTAGGGAAAGAAACAGTATTACCGGTAGGAACAACCAATCCTCCTTGTACATTTAATCCACCTGTCATAGTAATGGATTCTGCATAATCGGGTTTAATAGTATCCGTATCAGCAACTGCAGCCAATGGGATTGAACCAGCAGGTACAGTAATTGTTCCAGCACTAACGGTGAGTCCATTAGATGCTGTTATTCGGTTTGCGACAGTGAGTGTATCATTCATGGAAACTGCTCCCGCAAAATTAGGTGTAACATCGCCTAATCCCGAGATAGCATCAGCAGAAATAGAACCATTAGGGAAGGAAACAGTATTACCAGTAGGAACAACCAATCCTCCTTGTACATTTAATCCACCTGTCATAGTAATGGCTTGTGTATAATCAGGTGTAATAGTATCCGTATCAGCAACTGCAGATAATGGAATAGAATTGGCTGGTACAGTAATAGTACCAGAACTAACAGTAAACCCATTTTTGGCTCTTAATAATCCTTCAGAAATAATACTTCCACTAACATCTAGATTTCCATTTATATCAGTATTATCTAAAGTAGATTTACCTGTAATAAAGAGTCTTTTACCAACAGTAAGGTCATCATTCATAGTAACAGCACCAGCAAAATTAGGTGTAACATCTCCAAGACCAGTAATTGCATTAGCAGATATAGACGCGTTAGGGAAAGAAACTATTCCAGCTTCAACTGTTAATCCATTTTTTGCAGTAAAGTTGCTAGTAACAGTCATATCATCCAAAACAGTAAGGTCTCTTGTAACAATTACATTTTTATTTATTGTAACATTACCTGCTACATATAAATCTTGATTTAATGAAACATCTTGAGTAACAAATAATCTATTGGCGGTAAGGTCTTGATCCATAACAATATTTTGTGTATAATCAGCTGTTAATGTATCAGTATCAGCAACGGCAGATAATGGAATAGAACCATTGGAATATGATGCATTAAAATTACCATCAACAGTAAGATTTTTTTGAACATATAAATCATTATTCATAGAAACATCTAGATCAACAAAGAGTCGTTTCTTTACTGTAAGGTCATCATTCATAGAAATAGGACCAGTAAAATTCGGTGTAATATCCCCAAGACCAGTAATTGCTGAAGCTGATATAGACTCGTTAGGAAAAGAAACTGTACCGTGAACCTCTAATCCATTATTCACAGTTAATTTATTATCAACGGTTAAATTACTATCCATAGTAATACTTTGTGAATAATCGGGTGTAATTGTATTTAAATCTTGAATACTAGCTAATGAAATAGAATTATTGGGAAAAGAAACTGTACCACCTTGAATATGTAATCCATTTGTGCCACTGATTGTACCACTAGCAGATAAAGTATTTACTGAAGTAATACCAGAAGTAACATTTAATCCAAGATTGCTAGTAATCGTTCCCGCAACAATAAGATTACCACTCATACCAACATCGCCGGAAAAATTAGGCGTAGCTTCAACTTGACCATCAATTGCTGAAGCTGGAATAGATTTATATCCATAATTAGCATAGAAGTTACCGCAAATATCAACATCTCCAAAAAATTGAGATCTAAACCCAGCATCACCTCCAACTTTTAATGTACCACCCATTGATATATCATCAAAAACTTCAATATCATTTCTAAACTTTACTCTTCCACCTACAGCACCCATTTCAATGTCACCAGCGATATTAACAGTATTAGCATTTAATATTCCACCTACTGTTAAATTTTTTGTCATATTAATATCCGTATTATAATCGGGCGCAAGAGAGTTAATATTTTCAAGAGCAGTTAACGGAATACTATTATCAGCATGTGTTACATTAAGATTTCCATTAACAGTAAGATTTTTGTTAACATATAAATCATTGTTCATAGAAACATCTAGATCAACAAACAATCGTTTATCCAAAGAAATATCATTAGAAAAAGTATCAGCGGGCAAATTACCCCCAATAATAGCGGATGATGATATACTATTATCCGCAAATGTAGCATTTAATGTTCCATTTATAGTAACATCGTTAGTCACAGTAAGATTTTGTTGTAGGGTTGTGTCTTTTTTTACAGTTAATTCTTCGTTGATAGTAGCAGTTTTATTAACAGATAATCTGTTTACAGTAGCAGTTTCACTAACGGTAATACCCCCAGTAACATTAATATCTTCAGTTTCAATTGTGGTATAATTAGTAGTAGTAGTATTGATGATAGAATTATTAGTATAATTTTCAACCTCCAATTTACCTTTAACAACAAGGTCCTTTGTGATTTCAACATTTTCTAGGAATTTAGAATCTTTCATGAAATCCACATTATTAATAGAAATATCTCCAATAAAATTAGATTTTCCATTAACAATTAGGTTACCATTCATAATGGATGTACCATTTACTGTGAAATTATCACCAATAATAGCATCATCAGTAACAGTAAGGTCTTTATTCATGATAGCATTATTAGTTACTGTTAAGTTATTTCCAATAGTAACGTCGGTCGCAAGAGAATCCGCTGGTAAAGCACCACCAATAATTTTGGATGTTGGAATGCTATTATCAGCAAAAGTTGCATTAAGTAAACCGGTAACAGTAATATCTTTATCAAAAGTGGCATTTTCAGCAACAGATAATGTATTATTAAGTGTAGTTGTACCATTTACTATGAATTTATCACCAATAGTAGCATCATCAGTAACGGTAAGGTCTTTGTTAATGATAGCATTATTAGTTACTGTTAAGTTATTTCCAATAGTAACATCTGTAGAAAGGGCATTGGCTGGTAAAGTTCCATCAATAATTTTAGATGATGGTATACTATTTTCAGGGAAAGTTGCATTAAGTGCGCCTGTAATAGTAACATTTTTATCAAAAGTAGCATTTTCAGCAACAGATAATGTATTATTTAATGTAGATGTGCCATTAACAGTTAATTTACTTCCAACAGAAAGGTCATCGTTAACATGTGCATCTTTAACCGCAGTTATTTTGTCATTAACAAATAATCGTTTTGTCATAGTAACATCATTAAGTAATGTATCTGCAGGTAATCCATTAGTTGTTCCACCACTAGATGACCCCCCACCGATAACAGCATCAGCTGGAATACTATTTGGTGCAAATCCAGCGGTTAAAGTACCCGCAATTGTAACATTATTAGTAACGAATACTGAATCATTTGCAATTATATTACCATTTACTGTAAGATTATCTTTGATAATAGCATCATCATTAACAGTAATATCTCTATTAACTATCATGTTTTCAGTAACAGTTAAATTATTACCAAAAATGACATCATTAGAAAACGTATCCGCTGGTAAAACACCACCAATAATAGCAGAATTTGGTATACTATTATCAGTATAATTAGCAGTAATATTACCACTAATAGTAACATCTTTGTCAAATCTCGCATTTTCAGTAACGAACAATGATTCATTAGCCATTATATTACCATTTACTGTAAGATTATCTGTGATAGTAGCATCATCAGTGACATACAGGTCTGTCCCAATCGTAACACTATCAATAACAGTTAAATTCTTGCTAAAAACAACATCATTAGAAAGTAGATCAGCAGATAGAGCTCCTCCAGTAATTTTACTAGTAGGTATGCTATTATCAGCAAAAGTAGCATTGAGTGTGCCATTAACAGTCACATCTTTATTAAAAGTAGCATGTTCAGCAACAGTTAAATTTTTATTTGCAGTTACATTACCACTAACAGTAAGTTTATCGTTTATCGTAGCATCATTATGAACATATAACTTGTTATTAAGTGAAACGTCACTAATAACATGTAATTTTTGTGACATGGTAACGTCATTGGAATGAGTATCCGCAGGTAAAGCACCTCCAATAATAGCTGTTGATGGAATACTATCATTTGCAAAATTAGTATTAAGATTACCAGTAATAGTAACATCTTTTGCAAAATTAGCATTTTCAGCAACTGTTAAGTTATTATTAGCAATAACATTACCAGCGACTGTTAGTCTTTTATCAAATATACCATTATTTAATGCATGAAAATCTTGTGTTACAGTTAATTTTTTAGGTAAAGTGACATCATTTGATAATGCATCACCGGGTAAAGACCCCCCACTAATTTTACTAGCAGGAATACTATCTTCAGCAAAATTAGCATTAAGTGTACCGGTAATAGTAACATCCTTTGCAAATGTTGCATCTTCGGCAACAGTTAAAAATCTATTAGCTGTAACATTACCAGTGACTGTTACTTTTTTATCAAATATACCATCATTTAATGCATGAAAATCTTGTGTTACAGTTAATTTTTTAGGTAAAGTGACATCATTTGATAATGCATCACCTGGTAAAGACCCTCCAGTAATTTTACTAGAAGGAATACTATCTTCAGCAAAATTAGCATTAAGTGTACCGTTAACAGTAACATCACTGTTAAATGTAGCATCTTGTTCAACGGTTAGTTCTTTATTAGCTACTATATTTCCTCCAATATTGACCTTTTTATTAAATGAAACATCATTTAGTGCAATAATGTCTTTATTGGCAGTAATATCATTAATAACAAATAATCGTTTAGACATAGTAACATCGTTGTTAAGAGCAGTTGCTGGTAATACACCATTAATAATAGCTGAAGCAGGAATAGTATTAGCACTATATACTGCAGTAAATTCACCATCAACGGTTAAAGAACCGGAAATATCTGTATTACCAGATACTTTTAATTTTTGATGCATTGTAGCATCTTCGTATACATCTAATTTATCATTGGCTTCTAAATCACCAAATACAAATACTCTTTTTAAGAAATTCACATCTTTTAATAATGTATCAGAGGGTAAAGCACCACCATTAATTGAAGTAGATGGAATACTATTTGCAGGAAAATTGCCAATGATATTTCCAGAAGCATTAATATCTACAGCATTTAATGTTTGTTCTACATTAATATTACCGGTTGCATTTATATTTTTAAGATTACTATTACCATTAACCGATAAATCTTGTTTTGCTGTTAGTAAATCATCAACAAATACTCTTTTATACATAGTTAAATCATTTAATAGTGTATTAAATGTTAATGCATTACCATTGACTGCATTTGTTGGTATGCTATTGTTGGGATAATTATAATTAAACACTCCACCAATATTTAGATCATTAACACTTGTATTACCAGTAACAGTTAATGTTTGGTTTATAACAGTATCATTTAAAGAAGTATCATTAGTAACAACTAACCCCTGATTCGCAATAATATTATCATTAAATGAATTATAATTAATAATAGCAGATTGTTGAATACTATTATCTAAATATGATTGTTGAATTTCTTGTTCCACAATTAAGTTACCTTTAATTCGTAAATCATTATCAATAATACTAATACCATTACCAGTAATATATAATCGTGAATTACCAATAATATCTTTTTCTACAGATAATGAGTTATCCATAGTAACGGCTTCACTAAAGCCTTCGCGTCCAATTATAGCAGTTCTAGGAATAGAATCATTTTGATATTCTGCATTAAAGAATCCAGTAATTGTCATATTTTTTGCACGTATATCTCCAGATATAATAGCATCTTTGTACGCATATAAACTATCTGTTATGAATACTCTTTTTTTGAGGTTAGTATCATTCATCATGTATGACTTTCCGGATACAATTTGATTACCTGAAATTGTTGTATTACCACCAACAAATAATCTTTTTTCCATTGTAACATCTTCAACGAAGATATTCGTATTATTTCCAGCCGACATTTATTCGTCTATATAAATGATGTATAAATAAATAATTTCTTTATTATTTACTGTAATTAATATTATTTCATTAATATAATTTTTTATTAATGAAAATAGAGTTAAATTTATTATGTTAAATTATTGTTTTGTAATATAGTCATAATAGCATCCAATTTTGTTTCCATCTCTGCACGTTTGGATTTTTCTTCTTGTAATTGTCTATCAACTTCTTGTAATGCTGCTGTGCTAACAGTCCAGATGTAATCTTTGCTTAAACAATTGAAATTATCTACAAGTTGACCTACGACAAATATGGTTTCTTCTGTGTATATGGGTTCCTCTTCTTCATCATCTTCCTCATGTGGTTTAATATAATCAACCTCAATGCTAGTAGAATCAACTACATTAACAATATTAGCATATATATGTTTTTCACCATGATGGAATTTAATTGTTTTAAATAGATTATTAGAATCATCCTTTTCAAGAGAAGCTGTATCAAAATTAGTAAATACAATAGTATTCTTTGTCATCTTGGCATCTCGATAAATATTTGGAATGTCTTTTCTATCTTCAGTTACAGCGTAAGGTAGAACATCTTTTACTTCTTGTGCAATGAAACCATATACTGTATCAGTTGTTCTCATTTCTGTATTGATATAATTATATGTCTTTGGTTTAAGTAAACGAACCTTTTCTAATGCGGTTGCATCATTTACATCAATGATATTTGTTTTAATGCGTTGGTCAGAACTATTAGTGAAAGTGCCAGTAACCGTTAAATTACCTGGAACTTGAACCGTTGCATTAGATTTTCCTAACATAACTTGATCACTATTGGTGCCTGTGGCTCCTGCACCAATAACAGTATTGTAATCGCGACCACTGAAATTAGTATCAGCACCGCTACCTATGAAAGTATTATAATGACCCGTAGTAATGCTATCGCCACTCTGCTTTCCTATAGCGGTATTAAACGTACCGGTTGTGTTAGCATTTAACGCTTGGTATCCAGTTGCAATATTACTATGGCCGGTTGTGTTAGCATATAACGCGTAGAATCCATTGGCAACATTCTCATGGCCGCCTATGTTAGATTTTAACGAACCGTATCCAACTGCAATATTCTTATTGCCCGTTGTGTTATCCGATAACGCATAGACTCCAGATGCAACATTATAGCCGCCGGTTGAGTTAGCATATAACGCGTTGAATCCATTGGCAACATTATTTATGCCGGTTGTGTTAAAAAATAACGCATCGTATCCAGATGCAGTATTATTAGTGCCCCCTGTGTTCGATCTTAACGCTTGGTATCCATTGGCAACATTACTATGGCCGGTTGTGTTAGCATATAACGCATAGGATCCATTGGCTGTATTCTTAACGCCCGATGTGTTAGATTTTAACGCTTCGCTTCCAGTTGCAACATTATAACGGCCCGTTGTGTTAGAAAATAACGCGTTGGATCCATTGGCAACATTATAGTCGCCGTCTGTGTTCCTTTCTAACGCTTGGTATCCATTTGCTGTATTATAGTTGCCCTCTGTGTTATCCTTTAACGCTTGGTATCCATTGGCAACATTATAGTCGCCGTCTGTGTTCTTTTCTAACGCTTGGTATCCATTTGCAACATTCCCTTCACCGTATGTGTTATCATGTAACGCTAGGCCTCCATTTGCAACATTATAACTGCTGCTTCTGTTATTATATAACGCTTGGTATCCATTGGCAACATTATAGTCGCCACTGCAGTAATATAACGCTTGGTATCCATTTGCTGTATTACCATGATCATAATTATTCACATATAACGCTTGGTATCCATTGGCTGTATTATAAAAGCCCGTTTTGTTATTTTCTAACGCTTGGTATCCATTGGCTGTATTAAAATGGCCCGATGTGTTATCCTTTAACGCTTGGTATCCATTGGCAACATTACGCGTGCCCGTTGTGTTAGCATATAACGCTTGGAATCCATTGGCTGTATTCTGGGAGCCGGTTGTGTTAGAATATAACGCATTGTTACCAGTTGCAGTATTCTCAGAGCCGGTTGTGTTAGCATATAACGCTTGGAATCCATTGGCTGTATTCTGGGAGCCGGTTGTGTTAGCATATAACGCTTCGCCTCCAGTTGCAACATTCTGTTGGCCGCTTGTGCTAGCTTTTAACGCTTGGTATCCAGTTGCAGTATTATTACTGCCTGTGTTAGCATATAACGCGTGGTATCCAGTTGCAACATTATAGGCGCCTGTTGTGTTAGACCGTAACGCATTGTTACCAGTTGCAACATTATAGTTGCCGGTTGTGTTAGACCGTAACGCCTCGTTACCAGTTGCAACATTATAGGCGCCTTCTGTGTTAGCCAATAACGTTTTGTATCCAATGGCTGTATTCGCGGCGCCGAGTGTGTTAGCTTGTAACGCTTGGAATCCATTGGCTGTATTCGCGGCGCCGGTTGAGTTAGCTTTTAACGCCTCGTAACCAGTTGCAACATTAGTATTGCCAGTTGTGTTAGAAAATAACGCATAGGCTCCACATGCAGTATTATAAACGGCAGTTGTGCTATTATATAACGCATAGGCTCCACATGCAGTGCTAGACGAGCCCGTTGTGTTCTTATATAACGCACTACTCCCAATGGCAGTATTATAAGCGGCAGTTGTGGAATCTGCTAACGCGGTTCGTCCAAATGCTGTATTATTAGAACCAGTAGAGAGAGTGTTTAACGCATAGTATCCAGTCGCTGTATTATTGCTGGCCGTTGTGTTACTTTCTAACGCGCCGACACCAACCGCACTATTATAACTTCCTGAAGTCAATGATGAAAATACGTCAGGGCCAACACCCATATTATTACTAGCCTGACTAAGTGTGCCAGTAGTGGTACTTCCAATTAACATACTGTTAGTAAATTCAGTTCCACCAACTTTGACATCAGATAGTTCGTCAAGCGAGCTAGCACCACCAGAACTAGCGAGAACCGCATTAATTTGTGTTTGAATATTACTGGTAACACCATCCAAATATCCTAGTTCAGTAGATGTTACAAGAGATGGTGTTACTTTACCACTAGCATTAGAAACTAAAGCACGACTAGCAGATAAATCCGCAGAAATAATAGTGGTAGCAGCACCAGTAACAGTAGCTTGTTTGCCATTAAGTTGGTCTTGAATATTAGAAGTGACACCATCAAGGTAACCGATTTCAGTAGCAGTAATATTGTTAAGAGTGCCGGTCAATGAAAGCTGGGAAAATGTCTTTGCCCCAGTAATAGTTTGGTCACCACTTTGCATGACTGCACCAGCCGCTAATACATTTGCAGCTGCCGTGACATCTGCACCTGTATCTATTCCGCTTAATTTGGTTCTTTCAGCAGAAGTAATAATAGCACCACTACCAACACTTGTTACATCATTTAAAGCAGTTACAGACGATGTTGTATAAACACCATTAGTGACTGTTCCTGCATTTCCACTAACACTTCCCGCGATTGTTGAGGAAAATGTCTTTACTCCTGCAATTGTTTCATCGCCAGTATTCATTACTCCTCCAGCGGCAGCTACATTTGTGGCATCTGTTACATCTGCGGCTGTCTCTATTCCACTTAATTTTGTTCTTTCGGCAGCAGTAATAATAGCACCACTACCAACACTTGTTACATCATTTAAAGCAGTTACAGACGATGTTGTATAAACACCATTAGTGACTGTTCCTGCATTTCCAGTAATATTTCCTTCAATATTTGCTTTTATTGTACCAACTGAACCAGAAAATACACTTCCATTGTCGGTTGCATCTGGGATATAAGTAAATTTCTGGTCAGTGTCATCCATACCAAAAAATCCTACCTTTTCAACATCAGTTTTGTATTTGAATTTAATACCTCTATCCAAATTATCATACGCGGTTGATTGTCCAATTTCAAATACTGGGTCATTAATTGTAACAACAGTTGAGTCTATGGTTGTGGTTGAACCATTAATTGTCAAATCGCCAGTAACTGTCAAATTTTGTCCGATTACTGCATTTCCAGATGTGGTAAGTGATGATAATGTACCAACGGATGTAATTGCTGGTTGAGCAGCAGTCGTAACTGTACCGGCAGTTGTAGCTGTAGCAGAACTACCACTAACACTTCCCACAATTGTTGAAGAAAATGTCTTTGCACCAGCTACTGTTTGGTCACCACTTTGCATGACTGCACCTGCGGCTAACACATTGACTGCATCAGTTACATCGGCGGCTGTCTCTATTCCACTTAATTTTGTTCTTTCAGCAGAAGTAATAATAGCACCACTACCAACACTTGTTACATCAGATAATGCAGTAACAGACGATGTTGTATATACTCCATTCGTTACGGTTCCTGCATTACCACTGACACCTCCCACAATAGTTGTTGAAAATGTCTTTGCACCAGTAATCGTTTGGTCACCACTTTGCATGACTGCACCTGCGGCTAACACATTGACTGCATCAGTTACATCGGCGGCTGTCTCTATTCCACTTAATTTTGTTCTTTCAGCAGAAGTAATAATAGCACCACTACCAACACTTGTTACATCAGATAATGCAGTAACAGACGATGTTGTATATACTCCATTCGTTACGGTTCCTGCATTACCACTGACACCTCCCACAATAGTTGTTGAAAATGTCTTTGCACCAGTAATCGTTTGGTCACCACTTTGCATGACTGCACCTGCAGCTAATACATTGACCGAGTCTGTTACATCGGCATTTGCTTCTATTCCACTTAATTTTGTTCTTTCAGCAGAGGTAATAATAGCACCACTACCAACATCTGTTACATCGTCTAATTCTGTTACTGAAGACGTTGTATAAATTCCATTTGTTACTGTTCCTGCATTTCCACCAATACTTAAATTAGTAACAGGAGTGGTTGACGCTACTACAAATGGTGCTGTACCGGTAGATGCGGTTGATGTGATTATGTTTGCGGTTGCGTTTCCTGTAACAGATATATCACCACCAATATTTACATCTTGGCTAATACCTACACCGCCAGTTGTTGTAATTGACCCAGTTGTTGTATTAATGGATGGAGTACTATTGTTAATGGTCACAGTGCCAGTTGATGCTATATTTGATAATGTTGCATTACCCGTAACATCAAGGGTGCCAGATGCGATAATATTAGTGGCGGATGTATTTCCACCAACAGTTAAAGTACCGGTATTTGTTGTATTTGTTAAGGTGGTTGCACCAGTTACTCCTAATGTAGTTCCAATTGTAGCAGAACCAGAACTAGTAATATTAGATAATGTAGTATTTCCAGTGACTGAAAGCTGACCAGGTATAGAAACGGTTTCAGTGGAAGTACCGAGACGGATTTGATTACTATCGGTAGCGATAGCATTCCAGCCGATAGCGGTGGTTTTAGTGAGATTATTAGACAAATTATCGGTACCATATCCTAAGAAAGTATTATATGTGCCGGTGGCGTTCAGCAAACCCGCTTGAACGCCGATGGCGGTATTATAGCCAATGACGTCGCCTGTTGTGTTTTTTAACGCCTGGTGTCCAATTGCTGTATTATCACTAGAAGTACTGTTTTTTAACGCCTCGTATCCAGTTGCAGTATTATTATTGCCAGTTGTGTTATTAAATAACGTTTGGTATCCAGATGCAGTATTATTATCGCCAGTTGTGTTATTAAATAACGATTGGCTTCCAGTTGCGACATTAAAATAGCCAGTAGTGTTGCTTGTTAGCGATTGGTTTCCATATGCAGTATTATGAGTGGAGGTTGTGTTTTGTTTTAACGATTCGTATCCAGATGCAGTATTATGATCGCCAGTGTTATAATATAACGCATTGTTTCCAGATGCAGTATTATACGAACCAAATGTGTTACTAATTAACGATTGGCTTCCATATGCAGTATTATAATTGCCAGTTTCGTTGTTTTTTAACGATTGGTATCCAGTTGCAGTATTCTGCGCACCAGATGTGTTAGCATATAACGAATTGCTTCCAGATGCAGTATTATAACTGCCAGTTTCGTTGTTTTTTAACGATTGGTTTCCAGTTGCAGTATTCTGCGCACCATATGTGTTAGCATATAACGATTTGTTTCCAGATGCAGTATTATAACTGCCAGTTGTGTTAGAATATAACGCCTGGTATCCAGATGAAGTATTATGAGCGCCAGTTGTGTTTGAATTTAACGTAGCGTATCCAGATGCAGTATTATTATAGCCAGTTGTGTTATTAAATAACGTTTGGTATCCAGATGCAGTATTATTATAGCCAGTTGTGTTAGAAGATAACGCAATAGTTCCAATGGCAGTATTGTTGTTGCCAGTTGTGTTTGCATTTAACGTAGAGTATCCATATGCAGTATTATAATTGCCAATTGTGTTACTTCTTAACGATAGGTATCCAGATGCGAGATTACTATGGCCAGTTGTGTTATTATATAACGATTCGTATCCAGTTGCAGTATTATTAGAGCCCGTTGTGTTATTATATAACGCGTGGCTTCCAATTGCTATATTCTGTGTGCCAGTTGTGTTAAAATATAACGACTCGTATCCATATGCGACATTCTTTTGGCCAGTTGTGTTAGAATATAACGATTTGTGTCCAGTTGCAGTATTATAAAGGCCCGTTGTGTTTGCAGTTAACGCTTGGTATCCATTGGCAACATTTTTTCCACCAGTTGTGTTAGACTTTAATGATTCACATCCAGTTGCGACATTAAAACCGCCACTTATGTTAGCTTTTAATGCTCCACTTCCAATTGCAGTATTAACATTGCCAACTGTGTTAGACATTAATGCTTGGTATCCAACTGCAGTATTCTCTTGGCCAACTGTGTTAGCTCTTAACGCAGTGTATCCAGTTGCAGTATTATACTTGCCAGTTGTGTTAGAATATAACGATTGGTTTCCAGTGGCAGTATTCTTAAAACCGGTTGTGTTAGTCAATAATGATTCCATACCGAAAGCTGAGTTGTCAGTGCCGGTTATGTTAGCTTTTAATGATTGATATCCAAATGCGGAATTATTGGATCCTGTAGTATTTTGATTTAACGCATACCATCCAACTGCACTGTTAAATTTACCAGAGGTAATAGAACTAAACACTCCTACACCGAGTCCGTTATTATATTTCGCATCATCAAGTGTACCAGTAGTGGTACTTCCAATTAATATACTCTCAGTAAATTCGGTTCCGCCTAATTTGACATCAGTTAAATCGTCCAGTCCAGTACTTCCACCAATATTATCAATTTGTGTTTGAATATTGCTAGTAACACCAGCCAAATATCCTAGTTCAGTAGATGTTACAGCAGAAACTTCTACTTTACCACTAGCATTAGAAACTAAAGCACGACTGAAACTTAAATCAGCAGAAGTAATTGTGGTAGCAGCACCAGTAACAGTAGCTTGTTTGGCATCAAGTTGGTCTTGAATATTACTAGAAATATTATTTAAAGCATATAATTCAGTTATATCAATATTAGCATCAGTTCTTATGTTACCAGCAGTATCAATATAAGCAACTTGGTCATTAGCACTAGTTGTACCTAAATTAAAATATTTGGAATTGGCTCCATCAACTGTTACATGACCACTAGTAACAGTAATATCACCACTAGAAACAATAATATCACCACTAGTAACAGTAAGATCATTTGACATGTAGGTACGACCGAATGTACTACTACTAGTAACAGTTAATGTTCCAGCGATAGCTGTATTACCGGTAGTATCAGCAACAGTAAATGCATTACTATCACATGCTATTCCACCATTAGCATTTAATGCACCAGTTAATGTAGTAGCACCAGTAACCGATAATGTTCCACCGATTGCGGTATTACCAGTAGTATCAGCAACAGTAAATGCATTAGTATCACACGCTATTCCACCATTAGCATTTAATGCACCAGTTAATGTAGTAGCACCAGTAACAGCTAATGTTCCACCGACTATTGCATTTGCAGTGACACTTAAACCGGTTTCAGTTGCTTTACTGAGTGTTAATGTACCAGCAATATCAGCGGTACTATTAGCATCTAATCCACCTGTTAATGTTGTAAACCCAGAGACAGCTAATGATGATAATGCTGAGTGTGCATTGGCAACACTTAATCCAAGTCCACTTGATTTACTGATTGTTAATGTATCAGCAATATCAGCTGTACTATTAGCGTCTAATGCACCAGTTAATGTAGTAGCACCAGTTAATGTAGTAGCACCAGTAACGCCTAATGTTCCACCCACAGTAGCATTAGCAGTGACAGATAAACCCGAACCAGTTGCTTTACTTAATGTTAATGTATCACCAATATTAGCGGTACTATTAGTGGACAAATCACCAGGAATATACACTTTTTCAGTAGATGTACCTAACACAACTTGATTACTAGCAGTAATTTTAGCATTATAGCCAACAGCAGTAGAATCATTTATACCTTCAGCATCATAGAAATCTGTATTAGAACCTAAAAATGTATTTCTATCTTGGAAGAATGCCAAATTACCACTATTATAACCAATAGCTGTATTATATGTTCCACTTCTATTTTCTAGCAACGTGTTAGACCCGACTGCAGTATTATAATCACCTGACGTGTTTGAGTTTAAGCATGTATTACCAACCGCTGTGTTTTCCAACCCATTTGAAGCATTAGTATATGTACCTCTTCCAACTGTAACTGTATCTACAATTAATGAATTTCCAATAGCAACATCATTATTAAATGAAGCATCTGCAATAACAGTTAACCCGTTGCCGGTTGCTTTACTTAATGTTAATGTATCAGCAATGTCAGCTGTACTATTAGCATCAATAGCACCAGTAACAGCTAATGTTCCCCCGATAGCTGTATTACCGGTAGTATCAGCAACAGTAAATGCATTAGTATCACATGCTATTCCACCATTAGCATTTAATGCACCAGTTAATGTAGTAGCACCAGTAACCGATAATGTTCCACCGATTGCGGTATTACCAGTAGTATCAGCAACAGTAAATGCATTAGTATCACACGCTATTCCACCATTAGCATTTAATGCACCAGTTAATGTAGTAGCACCAGTAACAGCTAATGTACCACCAAGTGTAGTAGCGCCATCTCCTATTGTTAATGTTTTACCAGCAGCAACAGTAACATTATCATTTAGTGTAGTAGTACTAGTTACTGTTAATGTTCCACCAATACTTTCATTTCCAGTAATAGTAATATTTCGTGCTTTGAAATCATCATTATTATCTTTAGTTGCTAGGTATTGAGCATTTCCGGATTCAAGACTAGGTAATCTTGCAATGAAACGTGCTTTATCAGCATCAATACGAATATATCCAGCAGATAAATCGGTGCCACTTTGAATATTAATACCCGAACCAGCAAAAGTAGTTGCTTCACCACCTTTATTTAATGTAATAGCATTATCAGTAATATCCATATTAGTACTATTAACATATGTTGTTGTGCCAGTTACAGTTAAATTACCTAAAATATTAACAGTATCATCAGTTGCACCAAGTGTAAGTGTTGTTGCTGTACCAGCACCAGTACCAATATTGATATTTGATGTAGTGCTACCAATGTTAATAGTAGTTGCTGTATCAAACATAGTAACATTTTCATTGGCATCAGTAGTTTTTAATTCTCCGCCATTCATAGTAATATCACCAGTAACTGTCAATGCACCACCGATTGTGGCATTTCCTGTAGTAGAAACAGAAGACATGGTAGTAGCACCGGTAACACCTAATGTTCCACTAGCAGTAACATCTGTAGCATCTAATACAGCAGTAGTTGTAGTACCAGTTACGCCCAATGTACCACCAATTGATGCATTTCCTGTAGTGGAAACGGAAGACATGGTAGTAGCACCACTAACATCTAACGTTCCACTAGCAGTAACATCTGTAGCATCTAATGCAGCAGTAGTTGTATTACCAGTAACACCTAATGTGCCACCAATAGTAGCATTAGCAGTAACTGCTAAGCCAGTATCACTTGCTTTACTTAATGTTAATGTATCAGCAATATCAGCTGTACTATTAACATCTATAGCTCCTGTGACTGCTAATGTGCCACCAATAGTAGCATTAGAAGTCACAGCTAAACCAGTATTACTTGCCTTACTTAATGTTAATGTATCAGTAATACTAGCAGTACTATTTACTGTTAGTTCACTACCGAATGTAGTACTACCAGTAACCGCAAGAACACCACCAATTGCTACATTATGAGTAACACTTAATGCTGTACCGGTAGCTTTAGTTAATGTTAATGTTTCTGCCATAGATGTAGCTCCGGTAACGGCCAATGTTCCACCAACGGCTGCATTATTAGTAACATCTAATCCAAGTGTACCATTACTGAGTGTTAAAGTACCAGCAATATCAGCAGTACTGTTAGCATCTAATGCACCAGTTAATGTTGTTACACCAGTGACTGCAAGACCACTATTTAATGATACATCATTAGCAACAAATAATCTATTGTTCAATGATAAATCACCAGTAATTACAGAATTTTCTGTTACAAATATGCTTTTTTCTACAGTCAAATTATCCTTCGCTGTAATGCTATCAGTTACACGCATTGTACCACTTAAATCAAGGTTAGCAATAGCAGAAGTGTTAGAAATATTAACACCAACTTTTTCATTAGTGGCAGTAATTACCCTAGAATCAGTACCATCATGTGCACCAACAGTAACTGAAGAATCATTAGCATTAACACTGAGTGTTGTAGTTTTATCATCACCAAAGAAATTAATTGTATTATTACTTATGTATAATGTACCAAAAGGATGTAATGTACTACCCAAATCAATATTACTAGCAGTTTTTGGAATAATATGACCACCAACACTAGTGGTTCCAGCAATAGATAATCCTCCATTAAATGATGCATCTGCAAGAACATTTAATCCATCGCCAGTAGCTTTACTGAGTGTTAATGTATCAGCAATATCAGCGGTACTGTTAGCATCTAATACACCAATAACATCTAATGTTCCACCGACAGTTGCATCCGCAGTAACACTTAAACCAGTACCAGTTGCCTTACTGAGTGTTAATGTATCAGCAATATCAGCAGTGCTATTAGAGTCTAATGCACCAGTAACAGTTAATACCCCCCCGACAGCTGCATCAGCAGTAACACTTAAACCAGTACCAGTTGCTTTACTGAGTGTTAATGTATCAGTAATATCAGCTGTGCTATTAGCATCTAATGCACCTGTTAATGTTGTTACACCAGTAACACCGAATGAACCGCCCACCACAGCATCAGCGGTAACATTTAGACCGGTACCAGTTGTTTTACTGAGTGTTAATGTATCCGCAATATCGGCGGTACTATTAGCATCTAATGCACCGGTTAATGTTGTTACACCAGTAACAGCTAATGTTCCACCAACAGTAGCATCAGCAGTAACAGATAATCCAGTACCAGTTGCTTTACTGAGTGTTAATGTATCAGCAATATCAGCTGTGCTATTAGCATCTAATGCACCGGTTAATGTTGTTATACCTGTAACTGCTAATTTTGCATTCATTGAAACATCTTCTGTTACAAACAAACGTTTCTTGATAATCCCATCTACATTTGCAACAATTGTATTAGCAGATAGGTCATCATTCGCATCTTTTGTAGCCATGTATTGTGCAGTTCCACCAGCCAATGATGGTAATTTAACTGCAAACCTGGCTTTATCGGCGGCAACATGAATATAACCAGCGGTTGCAACCTCGCCTTCTTGAATATCAAGACCAGCCCCAACAAATGAGGCAGAGTCACCTCCCTTATTCAATGTAATAGCATTATCACAAATATCAATATTGGTAACATTAATAGAAGTAGTTGTTCCAGTTACAGTGAGATTACCTAAAATATTAACAGTATCATCATTTGCACCAATTGTAAGCGTAGTAGCTGTACCTGCACCAGTACCGATATTGATATTTGTGGAAGTACCACCAATATTAATAGTACTTGCCGTATCAAAAATAGTAACACTTTCACTAGCATCACTAGTTTTCAATTCCCCGCCATTAATAGTAATATCACCTGTAACAGTCATATCACCACCAACAGTAGCATCAGCGGTAACATATAATCCAGTACCACTTGCCTTGCTGAGTGTTAATGTATCAGCAATATCCGCTGTACTGTTAGCATCTAATGCACCAGTTAATGTTGTTACACCAATAACATCTAATTCACCACCTACAGTAGCATCCGCAGTAACAGATAATCCAGTACCAGTTGCTTTGCTGAGTGTTAATGTATCAGCAATATCAGCAGTACTATTAGCATCTAATGCACCTGTTAATGTAGTAATACCAGTAACACCTAATGTACCACCAACGGTTGCATCAGCGGTAACACTTAACCCAGTACCAGTTGCCTTGCTTAGTGTTAATGTGTCAGCAATGTCAGCAGTACTATTAGCATCTAATGCACCTGTTAATGTAGTAATACCAGTAACACCTAATGTTCCACCGACGGTTGCATTGTTAGTAACATCTAATCCAAGTGTACCATTGCTGAGTGTTAATTTACCGGAAATATCAGCATTATTATTAAGGTCTAGTTCACCAGTCATAGTAGTAGCACCAGTAACAGCTAATGTTCCACCAACACTAGCATCAGCATTAACAGCTAAACCAGTACCAGTTGCTTTGCTGAGTGTTAATGTATCAGCAATATCAGCGGTACTATTAGCATCAATTACACCAGTAACAGTTAATGAACCACCTACAGTAGCATCAGCAGTAACACTTAAACCAGTACCGGTTGCTTTGCTGAGCGTTAATGTATCAGCAATATCAGCTGTACTGTTAGCATCTAATGCACCGGTTAATGTTGTTATACCGGTAACAGCTAATGTTCCACCAACAGTAGCATCAGCAGTAACATCTAAACCAGTACCGGTTGCTTTACTTAATGATAATGTATCAGCAATATCAGCTGTACTATTAGCATCTAATGCACCGGTTAATGTTGTTACACCGGTAACACCTAATGATCCACCAACGGTTGCGTTGTTAGTAACATCTAATCCAAGTGTACCATTGCTGAGTGTTAATTTACCAGAAATGTCAGCATTATTATTAAGGTCAAGTTCACCAGTCATAGTAGTAGTACCAGTAACAGCTAATGTTCCACCAACGGTTGCATCAGCAGTAACAGACAATCCAGTACCAGTTGCTTTGCTGAGTGTTAATGTATCAGCAATATCGGCAGTGCTATTGGCATCTAATGCCCCAGTTAATGTAGTGGCACCAGTAACTTCTAATTTGCTATTCATAGAAACATCATTAGCAACAGCTAATTTATTGTTTAATGAAACATCTCCTGATAATATTGATTCTGCAACTACATATAATCCATTACCGGTGGCTTTACTGAGTGTTAATGTATTTGCAATATCAGCAGTACTATTGGCATCTAATGCACCAGTTATAGTAGTAGCACCAGTAACCGCTAATGTTCCACCGACAGTAGCATCAGCAGTAACACTTAAACCAGTACCATTTGCTTTACTGAGTGTTAATGTATCAGCAATATCAGCAGTACTATTAGCATCTAATGCACCAGTTAACGTAGTAGCACCGGCGACTTCCAATTTACTATTCATAGAAACATCATTGGCAATAGTAACTTTACTATTCATAGAAACATCACCAGTTAATATTGTTTTTCCACTAACTAAAGCATCAGCAGTAACACTTAAACCAGTACCAGTTGCTTTGCTGAGTGTTAATGTATCAGCAATATCAGCTGTACTGTTAGCGTCTAATGCACCAGTTAATGTAGTTACACCTACAACACCTAATTTTGCATTAAATGAAACATCTTCTGTTACAAATAATCGTTTTTGAACACTATGATCACCGGTAACAATTAAAGTTGGAACAGTAAGAATACCACCTACACTTAAATCACCATTCAATGATATGTCATTACCAATATAAATACTACCATTTGTTGAAATATCACTAGTTACATGTAATGTACCACCTATGACGGCATTAGATGTGATATCTAAACCATTACCAGTAGCCTTACTGAGTGTTAATGTATCAGCAATATTAGCAGTACTATTAGCATCTAATGCACCAGTTAATGTTGTAATACCAGTCACACCTAATGTTCCACCAACTGTTGCATTCTTGGTGACAGACAACCCGAGACCATCTTTACTGAGTGTTAATGTATCATTAATATTAGCAGTGCTATTAAGAGTTAATGCATCACTCATTGTAGTAGCACCGGTAACCCCTAATGTCCCCCCAATAGTAGCATTATTAGTAACATCTAATCCAAGTGTATCATTACTGAGTGTTAATGTACCAGCAATATCAGCTGTACTGTTAGCATCTAATGCACCAGTTAATGTGGTTGCCCCACTAACAGCTAAATCGGCATTCATTGATACATCTTCTGTTACAAACAAACGTTTCTTGATAATCCCATCTACATTTGCAACAATTGTATTAGCAGATAAATCATCATTCGTATCTTTTGTAGCCATGTATTGCACAGTTCCACCAGCTAATGATGGCAATTTAACTGCAAATCTTGCTTTATCAGCTGCGACATTAATATAACCAGCGTTTGTAACCTCACCTTCTTGAATATCAATACCAGAACCAACAAATGAGGCAGAGTCACCACCTTTATTTAATGTAATAGCATTATCAGTAATATCCATATTGGTACTATTAACATATGTAGTTGTACCAGTAACAGTTAAATTACCCAAAATATTAACAGTATCATCACTTGCACCAATTGTTAGTGTTGTTGATGTACCAGCACCAGTACCAATATTGATATTTGATGTAGTACTACCAATATTAATAGTAGTTGCTGTATCAAACATAGTAACAGTTTCATTTGCATCACTAGTTTTTAATTCACCACCATTCATAGTAATATCACCCGTAACAGTCATGTCACCACCAACAGTAGCATCAGCAGTAACAGCTAAACCAGTACCGGTTGCTTTACTGAGCGTTAATGTATCAGCAATATCGGCTGTGCTATTAGCATCTAATCCCCCAGTTAATGTAGTAACACCAGTAACAGTTAATGTTCCACCAATAGTAGCATCAGCAGTAACAGCTAAACCAGTACCGGTTGCTTTACTGAGCGTTAATGTATCAGCAATATCGGCTGTGCTATTAGCATCTAATGCACCTGTTAATGTAGTAACACCGGTAACAGCTAATGTTCCACCAACGGTTGCATCAGCAGTAACAGATAATCCAGTACCAGTTGCCTTGCTGAGTGTTAATGTATCAGCAATATCGGCAGTGCTATTAGCATCTAATCCCCCAGTTAATGTAGTAACACCAGTAACAGCTAATGTTCCACCAACAGTAGCATCAGCAGTAACAGCTAAACCAGTACCGGTTGCTTTACTGAGCGTTAATGTATCAGCAATATCGGCAGTGCTATTCGCATCTAATGCACCAGTCATAGTAGTATCACCGGTAACACTTAATGTTCCACCAACAGTTGCATTGTTAGTAACATCTAAACCAAGTGTACCATTGCTGAGTGTTAATTTACCAGAAATGTCAGCATTATTATTAAGATCTAATTCGCCCGTCATAGTAGTAGCACCAGTAACAGCTAATGTTCCACCAACAGTAGCATCAGCAGTAACACTTAAGCCAGTTCCGGTTGCTTTGCTGAGCGTTAATGTATCAGCAATATCAGCAGTACTATTAGAGTCTAATGCACCAGTAACCGTTAATGAACCACCTACAGTAGCGTCAGCAGTAACACTTAAGCCAGTTCCGGTTGCTTTACTGAGCGTTAATGTATCAGCAATATCAGCAGTACTATTAGAGTCCAATGCACCAGTAACCGTTAATGAACCACCAACATTAGCATCAGCAGTAACACTTAAACCTGTTCCTGTTGCTTTGCTGAGTGTTAATGTATCAGCGATATCAGCGGTACTATTAGCATCTAATGCACCATTTAATACAGTAGAATCACTAACTGTTAATATACCAGTAATATTTGCATTTGCATCAACGGCTAAACCAGTACCAGTTGTTTTACTTAGTGTTAATGTATCAGCAATATCAGCTGTACTATTAGCATCTAATGCACCGGTTAATGTTGTTACACCAGTAACAGCTAATGTTCCACCGACACTAGCATCAGCAGTAACATTTAAACCAGTGCCAGTTGCTTTGCTCAGTGTTAATGTATCGGCAATATCAGCTGTACTATTAGCATCTAATGCACCGGTTAATGTTGTTACACCAGTAACAGCTAATGTTCCACCGACACTAGCATCAGCAGTAACATTTAAACCAGTACCAGTTGCTTTGCTCAGTGTTAATGTATCAGCAATATCAGCACTGCTATTGGCATCTAATGCACCGGTTAATGTTGTTACACCAGTGACTGCAAGACCACTATTTAATGATACATCATTAGCAACAAATAATCTATTGTTCAATGATAAATCACCAGTAATTACAGAATTTTCTGTTACAAATATGCTTTTTTCTACAGTCAAATTATCCTTCGCTGTAATGCTATCAGTTACACGCATTGTACCACTTAAATCAAAGTTAGCAACAGCAGATGTATTGGGAATATTAACACCTACCTTTTCATTAGTGACAGTAAGTACGGTAGAATTAGTACCATCATGTGCACCAACAGTAACTGAAGAATCATCTGAATCAACACTTAATGTGGTAGTTTTATCATTACCAAAGAAATTAATTGTATTATTACTAATGTATAATGTACCAAAAGGATGTGATGTACTACCCAAATCAATATTACTAGCAGTTTTTGGAATAATATGACCACCAACACTAGTGGTTCCAGCAATAGATAATCCTCCATTAAATGATGCATCTGCAAGAACATTTAATCCATCACCAGTAGCTTTCCTAAGTGTTAATGTATCAGCAATATCGGCAGTACTGTTAGCATCTAATGCCCCAGTTAATGTAGTGGCACCAGTAACTTCTAATTTGCTATTCATAGAAACATCATTAGCAATCGTAACCTTGCTATTCATAGAAACATCTCCAGTTAATATTGTTTTACCACTAACTAAAGCATCAGCAGTAACACTTAAACCCGTACCAGTTGCCTTACTTAGTGTTAATGTATCAGCAATATCAGCAGTACTATTAGCATCAATTGCACCTGTAACTCCTAATGTTCCACCTACTGTAGCATTATTAGTAACGTCTAAACCAAGTGTACCATTACTGAGTGTTAATTTACCGGAAATATCAGCATTATTATTAAGGTCTAATTCACCACTCATTGTAGTATCACCAGTAACCGCCAATGTTCCTCCAATGGTTGCATTTTTTGTTACAGATAAACCAAGACCATCTTTGCTGAGCGTTAATGTATCAGCAATATCAGCAGTATTATTAAGGTCTAATGAACCAGTCATAGTAGTAGCACCAGTAACAGATAATGTTCCACCCACAGTAGCATTAGCAGTAACAGCCAAACCAGTACCAGTTGCCTTACTTAGTGTTAATGTATCAGCAATATCAGCAGTACTATTAGCATCTAATGCTCCAGTTAATGTTGTGACACCAGTAACAGCTAATTTTGCATTCATTGATACATCTTCTGTTACAAACAAGCGTTTCTTGATAGTTCCATCAGCATTTACTACAATCATATTAGCAGATAAATCATCATTGTCGTCTTTTGTAGCCATGTATTGGGCAGTTCCACTAGCTAATGACGGTAATTTAACAGCAAATCTAGCTTTATCGGCATCAACATGAATATAACCCGCGGTTGTACTATCACCTTCTTGAATATCAATACCAGCTCCAACAAATGAAGCAGAATCACCACCCTTGTTCAATGTAATAGCATTATCACAAATGTCGATATTGGTAACATTAATAGAAGTAGTTGTACCAGTTACATTGAGATTACCTAGTATATTAACAGTATCATCACTTGCACCAATTGTAAGTGTAGTAGATGTACCGACACCAGTACCAATATTGATATTTGATGTAGTACTACCAATATTAATAGTAGTTGCTGTATCAAACATAGTAACAGTTTCATTTGCATCACTAGTTTTTAATTCTCCACCATTCATAGTAATATCACCAGTAACAGTCATATTACCACCAATAGTAGCATTAGAAGTCACATCCAAACCAGTACCAGCCGATTTACTGAGTGTTAATGTATCACCAATTCTTGCTTTACTATTAGCTGATAGATCAGCAATTAATGTTGTTACACCGGTAACAGCTAATGTTCCACCTACAGTAGCATTATTAATTACAGCTAAACCAGTACCAGTTCCTTTGTTTAGTGTTAATGTATCAGCTACAGTTACTGTATTATTTGCAATTAATGCACCAGTTAATGTAGTTGAACCACCAACAGTAGCGTTAGATACAACAGCTAAACCAGTTCCAGAATCTTTACTGAGTGTTAATGTATCGGCAATGTCAGCTGTACTGTTAGCATCTAATGCACCGGTTAATGTTGTAGCACCGGTAACAGCTAATGTTCCACCCACAGTAGCATTAGCAGTAACATCCAAACCAGTACCAGTTGCCTTACTGAGTGTTAATGTATCAGCAATATCGGCGGTACTATTAGCATCTAATGCACCATCTATTGTAATATTATTACCATTCAATGCAAATGATGAAGTTCCATTTGTTAATGTCATTACGTTTGTAGCAGTTAGATTTACATTAGAAGCATCAATATTACTTTCTTTTGCGGTAGAATTACCAACTTGGACAATTCTTGCAGAACCACCGGAACCAATATTAATATTTTGTGAAACGTTATCATTACCAATATTAATTACACCACCGGAAGAATTAATTGATAATGCAGAAGCAGCATCAATATCCATAACACCACCTGCCTGTAATGCAATTCCACCAACAGTAGAATTAATACTAACTGCAGCACTAGTTATACCTTTTGTATTTGTAATATTAATAGTTTCACTAGTTCCTTGATTCGTCGTTAAACTAATAGCACTAGTTGCATCATCTTTGGAAACAATAGTAACTTGTCCACCTGCAATGTTAACATCTTTTGTAGCAGCAGCATCAATATCTACACCACCAACCGTTGATGTTAATGCAATTGCGGATTCATTAGTACCAATAGTATTAACAATACTAACCTTTTCGCTATCAGTGATTGCTGATGCAGCAACCTTAACATAAGCATTTCCATCAGCAGAACTCATTACTGCATCTTTTCCATCAGCAATTTTCATACTAATACCACCAGCAGTTGATGTTAATGCAATGGCATCATTAGTCGTACCTTGTGTATTTACAAGATTAATGGTTTGGTTTGCACCAGAACTAGCATGTAATTTAATTGCATCAGTCATATTACCACTGGATTGAATGGATACACCACCAACTGTAGATTGAAGATCAATCGCAGCAGAATTTGTACCTTGTGTATTTTTGATTGCAATGGTTTCACTTGTACCTTGATTAGTTGTTAAACTAATAGCACTGGCGGCATCATCTTTAGATGCTAAAGCAACTTGTCCACCTGCAATGTTAACATCTTTTGTAGCAGCAGCGTCAATATCTACGCCACCAGCAGTTGATGTTAATGTAATTGCATTTTCATTTGTACCTTGTGTATTTACAAGATTAATGGTTTGATTTGCACCAGAACTAGCATGTAATTTAATTGCATCAGCCATATTACCGCTGGATTGAATGGATACACCACCAGCAGTAGATTGAACATCAACCGCAGCAGAATTTGTACCTTGTGTATTTGTGATTGTAATGGTTTCAATTGTACCTTGATTGGTTGTTAAACTAATAGCACTGGTAGCATTAGCTTTAGATACTAAAGCAACTTGTCCACCTGCAATGTTAACATCTTTTTCAGGAGCAGCATCAATATCTACACCACCACTTATTGATGTTAATGCAATTGCAGATTCATTAGTACCAATAGTATTAACAATACTAACCTTTTCGCTATCAGCGATTGCTGATGCAGCAACCTTAACATAAGCATTTCCATCAGCAGAACTCATTACTGCATCTTTTCCATCAGCAATTTTCATACTAATACCACCAGCAGTTGATGTTAATGCAATGGCATCATTAGTCGTACCTTGTGTATTTACAAGATTAATGGTTTGGTTTGCACCAGAACTAGCATGTAATTTAATTGCATCAGTCATATTACCACTGGATTGAATGGATACACCACCAACCGTAGATTGAACATCAATCGCAGCAGAATTTGTACCTTGTGTATTTGTAATGACAATTGTTTCACTTATGCCTTGATTAGTTGTTAAACTAATAGCACTGGCGGCATCATCTTTAGATGCTAAACTAACTTGTCCACCTGCAATGTTAACATCTTTTGTAACAGCGGCGTCAATATCTACCCCACCAGCAGTTGATGTTAATGCAATTGCGGATTCACTAATACCTTGTGTATTTACAAGATTAATAGTTTGGTTTGCACCAGAACTAGCATGTAATTTAATTGCATCAGCCATATTACCACCTGAATGAATGGATACACCACCAACAGTAGATTGAACATCAATTGCAGCAGAATTTGTACCTTTAGTATTTGTAATAATAATAGTTTCACTTGTACCTTGATTAGTTGTTAAACCGATTGCACCAGCAGAGTCATCTTTAGATGAAAGTAATACTTTACCACCAGCTAAGTCTATAGTATTTGCAGCAGCGGCATCAATATCTATACTAGTTCCATTCATTGTTACTGAACCAGATACATCTAATGTACCAGCAATTGTTGTATTACCAGTTGCGTTATCAACAATAAATTTATCAGTATTAACTGTCATATTACCATCAATGCTAACCGCTCCATTAAGTGATGCATCACCAACTATAATAGTTGTTTCATTTACTGTTCCTAATACAATTTGGTTTGAACCAGTAATAGCTGCATTATAACCAACTGCAGTTGAATTACTTACATTATTAGCACTACTTGTTGCTGCACCCAAAAATGTATTTGCATTTCCAACAATTAATCCTGCACCAGAATTAATACCGATTGATGTATTATTACCAGCAGAGATTGCACTAGGTATTGCTCCATAACCAATAGCTGTATTGTTAGACCCATCTACATTGGCTAGTAAAGAATTTCCACCTACTGCTATATTTTTATCACCTGTTGTAGTTGCTTTCATAACATCCATACCAACAGCTGTATTTTTCGCTCCGGTGGTTGCAGCTGTTAATGCATAAGAACCTACTGCTGTATTTGATGAACTGGTTGAAGCTGTTAATGCATAAGAACCTACTGCTGTATTACTGAATCCAGAACTATTAGCAAGTAATGAATTAGAACCAACAGCCGTATTTTTGTAACCTACCAAATTTGATGTTAATGATCTATAACCAAGAGCACTGTTATGAGAACCTGTACTTGATTGCAATGCTCCAGTACCAATAAATGTAGATGTAGTGCTTGAACCTCTTCCTACATTTACATCCTTAACTATTAATTCATCTGCAATAAATACACGATTATTGAAGTCAGTATCACCAACAGTTGTAGTTGATTCATAAACTAATTCACTAACAGTTAAAGTACCACCTATGAATACTTCACCATTAAATGAAGCATCACCACCAACATTTAATTTACTGTTCAAAGATAAATCATTATTTACAACTACATTATTATTTACATATAAGTTACTGTTCATTGAGACATCACCACTAACATTCATATCATTATTCAAAGATAAATCAGTGGTTACAACCTTTGTATTTACATATAAATTACTGTTCATTGAGACATCACCACTAACATTCATATCATTATTCAAAGATAAATCAGTGGTTACAACCTTTGTATTTACATATAAATTACTGTTCAATGATACATCACCACCAACGTTCATATCGTTATTCAAAGATAAATCGGCATTAACAATTAAGTTACTATTTACATAAGCGTCTCCATTTAATGATACATCGCCAGTAACATATAATCTTTGATTAATTGTAGCATCTTCTGTAATATTAAGACGTCCATTTAATGATAAATCCTCAGCAATAATCAAAGAATAATCAGTTGTAGTAGTATTAATTATATATTCATTATTAACTAATTGAGCATTTATTTGTCCATTAACTGTTAAATCTCCAATTACATCTAATTTTCCACCAACACTTGCATCTGCTGTTACAGATAATCCCGTACCAGTTGCTTTACTGAGTGTTAATGTGTCAGCAATATCAGCTGTACTGTTAGCATCTAATGCGCCCGTTAATGTTGTAATACCAGTAACACCCAATGTTCCACCAACAGTTGCGTTATTAGTAACAGCTAAACCAGTACCTGTTGCCTTGCTTAGTGTTAATGTATCAGCAATATCAGCAGTACTATTGGCATCTAATGCACCAGTTAATGTTGTAGCACCAGTAACTGCTAATGTTCCACCTATAGTAGAATCAGCAGTAACAGCTAAACCGGTACCAGTTGCTTTACTTAATGTTAATGTATCAGCAATATCAGCAGTACTGTTAGCATCTAATGCACCAGTTAATGTGGTTACACCAGTAACACCTAATGTACCACCAACTGTAGCATTCTTGGTAACTGCCAAACCAATATTATCACCAGAAGATTTACTTAATGTTAATGTATCGGCTATACTTGCAGTGCTAGATGCAGTTATTGCCCCAGTTAATGTAGTCGCACCAGTTACACCGAATGTTCCACCGACTGTTGCATTTTGACCAATATTAGCATTCTTTTCAATACCTAATCCACCAGCGGATTTAATTGAACCAGAAGTACTATTACTAGATTGTGTAGTATCTGTAGATACAATTGTACCAGATAAACTTAGGTTATCAAAACCAATCTCACCAGTTACATCTAATTTACCGCTAATAGTTGCATTACCAGTTACCTCCATATCACCCCCGATATTAGCATTCTTTCCAATACCTAATCCACCTGCAGTTTTAATTGCACCTGAAGTTGTATTACTAGATTCAGTTAAATCTGTAACATTGATAGCAGCATCAGTTGTTATTCCACTAACAGATAAACTATTAGCAACATCTAATGAACCACCAATGAAAGCAGATTCCTTTACACCTAATCCACCAGTTGTTTTAATAGAACCGGTTGAAACACTAGTAGAATCTGTTGTTGTTGTTACAGAAATATCACCACTAGCTGCTATGGATGATAAAGTAGAAGCACCACCAACACTTAATGTACCGCCAACATTAATATTTTGTGCAACACCAACACCACCACTTGCTATAATTGAACCAGTAGTAGTACTAATAGAATTGGTATTATTAGTATTTGTTAAAACACCACTAGTATTTATTGTTGATAAATTAGAAGCACCACTTACAGCTAATGCACCACCTATATTAGCATCTTGTAAAACACCTATACCACCAGTTGTTGTAATAGCACCTGTACTAGTATTTACTGATGATGTAGTATTTGCAACAGTTACTGTACCAGTTGTAGTTACAGTCTTTAACGAAGATATACCACTAACTGTTATATCTTTATCTACTGTAGCATTTCCGGATAAAGTAATATTATTTGCAGTTGTATCACCACTAATACTGACTTTATTCAATGTTGTATTTCCGGTTATAGTCATATCAGTTAAATTCATATCACCATTAATAGTCATATCACCAGTAGCTGTTATATTAGCTACAGTTGTATTACCACTTACTGTTAATGCAGATGCGGTTGTTGTTCCTAATGTACTAATACCAGTAACATCTAATGTACCACTAGCTGTAACATTTGTTGCAGATATTGCAGCCATAGTACTAGCACCATTAACATCTAATTCACCACCAATATTAACATCTTGCGCAACACCTAAACCACCTGTTGTTTTAATAGCACCTGTTGCACTATTAGAAGAAGCTGTTGCACTATTAATTATTAAATCACCAGAAGTAGTAACTTTACCCAAAGTAGTATTTCCTGTTACCTCTAATTTACCAGATGCTTCAATATTAGAAAGTGTAGTGTTTCCACTTACGGTTAATTTACCGGATGATTGAATATCTACAAGAGTTGTATCACCAGTTACAATAATTTCATCATTAACAGTTAATTTATCAGATGTTGTAACTTTTCCTAATATACTGTGACCACCTACCGTTATTTTTCCATCAATATTTGCATCCATTACTACACCTAATCCACCAGCAGTTTTAATTGAACCACTAACAGAATTTACTGAATTAGTTGCATTTGTTACATTAATAGTACCACTTGCTGTAATTGAATTCAATGAACTTGCACCAGCAACTGTTAAAGCACCACCCATGTTTGTATCTAACCCAATTCCTACACCACCAGATGTTACAAATGCACCGGTTAATTTTGATGTAGAATTGGTAATAGTTGAAATTGCAACGTCACCAGTAAATGTATCACCTGATCTATTTGCCTTATTGGTATTAGCTGAAGATAAATTACTAGATACATCGCCAATTAATGCAGTATTAGCAACTTCAGCAGCAGTTGCACGTGTAACCTCTGCCGCTAAATTAGAAGAAACATCGCCAATTAATGAAGTATTAGCAACTTCAGCAGCAGTTGCACGTGTAATTTCACCCGATAAATCAGTTGTTAATCTAGTTGATAATGCGGTATTAGCAACTTCAGCAGTAGTAGCACGTGTAACCTCTGTAGCTAAATTAGCAGATACATCTAATGTTAATGAATTTGCATTTGTATTAAGATTACTAACTGTTGTATTTAACGTATCCAAATTACTAGAAACATCAACAATTAATGTTGTATTAGCTCCCTCAGCTGTAGTTGCACGTGTAATTTCACTTCCCAAATTAGAAGAAACATCACCAACTAATGTAGAAATTGTTGCAGAATAGTTTTGGTCATCACCTAAAGCAGCTGCTAACTCATTTAATGTATTTAATGCTTCGGGTGCACTATCTAATATTTCGCTAACACGCGTTTGCACAAATTCAGTAGTAGCAATTTGAGTTGTATTTGTAGTACTTACTGCAGTTGGTGCTGATGGCACCCCTGTAAATGTAGGTGAAGCAATTGTTGATTTAGTTGCTAAACTAGTATTAATAGTAGCAACTTCTGTAGATAAATTGGAAGAAACATCACCAATTAATGTAGTATTAGCCGCTTCAGCATCAGTTGCACGTGTAACCTCTGTAGCAAGATTCGCAGAAACATCTAATGTTAATGCATTTGAATTTGTATTCATATTAGTAACAGTTGTGTTTAATGTATCTAAATTACCAGAAACATCAACAATCAATGTAGTATTTGCACCTTCAGCGGATGTTGCACGTGTAATCTCGCCAGATAAATCAGTAGTTAATCTAGTAGTGATTGTAGTATTTGCACCTTCAGCAGCTGTTGCACGAGTAATTTCAGCAGCTAAATTTGAAGAAACATCACCTGTTAATGCAGTATTAGCAACCTCTGCACTACTTGCACGTGTAATCTCAGCAGCTAAATTAGTAGAAACATCACCAATTAATGTTGTATTTGCAACCTCTGCTGTACCCGCACGTGTAATCTCACCAGATAAGTCACTTGTTAATCTAGTAGTAATTGTAGTATTAGCAGTCTCTGCTGTAGTTGCACGAGTTACTTCACTTGCTAAATTAGCAGAAACATCCAAAGTTAATGCATTTGCATTTGTATTAATATTACTAACAGTTGTGTTTAATGTATCCAAGTTACTAGAAACATCAACAATTAATGTTGTATTTGCAACCTCTGCTGTACCCGCACGTGTAATCTCACCAGATAAATCAGTTGTTAATCTAGTTGATAATGCACTGTTAGCCACTTCAGCAGCAGTTGCACGAGTAATTTCACCAGATAAATCAGTTGTTAATCTGGTTGTTATTACACCACTTCCTTGTTCAGCAGCAGTTGCACGAGTAATTTCACCAGATAAATCAGTTGTTAATCTCGTTGATAATGCAGTATTGGCAACTTCAGCAGCTGTTGCACGTGTAATCTCACCCGATAAATCAGTTGTTAATCTAGTTGATAATGCAGTATTGACAACTTCAGCCGCTCTTGCGCGGGTAACCTCTGTAGATAAGTTAGCAGAAACATCTAATGTTAATGAATTTGCATTTGTATTAATATTACTAACAGTTGTGTTTAATGTATCCAAGTTACTAGAAACATCAACAATTAATGTGGTATTTTCTCCTTCAGCCGCAATTGCACGTGTAATCTCGCTTCCTATATTAGAAGAAACATCACCTACTAGGGTAGAAATGGTTGCGGAATAATTTTGATCATCACCCAAAGCAGCAGCTAATTCATTTAATGTATTTAATGCTTCGGGTGCACTATCTAATATTTCACTAACACGTGTTTGTACAAATTCAGTAGTAGCAATTTGAGTTGTATTTGTAGTACTTACTGCAGTAGGTGCAGTTGGTACACCTGTAAATGTTGGTGAGGCAATTGTTGATTTAGTTGATAGACTAGTATTAATAGTAGCAACTTCTGTAGATAAATTGGAAGAAACATCACCAATTAATGTAGTATTAGCCGCTTCAGCAGTTGTTGCGCGTGTAACCTCTGTAGATAAGTTAGCAGAAACATCTAATGTTAATGAATTTGCATTTGTATTAATATTACTAACAGTTGTGTTTAATGTATCCAAGTTACTAGAAATATCAACAATTAATGTTGTATTTGCACCTTCAGCTGATGTTGCACGTGTAATCTCGCCAGATAAATCAGTAGTTAATCTAGTAGTGATTGTAGTATTTGCACCTTCAGCAGCTGTTGCACGAGTAATTTCAGCAGCTAAATTTGAAGAAACATCACCTGTTAATGCAGTATTAGCAGTCTCTGCAATACCTGCACGTGTAATTTCGGCAGTCAAATTGGCAGAAACATCACCAGTTAATGCGGTATTAGCAGCCTCTGCGGTACTTGCACGAGTAATCTCACCCGATAAATCAGTAGTTAATCTAGTAGTGATTGTAGTATTGGAAGTCTCTGCAGTAGTTGCACGAGTTACTTCACTTGCTAAATTAGCAGAAACATCCAAAGTTAATGCATTTGCATTTGTATTAATATTACTAACAGTTGTGTTTAATGTATCCAAGTTACTAGAAACATCACCAATTAATACAATATTAGCATCTTCAGCTAGAGTTGCACGTGTAACTTCTGTAGCTAAATTATCAGAAACATCAACAACTAATAAATTATTAGACACTTCTGCAATAGTTGCACGAGTAATTTCACCTGATAAATCAGTAGTTAATCTAGTTGATAACGCTGTATTAGCAACTTCAGCAGCTGTTGCACGAGCAATCTCACCAGATAAATCACTAGTTAATCTAGTTGATAACGCTGTATTAGCAACTTCAGCAGCTGTTGCGCGAACAATCTCACCTGATAAATCACTAGTTAATCTAGTTGATAATGCTGTATTAGCAACTTCACTAGCTGTTGCACGTGTAACTTCAGCCGCTAAATTAGCTGAAACATCCAAAGTTAGTGCATTTGCGTTTGTATTAATATTACTAACAGTTGTGTTCAATGTATCCAAATTGCTAGAAACATCAACAACTAATAAATTATTAGACACTTCTGCAATAGTTGCACGAGTAATCTCACCAGATAAATCAGTAGTTAATCTAGTTGATAATGCTGTATTGGCAACTTCAGCATCAGTTGCACGAGTAACTTCATCTGCTAAATTAGCCGAAACATCAAAAGTTAATGCATTTGCGGTTGTATTAATATTACTAACAGTTGTGTTCAATGTATCTAAATTACTAGAAACATCACCAACTAATGTAGTTATAACAGCTTCACTATTAACTGCTCTAGTATTTTCATTTTTTAAGTTGGAAGAAACATCACTAATTAATGATACATTAACGGTTTCTGCCGTTTCTGCACGTGATTTTTCATTAGCTAAATCAGTAGAAATATTACCAATTTGAGTACTAATTGTTGCAGAAAAGTTACTATCATCACCTAATGCAGCAGCTAGTTCATTTAATGTATCTAATGCAACTGGTGCACTATCTAATATTTCACTAATACGAGTTTGAACAAATTTAGTTGTAGCAATTTGTCCTGTACTAACCGAACTATCAGCGGTTGGTGCAACAGGAATTCCTGTAAAAGATGGTGAATCAATATCAGATTTTGATGCTATATTTGTATTTATGGAACCAACATTTGATGATACATCATTAATTAAACCACGATTTATATTTTCAACTGCGATTGCACGTGTAATTTCACCAGATAAATCTGTAGTTAATCTATTAGTTAATGTTGTATTTGCAGATTCAGCAATAGTTGCACGATTAATTTCACCCGATAAATCGGTGGTTAGTCTAGTTGATAATTCAGCATTAGTAACTTCAGCCGCAGTTGCACGACTAATTTCAGCAGATAAATTAGCAGAAACATCTAATGTTAATGCATTAGAATTAGCAGTAAGTGTATTAACTACAGTTGTTAATGCAATTAAATCCCCTGAAATATCTAGAATCATTGCATCTATTAAGTTCTCCTTTGTGGTTGCACGAGATGTTTCTGTAGATATAACAGAAGATAAATTACCAATTTGAGTACTAATTGTTGCAGAAAAGTTACTATCATCACCTAATGCACTTGCTAATTCTTTTAATGTATCTAATGCAACAGGTGAATTATCCAATATTTCACCAATACGGGTTTGAACAAATGCGGTAGTAGCAAGTTGATTATTATCAGTAGTACTAGAAGCAGTAGGTGCAGTTGGTATACCAGTTAATGCAGCAGAGTCAATATTCGTCTTTGTTGATATACTATTATTAATAGCCACAATGCTTGACGCTAAGTTGGAAGAAACATCACCAATTAATGTCGCATTTACAGATTCAGCATTAGTAGCACGTGTAACTTCAGTATCTAAGTTACTAGATAAATCAGCAATAACAGAAGTATTATTATCAGTATTTATAATATTTACAATATTAGCTAAGTTACTAGATAAATCAGCAATAACAGAAGTATTATTATCAGTATTTATAATATTTACAATATTAGCTAAGTTACTAGAAACATCACCAATTAATGTCGCATTTACAGATTCAGCATTAGTAGCACGTGTAACTTCGGTGGTTAAATTATTAGTAACAATTGTTATTTTATTATCAACTGTTACGATATCTGCTGCATTTTTTGTTTCAGCTGCTTCTGCTCTTTGTTTTTCAATTACAATATTACTAGAAACATCATTGGCAAATGCTCTATTTGCGGATTCTGCCGCTTCTGCACGATATTTTTCATTTAAAACATTATTAGATATATCATTAATTACAGAATTAATAGTAGATTCAGCGTTTGTAGCCCGTGTAATTTCACTAGCTAAACCACTAGTAACACTAGTAATATTGGTAGCATTTGTTGTTTCGGCAGAAGTAGCACGTGTAATTTCATCAGCTAAATTTGATGATACATCTAATACCAAACTACTACTGCTATTATTATTTAAATTAACCAAATCAGCAACTGTCTTTAAATTTCCAGATAAATCACTAATCAATGCATCGAGTAATGCTTCTTCGGTTTCAGCACGAGATTTTTCAGTAGTTAAATTAGAAGAGACATCTCCCATGAAAGTAGTAATTGTTGTAGAAAAATTACCATCATTACCCAATGCGGTAGCTAATTCTTTTAATGTATCTAATGCGGTTGGTGCATTATCCAATATTTCACTAATACGTGTTTGTACAAACTTTGTAGTAGCAAGTTGATCTGTATTAACAGAACTAGTTGCAGTTGGTGCTTTGGGAACACCAGTAAATTCAGGTGATGCAATATTAGATTTTGTAGAAATAGCACTATTAATAGTAATTACATTGGTAGATAAATTACTAGAAACATCACCAATTAATGTTGCATTTACAGATTCAGCGTTAGTAGCACGTGTAATTTCACTAGCTAAATTACTAGATAAATCAGCAATGACAACAGAACTATTATTTGCATTACCTGCAATACTAGATAAATTACTAGAAATATCATTAATTAATGTACTATTACTATCAACATTATTAACAAGTGTATTATTAATAAAACTAACTGTATCCTTTAAATTAGAAGAAATATCAGCGATTAATGCAGTATTATTAGTTTCCGCAACTATAGCACGATTTCTTTCAACAACAATATTACTAGATACATCATCAACTATACCTCTAGTCAGGTTATCTGCAGCAATCGCACGGTATTTTTCAACAATAATATTATTAGAAACATCTAATGTTAAATTATTGATTATTGTTTCTGCCGCAATTGCACGAGAAATTTCACTGTTCAATGAAGTAGTAAATGAAGTGACTGATGAAGTTAATGTACTTTCAGCATTACTAGCACGGGTAACTTCATTTGCCAAGTTTTGTGATACATCTAATACTTTATTATTACTTACACTACTATTAGAATTAACCAAATCAGAAATTAATTTTAAATTTCCAGATAAATCACTAATTAATGCATCAAGTAAAGCTTCTTCTGTTGTAGCACGAGCTGATTCATTTGATAAATTACTAGTAATTGTACCAATTTGTGTAGTAATTGTTGTAGCAAAATTACTATCATCACCTAATGCCGCTGATAATTCTTTTAATGTATCTAATGCAGTTGGTGCATTATCTAATATTTCACTAATGCGCGTTTGCACAAATGCTGTAGTAGCAATTTGTGTATTATCTGTAGTACTATTAGCTGTAGGTGCGGTTGGAATACCAATAAATACAGGTGTATCAATACCAGCTTTTGTAGACATACTAGTATTAAGATTAGCAATTCCTGAAGATAAATTTAATGAAACATCATTAGTTAATAATGTATTACTAGATTCAGCCGCCATTGCACGAGATTTTTCAACACCAATATTGAAAGAAACGTCGCCAATAAGGGCTCTAGATTCGGTATCTGCTGCAATTGCACGAAATTTCTCAACAATAATATTATTAGAAACGTCTAATACTAATGCTTTGTTTTCTGCTTCTTTTGATTCTGCACGAGTAACTTCATTATTTAATTGTGTAGTTAAATTATTAATAGTAATGGAATTATTTGATTCTGCGACCATTGCTCGTAATTTTTCAGCAGCAACATTACTAGATATATCTAGTATTAAATTACTATTATCACTACTTGAATTATTAATAGTATCAACAAATTGTGATAAATTCTGGGATACATCTAATGTTAATGATTGATTCTCACTAGAACTTTCTGTTAATGTAGTTATAGATGTATTTATTACATTTTCAGCGGCAACTGCACGACTAGACTCTATCATAAGATTATTAGAAATATCATTTGCAAATGCACGTTCACCCGCAATCTTAGAATCAAATGTATATCCAGCAATTACTATATTATTGGAAACATCCATTGTTAACATTCTAAGTGCCTGTTCCTCTGTTTGAGCACGCGTTATTTCTGCGGTTACATCATCACTTACATTACCAATATTACTAGCAATTGTTGTAGCAAAATTACTATCATCATTTAATGCTGCTGCTAATTCATTTAATGTATCCAATGCACCTGGTGCATTACTAACCAATTCGCTTATACGATTTTGTACAAATTCTGTAGTAGCTAATCGTGTATCATTAGAACTACTAGCTGGTGTAGGTGCTTTGGGTTGTCCAGTAAATTCGGGAGAAATTCTATTAGCTTTTTCTTGAATAGATGCATTAACAATAGCAATATCACTTTTTAAATTAGAAGAGACATCGGCAACTAATATTGTAATATCGTTTTCTGCAGATAAAGCACGATTTACTTCAGTTTTCAAATTACTTGATACATCCAATATTAAAGTACTTGAATCAGTATTAGTATTAGCAAGTACAGTTGCTAATGCTTCTAAATTTGCAGAAACATCCATAGTTAAATTATTACTAGCAGATTCAGCTGTAGTTGCGCGTATAACTTCACTTGCCAAATTGGAAGAAACATCACCAATTAATGTTGTATTCTCCCCCTCATTATATCTAGCAGCAACAATTTCATTCTTTAAATTAAATGACATATCTGTAATTATTCCATCAAGTCTATTTTCTTCACTTGATGCACGTGTAATTTCATCTTTTAAATTAAAAGAAACATCTTGGATTAATGTGGTATTCTCCCCCTCATTATATCTAGCAAGTAAAATTTCATCATTTATAGAACTAACAGTGGTCTTTAAATTAGAAGAAACATCCATAGTTAAAGATTGGTTTACTCCTTCGGCAGTAATGGCACGAACAAATTCAGCAGATAAATCTGTTGTTAGTCTATTTTCTACACCAGTTGAACGGGTTACTTCATTCATAAATCTACCAGATAGGTCTGCTACTACGTCAACTGAATTTACATTATTATTGTTTACAGTATCTTCAACAGCTTGTAAATTAGTAGTTAATGTAATAACAGAAGAAGTTAATGTACCTTCTGCGAGTTGTGCACGTAAAGATTCACTATCTAGACTATTAGATAAATCAGTTACTACATTATTAATACTATCAATACGATTATCTAATATACTTCCAGGCTTTGCAGCAGATGCGGTTGCAGCATTACCACCAATATGTAAATTAGTAACAGGTGTAATAGAACTAACCGCAAAGGGTGCAGTTCCAGTTGCAACTGTTGATTTAATTACATTTGCTTCTAAATCGTCTTTTATATATAAATTTTTATTCATTGACACATCGTTATTTACAAACAAACGGCCACCCATTGTTGCATCATCTGTAACTACTACTCTTCCATTTACTGATAAATCTTCAGCAATAATAAATGCATAATCTGTAGTAGTAGTATTAATAACATATTCATTATTTACTAATTCAACATTTAATCTTCCATTTACTGTTAAATCATTTTCTATAAATAAATTGTTATGTATTGCTACATTTCCATTAACGGATAAATCACCTTCAACATTTGCATTACCATTCACAAGAATATTAGATGTATCTATATTTTTAGTGGTAATATTAGATGATATATCTAATGTTTCACCTGCCATAGTTGTAATTGTAGAATCATTTGCAATAATTGAATCATATACAAAATTTTCAAAATCTAAATTACCTGTAATTTTTAAGTTAGCAACAGTTGAATTACCATCTACTATTAAATTACCATATGTATGCATATCTTGTCTAACTTCTGCATTACCATAATATGTTGTTGACCTATCATAATATGCATCACCATAGAACATTGTATCATCACGTACAAAAAGACGCTTATACATAGTAACATCACTAGCATGAAATGTGGCTCCTCTTGCTATTAATTTTCTATCTACAGTTAAATCTTCTTTTGCTGTTGTATCACCATTTAAAGTTGTAGTACCGTCAACTTGTACATCACCAATAACGCGTAAATCTTTATTCATTGAAATATCATTTTCAAAATTAGAACTTAATATTCCACTTGGTCCTGTATGTCCCATTTCTCCTTGAGGACCTGTTTCACCAGGTATGCCTTGTTCTCCAGGTGGTCCAATATCACCAGTTAATCCAATTGGACCCATTGACCCAATTGAACCTGCAGAACCTGTTTGTCCAGTTGCACCAGTTGCACCAGTTGCACCAGTTGGACCAGTTGGACCAGTTGCACCAACGTTTGTGTTGGAAAAGCCTCCATTTTGGTTACTTACTGAGCCCGAGTTTGTAAACATCCACTAAGTGTATGTATATAATTATAGATACACTTTATAATGCTAGATTTATCGTATTATTTAAATATTGGAATTTATTTAAATAATAAAATTAAGGTGTTGAAAATGTTGTTACTAACCATTCACCAACTGGGTCATCCGGTAATTGAAAAAACATATATAAAATTCTTTGGTATGTCGTGTTTTGTCCCTCAATGGGATTAAATCCATAATATATTTCACCAGGTGTTCCTGCATTATTTTGTGGATTTTCGTAATCCCAACCCGATGGAACAGGTAAGATTCTGGAAGGACCGGTAGGACCAACTGGACCAGTGATACCTTGTGGACCATCTAGACCATTAGCACCATCTACACCATCTACACCATCACTACCATCTAAACCATTAGGACCGGTATCACCCTTTGGACCAGCAGGACCAAGTAATCCTTGAATTCCTTGAATTCCTTGAATTCCTTGAGAACCAATATCACCTTGTGGACCTGTTGGACCACCAGAAGGACCTGTGGCACCTTGTGGACCAATAGGACCAATAGGACCAGTGGGACCACCAGCTGGACCTTGATTACCCTGAGGTCCAACTGGACCTTCATTACCTTGAATTCCTTGAGGACCAGCAGGACCTTCATTACCGGGTGCACCTGGTGCACCAGCACCACCGGCAGGACCAGCAGGACCTTGTAATCCTTGTATACCAGGATTACCAGCAGGACCAGTAGGTCCTGTACTACCAGGATTTCCTACAATTGTTGATAATGTATTTTCATTTAAAGTTGTATTACCCAATACAATGTCACCTGATATATTTGCATTACCGTTTAATGATAATGTACCAGCTACAGCTAAATCAGTTATTGGTGTTTTGCTCATTATAATATATATATATATATAATGAATAAAAATTAAACAATATATTTATTGTATTAGTAAAATTAATTTGGATTAAAGGTGGGATTATATGCTAAATCAACGGAAAAAAAATATTTATATAATTCATGTATCCTCTTTCTTAATGTATCCATCACTATTCCATTTCCATTTGGATTAAAACCTAAATTATTTATGATATTCACATTAAATAAATAATCATATATTTCACTTATTTTTGCATTTAAAAAAATTTCACTTAACTCATAATTGCTTTCAATTCTCATATTAAACTTAAATAAATATGTAAATAAATTATGAATATTTTCATCATATTGTTTTACTAATTCAACTATTGGATTATAGTTAGGATTTGTTTCCAAGTCAACTTGAAAGAAATATTCATATAACATTTCCATTCGTTTTTTTAGTTTTACAACTTCGGGGTCAAACAAAATTAAATTTATATCGTATATGGAACTTTCGCTAAAATCACCTGTAATGTTATCAATATCTCCAATAGATAAAAACCCGATTTCTTTATCATAATCAAATATTATACCATTAAAAAAATTCTCTTCATGACCATTTATACTACAACTGATTGCCATATTTGCTTTAAATGGTAAACATTTTTCTACTAAAAATCCTACTGTACCATTTTTTGTTGGAACTACTTTATACTCCTTTATTGTTTTTGTAATGTATTTTTGTTCACTATGATGTTGTACCAGTGCTTCATTGTGGACTTCATTTTCTACTACACATAGTTGCACATTGTTACTTGGGTCTGTTAAAATTGTTTGATTAGTGCTATTAGTATTACACGGAACTACTGAATAATTTGGGTAATCTTGTAATGGTAAACCGTGTGTATGTTCATAAGTATAACATTCAGGTGTATTATTACACGATAATTTATGCATATGTCGTAATCTTCTGGTATATTCGTTATTCATATTTTTTGTTCTATAATAATAATTGCGAAAAGAATTAAATCATATTATTTATTTCAAACGTATTTATTTGTTTATCTATAAAGTATATAATTATATACAAAGATAGTAAGTAATGGAAAATCTTGATTTAGATATTAATAATTATACTATTCATGATTTGGAAAACTTCTTTAAATTAAAAAAGAAACATAAATATACCGTTGCTGATATTGAACTAAAGGAATACCAAATTAGAGAACAATTATTAAACAGTGGACATATTGATAAACGATTTAAACGAAATTTAATTGATTTTCTAGAATCTGCAAAAAAACAACTTATTTTTGTAAAATGTAAAGATGAACAACATCACCCTACTACTATTCCAAAAAATTATCAATTGGATAAAGTTAACGACCCACTACCAGATAATACTATTGCGTCTAGAGAACATAATTTATTAAATAGACCTGTCACTGAATATGTATACACCAGTAATAGTGACTTTCTACCGGGTAGAATTAATCCTATTAATACTAGAGTTATTACTAAATGTGTAAATATTGATACTCGTTTTCGGGAAACTATTAATACTACGCAGAGTTCAGATTTTACTGTTCAATTAACTAGCAAATTTAATAAAGTTGTCTCTATGGAATTAACTGCATTAGAAATGCCATTAAATTTTTATGGGATTTCTGAATACAACAATAACAATTTTATATACATTAAAATTAATTTTAATGACCCTGAACTTACTGATGGGTCTACAGTTGATGTAGAAAGAGTTTTTGTTATTCCCGACGGCAACTACAATCCCAATGATTTAATTGAAACTATTAATAATGTTATATCACCCACTGATGATGATGGTAATCTATTAGAACCTGATATCATTTTTTCATATATTAGATTTACATTAGATTTAACTACTGACGGTTCAGGTAGTGGAAAAGTTACATTAGGACCTATCGGCACACAGTCTCAAACTATTAATTCTATTACATTAGATTTTACACGAGACATTGAAGGAACACCTTGTAATGTACCTATTAATAAAAGAATTGGATCTAATTTAGGATTTATAAAACCTATATACCAAAGCGAGGTTTTTTATACTGGGGAATCTATTATTGAAACTAATAATCACAGATATATCTATTTATCGGTTGATGATTTCAACAAAAATTCTAATAGTCCATTTATCAGTATCTTTAATCAATCTATTTTAAATGATGATATTTTAGCCAGAATCTCTATTAAAGGAACTCATTTTAATATGCTTTTAGACAATGAAATGAGTATTGTATCTGAACCACGTATCTATTTTGGACCTGTTGATATACAACGATTACGCATTAGACTATTTGATGAATATGGTAGAATTATACAAATGAATAATACCAACTTCTCATTTTGTCTCAAAATTAAAACTATGTACGATTTGTAAAAATATTTTATTATTATATAGATAATAATAAATTATGAGTCCTAATAAAAGTCTACAGACTAAATTAACCAGTGTATTTGATGGGTTCACTATGAGGGAAAAACCACCATCACCAAAAGCACCTGGAACACCTGGAACACCTGGAACACCTGGAACACCTGGAACACCTGGAACACCTTCGACTGTATTAGATACCGATTCACCAAACACTGAATTATACAGCCAAGAAAATGAAAACATCAACGGGTTACATGAAAAAATACATAGTTTACAAAATGAAAACAACATTCTTAAAAAAAACCTAACAAATATAGAAAAAACTTATCAAGATGTACCTATTCCTTCTACTGAAATAGCTGATAGAAATGGAAATATATTATATACTCTTTGTCCACTTACAACTGAACACCCGGAAAATGCACTAGTATTTAATGAACGTGGTATCCGTGTTAAGAAGGAAAAATTATTTAAAGATAGTCCTGTTCTTCCTCCTCAACAACCACAAGATAGTCCTAATAAATCACGTAAACGTGTTCATAAATCATCTTCACCAAAAACACCTTCATCAAGAAAAACACAAAAAACACCACCTTCACCAGGTCATAAATCTAAACGACAAAAACATTAAATCAACGCAATAAACTATATAAAATAATTTTTATTTTATATGTTATGTATCAATTTTCAAAAATAGCTATACAACCATTACCTTATTCTAATAGCTTGATATATTTTTTATTAAAAAATAACAGTGGTTTTATGAGATGGTATAGCACTTTTAATTTCATAAATAGCAAATATATATATAACAATAGTATTCAAAATTACAAATATAATATTTCATTTCAATATACATGCATAAATAGCAATATTCATAATAAATATAATGATATTATCAACAGTACATTAACAATAAAACATTGTGATAATATATATAAGGAAACTATTAAACAAGAAATTAAATACATATACTCTAATGAATCGTCTCATTCTAGACTACATTATAAAATAAATACTACTCATATTATCAAAAAAAATGGTGAAATTGAGAATGATATAGATTTAATGAAAAAAATATCTAACAATACATTATAATTATGCCATATAAAACTCGTAAAGTTAGAAATAAAAATTGTTATCGTGTTTATAATCCCGTAAATAAAAAAACATTTGCAAAATGTACTAGTAAAAAAAGTGCTATGAAACAAATGCGTCTTTTAAGAGCTATTCAATATAACAAAAGTTTTAAAACAAATCCTGGTATTAAAACCAGAAAAAAACAATATTATACACGTAAAAACAAATAAAAAACACCAATACAGATGCTTTTTATTTTTTTATTATTCTAATACTGTAAATATTCTTCATTCTTGTGTATAGATTTTTACTTGTTTGGCATTATCATTTTCCCACAATCCTTCATATACAACACCATTGTCATATATCATTTGACCATTTCCATGTCGCATGCTATTTGTTACTTGACCACGATATACTTCACCATTATCATAAATAATTTCCATAATATTTATAATACTTTTAATTGTATGTATTTTTTCATTATGTGGTGCTAAACCTTGTAGACGTCTTGAAGTACGCTGGGATGTCATTATTACTGTAAGAAATAATATAAATTTAAGATAATATATATTATTTATTTTTTATCAATTTTCTACACGTTTGAGAACATTACAAACAATTCACAAAAGGTTCTCTATTTTCATGGTTTTTGAGAACATTACAAACAATTCATAAATAGGTTCTCTATTTTCGTGGTTTTTGAGAACATTACAAACAATTCATAAATAGGTTCTCTATTTTCATGGTTTTTGAGAACATTACAAACAATTCATAAATAGGTTCTCTAATTTTGTTGTTTTTAATAAATAATTTGAATATTTATAATCCAGGTTCTCTATTCTCCATTTTAATTTTGTAAAAAATAATAATCATAATAGTAATTAACAAATAAATAAGTGATAAATTGAATATTGAATATTTTTTATAAGAATTATTGGTGATATAGAGAACCTATTATAAAAATGAAATATGTTTGTTATAAAACAACAAATATTAAGTATTTTGTTATTATTTTAATAGTATTTATTCTAGGTTCTCTAATGGTTAATAAAATTATGTATAAAATTGAGAATATATTGATAGTTACTTTTTAATAACTAACTATAATACGTCTAATACGTAAAATGCCATTAACGAATATTACAAAATCAACTATAAATGTTGAATTAAATAAAGAAGAATTATATAAGGTGCGTGAGTTGTATATAAAATCATCATCTTGGATTAGTGATATGAGTGCACCGCGTGCACCGGCTCGTTTACGTTATAATAATCCGGGTATGCGTGCGGCTGGTGGTGGGTAATTCTAGATAATTATTATTGTAACCTAATAAATAAAGTTTTTTTTACATAATATTGTAAATGTTTGGAGAACCTTAATAAGTCATACCAAAAATTTGATAAAATATATAAAAAAACGATATATAATTAAAATAATTTATTATATTAGAATCAGGTTCTCTTTATTATATAAAAATGTTGAATGAAGACTATAAATTAAGTGAAGAACAACAAAATATTTTGAATGCAACCAAATCCGGTGATAATATAATAGTAGATGCAGTAGCGGGAACAGGTAAAACGACATTAATATTAGAAATAGCAAAAGAATTAAGTTCTCAAAAAGTGTTACAAATCACTTATAATAAGTCATTAAAATTTGAGGTTCGTGAAAAAACGAAAGAATTAAACATAGAAAATTTAACAATTCATACGTATCATAGTTTGGCTGTATGTTATTATTCATGTAAGGCACATGTAGATAATGAAATTAAGAAATTAGTGATGAATAATACCGAACCTTGTAGAAATATACCAGAATTTGACATGTTAATAATAGACGAGGCACAGGATATGACTTTATTATACTATCAATTGATGTTAAAGTTTGCAAAAGATATAGGTTCTAAAATTCAGTTACTAGTATTAGGTGATTATATGCAGGGTTTATATGAGTTTAAAGGTTCAGATATTCGGTTTTTAACATTAGCGGAAACAATATGGAAACAACACCCATCTTTGAGAACTGATAAATTTCAAAAATGTACAATGAAAATGTCTTATAGAATAACAAAACAAATGAGTTCTTTTGTAAATAATGTAATGTTGGGGCAAGACCGTATGGATGCTTGTAGAAATGACGTTCCAGTTCAATATATACGTAATTCAAGATATAATATGGAAAGAATAGTGTGTGCCGAAATAAATCGTTTGTTCAGTGAGGGTGTAAAACCGAGTGATATTTTCATATTAGGTCCATCTGTGAAAGGTGAACGTAGTAATATTCGTAAATTAGAGAACATGTTAGTAGAAAGGAATATACCATGTCACGTTCCAATGTTAGAAAATAGCGATATAGATCAAAGAATAATAGATGGTAAAATAGTGTTCTCAACATTTCATTGTGTAAAGGGTAGACAACGAAAATATGTATTTGTAGTAGGTTTTGATAATTCATATTTCAAGTATTATGCAAGAAATTTGCCGCGTGAAATATGTCCAAATACATTATATGTAGCATGTACAAGAGCATTAAATGGGTTGTATGTAATGGAGAGTGATACGCGAAGAGAGGACCGTCCACTTGAATTTTTACATATGAATCATATTGATATGAAACAAGAAGAATATATTCAATTTCGCGGTCAACATAAATCATTATTTTTGTTGGTAGACGAAGTAGATTCAAATTTACCGATGAAAGTTACGCCAACAGAACTAATAAAGTTTATACCGGAAGAAACAAATCAGCATATATGTTCAATATTAGACCGTATTTTTATAACAGAAAATGAAATAATAGAGAACATAGAGATACCAGGAATAATTCAAACAAAAAAGGGCTATTATGAGGAAGTAAGTGATTTAAATGGAATAGCAATTCCATGTATGTATTATGATCATTTGTTAAATGCATTCAGTGAAAACGCAAGTTTTAAAACAAAAGATAGTGTATTATATGACATAATAGATATGAATATAGAGAACATACACGAGAAAAAACAGAAATTTTTATTAGAAATAATTGATAATTTGCCAGAAACAATAGAATCTGTAAATGATTATTTGTATATGGCGAATATTAATACAGCAATTCAAGAATCATTGTATTTTAAATTGAATCAAATAGACCGTGATGACTATAATTGGTTAACAGACGAAGTAGTATCATTATGTAAAGACCGTTTACGTGATGTAGTAAGTCCAGATTGTCAAAATAGTACACCATTAATTGAAGAATATATAATGACAGCATCAATGGAAGAAGAACACGAATATATAGATAAATTTACAGAACGTATTTTACCTGGCAAAAAGTTCCGTTTTAATGCTCGTGTAGATTTAATAACAGAAACCACTGTATGGGAATTTAAATGTACGAGTGAATTAACACATGACCATATGTTACAGGTTGCAATTTATGCATGGTTATGGAATATGAGATATATAGATGATACAACAGAAGAAAATGAAATGGTATTTCGTTTATTTAATATAAAAACCGGTGAATTATTACGTATGGAAGCAAGTATGGGTGATTTAAATAACATAATGTCTTCTTTATTGACTTCTCGTTATACTGACCCGGTTATAAAAAATGATTCGGTTTTTATAAATGACTGTATATCTTCTATTCATGATTTATATGAATGTGACAAGTAAGTAATTCATTGTTAATATTTTTTTTGCAAAATTTCCCATTTTTTAATTTTTTTCCACACACATATTTATAAGTACCATTTCCAGTTCTCTTTTTATTGGCATTCCAATAATGGCTCGCTTCATCAAAGTCAATATTAACATCAAGAGTTTGTTTTGCGGTTTGACTACGGGTTTTCATCGTATTTTTAATTATTTGTAATAATAGTTAAAAATAATATCAATTTTATAGTGAACAGAACAAATGTAAAAAATTGAGTAAAAATATAACAATAAAGTAATGTGTAATGATTAAGATGTTGACAAATACAAAGTTTATAGCAGGTGAGGTGGCTCGTGCAAAATGGATGAAGATACTGGGGCCAGAGACATTAACAGTAGAAGAATATTGTAATTCAGCAGCGGGTTCAAATTTTATAAAGATGGCTGATATTACGTTAGATGATGCAGAATCTAGACGTACAACAATCAAAGCCGTTCCAGTTAACGATAGTTTATGGAAAGAAACAGCCGAGCATATTTACATAATTGTCAGAAATAATGAAATTATGAAAATCGGCGGTACAAGAACCGGTATGAAAGCACGATGGGGGTCCTATTTATGTGGACATTGTGTAGCAGAACGGAAAAATAAGCACGGTGAAGCAAATCCGGGAAAGATGTCAGTTACAAATGCTCATTTGTATCATACAATAGAACATGATTTATTGCAAGGTAATAATTGGGAATTTTATAGCTGGAAATTACCAGCGGTAACGGTTCAAGTAGATATATTAGGGAGACCAACATCTGTTGTATCTCAAACATATCATGCATATGAAGCTCGCTGTATTGATTTATTTAAAACAATGACAGGACATATCCCTCAATTATGTGATAACTCTGACCCAAATTATAAGGTAAAAAAAGAATAAAAAGAATAAAAAGAATAAAATAATGTATAATTATATTTTATGTAAATACACTTTTTTTTGTTTTACAAAGTATTCTACCAAATCATCATTACGATAATTATCTATGTATTTAATTTCACATATACCAGATGCAATTAACAACCGCGTGCAAATCAAACATGGATAATGTGTTATATACACGGTTGCGTCATTACAGGAAACACCGCGTTTTGCACAGTCACACAATGCATTTTGTTCAGCGTGTAATGTGGCTTGTTCGTGGTCATCTCGTACAATACTTGTATGTGGACAACCTGGCAAAAAACCATTATATCCTTGACTGATAATGCGATTGTCTTTAACAATAAGACATCCAACTTTGAGACGTTCACACGGTGAACGGGTAGCCGTAACTTTTACAATATCTTTGAAATATGTGTTCCAATCAGGTCGTGGTTCCATATATATTGGATAATAATAACAAGATATATTTATTAGGTTAATGGTTAATAATAAATTGTATTTCATCATCAGTAATATTGAAATGATTGTAAATTTCATTAATGTCATTAATGTCATTAATGTCATCAAAATCTGGAATAGGAAAGTTTTGTAAAATACGGATGTTGTTGAAATTTCCCCATCTACACAAATTATTAATAAATACATATAATGGATGTTCTAGAATTAGTTTTATTTTATTAGCTTCTTCCAGACTAGAACAGCGTATAAAGACAATAGATTGAGTCATACCACAATTATCAACAAAGACTTTATATTTATCTGTAGTAGAAATGAACACTTTATAACCGTCTTGAAATTTGTGTGGTCTAGAAGCATAACACGTTTGCTTGGGTGTATGAATTAATTTATATTTGTAAATATCATCGGGTGAATCTTGTATAAATTCTCGTTTGGTATATCTATGTAAATCACTACTGGTTTGAACTTTGAATTTATCCAATCTGTTATTATCAACAGTCTTGGATAAAATATGGTAAACTTCGTTGGTGTATAAAAGTGGTATGTATTTTCTTTCCATAGAAGGTATAAGACTAGTATATTCTATTTTTTTCCATATACCAGTAACCTTAATATCCTTATATGAAGGTGCATTCTGTATAAGATACCATGTAAAACTAGAACCAATTTTTTTAAAATATTTTTTTGCTCTATGAATATCAAGTCGTAGAATTTGTAATTGTGTGAGAATTTTAATTAATTCATTTCTATCTGCATAAGACATCCAATTATCGGGTGTAATAAATAATAAATACCCACCTGGTTTTAAACATTTTAATGATTTTTTAATAAAGTCCTTAATTAAATTATGATTTTTAGAAGCTCTCTTACCATTTTCAAGTAACTTTGCATAAGGTGGATTTGCAACAATTAAATCATACAATTGTGAATAATCAGTATTTAAAAAGTCGTTTGTTGTAATTTGTAATTGATATTCATCATTATTAAATACACTTCGTACATTGTTTAATCTGGTTTCATTAATATCATTAAATTCTAAAATTTTTTCTAATATATCCTTAGAACTATGATGTGCTATCAGTTTATGGTACAAATGTACACCAAAGTTTCCATTGCCACAACAGGGGTCTAGAATTTTTAAATTTGGTTGTTTCCAAAAATTTGTAGGTATGGATTGTACCAATTCTTCCACACATAGCATAGGTGTGGGTTCATCATTGGATGACTTATATGTAGATTTATCAGCATTTAATACGTTATCATAATATGTGCAAACGTCTTCGAATGGTAATTTATCAATATTCATGTTATAGTGTTAGTATAATATGAATAAATAATTTTATATCAATTTTTGAGAGATGATTAATTTTCCTTTTTTATAAATAGTTCTTTTGCCATAGTTTTTATTATTTTATTATCTAATCGTATCTGCTCATCTTCTACATCACCTAATATTAATTGCATCATTTTATAACAGAAATTATAATTACGACTGTCCATCACTTCACTATCCGGGTGAGCATTTCTCCAATCCGGAACAGTACGATAATTTGTCATAGAAATACTACTTAATATTCTGCGTAATTTGGTAAGTTCTTCTGTATCTTTACTCCATCCATCATCTTCTTTTATATACATTGTTTCTCGTTTTATATCTGTACAATGTATTGGTCGTTTTGTTACATCCATACATTTCAGTCGGTCCATTATCATCTTGGTCATTCCATTGACATATCCATGATTACCTATATATTCTAATTCATCAAAATTCACATTCATTGTCTTTAAAAAATCAGTAATACTCATTGCATCTTTGCAGGTATCATTAAGAAAAAAGTTAAGATTAAACTTTTGATTATTATTAATGGTCTTACCTTCTTTATATATTTCCACCATTTTGGATTGAAGTTCAACATTTTGATCCTGTGACTGTTGTAATTTTTCCATTGTTTCATGCATTTGTTTATTTTGGTCAATCATAAGATTTTTGAATTCTTGATTTTGTCGTAGCAGTTCAATAACAATATTGGATGAAGTATTATCAGTATCAGTATCAATATCAATATTATTGGTTATGTTATTTGAATTATAATGATAACATGATTTACGATGACTGCATAATGAAGACATATGTTTATAACTTTTTCCACAAATGCAACTAAATATTTGAGGGAGTTTGGAGTTTTTTTCATTAGGATTTGTTAGGATTTTATGTTTTGCAGTGGAAATATGACGACTATAATCTTGTTTATTACAGCATTTAAAGTTACAAATATTACAATTGAATTTATATGAGTTTTTTGGAGTTTTTTTGTTAGGCATATTGACTAATGAGATAAACTCCTAAATATTCAAACGTAAAAAATCTTTAAAAAATGGTGCAGTCATGTAAAAATAATAATTTTCATTTTTACAGCATTATGCTTTGAGCGTAATAATTCTGTTTTTTCAGAAAATTTATTATTGTGATTATGAAAAATGGACATTTTTAAAATGTCCATTTTTGAAAAGTGATGCCATAAGTTTTCGGAAATATTTTATAATAGAATAAATTAGAAAAGTAACTTAAAGAATCTATGTGACAAATATGAACCTATTGTAAAATAATGCATACATAATAAGTATTTCACTTATTATGTAAAAAAATGCACAAAGTGGGGTTCGAACCCACGCAGCTTATGCTACCAGGTCTTAAGTCTGGCTCCTTAGACCACTCGGACATTTGTGCTGGTAAATAGTTTAACGACATATTCGGGTCGTAGATGCTCAAATGCGGGCTCGAACCGCAGACCTTCGGCTCATAAGACCGATGCTCTAACCAAACTGAGCTATGAGAGCGAATTTTTTATAGTGGTTTTATCACTTTCACCCAATGAGGGTATGGGTTTGCACGAAGTGGGGTTCGAACCCACGCAGCTTATGCTACCAGGTCTTAAGTCTGGCTCCTTAGACCACTCGGACATTCGTGCAGTTGAATAGTTTAACGACATATTCGGTCGGTCTTAAGCCCCTCTACCTTCGCTTAAAACTGTGAGACACCATTTTTATATTGTATTAGTTTTAGTTTTATGTCTCTCCATTTCCTCTAGTTGGGTACTTTACTTAATAAGCTGGGTGTACCCATACCCTTTCACCCGATGAGGGGCTTGAACCCTCGACCACACGCTTAAAAGGCGTGCGCTCTACCGACTGAGCTAATCGGGTATATAATGTATACCCTGTATCGGGTATACATTATATACCCTGTTGTATTTATATCCATTTATAAAATACTTTTATAAAATACTTTTTAAGTTAAGATTGATTCCCTATGATTTAGTAATTATTTTAAAATAAATGTCAGTTTATGCAGTAAATTATATATATGAAATAAATTTTATTTTTAATAAATAGGGAATATAATGCGATAAATTTTAGTATTATATATAAAATATTATATATAATGAGTGTGGTGTTTCCTTTCGAAGCCGCTATAGCAGAAAGTTCTTTAAATCAATTAAAACAACTCTATTCAAATAACGACCCTGACAACAGTACTATTTCCACTATCTTTTATATATGGTACGATAATTATAGTCTACAAGTATCTCAATCGGGTATAGTAACGTGTGTAATGCTGGCTGATCACGTTCATTCCAATGGATATTTGTATTCTAAAACAACCGAGATAGAATTTGATATTGGAACCTTATCCTATGTCAATATTTATTTTGAGTCGTCCTTTGAACCTACACCCGCCAACGAGTACCCCTGGGTGCCTGACAGCGGGATACCTACAGAGATACTTGCTAATTTCACTAAGTATTATTCTTTTAACTCTCCAATAATTATCATTACGGGTAGTAATCCAGTCAATGTAGAAGTAGGACAAACTTATACTGACGAAACTAGTGACCGATTTGCATATTTTCAGTATGATGGTCAACCCCAATGGGTTGAGATAGAAACTACATCAAATGTTAATACATCAATTGTAGGTACATATACTGTTACGTATACTGCAACATTTGACGATACTTATGCAACACCAACACCAGGAGCACCACCAATAGAACCAGCAACAGAAACAAGAACAATAAATGTAGTAGATACAACAGGTCCAGTAATTACAATTAACGGTGATAATCCGGTCACTATAGGAGAAGGACAAACTTATACCGATCAAGGTGCAGCTGCATATGATGCTGTTGATGGAAACGTTACAGCTAGTATACAAACTACATCAAATGTTAATACATCAAGTGTAGGTACATATACTGTTACCTATAGTGTAACTGATGGTGCCGGAAATACATCACCGAAAACAAGAACGGTAAATGTACTAGATACAACAGGTCCAGTGATTACAATTACCGGTGATAACCCAGTCACTATAGGAGAAGGACAAACTTATACCGATCAAGGTGCAGCTGCATATGATTCTCTTGATGGAAACGTTACAGCTAGTATACAAACTACATCAAATGTTAATACATCAAGTGTAGGTACATATACTGTTATCTATAGTGTAACTGATAGTGCCGGAAATACATCAACGAAAACAAGAACGGTAAATGTAGAAACCATAAATACAATAGTATTTAATCCATCAATAGCATATATAAGAAGAGATGATTTGGCTACATTAATAAATAGTTTTACTGAAGTGAGTTCATTAAAAGAAATCTACAATATGTGGTATAATAATACTCAAATAACAGGTGGAACAGATTGTTGGATATATTATGCTTATTCTACAGTTAATAATGAGGTATTATATAGTAGTCGTAAAATAAAATTTTTATCAAAAAACGATGGTACATATGAATGGATAGATAATGAAACAATAGTGAATGCAACAGTAACAAATAATGGTTTAAGTGCAGAAGATTTAACAGATTATACATCTTTTTATAGTGGGTTGGAACCTTTTAAAATGAATCTATCATCATCTTCAATAAATATAGTAAACGCATTATTAAATAATTCAGGATATTCACTATATAATTATATACAAATTTTTAACATATGGTATAATGAAACCAATAGTTTTGATATGAATTATGATAACACAACCCGAGAAATAGATGTATGGGTATATGTGTTAACTGACCAAACTGCAATGGAAGATATATTAGACAAACACGCAACCCCAATTGAACCTATTACTGATTTTGATGAAAAACAAATAACAATAGAAATGTTAAAACCATATTTGTTGGAAGGTGGAAATGTACAACCAATTTTTGAAACTAGAAAACTGAAATATACAGTAAAGAATAACAATGCAAGTTATACATGGACACTGTACACAAATGAAACAATAGAATCTACAATAAATGATACAGGATATTCAGTAATTTCCAGTATAGATAATTATAAACTATCATATTTTTATTTTGATACTTATACGATTGTAAGAGAATCATCAAAAGAAGCATTACGGAGTTTATATTTGGCATATTATAATAGTATACAGAAATTGAAAAAAATAAATGAGGTATGGTATAATACACTGGATATAAATTCAGGTGAGGCAAATGATAGTGAAGGACCATTGATTACTGTGTTAGGTCAAAATCCCATTAATATAATACAAAGTACTGTCAGTTCTTATAGGGAAATCGGTGTAGTTGCAATAGATAATGCAGATAGTGATGTTACTGACCAAATCACTTCAACTTATACAAATAAAGCGACAAATATAACAGAAAGTACTATAGATACATCAATTGTAGGAGAATATATAGTAACATATACAGTTCAAGATAATGCAGGAAATGTAAGTACCGCAACGCGTGATGTAAATATAGTAGCTGATACGGTAGGACCAGTATTGACAATATTAGGTGATAATCCAACACAAATAGAGTTAGGTACTATAAATACATATGTAGATGGTGGTGCGTCTGCTATAGATTCTATAGATGGTAATATAACAGACCAAATAATAATAACTAATCTAAATACAGTAGATTTAACAACATACGGAACATATACAATAACATATACAATAGAAGATAGTACTGGTAATATAGTAACAAAGGATAGAATAGTCTCTGTTGTAGAAAAAATTGATTCAGTGGCACCGGTAATATCATTAAATGGTAATAGAATAAACTATATAATCGTGAATAGTGTGGCGTCATATACAGATGAAGGTGCAACTGCAACAGATGATACAGATGGAACAGTAACAGTAACAACCAGTGGAACCGTAACCACAACAGAAGTAGGTACATATGTAGTAACGTATACAGCAACGGATAGTGTCGGTAATTCAACCACCGAAAATAGAACAATATATGTAATAGAAGAGCCTGTGGCTGCTGATTCAGAACCACCACCTACAATAACATTAAATGGTGATTCTATTCTAGATATATACAGACATGAAGCGAGTCCTTTACCAGATGAAGGGGCGACGGCAGTAGATTCATATGGTAATTCATTAACAGTTGAAACTACTGTTCACCCGAATACTTATGCATTAGGGACATCTATAATAGCATATACAGCAAGAGATTCAAACGATAATATTGGTTTTGCTTCTAGAAAAATAAATGTATTACCACAATATATTCCATCTACATTTGAATTAGTTGAATTGACGGATTCTCTATTCTTCCAAATGATAAAGGCCGACAATTATTATAGATTAGTATTTAACACTACAATAGACTATCAACCTATTTTTAATAATTACTATCCTTACCCCTACAACCAGATAGCAAGTCAACAGATAGAATTCATATGTATGAGCAACAACTCTGTTAAATTTAAATATAGATCAACAATGATAAACTCCGGTACTATAGTATATACAAACTTTGAAAATGGTTCTGGTCAATTAGGGTTTACTCTAACTGGAGTACCGCAAATAACCAATTATGGTGGTACGGGATATGACCTACAAAATTGGGCGAATAATCAGGGAACCAGTTATGAATCTGTTGGGTTTAATTCGTCCAATAGCAGATGGTTTTTAAACATGCATATATTATCTAGTAATGTACCAGTAGAAACATTCGGGATAGGATGGATGAAGATGCCTACTACAAATAATATTGCACATGTTCTCTTTAAGACAGAACACGGTTTTCCAGAAAATGGAATTAGTAATGGTACTATCAGATTTAATATTTATTTGATGAATTTTATGTATTTTATGTTCCTTAAGAGAAACAGTGCAGGCAATAATTACATTCTGTTTAATATTTATTTAAATACCAATAATCATCCTCATGCTGGTAATGATTCGAATGTAGAGTGGAATGATGACACCAACAGTTATGCGTACCTGTATAACGTACCATTCGGTTTAAATGAAGTCGAAATAGAATGGAATAGTACTACTCAAAACTATTTTATAAACCGTCAAACAAATCCTACTCCAGTTCTGACAACATCATTTCCTATTGGTAGCGAATCTCCTACTTCTCTAGGGTTGTGGTATCTAGCTTGGGCTAATTTAAGACCATTTGAACCGACTAGTTTCAAGACTAATCAGCAAGACATGTATTATGGTAATTTTTATATAAAAGATAACGATACCGGAAATGACCACCAAATTGATTTCAACGATTATCATAATGTTACAGAACAACAATTTTTTGAAAGTAAGGGAATTGAGCCAGTAGCAGTTGGAGCAAGAATGGAGAATGTAGTAATTATTACAACAACGCGTCCAGTTATAACATTAAATGGTGATCCTATTATAAATTTATATGTTGGTGATACATATACTGAACAAGGTGCATCCGCAACACTTAATAATTCTCCAATAAATACTGGAGGAGTAACAATTAGTGGAACTGTAAATACATCAACTGCCGGGGTGTATCAAATAGTATATACAGCAAGAAAATATAATAGTAGTTTACAAGAATATTATGAAGATAAAGCAGTAAGAATCGTAAATGTAAAAATAGTAGATACAGAAAGCCCTATAATTAACATAGCCGGTTCAAACCCGACAGAATTAATATTAGGTAGTACATATGTAGATGAAGGTGCAACCGCAACAGATAATATAGATGGAACAGTGAGTGTAGTAACAAGTGGTGATACAATAACCGAAACTAGCGAAGAAGGTGAATATAGAATAACATATACAGCAACCGATAATGCCGGTAATGTAAATACAGCAACTAGAATAGTAATAATAGTTAGTACAAGATATCTATATTCTTGTTTTTCCATGTCAACAAATGCATCAGTTGTAAATAATAATGGAAATAAATATGTATTTAATGGTGATACAAGTTATACCGCAGATAAAAAATATGGTTTGGCTGTAGGAACATATACAATAAAAAATATTCCAGCTGAACATCCAATGGCACTGTTAAATCAAGGAAAACTACATTTAATAACATATACAGGTGATGATGCAAAAAAATCAAGTAAATCGGTAACATCAACAACCGCAGATGGAACATATGATTTTTATCATGGGGATATCACGGTAACAGTATTAGGTAATTTCCTGACATTGAGTATATATTGTTATTATCATGGTTATATGGGTGGTGAAAAATTATTAGTATATAAAGAAGCATGTGAAATAGGTCTTCCCGAATCTTTAAATATAAAGTATACCTTAGGTCTTTATAAAAGTTCAAATGCATCAGTGGTAAATAATAACGGAAATAAATATTTATTTAATGGTCATACAACTTATAGTTCAAAGTATCAATATGGTTTAGGAACAGGAACATATACAATAACGAACATTCCAGAACAACATCCAATGGCAATATTAAATGCAGGAAAAACATTACAGATATCATATTCGGGTGATAGTACAAAAAAATCAAGTAAAGAGGTTACATCAACAACAGCAGATGGTACATATGATTTCTATTATGGAGATATAACACTAACTGTAAATAGTAATTTTGATAAAGTAAGTGTATATTGTTACAATCATGGCTATATGGGTGGTGAAAATTTATTAGTATATTCAAGCGATTGTAAAATACAAATGCCTTTAATAGATAGTAGTTCTTTATCGGTAGTTGAAACAACTATAACAGCAAGTGATATTGGTATGAAAATATATGGTACAGGTAAAGATTTAGATGAATATGGACTTTCAATATTAGATAGTGAGATTAATAATAAATTAGATGTAAAATATAATAAGAATACCCGTAAATGGAATACATTAATGAATATTGACATGTTATCAAACGTAGGAAGTGGTTTAGAAGATGGATTATCTTCTAATAATTATTTTCAAATTTATCATAATATAGATTACAATATTGTACAAAAAATACCAGAATTAATAAGTAAATATAATGAAACTTATGGTGAAGAAATAGGTATAGATAAGTTTTATGAGAGTGATGAAATTGATAATGCGCATATATTAGATTGTTATATGAAATTTTATTTGTTATCAAATCCAATATCTGAATTATACACATCGCTTGAATATAATAGAGTAATAAATGGTTGGAAAGTTAAAAACCCAACAGAAGTATATAATCGTGTAAAAGCAAGTAACACAGTGAAGTATAGTGTATTTAGGTTAACTCATTTAAATAGCAAAGGAGATGATTTGAAAGAAAAATATAATATAGTATATCCTCTACATTCAATAATAAAAATATATAAATTATGGTATAATTCTTCAAGTGCGGGTGATGAAATTGTTGACGGAATAATGTTTTATTCATATAAAGAAAAAGATGATGTATTTGTAAAAACACAATTTGCAACAGTAAATATACTTTATACGGTGATTAGAGATACATTTTCAGTAATGAGTGAAACTCCAACAATTAGGTCATATGATTATAATGGTGAAGATTTATAATGCGATAAAATTTACTATTATATATAAAAATATTATATATAATAAATATGAATGATTCAGTGTTGCCAGTAATAACTTTGCAGGGTAATAATCCATTCTATCTGGATAGAAATAATGTATATCAAGAGCCAGGTTATACAGCACAAGACCAAGTAGATCTAGATACAGCTTCAACAGATATAACTTCAAATGTAGAAGTTACAAGTAATATAGATAATTCAACACCGGGTGATTATGAAGTAATATATTCGGTAACAGATGGGGGAGGAAATACTAGTAGAGTTACTAGAACAGTAATAGTACAAGCCGGAGGTTTAATGGAGGTGGAAACATATACAGAAGAAGTATATTTCACTGTAGATATAACAAATGGAATACCAATAATGATATCAAATACACATATAAAATCAAATTTTGATGTAGCATATAGAGCGGAGAATTCTGGTCGTAGTGTAGTGGGTATTCATAGAATTTGGGTAGAAAAAGGAACCGGTTCATCCGGATTAATATATGCATCACCCGTAGTAGATTTATGGGTATTTTATTCTCATAAAGCAGATAATAGTGAAGAAATCAGTTATGAATCACGAAAAATGAATTATAATTTGCAGATAAATGAGTGGACATATACAAGTGAATTCGTATCGGGTACAATTCGTTCAACTGGATTAACAGTAAGTGATGAAGTATATTTAATACGAATATATTCAAATATGCCTCAAGTGCCAATGTTTTCAAAGTATCAAGCAAGAAAATTATCATCACTTGTACAATTAAAAGAAGAGTGTATAAATGATGTTACTATAATGGGGGTAACAGAGAATGCTGATAATATAATAATTTTAGAATTATGGTATGATATGAGTACAAGTATATTAGAATATGTGGATTGTATAGGACATATAGAAATAACTTTAGATAGTAATCAATCAATACAATATAAAACACTATATTTAAGTTACAATAATGATACTAAACTATGGGTTATTCCTTCAAATAGAGATATGATAAATAGTACACTATCAGATAATAAAATAACTGAAATAGAAAAAGTATATCCAGACCCTGATAGAGGTAGTCAAGATTATGTTGCGAATCCTATTTATAATGATACTTTTATATCTTTTTATACAAAACCAATAGGTGTAAGTGTTCATAATGAAGGAATAAGATATCTAGATAATAGCTTACAGACTACAGCAATGCCACCAACAGGTACAGTATTAATGTATGCATGTGAAGATACACCATATGGTTGGATTGATTGTGATGGTTCATTATTCAGTAAAGATGATGCAGAACTGATAGATTTATTTAATATAATTGGTTACACATATGGTGGTGATGGTGAAAATAGTTTTCGTATACCCAATTTAAATGGGCGATTTCCAATGGGTAGTGATAGTACTTTAGCAACGGATGATATGTATTGGGATGAAGATACAAAGCAAGGGGGTAATGATACAATACAAAATTCGCAGTATGTTCATAAACATAATATCACATGGAGTGCCGGTACTCCCATTAACAGTTTTAATGCAGAACATAGGAAATGTAGGGGTAATTCGAGTACACGGCACGATGGCCATAACACAGGGTCACTAATGACCTTAGGTAATAATAGTAACACTACTAGTAATTATTATCCATCATTTACAAGAATTCGTTTTATTATAAAAAAGTAATATGTATATTTTAGTATGTTAAAATATATATAAATTTATATAAATGTCATCCGTAAAAGTTACGAAAGAATATATTAAATTTAAAGATAATTCTAAAATGTCGGGAATATTTCCACCAATAGGTACGGTAATATTGTGGCCCGGTGACACAAATTATATACCGGATGGGTATTTAAGATGTAATGGTGATATATTAGATAAAGAAGAAACAATAAGTGAAAATAGTAATGAAAAAAAATATGAATTATTATTTGAAAAAATAGGTTATAAATATGGTAGTGTTAATGGAGACTCAGATAAATTTAAAATACCAGATATGAGAGAAAAATTTCCTTTGGGTACAACCCAATCCGGTTTTAGTAATATGAATTCAGGAGATATAATGGGTGGTGTAAAAAAGTTAGAAAATAGTCATTTTAAACATACTCATACGTTAGACGCAAGTTCATGGACAACGGGACTAGGTGGTACTGCAGCAGAAAATCCAGGCACCCGTACGTCACATTTAATAAGACATAGTGTACAAACCAACACGGTTGCCAGTTTAACTGCAGAATCCGGAAATAATGAAGACTATTTATCAAAATTTACTGTAATATTATTTTTAATAAGATATAAAAATTTTTAATTAACATTGTATAACCAACCTGTAATAATATATTTATCGTGACTAATAGGCATATTACCTTTATGTGGATATGTCCAAGTACAAGGGAAAAAAAGTAAAGAACCTTTTTTGGGTTTTATTTTATAATCATTCCATAAAATAGTTTCGCCACCGTCATCTACATCATTTAAATAAAAAATATATACAATTGTACGAGAATAAACTTCATTATTTTCATAAATAGAAGAAAAATCATGATGATACTCAAAAAAACCTTTGTTTTTTTCATATTTTTGCATTAAAAACCCAGTATCTTTCAAACTATTAAATGCAATATATTGATTATTTAATGAATAAACATATTCAATATATTTATTAATATAATTATTTAATACAGAATTTAAAAAAGTATCAATATCTTTAAAACAATCATGGTTAGATAAATTCGTATCAGTGGTTAGTTTTAATTCAGGTGTATAACCACTAGAAGTAATGCCATTGTTTTGTAGTTCATTCCGTTTATTGAATACATTAATATAATTATTACATGTAGAAGTATCAAGTACGTTATCAAAGACTTTAACTAATTCCATATAATATTATATTTATACAAATTTCTATATAATTTATTAATTTCTATATAATTTATTAATTTCGTATTTTTTTCTATAATAGTATATAAATATATTTTATAATGACATCTATTAAAATAACAAATCAAGAAATAGAATATAATGCAAATGAAAAACAAAGTCTAATATCAACAGATATAGGGACAATATTTATGTATGCAGGAACAACAATGGATAATATATCAAACAATTTTTTATTATGTGATGGTGCAAGTTATAATCGTATAGAATATGCAGATTTATTTAATATAATACAAACTACTTATGGTAGCAACAATAATACAACTTTTAATGTTCCAAATTTAAAATATCGTATACCAATTGGTCCCAATACCGGTGTAAACACGATAAATTATAGAGGTAGTAATACAATAAATGGTGGTAATAATTCAATAGAATCAAGTCAATTTAAACATACACATAGTATTCCAACTACTACATATGTGCGAGACACTCAAAGTTCAAATGTTACAGTAACATGGAGTACTAATAATGCTTACGTATTCAGGAACTATTCACATGCTGGTGCTGTAACTACGTCAAATAACACTAATGATTCACAAAAAGAACATTTTCCAAAATATACAGCATTAAATTATATAATATGTTATAAAACATAATTTAATTTATAGAAAATTATTATGGTAGAAACAGTAGAATTATATTTAAATGAAAAATATGAAAACGGTTTATTATACGAAGAAGATGTAAATGAAATAAAAAAAATGTATAAAGAATTAAAAATGTATACATATGAAGAGATATTTAATAGTAAATTAGTAAGATATAAGGAATCAAAAAGTAAAATAGTAAATAACAAATTAGATATGGAAAATATTCATACGTACGCATATGGTGTAATAGAACCAATAGATAATAAAATATGTAAAATTCTACATATACACAAAGATTGTGATAATATAAAAGAACGTAGTATAGATTTTTTAATAGAAATATATTTTCAAAGTTTAGCAAAAAAATATATAAATACCGAAAATGTAATTATTCCAAAAATATATAATTATGGTTACATAAATGGTGACAAGTATAATTTATATTTTTTTGAAATGGATTATTATAATGAAACCTACAATAATATTATAAATAAAGAATTAAAAGAGTTAATAAATAAAGTAGAAATAAATAATGAAAAAACAAATGCGCTATTACAAAAATCTATTAATTATAAAAATGGTGTTAATTATTTGAGATATATAGAAGAAAAATATAATATATATCATAATGATTATACTGGAAGTCTTGTAAATATTAATAATAATAAAAAACTTATAGAAAAAATAAAAGAATGTAAAGTATTAAATAAAGATTTTAATAATAGAATAGACAGTTTAATCAACAATACAGATTTAGAAATAACTAATATATTATCAAATAATTTAAAATGTATAATAATAGATTTTGAAAATTGTTGTCGTATGAAAACATAATAAATATTCCATTTTTACATAAGCATTTATGAGGATGGTTCTCTTTATTTGTAATAAAGTGTTTACAAATAAAGAATATTATGCGGTTGCATTCTTATCTAGTCGTACAATGGGGCATAATTGTTTTGTT